>Ga0302323_100000312_pt1 | contig 37978 bp, 26 predicted proteins | sample Fen_T0_3_FD_201950 | JGI IMG/M metagenome (GOLD analysis project Ga0302323, IMG submission 201950) | Peat permafrost microbial communities from Stordalen Mire near Abisko, Sweden - Fen_T0_3 | ecosystem: Environmental > Terrestrial > Soil > Wetlands > Permafrost | place: Sweden: Abisko...
TTCGAGGATGATGTCGACGAGGTAGGGTCTGACGTAGAGGCATACTGCCCTAAGTGCAAGGCCGATACGACACACGTCGTCATCTCCAAATACGAAGACGAGATTCGTCGGGTTCAGTGCAACCCCTGCGGTGACGTTCATTCGTTCCGCAAGCCTCGAGGCGAGGCTGAGGAGGATATGCCCGAGCCTGTGGCTGCGCGCAAACGCGCTCTGCTCAAGAAGCAGACCTGGGAGGAGTTCTTCGCCAAACATGGCGAGAAGAACGCCAAGCCCTACGAGTTCCGCGAGACTTATCGCGAAAACACCATCGTGTTTCACCCGAAGTTCGGAAAAGGCTACATTTCCGAGGTGGTCTCCGAGAGCAAGGTCGAGATCACTTTCGCGGATGCTCGGCGAATCCTGGTGCACAACCGGAAGGACATTCCAGGCTCGCCGGTGGGTCGAGAGGACGATGGGTTGCCATCCACGACGCCCGCGCCCAAGGTGATTGGCAAGGCTGCCAAGGCGGCCGAAAAAGCCGCCGCAAAGGCGGTCGCGACCGCCGCCAAGCCAGTCGCTTCCAAGCCAGTCCCGCCAGCCAAGCCGCCTGTGCCAAAGGCAGAAGCCAAGAAACCCGAAGACAAGAAGCCTGAAGACAAGAAGCCCGAAGACAAGAAGCCCGAAGACAAGAAGCCCGCCAAGGCCACGCCGAAGAAGCCCGAGGCGAACAAGGCTCCTGTGAAGAAGGCCGAGACAAAGAAGGCTCCGTCCAAGAAGATCGCGGCGAAGAAGGCCCCGGCGAAGCCATCGCCCAAGAAGCCGTCCAAGCCCGCCAAGAAGAAGCACAAGTAGCGGCGCTCTCTAGGCGGCCGCCTACCGAACGACCAGCACGAAGATGTCGTAAAAAGCGTGCGTGTACACGGCGACAGCAAAGCCGCGCAGCTTGAACAGCAACCCGAAGGCGATCCCGGCCAGCATCCGGAAGGTGAACGAGCTGAAGGTAAAGGCATCGCCCATCGGCGGCAGGTAGTGGACGAACGAGAACACCGCGGATGAGAGCAGGAATCCGCCCATGATCGCGGCCCAACGACTCATTCCCAGGAGCTTTTCGAACGAGGCGATGCTGCCCGCCAGAAGGCCCAGTCGAAAGACCGTTTCTTCGTAGACCCCGGCCCCGAGCGACATGGTCACACGCGTGATGAGGCCCTGCTGGGGCAGGCCGACTGCCAGCCCTGGCGAGAAGCCAAGCACCTTGGTCATGAGCAAAATGATGAGGGAGCCCATCGTCAGCGCGTAGATGGTGCTCTCCAACAGAACCGGAAGGAACACCTTGCCGTTGAAGTGCTGCTTGCGCTTGAGCAACCCAACGGTGACCGCGAACAGGGTGACCACGGCAGCCAGGAAGAGCAGGTAGCCCTTGAGGGTCAGCCCCAGGGAGGCGAACAGCAACGTGGTCACGAAGTCCGCGCCGTTCAGCAAGGGCATCGTGAACAGAACACCCACCTGATAGATGAGGAACAGCGGGAAGACCAGGATCAGACTTGTCAGGAGATTGCGAGGGCTCGACTGCTCGGCTGGCACGGGGCTACTTCCATTCTGTCATGGTCATCGGAGTTGCTCGGTTTTGCCGTTGAGCAGGACCTCCGAGCGTGCGCATGGGGCTCGCTGTGCGTGCGGCTCGGGCCGCAGCTCGCGCGGCGCCCGCAGATTCGGCGGGGGGCTTGACCACAGCCGTGACTTCGCGCTCCGGATTCAGATACTTGCGAGCGACTCGGATCACGTCTGCGGCGGTGACCTTCATGACGCTATCGGCGTATTGTCGGTACGCCTTCCAACCTTGGCCGTAGGCTTCGTGAAACGCCAACGCCGCCGCCAGGGCGCTCTTGCGTTGAAGGCCGATCGCGTGCACACCGACCAGGTATCGTTGCGCACGGGCGAGTTCGTCTGGGGTGATGCCTTTTTCCGCGAGGTCGCGGAGCTCTTGCCTGACGACCTTGACTGCTTCGTCGAGGTTTTCCGGACTGCTGGCGAGATATACGGCGAAATAGCCAGGGTCGATGCCTTCCATCGAAAACGCGCTGACCCGATAGGCGAGGGCACGCTTTTCGCGAATTTCGGTGAACAGTCGGCCGCCCTGGCCGGACAAAACATACGCGAGAACCTCGAGGGGAAAACGATCCGGACTCGAAAAGCCAATGCCCTGGAAACCGAGCACCAGGTGCGCCTGCTCCTTGGACATGAACTTGAAGACCTGGGCAGGCTCGGTCCGCGCCGGCTCGACCGGGACGATCGGTTTTTCCAGGCTCTGCTCGGGTCGACCGCCCAGCAGGGCGCCCACCTTTGCCTGCACACGCGCCGGATCTACGTCGCCCACGATCGCGATGGTCAGGTTCGACGTGCTGTAGCGCTGACGGAAGTGGGTCAGCAACTTTCGTCGCGTGATCGAAGCGACCGATTGAGCCGTGCCCATCGGATCCAAGCGATAGGGGTGTTTCTGCCAGATAACCGAGTGGAATAGCTTGAACGCCACCTGGCCTAGGCTGTCTTCCTGGGCGCGGATGTCGTCGAGGATAATCCGTCGTTCCTTTTCCAGCTCGTCCTCGGCGAAGGTCGCGTTGAGCAAGCAATCCGCGACCAGATCGATAGCGCGTTCGAAATAGCGTGAAAGAAACTCCGCCTGCAGGCCGACGCTGTTTCGACCGGAGTAGCCCGTCATGCTGCCTGCCATGCCCTCGACGTCGTTCATGATCTGTTCGGCGCTGCGGGTCTTGGTCCCGCGGGCGAGCAGCGCGGCGAGCATGTTGGAGATGCCATTTGAACGGTCGTCCTCGTAACGAAGTCCGCCGACCCAAGTTGCACGCAGGGCGACGATGGGAACCGAAGTGTCGCGCAACACAAGCAACTTTAGCCCCGACGGAAAAACGTGCCGGTATACCTTGTCGGCGTCCGGGGCCGTGGCGCTCGCGCGTGCGAATCGGGCCTTGGCCCGTGTCTCAGCGGCCTCGGCCGTTGCCTTCACGCGGGCGAGCAGCTTGTCGGTCGCGTCGGCTTGCTTAGCGCCTCGACGACCGGGCGTCTGAACGTAGACCGACATGTTGGGCGCGCGCAGGTACTCGGCGGCCACTCGCCGCAGATCGGCCGCAGTGGTCTTTTGCAACTCCGACAGGTATCCCTCTTCGAAGTTGGGATCGCCGGCGATGGCCGAGAAGAATCCTAGCTTTCGGGCGTAGCCCTGAACCGTTTCTTTGTCATAGACCCGGTCGCTTTCGAGAATAGTTTTGGCCTTGGCCAGCTCTTCGGGGCGCACGTCCTCCAGGGACAATCGCAGGGTCTCGTCCATCACTGCCCGGGTCGCATCCTCGATTCGGCCGGGCGGAAGTCCGACACCCACCACCAAAGCGCCGGGATCGCGTGCCGAAAATAGGTACGCCGAGGTGTTGGTTGCGTACTGCCGGTTGCGCACGACCTCCAAGTTCAGGCGCGAGCTCTCCCCCTGGCCGAGGAGCACCGCGAGGAGGTCGAGCGCTGGAATGTCGCTGTGGTTGATGCCTGGCGTGCGGAAGCCGAATAGAAGCTGTGCCTCTTTGACGTCACGGATCGCGCCCTGAACTCGCAGCGCTTTCTGTTCTGGCTGGACCGGCCGTGGCCCCACCGCAACCCCTTCGGTCATGGGCGCGAAGGCCTTGTCGATCTTGCTCTTCGCTAACGTTGAATCGAAATCCCCGACCACAACCAAAGTTACGTTGCTGGCGACGTAGTGCTTGGCGAAAAATGCCAGGATGTCGGCGCGACTCAGTTTCCGGACCATCGTTTCGTTTCCAATGATCGGCCGGCCGTACGGATGCGCATCGAAAACCGTCTGAAACAGCCCTTGCCCCGCCTGCCGTTCGGGATCGTCGATGCCCTGCTTGATCTCTTCGAGCACGACTTTGCGCTCGCGCTCGAGTTCGCCGGCATCGAAGCTCGAGTTCATCAAAGTGTCGGCCAGGATGTCGAGGCCGGTGTCGAAGAACTGGCTGGCGAGGACCAAGTGGTACACGGTCTCGTCGTGGCTGGTCCACGCATTGATTTCGCCGCCACAGCTCTCCACCTCGCGTGCGATCTGTCCCACGCCTCGCTTCTTGGTGCCCTTGAAGAGCATGTGCTCGAAGACGTGCGCGATACCGGCGAGCTCGGGCGGCTCGTCCGCCGACCCGATCTTCACCCATGCCTGAAAAGCAACCACCGGAGATGCGTGGTTTTCTTCGAGAATCACCTCCAGACCATTGTCGAGCTTCATTCGCACGCGCTTGGCTCTCCCTTCCGGATTTGATTTGTGGACCGGCCGCTCCGAAATGTCTTCGAGCCGTCCTGCGCAACCCGAGAGGGTTGCGCAGACGCAGCAGGCAACAGCAAGTCTCACGTGGGTCAACGTAGCACGACGGACGGGCCCATTGGTGTCGGTCGTACGTGGTAAACCTTGACCATGGCAGAGACGGCAAAGTGTCCGATTTGCAAGCGAGTGATCGCCTCCGATGCGCAGTGGCGGCCGTTTTGCTCGGCCAGGTGTCGCACGGTCGACCTGGGGAGCTGGCTTTCTGAGTCTTACCGCGTGGCTGCCGCTTCCCAGGATGAGGAGGATGATCCTGGGCCTCCAATGGAGAAAGATGAGGAGGGCTGACAGGTGAGGGTAGGACTCGGCCAATGCACCGCGGGATGGGCGATATCAAAAGTTTGGGAGAACGTAGACTTTTTTGTGGCGATGCATTCTGTTCGTGATAATTTTCGCCGCCTCGACGGGCGGGGAAGGGTGGGCGGGCTCAGGTCCGGTCACTCTGTAGGGTAGGTAAACGCCTCGGGGCGTGGCGCAGTCTGGTAGCGCGTTCGGTTCGGGACCGAAAGGTCGGAGGTTCAAATCCTCTCGCCCCGACAGAGACAACTTTTTCCACCGGGTTGACGACAACCCGGTATGCACCTGGCACTCTGGGCCGCCTCGTTGGCCCTTGGCATCGCCATCGCGGTGGCGTGTTCGGCTGTCGCGATGGTCGTCCTGGCTATGGCCACTGGAGTGGGCCTGATTGTTCTGGCGTGGCGCCGGTCTTGGGTACTTCTGATAGCCCTCGCGTCGTTGGCCTGCGGTGGGGCGCTCGGATGGAGAAACGTGGCGGCAGCGATGGCGCCGCCAGCGGTGCCAGAAGATCGCTGGGTGGAGGTGACGGGGGAGGTCGCGCGTGGTCCCGATGTGGAGCAGTCGCCCGCGCCTGAGTCCGAGACGACGGAGAGTCCCAAGAACCAGGCCGCCGGCCGCAAACCCCGATGCCATCTGTACGTCCACATTGACCAGGTCGACGGCAGACCTTTGCGTGGGCTGCTGTCGTTGACGGTGCTCGGCGGGGGCTTGGCTATCGCGCCGGGTGATTGGGTCCGGTTTCTAACGCGGCTCTATGTGCCCCGGGGATTTTCGAATCCCGGGCTGCCGGACGCTCGGCTGATCGCGCGCGGGCAGGGCATCGATTTCGTGGCCGCGGTTCGGTCGGCTGGTGAACTGCACCGAATCGCGGGTTTCCCAGGGCCCATGTCGTGGCCTCGCCGATGGGCTGCGCGCTTGCGAACAGCCATGGCGACGGCCATTAACGGAGCGCTGCAGGAACCGTCGGCTGGGTTCGTCCGGACCATGGTAGTCGGCGAACGCAGTGATGTGCCGGAACGGATCGAGGATGGTTTTCGCGCGGCAGGCGCGACCCACGTGCTCTCGGTCTCGGGCCTCCACCTGGCGGTCGTGGTGGCTCTCTTCTTTCAAGCCGCCAAGTGGTTGTTTGCGCGCAGGCCATCCTGGTCGCTGCGCGTCCCTGCGAAGGTGATGGCGTCGGCCGTGTCTTTGCCCGCCTGTTTCCTCTATACCATCCTTACGGGTGAGGCTGTCGCGACGGTTCGGTCGGCCATCATGGCGGCGATGGTGCTTGGGGCTGCCATCGTCAATCGGCCCGCGTCACTTCCTGCGGGAATTGCAGCCGCCGCGATCGCGCTGCTGCTCCAATCACCTCTCGTGCTCTTGGACATGTCGTTTCAGCTTTCCTTCGCCTCCGTCATTGGGCTTGGCATGTTTGCGCGCTGGCTGCTTTCGGCGACCGTCGCCAGCGGAGCAAGCCGATGGCAGCGCATGCGTCGCTGGCTCTTGCGGTCCTTCTCGGCCAGCTTCGCCGCGAGCTTGGTCACCACGCCCCTGGTGGCGCATCATTTCGGAGAAATCACGCCCGCGGCTCCCTTGGGCAACATCGTTCTCGTACCCCTCGTAGAGCTGCTGGTGCTGCCCTGCGGACTCGTCGGTTCGCTGCTCGCTCTTGCACATCCTTGGCTGGGCGCTCTCCCGCTCTTCGTCGCTGGCTATGCTTCTCGCCTCGCGCTCGCTGTTGCCGAGGTCTTTCGACGTGTCGCACCGGTCGTCCTGGTCCGCTATCCCAACTGGGCGGAGACCTTGCTGTTCATTGGGGCAGCCGGGTGCGTACTGCGGACGTTCGTCGAGCGTCAGTCTCGATGGCGTACGGGCTGGTTCATTGCTGGTGCCATGGCGACGTTGCTGGCTACGGGCAGCGTGGTCTTTCGAGAAATGGCCCGGCTGGCAAGCCGCGACCTGCGGGTGACCTATCTTGATGTGGGGCAGGGTGACTCCGCCCTGCTGGAAGGGCCAGGCGGTTTCGTGGCGCTCGTCGATGGGGGTGGTCAATACGACAACAGCTTCGACACGGGGGCACGGATCGTGGAACCGGTGCTGCGAGCGCGGGGCATCACGCACATCGATCTGCTGGTCTTGTCCCACGCGCATCCGGACCACATGAACGGGCTGTTCCGCATCCTCACGCGCTTTTCCACCGGACAGCTTTGGCAGAACGGGAGCGACGGCCGCAATCCCGCGTACCATGAGCTGATCCGTTTGGCCCGCGAGCGAGGCGTCCCGATGCCCTCGCCAAGCTCAATCGACAGCCAGGGCATGACCGTGGAAGCCATCAGCCCGTGGCTTGAGGGAGGCATTGGCGTGCCGGCCGGTCTGGATGCCAACGACGCCTCACTGGTCGTCCGCGTGGCTTTTGCGGGCCGCCAGCTCTTGCTCACCGGAGACATCGGCGACCGCGGGGAGGCCGAGTTGATTGAACGCAGGAGACCCGGGAGCTCGATTGGCAGCGAGATCCTAAAAGTTCCACACCACGGCAGCCGACACGCGTCGAGCGACCGACTCATTCGTGCGGTGTCCCCCGCCTTGGCCGTGGTGTCGGCTGGACGCTTTAACCGCTTCGGGCTGCCGAATCCGGTGGCACTCGGGCGTTACGCCGGCCGCGCCGTCGAGGTTCTGCGCACGGACCGTGACGGCGCAGTGACAATCTCAATCGACCCGAATGGCAACGTCACCGTGCTATGTGTGAACGACTGCTCTGTCCGACGGCCGGACTACTAGTGCCGTCCGCGGCGGCGTGTCTTAGCTCTCGGCGTAGAGCTTGAGCTGCTCGCCCACCACGCCTTCGTTAAGCCCGGTCCGCAAGCTATCCTGCAAACAATCGGCGAGGGTGATCTGCATCTCCTCGACGCCGCCGTCTTGCATTATCTTGTTCAGGAGGGCTCGGGCCGCGGGGGTCTCCTCATCGCGGAGGAACTCCTTGACCATATCGATCGTGAGCTCGCCCGAAAAGTCGAGCATCGCATGGTCGAGGAGAAAGGCGATGAGCTGTTTCACAGTAACCTCCGACGACAGAATTGGGGAAAAGCGAAACAATGCTAATACCTCGTAAACGCAGCACAAATCAAGGATATTGCTTCATTTTTTAGAAGATTTGTGCGTCAAACACTGACACTTGACTACTTTGAAGCGACGGCTGCTATCGCCCAAGCCGGAGGCGTACGGATTCTTCCCGCCCGGCCGCGCAAAGAGGCAGGCAAGCACGAAAAGACCTGGTCGACGAGGCGCTAGCCTCCATGGCCGTGGATCCATTAGATCCACTTCTAGATCCACTTCTTGACTCGATCTCGACTTTTTCCTACCGTCGCGACTGTGCCGCCCCGTCGCCTCTTTCGGGTGCTTGCGCTGGTGTCTCTTCTATCCGGTTGCGGGCCCGTCGTGTACTTGAGAGAAGTTAGCACCCGTGCGGCTGCTTTCCTCGAACAGGCGAAGGCCGATGGCGCCGAAATGTACGCGCCCTACGAGTTCACGAAGGCGAGTCTGTATTACGACAAGGCTCGTGAAGACGCGGGCCACGCTGACTATCAGCACGCCATCGAGTGGGGGCGACGCAGCCAGGACTGTTCGAACCGTGCATCGGCACTTGCGAAGTCTGCACAGGTCAAACACAGCATCGACCTTCCAAGGCCGAACCAGACGTGCGGTGAACTGTGACCCTGTTTTGCAACATCGTTCGGGTCATGGTTGCGGTTCCGGCCCTGGCGTGCCTGCAAAGTTGCGCGGGTTCTGACCTTGCCGCGCAAGTGGGTGACGTTCGGGATCGGCTGGGTATGGCCCGGGAGGCAGGGGCCTACCGCTGCGCCCCAAGGGAACTCGCCGCGGGCGAAGCGAACGCGGATTTCGCGGAACGCGATTTCAACAAGGGTGAGTATTTCTCGGCTCGGGATCACCTGGAGGTCGCTCAGGTCAGCTCGAAAGAGGCGCTTCGTATCGCCAACGACGACCGAGCGTGCCCGAAGCGCAAGCCGCCACCGCCTGCTGGGGTCGTGGATTCCAACCCGGATCGCGACCACGATGGCATCCCCGATCACGTCGACCGTTGTCCCGATGAGCCGGAGGATCGCGACGGATTTGAGGATGAGGACGGCTGTCCCGACCTGGACAACGACGGCGACGGGATTCCGGATACCATCGACCGCTGTCCGAACGAAGCCGAAGACGGAGATGCCTTCGAAGACGAGGACGGCTGTCCCGACCTCGATAACGACAAGGATGGCGTGTTTGACGCGGCTGACCGGTGTCCAAACGAGGCAGGCCCAGCCTCGAACCAGGGCTGCCCCCAGAAGTTCGAACACATCAACGTTACCGAACAGAAGATCGAGCTAAGACAGGCCATCTTCTTCCAGACCGGCAAGGCAGTCATCATGCCGAGCAGCTTTGGACTGCTCGACGAGGTGGTGGCCGCCATGGCCGCCCGCCCGAGCATGCGAGTCCGTATCGAGGGACACACCGACAACCGCGGCGGACGTGCATACAACCTGCGCCTGTCGCAGACGCGGGCCGATTCGGTGAAGACGTACCTGGTCGGCAAAGGAATCAGTAGTGATCGAATGGAAGCAAAAGGGTATGGTCCTGATCAGCCCATTGACGACAACAAAGGCGCAGCTGGCCGCGAGCGCAATCGTCGCGTCGAATTCATGATCACGCAGCAATAGGAAGGAATCGCTACCATGGGTACAAAGGAATTTGGGTGGTCGGGCTCCTGGGTGCTCCGAGCTCGATTTCTCTCGCTCGCGTTGAGTGTTTCCAGCCTAGTCGTTCTAGCTTCGTCAGGTACCGGCTACGCCCAATCGAACAAGGCACGCGAGAAGATAGTCGAGCTCAACAAGCAGGCGCTGCTCGCCTACGAGGGCAAGGACTTTGAAGCAGCGAAGACTGCGCTGACCAAGGCCCTCAAGGAGGCCAAGCAGGCCGGGCTCGAAGACGACAAGATGACCGCCCGCACCTACCTGCACCTCGGTGCTGTCTATTTAAGCGGGTACCAGGACCAGTCGACGGCGCTGCAGAACTTCACGCTGGCGAAGAAGATCCGCCCCGACATTCAATTGACGCCTTCCATCGAGACTCCAGAATTGAAAGCGGTCTTCGATCAGGCGACGGCCGATGCCGAGCCCACACCGTCGCCCACGCCGGAACCCTCCCGATCGAGGCCCGTCACGCGACCGTCGGCGACGTCCGATTTTTCGGGTGGGGGCTCGGAGCCGGATCTGCCTTCGAGCATGAGCGCGCCGCTCATGTGCTCGACGCCCGAGGAATGGGCTCCCGGCAAGGAGCTGTCGATTCGCTGTGCGCTCAAGTCGGGCGTGAATGCCAAGTCGGTTCAGTTGCACTACCGTGCGCCGGGCGCGGAAGCCTACCAGGCACTGCCCATGCATCGCACGGCCAAGGGGTGGTACATGGCGACCATTCCGGGGCACGCGATGAAGGGCACCAGTCTTCAGGTCTATTACGACGCCCGCGATGGCAGCGACACCGAGCTTGCAAGCAACGGTCAGATCGATAGTCCGTCGGCAATCGAGATTCGCAAGAAGGGTACCGGAGGCGGTGGGGGAGAAGTCGAGGGCGATCCCCTCGAGGCCATCAAGAACCAGCAAAGGCTCGAGCGGTACGAGGCCGGCCTGCACCGTCGTCGTGCGGGCGCGATCTGGTTTGGCCTAGGCGGTGGTATGGGCTGGGGCTATGCACCGGCCGGGAATCTGGAGTGGGCCAAGAACATCAAGGTCAGCGCCATTACCACGGTGACGGGCTTGGCTCAGTTCGTGGTGAACGCGGGCTACATGGCCACCGACAATCTATCAATCGGGGCCGAGCTCATCCTCGAGTACATCCGGCAAGATCAGATCACGAACAGCGCCGATCGCAGCGGAGCACCTACGCAATGGGCCCCCGCTCTCCTATTGCGCCCCATGTACTTCGTCGATCTCAGCTCGGATGGTAACTTCCAGCTTTCCCTTTCTGCAAACCTTGGTGGTGGCTACGTCCGTTTCCCGGTCAAGCCGGTGGTCCTCGGAAAGATTGTCGACAAGGATGGCAACGAGAGAGACGACCCCAACTTGACCATTGCGAAGACCGATACACGCCCGATTGGCGTGGTGCTCCTCGGGGTGAGTGGCGGCTTTGTGTATCACATGTCGCGGCACTTCGGGCTTGCACTCGACGGCCGACTTCTGACCGGTCTTCCCAATTTTGGCGTGGCGGTCCAGGGAACGCTCTCCCTTCAAATTGCGTTCGGCGGAAAAGCGGGCCCGGCGCCCGAGGGTGAGGATGAAGAGGGCGAGGGCGAGGGCGGCGCTGGCAACAGGGATGCCCCACCGACATCAGATTCGCCGGGTAATTCCGACGCCGAAGAGGAGTAGCCGCTGAAACCTCGGCGGCGTCAAGCCTTCTCTGTTCTCGGTGGCCCCGTCGAAACCTGGGGGGAGCCAGGGTTGGCTCGCTTAGCGGGACAGCTTTTCGACGTGGACCCGGGTCTTTCCCGTGCCCTGACCCACGGGTTTCACAGCTATGCCGGCCGTATGCATCCGTCGACCGCGCGCGCGGCGATTGCCGCGTGGTCCACGCCGGGGCAGCGGATTTTGGATCCGTTCTGCGGTAGCGGAACGGTGCTGGTGGAAGCAATGGCCGCGGGGCGCTCGGCGTTGGGGATCGACGCAAGTCCCCTCGCGGTTCTCATCGCCAAGGTCCGCTCCACGGTTCTGGGCGAGTCCGAGCGCCAGCGGCTGGTGGATAGCGCGCGCGAAATCGCCACCGACGCTGCTGAGCGTGCGCGCAAACGCGTCCGGCCCGAAATTCCGCCATGGGCAAGGCATGAGAACACGCGCTTTTTCCCGCACGTGGGCCTCGAGCTTCTCGGCCTGCGTGGGTTGGTTATGGCAACCCCCGAGGACGCGGTGGGCGTGGCCCTGCGCGGGTGTTTCTCCTCGATCCTGGTGAAGTTCATGCGCCAGCCGGAATTTGGTGGCGAGTCGATCCAGCGCATCGGTCGCGGCATGCCGTCGAAGTTCTTCGCCGGGCGCGCCGAGGAGTTGTCGCAGTCCCTGGCGGCTCTGGCTCAGCGGACGCCGGAGGGCACGCCGGTACCCAAGATTCAGCTCGGCGATGCTCGAGCCATTGCGCCTGTTCCTGATCTCTCTTGCGATCTGATCGTGTCGTCGCCGCCTTACGCCGGAACCTACGACTACGCTGAACACCATGATGTGCGTTTTCTTTGGCTTGGGCTCTCGCGCGAAAAATTCGACCGCGTTCAGGTCGGTGCGCGCACCGAGGATATGGGCTCACCCGCCAAGCGCTGGCAAAAGGACCGACGTCGTTGGCTGGGCGAAATGGGCCGCGTCGTCAAGCCGGGCGCTTTCGTGGTGCTCGAGATCGGCGACGGCGTGGTCGGCAATGAGCCCGAAGACGCGGCGGAAGCGATCCGTTTCGACGCACCCAAGGCCGGTCTGGAGTTGGTGGCCGGTTCGTTCCAGGCCCGGCCGCCGCGCGATCGACGGTTGACCGAGATCTTCGGCGGTCGTCCTCGTCGCGAGCACGTTCTGGTGCTGCGCAAGAGCTAGTCCCGTGGACAAAGTCTCCGCGTCGCCGTTCGGGCGGGTTCTGGCCCGTCTGCGGCGTCGCCGCTCGCTTGAATACCCCTAGTATTCGGCGCTTCGCTGCTCCTTACAGCCGGGCCACCCCCCTCCGAACGGTACCAGCCCGAACGCCGCGTCGCTACCGAGGCAGCAGTGTGGTCGGGGGCTGGCCCTCGCGGGCGCGCTGGATCATTCTGACGAAGGCGCTCGTGGCTGCCGCGCACACGGCCTGCAGTTCCTGAACGTCATCGTTTGGCATTTTTCCCGCGTCGCCGGCGTGCGCATAGACCATCGAGATGACCCTCTGGCCGATGACCACCGGAATCACCACTACATCCGCCGGCGGCTCGGAATGGAGGTACTTCCAGATCTGCTTGTGTAGATAAACGCCCTCGGACGTGGGCGCGCCCCGGAAGGGTGCGGCGCGCTCCTTGGCCGTCCGGAACACCGAGGGCATCGTGAGTGGAAATGCGATGGTCTCGATGGCACGGGCCTCGACCCCAGGCGCAAATCCACGCCACACGTGGGCCGTGGCGCCCCGGATGAGGAAGACCAAGCCGCAGCCAAAGCGCGGCAGCATGAAATCGATCACGATGTCCGCGACTTGGTCGCGATTCTCGGCAACGGAAAGGCGATGGATAACGTCTTCCAGTGAAACCGCAGCATCCGGTCGGGGCAACAGCACCGCGCCCGATTCGGTCGCCGGCGCAATCATCGGCTTCGTCGGCTGCCGGGGCAGCGTTGCCGAAATTGCAGGCGACACAGTCGCCTGCACGATGGCGGGAATCTCGTGCGAGCTGTACGACTTGGTGATACTGCGTGGGGGCGGCTCTGGCCGGGCAGGGCGGGCCAGCTTGACGTCGAGGTTATAGAAGCGCTTGAGATTGCGTGCGATGGCCAGCTCGGCGGCGGCCATGGGCTCCACGCGTGCACCGAGGGCAAACGAAACATCGTCTAGAACCTGCACGTCCTGCGGCGTGGCCAACGCCACCACGATGCGCTTGACGCCCGAACGGGCTGCGACGAGCGGTATCGCCATGTACCTCGCCGCCAGGACCGGCTTGAGCAAGGACACCACGGTCGGGTCAGCCTTGTCGAAATGCCGCTTCATGGCTGCGGGCACGCGCATCTGCCGGCTCAGCCCCTCGGAAACTTGGTCCGTGTCGACCAGTCCCGCCTCGACCAGCTGAGTTCCTATTCTTCCGCCGAGCAGATTTCGATGGTCGACGACGATCTTGAGCTGCTCGGGTGTGAGCAAACCGAGCTGGATGAGGATTTCTCCGAGTCTCATTTGGGACGCAACGCGGAATGATTGTGGCGCGATAGATTGTTGCAGGAGAGCTCGGAAGAAACCAGGCCTTCTCGCGTAGAAGATCGCGCGTGGGCCTTGTCCTTCGACCCACTCGCGACCCACTCGCGACCCACTCGAAGGCGGAGCTAGCGAAGAATCTTCGCCAAGACGGCATCTAGCTCGTCGAGGGAATTGTAGAAGACCTCGAGGTGCCCGCTCTTCGGGGTGGCTTCCACCAGCTTCACCTTGGTTCCCAGTGCCTGCTCAAGCTTGTGGACGAGGTCGCGCGCAGCGGGTGACGGCGGGGTCGGCGGGGTAGCTGGTCGATCGTTGGTTTCGCGCTCGCGCTTGACCAGCGATTCCACTTGCCGGACCGAAAGGCCCCGACTGACTGCTTGTCGGGCGACGCGCTCGATCATTGGATCGCTTTCCAGACCCAGCAGGGCGCGGGCGTGGCCCATGTTGAGGCGACCTTCGACCACCATCGAACGCACTGCCGGTGGCAACTTCAGCAGGCGCAAAGCATTCGCCACCGTGCTGCGGTCCTTGCCCACGCGCGCCGATAGCGACTCCTTCGTGTAGCCGAACTCCGCGACCAAGCGCTGGTAGCCTTCAGCCTCCTCGATGGGATTGAGATCTTCGCGCTGCAGGTTTTCCACCAGCGCCATCTCGAAGGCCTGGGATTCTGCGACCTCGCGCACCACCGCTGGCACCTGGTGCAGACCCGCTCGCTGGGCCGCCCGCCAGCGGCGTTCGCCGGCCACCAGCTCGAAGCCGCCGCCTTCGCGAACGCGGACCACCAGCGGCTGGATGATGCCTTGACTGCGGATCGACTCGGCCAGCTCGTCGAGGCGTACATCGTCGAAGTGCTTGCGCGGCTGTTTACTCGACGGATGAATGCTCTCGATGTCGAGGGTTCGCAGGCCGCTGCCCTGCGGGCCACGGTGGGCAGTCTCTGTCGCCGTCTCGCCCGCGCTGGGAATCAGGGCTGCGAGCCCACGTCCGAGTGCCTGCCGCTTGCCGCCAAGGGTCACGACGCCTTCGCTCCTTCGGCGGTGCGCGTGTGACGAGCTAGGAATTCCCGTGCCGCCTCCATGTAGCTCTTGGCGCCCTTCGAAGCCACGTCATAGAGCAGGATGGGCTTGCCGAACGAAGGCGCTTCCGAGAGTCGCACGTTGCGTGGAATGGGTGTCTCGTACACCTTGCCGCCGAAGTGGTTGCGGACCTCGCTGGCGACTTGTTCCGCGAGGTTCTGTCGCATGTCGACCATGCAGAGGATGATGCCTTCGATGTCGAGACCGGGATTGAGCGACCGACCGACCAAGCTGATGGTTGCGCGCAGATCCGACAAACCTTCCAGGGCGTAGTATTCACACTGAAGGGGAACTAGCACGCCGTCGGCCGCACACAGGGCGTTCAGGGTGAGAAGCCCCAGCGAGGGCGGCGTATCGACGATGATGAAGTCGTAGTCAGGCGCCACCATTCGCAATGGATCGCGCAGCTTGGTCTCACGGCCGGAAAGCGAAACCAGCTCGATCTCGGCGCCGGCCAGGTCCTGACCCGAGGATACCAACTTCAAGAAAGGCAGCTCGGTCGCAACGGTGACCTCGGCGACGGTCTTGCGGCCGATGATGACGTCGTACACGCTTCCCCCCTCGGAGCCAGCCTGTTGGCGCGCGTGGCCAAGTCCCGACGTGGCGTTGCCCTGTGGATCCATGTCCACGAGCAGAATGCGCTTCTCCGCCACGGCGAGCGAGGCCGCCAAGTTAACTGCGGTGGTCGTCTTTCCGACCCCGCCCTTCTGGTTCGCTACCGCGATGACCCGGCCCATGAACTGTCGTCGCCCAAGCTTTGGGGTGCATCCTCCTAGCACCAACCCGATGAGCTTTTCAACTGCCGTGCGCAAGACCTGGTCTTTCCGAGATCGAAAGGGGGACGGTGGAGCGCGATGGATCGAAAAGTTGACGTCGCCAACAGACGTCGTACTACTTATACCTACATGTAGTGTGTTTCCCTGCAACCAAGGAGAACAGACATGAAGTACGGCGACCAGAAGATGTACCGGACCTTCGAGGAGTTCGAGCGCGAGGAGCTACGGCGTGCGGACGGTTTCGGCCCGGCGATGGAAGACATGCTCGGCGAGATGTTCGCCGCGGAGTTCGACGTTGAGCTCAAGGCCTCTGGCCGCCAGGACGACGACTTGGACTAGTTCCGATGGAGGCGGGTGCCCGGGCACGCGTTTGCCCTGGTCGATTCTGCCTCAGAGATTCGTGCCGACGTTGCCGATGGAGATGCTCGGACCGAACAGCAGCGACCAGTGTGTCGCCGTTCGGTGGTCGTCGCCGTAGACGTACCCGCTACGGAATTCATAGGCACCCCAAAGGTGCACACCCACCGCCGCGCCTTGGCCAATCTCGACCCGCAGGCCAAGGCCGAGCAGGGTGACCAGCGTCGGCGGAAATGCGGGACTGTTGTTGTATTGCTGGGGAATGAGGCTCGCGCCGAGCACGCCGGTTTCCAGGCCAAGCAGGCCCTCTTTGCCGTGGCGGTCGAGCCAGGTGAGGCGGCCAAGCACGCCGAAGTTCAAGGTCAGCGAGGCGGCCGGTTCGTTGATCCGGTACAGCCCGGCCGGCACGTTGAGGCTGACGTAGAGGCGCAGCCGTCCGCCTTCGACGGTGGCGGTCCATTGCTGCGATGGTGGTGTTTGCTTACCGTGAGTGCCGAGGACGTAGCGGCTTTCGTCGACCACGTGAGAGAGTCGAACCGTCACCTGATCGAACTGCTCGGTGATGCCCTTGAGATAAAAAGTCTTCGCCTCACCGCCTGGACGCAGCACCATGCGCTCGTCGATGCTCGCGTCCGCGCGCTTGCTGCCGCTCGATTTGGTGACCTCGATGACCAGGACGATTTCCTGCTCACCGTCTTCGGGATGCAGACGTTCCTGGTGGATGACCACGCGACAGGTTTCGCGGGCAGAGAAGGGAATGCGCAGCGGTTCTCCCGGTGGCATCGCGCGGGCCTTGCCGGACTTGTCGGCGCATAGGAATTCGGCAACCGGCTCCTTGCGCTCGGGCGTCGTGCCGAAGGGCAGCGGAACGCTGGCCTCGTGCAGCGGGCGCTGGATGGCTTCGGTGATGATAGCCAGATCGACATCCTCGAAGCCTTTGGGCAGATCGTTGCGACGGTAAGCGTAGCGCAGACTGGTGAAGCCCGAGGTGTTGCGGTCGCCGCGAATCAGCGTGCGGTCTTTTTCGGTGTGTACGGTGTACACCCCGGGAAGTTCCAGCGGGACCAGTCGCGCATTCGGAACACCACCAACAGACCACAAGGCATCGCGGTTGGTCGGGATGAATCCAACGGGGCCGTGGCCCGGCAGCTCGAGGGTCGACTGTGGCCGGGGCGCCGACGCGGTCGTGGCGCTCACCGAGCCCATGACGCCCGCAGCGGCATCCGCCCGTGCAACGGTGATGGTAGCGCTGGCCGACGACAGTTGGCTGCTGCGAAGAAGAATGTAGTCGCCGTCGTTGCCGTGGACTTCCCGTACTTCTTCGGCGGGATCGGTTCCGACGAACCAGCGCAGCCGCGCCGTCGTCCGGCAGCGATCAAGCATCTTGACGACGATTTGCGGCTGGTCGGCGTCGCGCAGCGGCGGACCTGATACCACCGACAGTGGACAGCGCGAAACCGGAAAGGTGGCGCTGGCAGAATTATCGGTTCGCTCGCCCCGACTGAAGGCGAAGCGCGGAGCCAACCTGACCGTGACCGCGACCTGCGTCGCTTGCGCGGGCACGCCGCGCACCACGACGCCCCCGTCGCCCAGATCGCAGCGCGCCAGGCCGCATTCCACGCTCGCGATGGCGTCGGGATGAACCAGGGGCAAGGTGCCGAGGCCCTGCGAAATATCGAGGGCATCGATAGACGCGAAGATCTGCCCGAGGACGAATCGTGCTGGGACCAGTCTGAAGATCGCGGGGTCTACCCGGCGTCCTTGGGCATCGAAGGTCGTCACGTCTGCGCCGTCTTTCGCATAGGCCGGCAACCAGCGGAAGGCGGTGCTGGTGGGTAGCTTGCGGTCGAGGGGAATCGTGCACGCTTCACCCTTGCCATCCCTGAGAGAGCCCAAGCAGGTCTGTCTTCCGGTGTGCGCGGTGGCCTGCCAGAAGAATTGCGCGCCTTCCAGATTTCCACCGTTGAGCTCGAGCCGCCCTTCCTCGGGAAAGAAGGTGACGCTGGTGGAGTCTAGGCTGGGCCACGGGCGGGTGGCCACGAGGGAGACGCTCGACCTGTTGCGCGCACAGTCGGCTTGGTCGTCGGCGACGGAGATCTCTACGGTGTCAGTGCTTGCGGATGCCGGCGGACGAACCGACTTGCGGTCGGGGGTCGCGGTCCACCCTTCCGCAAGGCCACCACAGACGATGCGATCTTTGCCGAGGGGAATTGGCCGGCCGCCTTCGGGGGCTTGCAGGGTTTCTCCGCGGGCGGCGGGGTCGGATAGGGCGGCGGCGATGGCGAGACCGACGGCGATCAGCGTTTTCATAGCGTGTAGGCTGCCGGGCATAGCAGAGCCGGGCGCCGTGTCGGTTATAGCGGATGTGGTCCGGCGGTTCACGCCGATCTGACGTCACCGCCCGCTGCGGCCGATCCACCCGGCCATGCGCATTCGAACTTTGTTCACCAGCCGTCGATCCTCTGCGGCAAGGCCGAGCGCTGCCAGCGCGCCACCGTAGGCGACGAAGCCGACCAGCACGATGAGGATGACTCTTGCCGCCACCGTGTCCACCATGCGTGCGGCGGCAAGCTCGGCGAGCAACGTCACCGCGGCTGCACCCAGGGGCTTGGCGATTCCCAGGCTGAACGGGTAAACGCCCTGCCAGTGCCAGACCTCGATGACGACGAGCAGGTTCATCAAGGTCACGCTGCCGAGCGCAGCGACGGCGGTACCCACCAATCCGAAGCGGGGAATCAGCGTCACGCCCATGATGATGTTGGCGGTCGCGGCGATCACGTTGTTGACCAGGATGGCGCGCGAGCGGCCACTGACAGTGAGTATCCAGCCGGACAGCCCCAAGATGGCGTTCACCAGGTGCCCCATGGCCAGGATCGACAGCGCGGTGATACCTTCCTGAAAACCCGTTCCGTAAAGCGCCAGGAGCTCGCGGCGGAGCGATACCAGCGTCACGGCGATGGGGGCCGCAGCCAACGCCACCCAGCGGGTGATCATGAGCAAGTTGTCTTGCAGACGCTGTCGGTCGTTCAGGTGAATCGCCTCAGAGAACATGGGCGCAGCCACGCTGTCGAATACGTAGCGGGCGTTCGAGGTCACTCGCGTGACAAATTCCGCCGCGGCGTAGATCGCCGTGGCGCGTGGCCCGACAATGATGGTCAAGAGCACGATGTCCGCGCGCTGCAGGATCGCATTGGTCAGGTCGGCCAAACCGAGGGGGATAGAAAAGTTCGCGAAGCCCGGCAAGCGAGGCGCGGACAGTGCTCGTCGAAGCTCGCCCGGGCCGAAGACTCTACCTACGATCACGACGGCCAACGTCAGTGTCACGGCCGTTGCCACCACGTGCGCCAGGGCAAGGTGGGTGAGACTTCTGCCGATCAGAGCCGCGATGAGTCCGGCCACCAAGAGCAAGGTGGGCTCGCCGATTCCGCGCACGATGAAATTCGCCCGCGTGTTCTTCGCGGCAAGGCTGGCTTGCACGAGGACCCACATGGTTCCCGTGAGAATGGTGACCGGCGCGAGTACCCGAAGTCCGACGACGAGCGCCGGGTCGCGCGAAACACTGGCGATCGGCCCGGCCAGAACGATCACCAGAAGCGCTGCGAGGGTGGCGACGCCCAAGCACAAGCGCAAGCCTGTGCCGAGGGCACTGCGGGCAAGCTCGGGTTCGCCTCGGGCGCGGAAGCCGGCAATGTAGCGCAACATTCCCTTGTCGGCGCCGCCGGTCCCCCCGCGCGTGAGGACCTCCATGATGGCGAGGCAGGCCTGATAGCCGCCGAAGACCAGCGGGCCAAAGAGCCGGGCTAAGAGGACGTGGGTGACGCCAATAAGGGCCTGGGCGCCGATGGTGAGAACCTGCACGGCACCGCTGCGCGCGGCGTGCGCGGCGTCCTTCTGTCGTGCGCTTTCTTCCTGTGCTGCGGCCGGGACGTGGGCGGGCGAGGTCACGTGGACGCCTCACCGCGGTGTTGGCGCAACCACAGCTCGAGCACCACGAGGTTCCACAATTTCTCGCCGTGGTGTGCGCCGCGGTCTTGCTCTTCGAGGAGATGGCGAACGCATTCGGTTTCGACGTAGTCGCGGGTTCGAGCGTCCCTGCCGGCAAGCAGGTCGTGCGCCATCGGCCGCAGCTCGTCTCGAAACCAATGATCCACTGGCATCGAGAAACCCTTCTTCTTGCGGGTGAGAATCTCGTCGGGAATTCGACCGCGCGCGATGGTTCGCAAGAGTCGCTTGCCACGTAAGAAGCTGAGCTTGAGACGGCCGGGCAGCCCCGCCATCCATTCCACCAGAACGTGATCGAGCAGCGGCGCCCGCACTTCGAGCGCGTGCGCCATGGAGGCGATGTCGACCTTCACCAGGATGTCGTCGGGCAGGTAGCTGTTGGTGTCGAGATCGAGCAGCCGGTTCACGTCGTCGGTGGCAGTAGAGTGGGCCAGCATTTGGGCGAACCACTGCACCACCGGATCTGGGCTGCCCACGGGCTGGCCGAGCTTGGCGCGGAAGTCCGCAGTCAGCAGCGATTGCTTCTCTTCTGGTGAAAAATGGGCGACGAGTGGCAAATACCGGTCAGCCATGGGCTTACCAACGGCGGCACCGAAGGCGCGGATGGCATGCATGCTGGGCCCCGGCAGGTGAGCCAGAACGCGGCCGATACCACGGCCCGCGACACTGAGCCCGGCGATCTGGCGTGCGAGCTTGTCCCATAAATAACGCCTGTAACCGCCGAAAACCTCGTCGCCACCATCGCCTGACAGCGCTACGACCACACTCGCGCGGGTCAGCTTCGAAAGATAGTAGACCGGCACTGCCGAGGTGTCTGCGAACGGTTCGCCGTAGCGCCGCACCAGCTCGGGCAGAATGGTCACCATATCCGGCTTCACTTCCAGCTCGTGGTGCTGGGTATTCCACATGGTGGCGACCTTGCGCGCCCACATGCCCTCGCCCGCGCTGCCGGGAAAATCGATGGAGAAGGTTTCCACCGGCCTCGAGCTGGACTTGGCCATGAGCGCGACCACCAGGCTGGAATCGATGCCGCCGCTCAGAAATGCCCCGAGCGGAACGTCGGCAATCTGCCTGATACGAACCGCTTCCTCCAACATGGGGGTCATCGCCTCGGCCGCTTCGTCGAGGGTCTTGGGTGCGTCGGGGCGGGGAGCGAAAGACAGGTGCCAGTAGCGGCGAACTTCGGGCGGCTGGCCAGGGCTGACGGTGAGCAGGTGTCCGGCGGGAAGCTTGGCCGTGCCGCGGAAAGCGCTCATGGGCGCTGGCACGTACTGCAGGGTCAGGTAGCGCTCGATGGCCTGCGGATCGGGATCGGGACGAAAGGGCAGGCCGCATAGAAGCGAGGTGGCCTCGGACGAAAATGCGAAACCGTCGCGAAATGCCGCCCAGTACAGGGGCTTCTTTCCCAGACGATCGCGGGCCAGCAACAATCGTCGTCGCCGGCTGTCCCAGACGGCAAAGGCGAACATCCCGCGCAAATCGTCGAGCAAGGCGTCCCCGCGCTCCTCGTAAAGGTGCACGAGAATTTCCGAATCGGAGTGCGAGCGAAAGCGGTGGCCGTTGGCTTCGAGGCGGCCGCGCAGGTTCTGGAAGTTGTAGAACTCGCCGTTCACCACTGCCAGCACCGAGCCGTCTTCGTTGGCCATGGGCTGCCGGCCACTTGGCGACAGGTCGATGATGGAAAGCCGACGATGGCCGAGTACCATCGGCCCGTCGGTGGCGAAGCCCTCGTTGTCAGGGCCCCGGTGGGCTAGCGCGCGCGCCATGGCCCGCACCGGCGCCTCGCTGGGGGGGGCGTCGGGACTTGGGCCCAGAAATCCACAAATGCCGCACATGCGGGGCACAGCATGCAGGAACGTCGCCAGGTTGGCCAGACCCTTGGCCGGAGCTTGGCTCGAACCTCGTCACGAATCGCCAGTTACGATTCCACACCGACGGCCTGGGCTGATATCGTGCCACCGGCTCGCGACAACATGATCACCCCGCGTCACAAAATCCTGTTCGTCACGCCTGGCCTTCGCCAGGGCGGGGCCGAGCGGCAGCTCCTCGAGTTGATCCGCCGCTTGCCCGATCGCTTCGAGCCAGTCTTGTGCCTGTTCGAGGCCGAGGAGATGCACTATCGCGACTTTCTACCGCCGGGCCAGCCACGTCATGTAGTCGGCAGTCGGCGCATGGGCTTGTCGGGGCTGCGACGGCTGGCCCAGATCATCGAGCAGGAACAGCCGGCGATTCTTCACAGCTACCGGGACCGCGCCAATCTGTGGACGCGCGTGGCGATGCAGCTCTTCGGCGTTCGCGTCCCCATCTTGATCACGTCGGTTCGCAACCGAGGCATCGATCCGCTGAACCTCCTCACGGAATCGACCTTCGCTGACTTCACGGATCGGGTGTTGTCGAACTCCGTGGGTGTTCGCGACGAGCTTCGTGCCTGGGCTCGTGTGCCGGAGGGCAAACTGCAGGTGATCCCGAACTTCGTGGACTTCGAAAGTTTCCGGCCGCCTCGCCCGGGTGAGCGAGAGGCTGCGCGACGGCGTTTCGAGGTGTCTGCCGACCATCGCGTGCTGGTGCTGTCGGGGCGGATCAGCATGCAGAAGCACCAGCTTGGTCTTTTGGCAGCGCTGCAGATCCTACGCCGCTCGGGCCGCTTGCCCGATCACGTTCGCATTCTGCTTGCGGGCCGCGAGCGCGACCGCACCTATTCTCGTCTGGTGCGTTCGTTGATTCAGCGCTGGGGTCTGGAAGGGCAAGTTCGTCTGCTCGGCCCCATTTCCGACGTGCTAGCCGTGTACCACGCGGCCGACGCGGCCATCTTGCCGTCGCTCTACGAAGGCATGCCGAACGCGGTCATCGAAGCGCAGGCCTGCGGTCTACCGGTTCTGGTGTCGCGCGCCGCGAACGCGGACGACCTCGTGCGTCCGGGGGAGTCGGGCATCGAAGTTCCGACGGCGAATCGGCGAGCGTTGGCCGACGGCCTAGGGCAGCTCTTTCGAGCCAGCGACCTGGAATTGACGACGATGGGCGCGAAGGCGCTCGCCAGCGTGTCTGCGACTCTCGACAATGACTTGCTCTTGGAATCGTTCACCTCGCTCTACGACCGGTTGCTGACCAGCCGCGGACTGGCCGCGACCGAGGTGCTTGCTAGCGTGCTGGTTGCAAGGGAGATGCTTAGCTCGACGTGAACCCCTTGCCACCCGAACAACGACATCGGCTGCGAGGCCCGCGATGAGTGTTTTACCGGATCGCGTAAAGGTGGTCGTGCTGGTGGATTCGCTCGCGCAGGGCGGGGCGGAACGACAAGCTTTGGAGATTGCGCGACGGTTGCCCGAGGATCGCTTCGACGTGGCGCTTTGCACCCTGCGTGACGACGTGGGCTACGCACACCTGGTACCGGAGCGTCTGCGCCGCTTCGTCATCGGCGTGCGCAATCCGCTCGCCGTGGCGAGACGATTGCGGGGCTATCTTGCCGTCGAGAAGCCTGCCATCGTGCACAGCCTCCTCGAACCGTCGAACTTCTGGAACCGGGTGGTGTCGCCCGGCGTGGGGCGGCCGGTGGTGATTTCGTCGGTGCGCTGTCGCTTCATGCGGCCGCGCTTCGCGGTTGTCGAGAAGCTTTTGGCCCGGCGCTGTCATGCGGTGGTGGCAAACAGCGTGGGAATCGTTCGCGAGCTGGTGCGCTGGCAGCGCGTGCCCCCTGCCAAGGTTCGGCTGATCGCGAATTTCGTCGACTTCGAACGGTTTCGTCCGACGTCGGACGAGGTCCGCGAGCGCGTGCGCAGCGAGCTGGGGCTTTCCGGCCCGACCTTCTTCATGCCCGGCCGAATCTCGTTCATGAAGCACCAGATTGGACTGGTGATGGCGCTGGGCAGGCTCAAGCGGCGCGGGCGACTTCCCGAGTCGGCGCGCTTCCTCTTGGCCGGGCGAATCTCGCAGGGCTGGAACACGCGTGCTTTTCAATACCTCGTAAGACAAAATGGCCTCGGAGCCCACATCCGGTATCTCGGCCCGGTGACCGCCATCGAGGAGATCTACAGCGCCGCCGATTGGGTGGTGTTGCCTTCGCTGTGGGAAGGCTTGCCCAACGCGGCTCTCGAGGGTCACGCCTGCGAGCGGCCGCTGTTGCTATCGCACGCGGCGAACCTCGACGGCATCATGGCCGACGGAACCACGGGCTTCGAGTTCGCCACGGGGTGGATCCAACCCATTGCGGATGCTATCGAGCGCGCTCTGGCGACTCCGGCCGAGGTTGCACGGGAGATGGGGCGCGCGGGCCGGCAACGTCTGCTCGAGCGATTCTCCAACCAGAAGGTGCTGGGCGATCTCATCAGCCTTTACGATGAGCTCTTGCCCCTGCGGAAGGACTCGAAGTCATGTGTGGCATAGCCGGCTTTCTGTCCAGCGACGGTGGCAGCGACACCTTACTGCGTGAGCCTGTCACGCGCATGTGCGATCAGCTGGTTCACCGGGGCCCCGACATGCACGGTCTGCTGGTGGATGGGCCGATGTGCTTGGGCCACCGTCGGCTGTCGATCATCGACCTGTCGGCCGAAGGTGCGCAGCCGATGGGCAACGAAGACGGAACCGTCCAGGTGGTGGTCAACGGCGAATTCTACAATTTCGTCGAGCTGCGCGCCTCGCTGGAAGGCAAGGGCCACAAGTTCCGCTCGCACTCGGATTCAGAGGTCGCGCTTCACCTTTACGAAGAGATCGGTCCGGACTTCGTCGCCGAGCTGCGGGGCATGTTCGCGCTTGCGCTGTGGGACGGGAAGAGTCGGCAACTCGTCCTCGCACGTGACCATGTCGGTAAGAAGCCGCTCTACTACTGGTTCGGCAAGCAAGGGCTGCTTTTCGCCTCCGAGGTGCGTGCCCTGATGGCGACCGACTGGGTTCCGCGCGAGCCCAACTACGAGGCGCTTGACAGCTACTTGGGCTTGCAATACGTGCCGTCGCCGCAGACCGCCTTTCGCGACGTCTTCAAGTTGCCTGCTGGATGCCGCGCAGTCTGCAAGCCCGGCCAGGCCCCGGTGGTCGAGCGGTACAATGCGTGGGACTTCCAACCTCGAACGGTTACGGGGGACCCGCGCGAGCTGGTGGCCGAGTTGCGCCGGTTGCTCGAGGAGGCGGTTCGTTTGCGCATGGTCGCGGACGTGCCGCTGGGGGCGTTCCTGTCGGGTGGCGTCGATTCGTCGCTGGTGGTCGCGCTGATGGCCATGCAGTCGTCGCGGCCGGTGAAGACGTTCGCCGTCGGTTTCCCCGAGCAGGACTTGAGCGAGCTGCCCTTCGCCAAGCAGGTGGCCGAGCGCTACGCCACCGAGCACCACGAAATCATGGTGAATCCCGACATGGTAGCCATCGTGCCGAAGATCGTCGAGTACTACGGCGAGCCGTTCGCAGATGCCTCGGCGGTTCCTACCTGGTATTTGTGCGAGGTCACCAAGCGGCACGTCACGGTGGCGTTGTCCGGCGATGGTGGCGACGAGAATTTCGGCGGCTACGACCGCTATCGCGTCGCCCGCCTCCTCAATCGACTGCTGAAGCTACCGGCACCCATTCGCGCGATCCTTTCGGCGGGGCTGCGGAGTCTTCCCTTCGCGGCGGCACAGCCCTTGCGCAACACCGGCTTGCGTTTTCGGCAGACTCCTGCCGAGCGCTACGAGGGATGGATCTGCCACTTCGAGCACCGCGAGCGCCTGGCGCTTTATGCGCCCGAGTTCCGTGCTCGATTCCAACGCGACGCCGTCGCCGCACTGTTCGCGTCCACCCTCGACGGTGGCTCGGCCGGCGATCCCCTCGGTCGTTTGCTCGAGCTCGATACGAAGACGTATTTGCCCGACGACATTCTGGTCAAGGTGGACATCGCATCGATGGCCCATGCGCTGGAGGTCCGTGCGCCGCTCCTCGACCGCGAGGTCATTCGCTTCGCAGCATCGTTGCCCACGCAGTTCAAGCTGCGCGGCAGGACGACGAAGTGGCTCCTACGCGAAGTCGCCAAGGAACTCTTGCCGACGACCATCCTCAAGCGAGCCAAGCGCGGGTTCGGCCTGCCGATCCACCGCTGGATGCGCGGCGAGCTGGCAGCCATGTCTCGCGATACCTTGCTCGATGCTCGTGCACGCGGCCGCGGCCTATTTCTCCCTAGCGCCGTCGAGTCGCTGCTGGCTGCCCACGCTCGCGGCGAGCCGCGTGGCCAGCAGATCTGGAACCTCATGATGCTCGAGCTTTGGTTCCGCGCATTCATCGATCGTCGTCCAAGCCATCGGCTGACGTAGCCTTGGAGCAGGCCTTGGCTGAAGAGTCGAATCCATACCAGGCGCCCCGCACCCGCGAGCAGCCACATGTTCCAGAGTCACGGCGATTCGTCTGGAAGGTCTACGCCTTCGCGGCGGCAGCCCTGCAGCTTGCCGCAATCGTCTTCGAATTGCCCAGACTGACGCCGACCGATGGGGTGGACTACGGAATCACATTGATCGGAACGGCCGGTCTGTTTGGCTTCGCCTATCGTCGACAGATTCTGTGGCTGCCGCTCTGGAAGGTGTGGAGCATTCTGTTCCCGATGTGGGACGTCTTCATGGGGGCATGGATCTTCCCGCGGCAAAACGGAGGGGCGGTTCAGTCGGGCTATTTCATGGCCATGTTGCTGTTCTTGCCGGAATACTTCGGGCTGCTTGCCTACGGGTATGGCTCGGCAGACCTTTGGCGTGCTCGTGGGTTGCCGACGCGGCTGCCCGAGGGAGTCTCCGGAGACTAACCGGCCGTCTTGGTCGGCTGCGAGGTGTGTGGCTTGCGGCGCTCGCTCCACAGGATGAGGGCGGGCAAGGCGAGCAGGGCGGCTGCGAGGCAGGAGACCTCGCCCAGGATGGCCATCATGCCGAAACCTTGTAGCGCGCGGCTGCTGGCCGCGAGCAGCGAGCCGTAGCCCACGATGGTGGTCCATGAGCACAGCGCGACCGCGGCTCCCGTTGAGCCCACCGCGCGAACCATGTCGTGATCGTCCCGGTAGCGTTGAGCGACGTTGAGGCCGTACTCCGCGCCGATCCCGAAAGTGATGGGCAGGGCGATGAAGTTGAGGAAGGTGATTCGCACGCCCGCAATGCCCGCGACTCCCATCATCCAAACCACCCCGACGAGCAATGTGCCGATGGCGGAGAGCGCCGCCGAGCGTGGCCGCATGATGATGGACGAGAAGAGCAGCACGACGATCAGCGAGGCCATGGTCGCTATCGGTCCATCGTGCAGCACGGAACGGATCATAGCGGAGAAGACGACCGCGCTGCCGGACGTATCGATGGTCTTGTTCTCTTCGGGCAAGTGCACGTACTGAAGCACGCCGGCCAGGCGAAGCAGATCCCGGCCGTTCCATACCGAGAAGTGCTCTTCGATAGGATAGACAAGAACCACGCGCCCGACCGTGCCGTCGACTTCGGTGAAGGGCCGGCGTGCGAGCGGCGGAACGTCCATGGGACCGAGCACGCGTAGGTTTTCGGGGACGTCGATTTGCGCAAGTTGCTTGCGCTCTTTTTCGCTGGCGGCTTCCAGTGCGGGATCGTGGGTGAGCTTGCGGATGCCTGCCAGCAAGTCGATCTTGCGCTGCTGCGATTCCGGCGTGCCGGGCAGGATATCGTTGAACGTTACGACCTGCTCGATGACGTGTTCCTTCTGATCCTGCCGCCAGATGGCTGAGCGGATGGGCTCCACCTCGGCCAGGGTGTCGGCCATCACGAGGGTGGGGGACGGCCAGCGCCCGAACAGCTTGTCGGCGCTCTGGTTGAACTGACGCTGGTCCTCGGTGCTCTGCAGGTCCGCGTTGAGCTTGCGGAAGTCATACTCGAAGGGCGCATTGGCGAAGTGGAGCAAGCCCACGCTGCACACCACGGTGAGAATGGCTGCAACGACGGCGATGGTGCCGGGCCGCTTGCTGAGAGCCTTGCCGAGGAACCCGAGATTGAGCGGTGCCCGTGCCGTAGTCTTCTTACCCTGCGCACGACGGTCCATCAGGAAGAACACCGACGGCACCACGGTGAAGGTCAGAGCCCAGCAAAACAGGACCCCGAAAGCGGCCATCATGCCGAATTGATAGAAGCCACGGAACTTCGTCAGCATCAGGGTCGCATACGCCGCCGAAGCGCACACGGCAGCCACCAGCGTTCCACGCGTAACGCCCGCGATCGCGTGTTGCATCGACGCCGCGCTGGTGTTGCCGGAAGCGCGGTACTCCTCGTAGCGCGACATCAAGATGATGGCGTAGTTGATACCATTGCCGAGGATGATCGAGCCCAGGAAGGCGGTGGAGGAATTGACGTAGCCGAAGGCGATCTCGGCGACCGCGAAGGCCATTACGGTGCCGATGACGCCGGAGGTCGCGATGAGCGGCAGGTAGCGCAGCCGACGGAAGTAAATAGCGATGGAGATCGCCACGATGGTGAGGCACGTAACGGTCACCCAGAGGATGTCGCGCTCGACGGCGGAGCGGCTGGCGATGGCGGTGGCGACTGGACCGCCCACGTAGGCCTTCATCTGCGGGTGGAACGCGTGTGGATCGTTTTCTCTCACCAGGCGGCTGGCTGCTTCGTAGATGCCTTCACCCCCGCGCTCGCCGAAGATACCCCCGGGCGGAAGCGCCGCGATCCACACGTAGCTGCCGTCCTGGTTGCTGAAGACGCCGTCGGGAAACCGCCCGCCAAGTTGGTCCCGCTTGGTCATGCGCTGGCGTAGCGAATCCACCGATTCCTGTTCCTCGTCATCGCTGAGATCGAGGAGCAGCGGGTTCTTTCGCTTCGAGATCTCGCGGCGCAAGCGATCACGAATCTCGGTGAGATCGCCTTCCGAGGCGTAAAGCCACCTATTCTTCTCGAAGAAGTCCCTGAGGTCGCGAATGTGGTAGGTCGCCAGCGCGATGGTGTTCTTCGGCAGCTCGAGCAGTTTTTGGGTCAGCTTGTCGGCATAGCGGACGTTCGCGTCGCGGTCGGGCGAGTGGACGCCGATGAGGAGCAGGGACATGTCGCCGATTCGGGCCTGGGTCTTTTCCAGTGCGATGACGCCGGGATCGTTGCTGGGAAGAAGCTCGGAAAAGGAGGTCTTGAGCTCGAGGCGCGAGCCGAGCCACGCCGAGAGTCCGAAGAGCAACGCGGCGGCGAGCAGGATCTTGCCGGCGTGCCCGGAGAGGAAGGCGCAATAGCGAGCGGATCTTGATTCTGATTCAGCGTCCATTCGCGCAAGAACCTAACCGCATGCGACCGGTGAAACAAGCTTTGGTCGGGTGATTGTGGCGGTGTCAGCCCGTCGATCCATGCGATAGGAATAGTCATGCCCGCCACCAGCCACCGCGTTAGCACCTTCACGGAGTCCGTCATCCGGGCCATGACCCGTCTGGCGAACCAGCACGGCGCCATCAATCTTTCGCAGGGATTTCCGGACTTCGATCCGCCCGAGGCGCTGAGGGCGGCGGCCGAGCGGGCAGGGCGCCAGGGGCCCCATCAGTATGCGGTGACGTGGGGGGCTCCCGGCTTTCGGACCGCGCTGGCGCGCAAGCAGAGCCGATTCATGGGCATGCCCGTCGACCCCGATCAGAACATCGTCGTCACCTGCGGCAGCACCGAAGCCATGATGGCCGCCATGATGACCGCCTGCAACCCGGGGGATCGGGTGGTGGTGTTTTCGCCGTTTTACGAGAACTACGTCGCAGACACGATCCTGTCGGGTGCCGTGCCTATCTACGTGCCATTGCGGCCGCCTCACTTCCGGTTCGATCCGGACGACTTGCGCCGGGCTTTTGCCCAGAAGCCCAAGGCCATCATCCTGTGCAACCCGGCCAATCCGTCGGGGCGGGTGTTCACCCGACCCGAGCTGGAACTGATCGCGGAGCTGGCCGAGGAGGCGGATGCCTTCGTCATCACCGACGAGGTCTACGAGCACATCCTGTACGCGCCCCACAAGCACGTCTATTTCGCTTCGTTGCCGGGCATGGCCACGCGAACCATCTGCTGCAGCTCACTGTCGAAGACCTACTCGATCACCGGCTGGCGGCTCGGCTACATCATTGCGCCGCCCGCGTTCATCGCCGGAGCACGCAAGGTCCACGATTTCCTGACGGTGGGGGCAGCGGCCCCCTTGCAGGAGGCCGCCATTGCTGGCCTCGAATTGCCGGACAGTTACTATGCCGATTTGCAGGCGAGCTACACGGCCAAGCGAGAGTTGTTCCTGGGCTATCTGCGCCGGGCCGGCCTACGATTCAGCGAGCCCGAGGGGGCTTACTACGTTTTGGTCGACATTGCAGAGCTCGGCCACAAGTCGGACACTGCATTTTGCGAATGGCTGATTTCCACAATTGGCGTGGCGGCGGTCCCCGGATCGAGCTTTTTCAACGACCCGGTTCACAATTACATCCGCTTCCACTTTGCCAAGCGGGAAGAGACCCTGACTGCAGCTGGCGAGAGATTGTTGGAGCTACGCAAGCGCGCGTGAGGTAGCCGTTCCGTAACCTCGGTGGCCGGGGCCTTCTCAGGTGCGCGGTAGTGGGGCCAGGACGGGGTCAACGGGCAGCGCACTGACACTTCACCACCGTTCGTGACGCTGCTCGGTGGGACGCTCTTGTGTTGCGTATGACACGTGATGCTGGCAAGCTCCCTAGCCCTGACCATGAACAAAACCTGCTTGAAGTCCGCTGTCTTGGCCAGTGTGGTCGCGGTGTTCGGGGCTTGTGCTACGACCCCGCCACCGCCGCCGCCCTCGCCCTGTACGACGCCCGAACCCCTTCGGATCAGCTTGACGGCGTCCCCGCGGCTGAACCCAGGCGAGCACGGGGAGTCCTTGCCCACCTTGGTCCGGGTGTACCAGCTCAAGGACACCACCAAGCTGGTCGAGGCGAGCATCGATCAGATTCTCGACGGCGACAGGGCGTTGCTGGGCGAGGACATTGTCTCCATGCAGGAGCTGACCCTGTACCCGGGCGAGAGGAACGCCCCGGTCATGGTTCGAGGGGAGGCCGCCACCAGCTTGGCGGTGGTCGCCATGTTCCGTCGGCCAGTCGGCCCGTCGTGGCGAGCGATTCGCAAGCTGCCAGCGCCCGATCCGCAGCATTGCCATGGCACCGTGGCTACCCCAGCGGCCCTGGCGGCCGCGCAATTGAAGTTCACGCTGGAAGACAGCCGCGTCGACATGCGATGAGGTCATTACGATGAAAGGTCTTCAACGCGTTGTTTGGTCCGAAGGCATGCTGGTGTCGCCCCAGCACTTGCAGCAAGCGGACCTGTATCACGAGCGGCTTCTCGACTGTCGCTTGGCTGCCACCTCGCCGCTTTCCTGGGGTATCACAGCGGTGGACATCGACGCCGGTGCCCTGGCTTCCGATCAGCTGGTCGTCAGCCGCTTCGCAGGCACCTTGTCAGACGGCCTGCCGCTGGAATTCAAGGCCGGCGATCCCGAGGCCCCTGCAGCGCGCCCCATCGGTGCGAACTTTCCGCCTGCGCTGTCCGCGCTGGAGGTGTATCTGTCGGTTCCCAAAGAGCGCGAAGGCGTCCCGTCGGTGGCGGCGGAGATGGGCGACGGTAAAGGCCCGGCTGGCAAGGGCGCGATTCGCACGCGCTTCCGCAGCGCGAGTCAGAAGATCGTCGACATGACGGGAGAGGCGGCGGACCTGGCCATGGCGTTCGCCCAGCGCAACCTCACCATCCTCTTCGGCAACGAGGCGCGCGACGATTATGAGTCGATCAAGATCGCCGAGGTCGTGCGCGACGCGGGCGGGGCGTTGCTGGTCAGCGATGCCTTCATTCCATCGGTGCTGACCATTTCGGCCTCGCCATTCTTGATGGGAGCCGTCCAGCGGCTGCTTGCTTTGATGGTGGCCAAGCAGCGCCAACTGTCGGCCGAACGGGCGCAGCGCGATTCCGCGTCGGTGGATTTCAGCGCCAACGACGTGACCCGCTACCTGCAGCTGTCCGCGCTGAACGCGACCATTCCCTACCTGGTTCACGCCGGGCGCAACGGTGAGCTTAGCCCGCGGGAGCTGTACCTGTTTCTGATCCAAAGCGCAGGCGCCCTGTCCACGTTCTCCGTCGACACCGATCCGTCGGCCTTTCCGCCGTTCCTCTACACGGATCTGCGCACCACCTTCGAGGAGCTGTTCGCCCTTTTGACGGGGCTTCTACGTGCGAACCTGCGCGAGATGTGCGTGCGAGTTCCCATCGAGGTGCACGAGGGCATTCACGTGGGTGCCCTCACCGACGAGCGCATCCTCAAGTGCGGGCAGTTCATTCTGGGCGCACAGTCGTCCCTTCCGGTGGAACAGCTCTCTCGTGAGCTGGCCAGCAGGGCCAAGATCGCGTCCTGGACGCAGCTTCCGTACCTCATGCGGCAGGCGACCCGCGGTGTGGCCCTTCAGGTCACGCACCGGCCACCCCCTGAAATCCCTGTACGTCCGGGCGTCGTCTACTTTTTGATGGACACATCGGTCGAGTACTGGCGACAGGTCTTGGCCGAGCGGAAGGTCGCGGTGTATGCGCCGCCGCCGTTCGACCCGTCGCAGGTCAAGGTCGAGATCTACGGCATTCCAAGCAAGAGCTAGCGGAGCTGACCCATGACGGACCTGGTTCAAGAGTTGACTGGGGAGTGCTTCGGTGCGATCTCGCGGCTGCGCGAGCTCGACGGGCCGGTGCCTTCGCCCGAGACGGTGCACGCGCGCATGCGCGGGTTCTTCGAGGCGCTCAAGGATCGTGCGCGGACCCACGGCATTCCCGACAAGGACACGCAGGACATCATCTACGCGCTGGTCGCGCTCGCCGACGAGGTCGCCATCAACACGCCCGAACCGCTGCGCAGCTACTGGATGAATCAGCCGCTGCAGCTTCATTACTTCGGCGAGAACGTGGCAGGCGAGGGCTTCTTCACCCGACTGCAAGCGTTGCTCTCCGACGGTCGTCGCGTCGAGGTGATGCGGGTCTATCACCTATGCCTGCTGTTCGGCTTCCAGGGAAAATACGGCTTTCCCGGCGGAGACGCCGACCTTGCGCGTATCACCGAGGGTGTGCGCAACCAACTGGAACGCCACCTCGAGGTGCCCGAGGAGCTGGCGCCCGCAGGCGAGCCCCCCGACGAGCCGGCGGTGAGACGCGCGAGCAGCAACCTTCTGTTGTGGGTTTCCTTGGGGGTATTCGCGCTGGCGATCGCGGTGTTCGTCGGTCTGCGTATTTCGTTCGATCAACAAGTTGCCGACGTCGCCGGGCGCGTCGACAAACTAGCCCACTAGAGGATACGCCGTGCTCAAGTACATCTTTGGAGCCATCTTCGTTGCGCTTGCCTGGGCGGCGAAAATCGTTTTTCGCGAGGTCGACGCTCTCTTGTGGGTTGCCATTGGCGTCACCGTCGTGGTGGTTCTGGGCCTGGCGCTGTGGGTGCTCCTGAAGGCACTGGCAACGCGCAAGGCGGCCAGTGCCATCGAGGCCGGTCTGGGCGAGGCCGGTGGCCGGAACATCCGCCCCGACCAGCAGGCGGAAATCACCGCCATGCAGGTGGAGTTCCAGAAGGCGATCGGCGGTCTCAAGTCTTCGCGCCTCGGCCACAAGGGCCGCGATGCTCTGGGTGTGCTTCCTTGGTACATCATTATCGGCCCTCCCGGGGCCGGCAAGACAACCGCGCTGCGCAGCTCGGGTCTGCAGTTCCCGTACGCCAAGGGCGGCAAGGTCAAGGGCGTGGGTGGTACCCGCAACTGCGATTGGTGGCTGACCAACGAGGCCATTATCCTCGATACCGCAGGCCGCTGGTCCACCCAGGACGATGACCACGAAGAGTGGCTGGCGTTCCTGGACCTTTTGCACAAGACCCGTCCCAAGAAGCCGGTGAACGGCATCCTGCTGGCGGTCAGTCTTCTCGACCTTGAAGGCGGCGAGGAAGAAATGTCCGCGCTCGCCAAGGCCCTTCGCGACCGCCTCGACGAGGTCACCGGCCGTCTCGAGATGGTGGTCCCGGTGTATCTGCTCGTCACCAAGGCCGACCTCGTGCCCGGTTTCGTCGAGATGTTCGGCGACCTGCGCGACAAGGAGCGCGGTCAGATCTGGGGCGTGACGCTGCCGCTTATCGCGAGTCCCGACGAGCGTGCCGGCCTTCTGGAAGAACATTTGCAGGAGCTGTTCGACGTGGTCAGCCAGCGGGCTTTCACGCGGCTTTGCGACGAGCGCCGGGTCGACGCACGCCACAAGATCTTCGAGTTCTCACAACAGCTTGAAGGCTTTGGACGGAATCTGTCCTCCCTGGTAGGCGAGCTGTTCGCCGAAAACGTCTATCAGGATGCGCCGATTCTGCGCGGCGTGTACTTCACGTCGGGTACACAAGAAGGCCGTCCCATCGACCGCATCATGCAGAGCATGGCCAGCGCATTCGGTATCTCCGGACGCGCGGCGGCCTCCGTGGCGGTCACCAAGCCCAAGAGCTACTTCTTGCGCGACGTCTTCACGAACGTGGTGTTCCCCGACCAGAACGCCGCGGTTCGCAGTACGCGGGTTATGCGCAAGCAGCGCGTGCAGAAGATCGCACTCACCGTCGCTGCCTTTGCCCTGGCCGCCGGGTTCCTGTTCCTGCCGATCCGTTCGTACAGCACAAATTCGGGCTACGCGAAGGACGTCCTTCACGCCATCGATAGACTCGCCGTGAGCAGGGCAAGCAAGGATGGCATGGGGCTCGTCACAGCGCCGTCGCTGGAGTCCATCGAGGATCTGGCGAAGTCGTTGGCGGAAGGCGAGAGCAGCTCGGCGCTGTTCCCGCGCTCGGCCGTGACCAAGCAGCTTCACACCGCCATCGAGCGCCTGGTCATTCGCCCCATCATTCGAACGGATCTGGCCAAGGCGGCCTCTACGAGCGGCCTCGGCGCGTCCGACCTGATGGATGCGCTGATCCTGCACTTACTACTGACCCAGGACAAGCAGCCCGACGAGCCCACCACGGGTACTGACCGTTGGGAGGCTGCGGTCAAGCTCGCGGCCGAGAAGGCGAGCGCGCGATGGGTGAGCTTGACCAATCAACCCGCCGCCGGTCGTGCCCCGCGGGTTATCGAGAACCTGGTGAAGTTCTACGCCGGTAGGATCAAGGACCCGGCGGACATGATCGACCGCGACAAGAAGTTCGTGAACAACGCGCGGACCATCCTCATCGGCTCGGGCGACGATCCTCTGGCCGAGATCATCAACGACCCGAGCATGCCGCGCGACCTCAAGTCCATCGACTTGCTCGGCAGCGCGGTGGTGATGCTGACCCCCCAACAGCAGCAGCCGGCCAAAGGCGCCAAGAAGGAGATCGCAGTGCGTGGCGCGTTCACGCCAGCCGGTTACACCGCGGTCAAGAAGCGCCTGCACCAGCTCGAAAAGACCCAGGACGACGACGAGAACTCCTGGATCCTAGGCAAAGAGCGGAAGGTCCACGATGCGCGTGCCATCGCCCGAATCCAGGCCGACTACTACGTTCAGTACATCGCGGCCTGGAAACGCTTCTTGCTCACGCTCTCCATGCGCGAACCGTCGTCGCTCGACGATGCGCGCGCCCTCATCAAGAAGCTCAACGCCGAAAAGCCGTTCGAAGCCGCCTGGAAGAACATCAGCGAGAACCTGGTGCTCAAGGACGAGTCGCTAGGCGACAAGGCGCTCGGCCTCATCCGGGGCGCGGTGGACAAGAGGACAGGCGGCAAGACCAAGAACGTGAAGCTCGGCAGAGACAAGGATGAGGACGAGGAGGAACGCGATCCCGGCGCGAAGCAGGTCGAGGCCGCGTTCGAGAACCTGATGCGCTTCGGGTCAGTCAAACCGACGGGGTTCGAGAAGTACGGGCAGATCCTGACCGAGCTGGCAGGCGCGATGGGCGACCAGGGGATGCCACCGGACGTGAAGGCATTCCAGAGCGCCACCCGAACCCAGCGAACGAACTTGTCCAACCTGATCGCTGGCTACGACGATGGTGGCTGGGAGCAGGGGATGCTCGAGAAGATCCTGATGCCGCCGCTGCGCGGGGCCGAGGTGGCCGTCGTCGGCGCCACCGCGGACTCGTCGAATCGCAAGTGGTGCGAGACCGTGTTCGTCGCATTCGACCAGCTTCTGGGCGGCAAGTATCCCTTCGCAACCACCCGAACCGCGGGCGAGGCGAAGATCTCGGACATCGAGAAGTTCTTCCAGCCCAACACGGGAACTCTCTGGCAGTACTACAACGACTCGCTGGCCAACGACATCGAACGGGTGGGCAGTATGTTCCGGATGAAAGACGGCGCCGGGGTCCACTACCGCGAGGAATTCCTGAGGTTCCTCACCCGTGCCGCCGAGCTGACCGCGGCGCTCTTCGCCAGGGAGCCATCCAAGGTCGGCATGACCATCGGGGTTCACATTCGGCCGTCGCCGCAGTACTCGAAGATTATCCTGGATCTCGGGCCCAAGAAGATCACCGGCCTCAATGCAATCGACCGTTGGGACGAGTTCGTGTGGCCGGCTCGTCGCGCCAGCCTGCGTTTGTTCGTGAAGAACGACGAGGTTGAATCCATCGGCCCCCGCGACGAGGGCGAGTGGGCGCTGTTCTACTTGCTCGGACTGGGTTCCAATCCCAGCAAGAGCGGCGACGCCGTGTCTCTCACTTACACGCCGGCCAACGGTCAGACCCGTATTCAGGTGGACTTCAGGCCAGAAGGCATTCGCGAGGTCTTCCAGAGATTCAGCTTGCCCAGGGGCATCACCGCGGGCGGCGGTTCGTGCAGGAAGTAGCACCATGTCGAGCACCACTTCACCAAGTCCCAAGGAGCCCTCGGTCGGGTTGTATGGAAAGATCCTGGCGGAGCGTGACTACGTTCGTATCAACGCCGGTGACTTCCAGCAGGCGGGCATGGATCGTTGGTTCCAGGAGGGCGTGGAGTGCTTGCACGCCGAGCATACGCGCCTGCAGGACGAGCCAGTCAACTTCTTGCTGGTGTCGCCCGGCGGGGAGACCTTCGTGGGCGCTTTTCGGCCGGGGGAAGATGCAGTCGGACGGAGTTTTCCGCTGGTGATCTCCGTGCGCCTGGAGGCGCGCAAGCTGGTGGATGCTTTGCCGCTGTTGCCGACGATCTTTGGGCCATTCTTCGAGGCAGCATCCACGGTGGCCGAGGCCGCACGTGGCCTGACAGCGTCGGACTTGGCGTCGCAGGTGGACTGGCTCAAAGAGACGCTGGGGCACACAGCGGACTCGTTGCCGCTCGATGCGCTGCTGTCCGGGTCCAGCTTCTTCGAGCTGCGGGTCGCCATCGGCGGCCTCCAGGATGGCGCGGCCTACGGGCTGCACACGCTCGGCACCGCCTGCCAGCAGGCGGTCAGCAAGCCGGCAGAAGCCGCCAAACAGACCGTGACCCTCGACTGCCCCACGCCCACGGAAGGCATGCGTGCGTTTTGGCTGGAATTGATCCGTCGACGGCTGGGCTCGTCCGCCACGACGCCGTCGCTGATGTGGACCGCGAGCCGCCTGCTGGTGGCGCTCGGTCCCGCGCCTGCGCAAATGCTGGCCTTCGTCGCGAATCCCGAGCACAAGAATTCGCGCTACTGGCCGCTTCGCACGAACAACATCGCCGCCAACGAGAAAGCAGTGCAGTCGCTCTCGCCGGAGCAGGCACAGCTGCTCACCGGTGGCGACGTGTCGCTGGCGTCGGTCCTGTCCGGCTTCGGCGGATAGGACCGAGGACCCAAACCGTAGGCCGGAGCCGGGTTGGTTCCGGCTCTGGCTCTGGTTTGGGAAGGCCTTCCGTCGACGCTCAGTAAATCGGTGGGGGCGGCGGCGGTGGTGGTGGCGGTGGGGGTGGGGGCGGCGCCGCGGGCGGTGGCGGCGGTGGCGGCGGACTGAACGTTGGCGGCGGCGAGCCCACCGGTGGCGGAACCGGCGGCGGTGGCGGCGGCGGTGGTGGCGGCGTCACCGTGGGCGGTGGTGGTGGCGGCGGAGGAGGCGTGACCGCGGGCGGTGGCGGCGGTGCTGTCGGCGGCGGCACGACCGGCGGCGGCGGCACGAGCGGCGGCGGTACCACCGAGGGCGGCGGTGGCGGTGGCGGTGGCGGGGCCACGACGGCGGGCGGTGGTGCCGGGGGCGGCGGCGCGACGGCCGGTGGCGGTGGTGGCGGTGGTGGTGGACTCACTGCCGGAGGTGGCGGCGGAACCGGTGGTGGTGGAACTGCGGGGGGCGGTGGCGGGACTGGTGGCGGGGGTGGCGGGGGCGGGGCTGACGGC
>Ga0302323_100000313_pt1 | contig 37867 bp, 23 predicted proteins | sample Fen_T0_3_FD_201950 | JGI IMG/M metagenome (GOLD analysis project Ga0302323, IMG submission 201950) | Peat permafrost microbial communities from Stordalen Mire near Abisko, Sweden - Fen_T0_3 | ecosystem: Environmental > Terrestrial > Soil > Wetlands > Permafrost | place: Sweden: Abisko...
ATGGTCGAGCTAAAAGGCTCGATGCCAGTGCGCCGGGGTCTGGTTTCAGCATGGAAAGTCCAGCCAATCCGCGCCCCCTCATCCGCCCTGCGGGTGTATGTTCAAGCGGATAGGTAACACTTTCTCCCAAGCGCATAGGTTACAGTTTTTTAAGTTTTCGTTTACCGGATTCACACCAGCCCCTTGGTGGAACGGAGCCTTTGGCGCGTAGCGCCAAAGGCGCAGTGGAACCAAGGGGCTGGACTTTTTTAAGGCGGCTGGCTTTTCGCCGCCTTAAAGTTGCACTCGCCGCCGCGTTTGATCGACCCGGCCCAGCTCCTGCCGCATAAAATATACCTTCCACGCCCCAGCACCGGTCGGTTCCAAACCCACCCATTGCCCCAGCAATGCCTGGCTCACATAAATCAAGCCGCCGCCCCACTTGATTTCGCCGTTGGGCCGCACCCGCCTTTTCTGCCAATCCTCGGGATACTCCGGCTCCAACAAGCGCGCCGGATAGTTCCGCGGTGAGGCCGTATACACACTGGCTGGGGTGTGTTGGTTCAAGGCTTCATGCGGCCGCTCTTCATTATACTCATGCCGAAACGCATCAAAGGCCTGCTGTTGCGCCCGGTGGGTGGCGCGCGGCGGCTGCAAGACCGCTTCCTTCAATGTCCGGTGCATCCGCTCATGCCGCCCATTCTGTTCCGGGTGCCCAGGCTCAATCAGTTCCAACCCAATCCCCAACCGTAGCCACCATACCGACAGCCGGCTTAAACGCCCCAGCCCAGTCGAGGCAAACGGCACCCCGTTGTCACTCCGAATGGCCACGGGCAGCCCATACTCGCGGAAGATATTCTCCAAGCGCGGTTGCACCGCCAGTTGTCCCGTGGCCCCACCCATCCCTTGACAGCATAATAGGTAACGACTGTAGGCGTCGCTCATCGTCAACGGGTCGCAGCGCTCGCCATTGCCCAAGCGAAACCACCCTTTAAAATCAATGCACCATAGCTCATTGGGCCCCAGCAAGCCCTGCATGGGCCCCCCATGGCTCGGCGTTTGGTGTCGGCGGCGCACCTGGCGCGTCAAGCCGTGCCGCCGCAGGACATTGCTCACCGAACTTTCCGCCGGGCAATCCGCCAACCCCTTCAGCTTGCTGTGGATCTTGGGGGCACCCCACAAAGGCCGTTGGGCTTTCCACGTCAAAATCGCCGCCTCGACCTGCGGAGCAATGGCGTTGGGATGATGGTGGGCTGCCCGGGACGCATCCTCAAGCCCCGGCGCGGGCTCGCGCTCATAACGTTCAATCCACTTGTACACGGTCTTGCGGCTGACGCCACGCCGGCGCGCGATCTCGGCAATCGAAAAATCGCCGCTGAGATAATCGCTAATCATGATGGTTCGTTCGTTCTTCACACAGGTTTCTTTCCATGGCATTCGCCAAGTGTAACCCATGCCCTTAGGACTTTCTGTTACCCATCACCTTAGAACATACCCGGACACCTTCTCCCCCGCTGGGGAGAAGGGAAGGATTTTTTGGTTTGGGTGCTACAAAGATGTCGCGCCTACGGCGCTGGGGAGGGCCGGCGCAGGGTTACCGGTAGGCCACTGACACAACCACGTTGTGGTTGAAAATGTTTTTTTGGGGGTAACCCAAGGCAGGCGTAGCCAACCTTGGGCTGGAGGACGGAACGAGCCGGAGGCTCGACGCAACATTGGGGAGATGGGAAGGGATTTTTGACAGAATGGACAGAATGGACGGAACACAAATGCTGAAGGCTAAAGGCTAAAGGGCCGAAAGCGGCGGCGGGCGCGGCGGGCGAACTGATTTCTGGAACAGCCTGTTCCAGAAACTCCGCAGTGGAATATTCGGCGAAGAACTGGCGCATTCGCCACCTTCTCCCCGGCTGGGGAGAAGGGAAGATTTTTTTGGTTTTGGTGCTACAGATATTTCGCGCCTACGGCGCTGGGACGGGGTGCTGGCGCACGGCCGCGAGTCGGAGGGGGGATTTCAAATTGGAAATTTCAAATTTCAAAAGCGGACAAAAATGGGAATTCAAACAACCAAGTGTCCAAGCCGCAAAGTTGGGCAAGCGGGCGGGAGGGAGGGACGGGGAGGAGGGAAAATTACAAAGGCTGAAGGCTAAAGGCTGAAGGGGCGAAATCGGTGAGGGAACAAGGCGGTCGGTGGGCGCGCGCCAAGGCCATGACGGTTAGCGCAGGTGCTCGGATGCCAGCCATGCCTCACCCAAAGCGGCGGAGGGCCGCCGCACTCCAAGACGCTGGCGCGCGGATTCTTACGCCCGGCGAAAAGAAAGCGCCGGAAGGCGCGATGGAGGCGGGAGGACCGATGGTTGATGGTTGATGGTTGATGGTTGATGGTTGATGGTTGATGGTTGATGGTTGATGGATTGCGCGCGCGGCGGGGGCGATGGCTAAAGGCTGAAGGCTAAATGCTAAAGGCTGAAAGGGGCGAAAGGGCGGCGGCGAAAAATCGGGGTGATACGTGATTCGTGATTCGTGATTCGTGACAAATGACGAAGGGACAGACCGGCCGATGGGCAGTTTCAGTCGCTCCGCGGTCTACGGGTACCAGACGGCGCGCCAGAATTTTGCGCCGGGGCCGACGGTGTTGGTGGCGCTCCAGGTCGTTGGATTGGCGAGCTCAAGCTGGACGGTGGCGTTGGAGGTCCAGGTGGTCAGGTTGGTGGAGGTTTGAATCTGATAGGGAACGCCGGTCTGGCCAAGGAGTTGGAATATCACGGCGCCGCCGGGCGCGGGGGCAAGCTGCAACCGGGGGGCGGCGGGGGCAAAGGTAAACAGGGTCATGGAATACGGGGGGAAGGTGGTGGTGAAATTGGTGCCGGCGACGGCAAAGGTGTTGGTGGCGATGTCTTGCGACCCGGGCACGCTGGAGTTGGTGCGGGTGGCTTCATCCTGGGCGATGCCGAAGGTGCGCACGGTGGCGACGGGCCAGGGGGTGAAATTGGCGAGGGTGAGGTCGGCGTTCAGGGTGAGGCTGCTGTCTTTGTTGATGACGAGGAGGTTGAGTGATCCGTTGGCGGCGCGCGCGGCGTGGCTGGAGAGGAGAAAGAAATCGCTGCCGGCAGTGAGGACGGTGTCGCCGGGGCGGGCGAAAAATTGCATGAGCTTGAAGCCGTAAAACGCGGGGTAGCGGGTGCCGGGGCCGCCAATGATGCCGAGGTCGCCATTGGTGCGCCAGCCGTAGAGGGAAGGGTCAAAATAGCCGCTGGTGTCGGTGCCGTTGCGGAGGTCCCACCAGATAAAGCCGTTGAACTCGGTGGTCATCAACTGGGCGAGGCTGTCGGCAAGGTAGAGGGCGTTGACGAGGCTGGTGGATTGCCGGCCTTGGGCGCCGGCATCGCTGTTGTTTTCGGTGCAGAGGAGTTCGACGTTGGTGCCGGCGGGGCCGCAGTAGTCGGTGAGTTGCTGGCGCAGGTTGGCGGCATCGACGGCCCAGTTGCCGGTGCTGGCGAGCAGGCGGGCGTCGTTGTCGGAGGAGGTGGCGGGGTTGTTCGGATCGGTCCATTCGGGATAGACGTGGTGGACGAGGAAGTCGGGGGTGACGCCGAGGGATTTCAGGGTGGCGAGCACGACGGGGGTCCAGCCGTAATTGGTGGCGCCGGTGCGGGCATTGAGGGCGGGATGGTTGGTGTAGCCGTTGCTGTTGCTGGTTTCGCCGGTGACGACGGGGACGCCGATTTTGATGGTGGGATCGGCGGCTTTCATCTGGGCGATATACTGCGCGGCGCGGACGGCATAGGTGTAGCCATCGTGGGGGGAGACGTTGGTGTCGGTTTCCCAGCCGCCGTAGTTTTCATTGCCGATCTCCCAATATTTGAAGGCGAAATGGTTGGTGACATTGGCATGGCGGACCCAGGCGGCGGCTTCGGCGGGGGTGCCGGTGCCGTAATTGGCGGTGATCATGGCCTGGGCGCCGACGTTGGTGGCGATGTGGACGAAGCTGGCAAAGGAGGTGGTCCAGGCCCAGGTGTTGGTGCCGGAGCGGCCGGTGGCCCAGTGGTATTCATCGGAGGCGGAGCCGCCGGGAAAACGCAGGATGCGGGTGCCGAGTTCGCGCAGGGCGATGGAGGTGTTGGTGGAATCGAAATAACCATCCCAGATGGCGGTGTTCAGCCCGAACCAGCGGGCGTCGGCGGCGCGGAGGGGCTGGGCGGCATCGGCACTGAGCTGGATGACGACGGGCATCAGCGCGGTGAGATTCACATCATCGAGGGAGAAGGCGTTGGTGGTGCCGGAGGAGGTGAGCTGGAAGGTGACGCGGTTGAAATTGGTGACGCCGGCCACGCCGAGGGCGCTGAAGGGGAGATTGAATTGCCGCCAACTGTTGGTGGGCAGCACGGGGAGTTGGTAGGCGGCGGCGGTGTTGGTGCCGTATTCGACATAGATGCGGACGATCTGGCCGCCATTGGTGCCGCCATTGACCCAAAAGGTGAGGTTGGTGAAGGGGGTGGGGTTGAACGCGGGATGCGCGAAGGAGATGGCCTGCCAGGGGACGCCGCTAAAACTGATGGCGCTGCTGCCGGAGTGGACGGGGGAGGTGCTGCTGAAATTATATGTCCCCCAGCTCCAGTTCAGAAAACCGTTGTTCAACTGGTCGGAGTAGATGGAGAAGTTGGTTTGCGCGCCGGCCGGAAGGACGGGGCACAGCAAACAAGCGAGGGCGGCACCGAGCAGCCTCAGGCGGAATCGCCGGGTGGTGATCATGAGATATTTTACGCGGACGGCAAACTGTGTGCGGCGGAACGATAGCATGACGCGGAGCGGTGGCGAAGGAGAAACGAGGGATGCGTGAGGCATGACAAATGACGAAGGGATTTTGACAGAATGGACGGAATGAGACGCGCATCAGTTGAGTTGGGATGGTTCCATGCGCCCGGATTGGCCACGGGAAGCAGGTTACCAACCTGCGATACGGCCGGTTGCCAACCGGCGCTACGGGGCTGCGGGCTCGCCCGACCAACGGCATGTCGGTCAATGCAGGGTGGGTACGAATGACGAAGGCTAAAGGCTGAAGGGGGCGAAAGGAGCGGCGGCCGAGTCCCCACGGCGGATGGGGGACGCGGATTGGTGGATTGCCGGGGTGGTGGATGAATGGGGACAGGCGGTTTACAAACATTGAGTGATGGCGGAGCGTGGCCCCCTCATCCGGCCTGCGGCCACCTTCTCCCCCGCTGGGGAGAAGGGAAGGTCTTTTTGGTTTTGGCGCTACAGATATGTCGCGCCTACGGCGCTGGGGCGGGGAGGATGACAAAGAGGGGTCATGAGCGGCTGCCGAATCCCCACGGCGGATGGGGGACGCGGATTGGTGCATGGTTGGCCAGATCTCAACGAAGGGTGGTGGTGCGCTCGGCGAGCCACACAATGTCGGGATTGTTGGGCTGGGCGCCGGCACTGATCAGGCCGGGAACGACCGTGGCGGGGGTCGTATAGGTGCGCGGGTCGCGCCATTTGTGAACTTCCGAATGGCCATCGCCAAATGAAATACCAGCGGCCAGACCATGGCTGGCACCGGGATAATCCACGAGGTAGGTGGAAGCGGGGTTAAAATCGCCATTGGCATTCACCGAAGGCATGTTGACGGCAAACAGGGCGTCATTGATGGACTTGGGATTTTCATCAATCAACACCCAGGTATTGGCCGGTCCCGGACGGCTCATGCTGGAGAGCTTACCGAAGGTCCGCCAAGTCTTGCTGGGATCCACATACGCCGACCCATTATCCAGCCACCCGCCGCCGATCGCCGATCCGGTCGCGCCTTTGGTCTTGTCGCCGCCGCCGGCGGGAGAATTATACCAGCGCGTGCCGATGGCGTTGTTCATGGAAAAGTCCCGGGACGCCGGGGTGCCATTCAGGAGATAGTTATCGGCCGGGCAACGATAGACGGACTTGGACTTGCTGTAGGCATAGAGCAACGATTGCGGTGCGGCGATCACGGGATAATTGAGGTTGGCATCGGCGCGGTCGAACTGGTCGGCCATGGTGCCGACGACCCAATTCTTCATTTGATCGGGGTTGGCGGCCTGGGTGAAGCGCGTGGTATAGGGATATTCATTGGGGGCGAGCACGTCACCATTGTCATCGGCGTACATGATCCAAGCGAGGGTGAGCTGCTTGTTGCTGTTCATGCAACCGATGGCCTGGGCCTTTTGCTTGGCCTTGCTCAGGGCGGGCAACAGCATGGCGGCCAGAATGGCGATGATGGCAATCACCACCAGCAATTCAATCAAGGTGAAACCCGGTGACGGGATGGCCGGCCGGTGATGCAGGTGTGGCGTTGGGTACGGCTTCAATTTTTGGTCCTCCAAGTTGGTGGCGGCAGGTTGCACAGGTTTCGATCAGGATGGGGGCAGGCACCAGTTTGGGCTGATGCCTGCCGGCGGATTAATTGAGCTGGTGGCAGGGCATCATTGAACGGTGACGCTGGCACTGACGGCGGCCGGGAAGTTGGTGTTGGTCATGTCCGTGGCGGTCACGGTGTAGCTGCCGGCGGCGCTGAAGGCAATATCCTGGACCAGCACGCCATTCACGAGTGAACCGTCGACAAACGGCAGGGTCGCGCCGCCATCGGTGCTAGTGAGATGAATGACGTCGGCCGTGCTGACAACGTGATAGGTGGCATCCACGGAGTTGATGGTCACTTGAACCAGGTTGCCGGCGGTGACGGCGGTGGGGGTGCCGGTCTTGCCGGTCGGGGTGTTGGGGGCGTTGGTTTCGCCCGGGAACAGCACCTGCAGCTGGCTGGCCTGGCGTTTGATCAGGCGGAAGAACGCGGCGTTGCCGGCCGCCAAATCGCCTTGGGAAACCAGTTGTTTTCTCACCCCGACCATCGCCCAACGGGGGCCGGTCAACGGGTTCCACGACAGCGGATCAGCCAGGTTGCCCGAAGTTTCCCCGTTAAAATTGCCGTCCGGCAGGGTCCACTGCAACCAATACGCCGCAGTGGTGGGAGCCACCAGCACGCCCGCGCCCGTCGAGGCGCTGACGTCCCAGAGGTTGGTGGTGTCCAGGAAGGCATCGGCGAGGAAGTTTTCGCTGTAAGGAGCCGCCACGCCGGTGACGCCGAAATTCGAATAAACGACGGCCTGATTGAGGGCGTCATTGTTGTTGGCCTGCATGCCTAAATAGATGCGGAAACCCGGGGCGCCCGCTTCCACAAACCCACCGGTATTATAAGCGGGGAACACAAAGTTGGTGGTGCTGCCATTGGGGGCAATCAAGGTGACGTTGCTGTCCGAAGTGAACTTGACCTTCCAAGTGCCCAGAATGCTGTCACTCTTGACGGACGCCAAATTGCCACTCTCATTGGTAATGTAGTAGATCCCATTCACAAAATTCGTGATCGGTCCGCCGGGCATGCTCAAGGGGGCCGCAGAGTAGATGTAGGTATTGGTGCTGACCCCGGGGATCTCCCGCGTCTCGGTGTCGCCGCCATACATCGCCTGTTGATGATCTTCATTGAGCTTGTATTGGAATTGCATGGTCCCGCTGGTGGGACTCCCTTGCAGCCTGAGCTTGACGCAATTGGTTTCATTCCAATCCGGGGCGTTGTCGAGGGCATTGGGATTGGGCACCAAAAACATCCACGCTTCGCAGTTCACGGAGTTGGGATAACCGGCAATCGTGAATGAGTAGGTGACCGGATTCCCCGCCGTCGCCTGGCCGACCCAGCTCAAACCGGCGGTTTGACGCAGCACGGCCGATTGACGGTCATAGAGCGTGCCGGAAGTGCTCGCAAACACCGTCAAACCCGGCGTGGCCTTGACCGGACTGGCAAGGGTCGGCGGCGGAATGACCGTCACGGCCGACGGTTCAAAGGTGACGTCGTCCACCCAGAAGGCCACGACGCCCGCCCAGGGGGCCGGTTTCCAGGCGTGATACTCAATCCCGCCGATGAGGTTGATGTTGGCGATGGCGGAACTAATGGGGAAGTTCAAATGCACCCAGCCGTTGGAGGCGGCGTCCGGAATCACAGCTTTGGGCAGCGCATGACGGTTCGGATCGCCATTGGATCCCCATTGGCCGTTGGCGCTGTCGTTGAGCATCATCTCCAGCCCCGAGCCGGAGTTGTTAAAATCGCTGATGCTCATCCCGCTGTTATCCTTGTCCCACTTGAGCCAGAGTGACAGATTCGTGTAGGTCGTGAGATCATGGGTCGTGCCGGTATCCCACTGGTTGCCGCTGAAATACTCGGCAATCATGATGGAATCGCCCGCCACCGGGTGGTTGATATAGAGCGACCCGCCGCCGTTGCCGGTATGGTCCACGGCCGGATCCACATTCATGGTCGCCCCGCCCCACCAACTCCAGGTACCGGCGGGAAGGGTCGTCGTATCGTAGGTATCGACGGTGATAACGTCGGCGCCAAAGCAGGCCGAGGCCGACACAGCCAGGCCGGCAACCAGCGGCAGCCAACGATGAAGTTGAGGTTTGTTTTTCATAGTCTTGTTTCGGAGCGGGGTTTGTTGTTGTGATTGCTGCCAGAATTCAGCTGAATTGATTACACGCGAAATGGCGCCGTCTGATTTGGTTCTATTTTCTGCGGAAACAGTCAAAATGTTTGCGGCCGTAAACAGTCGTCCCCACAGGAACTGCCAAAACCAAAAAAAGATCATGGGAAATCTGGTGGTTCATAAATGGCACTGGGTAGTGTGTTGATTATGTCAGGCTTTGTCCCATATGCACGTCATCAAAAATAGTGACATCCCGTTTTCCACCACCACCCACCGCGCCGGGTCCGGGGCAGGTTTGCGAAACATATTAGTCACCTTGCACCACGGTCCACATGCCTTTGGGATTGGCCAGCGTCCCGGTGCCAATGGTCTGCGCGGTTTTCAAGCCTTCGACATGGCCGTCCAGGAACAGATAATTGAACCGGCTCTTATGGGCCTTATACAATAAGTTGCCTTCGTTCACGCCGCCCTGGTTCGGGGCCTGACTGGGATTGGTGACATCAAGCTGGCAAAAAATACCGGCATCCACCGAGCCGGTGCCGTTTTGCGGCGCGTTACAGCAGCACGTCCAGACATTGCCGACGGTTTGCTGGCCTTGCGGCGCCTCGACCAACAGCAGGGTGCCGGCGGGATCGCGCATGACGTTGCTTTTGTAGCCGTGCGGGCTCCAATCCACGGTCGTATTTGCATCCTGCCAGTAAACACCAATCCCCAGCATGCCGGCCTGGTCGAGGCCGGGCAGCGGAAAGGTGCGGTTTTTTGTGGGTATTTGATAGCCCGGCGTGCCTCCCCCGCCCCAGCCGGCATGGATGCCCACCATGGCATAGCTGCGGATGCCGCACCAAGTGCTGGAGGGATCCGTATTGCCGCACCAGCCGCCCTGACCGGCCTTCAGCGAACGGTCACCGGGACATAATTCAATTTTGGGACATTCATCCGCATACCAGGCTCCGCCCGTAAAATTATCGGGATCGGTTTTGCAGCCCATATAGGACAGCAGCAACGTGTCCCAAGTGACTTGTTTGCCGCCACAGTCAAAACCCGCCTCGGGGTAAATCTCGGTGTTGTCCCCGGTGAACATCATGAAGCTGACGCCGAGCTGTTTCATTTGCGACGTACACTGAATGCGCTGGGCGCGGGCCTTGGCGCTCGCCAGCGCGGGCAGCAGCATGGCCGCCAGAATTGCGATGATGGCGATGACCACCAGCAACTCGATCAGGGTAAAACCACGCGCGGAAAGCCTGGCGCCCGGGGTTGGCACTTGCACTGGTGGTTTCATGTACATGGGCATGTTTTCGATCAGGTTAGCCGGCTATTTACTCACCAAAATGATGTGCATGTTTTGGGCGATGACATATTTCTTCCCGGGTGGCGGCGGCGGCACCTGAATTTTCGTGGCCGCGACAAACTCCTCAAAGCTTTGAGGGCGGTGATGCTGGCTGATCATATACCCCACCAAAACCTTTTCCATTTCGTGAATCGTTTGCGGGGAAGGCTGGTTTCCACCAACCGGGACCGGCACCGGCTCATGGACCGGCACTGGAACCACCGCCGCAGGCGGCTGGCCGGCGGCAACAGCGGGCACCGCCGGGTCAGCGGCCATCGGCTTGGGTGCCTTGCTGCAACCACTTAAAATCAGGCTTCCGGCGGCCAGGGTGAAACAAACCAGAAGCCTCAGGGATAAGACGGCGGCAGGGAAGACAGCGTGGGAGGAGGCTGAAAAACGGGCGGAACTGATGAATCCTTGAGGCCGCGGTGCCGGCGCGTTGGTGCCGCCCAGCCATTCCCCGGCGGGTCGGCCAGACTGCGGCCGCCGCAGTAATCCGGCGAGGGATGGTTGCTGGCCGATGCTCAATTTCATGCGTGCAAATGCGGGTGCTCCGGACGGCAAACGTTTCGTGGTGATTATGAAGTCTACGTTAATGCATTAACGCTCCGTTGTATTGTCCCGTAAAGTGAGGACAAGCCGTGTCCGGGGTTGTCCGGCAGGGTGCCCACAACCCGCTACGCACCGGGTTCCCCAGGCCGGCCAGGCATCGTGTGTACCAATTCGTTGGGCACCCCGTTTTTCCCGCCGATTAGAGTATTTCCATCAAAGCTGTAGCGCTGGGCTGAGGTCTGAGAGACGGCGGTCTTTTTGCCCTTGGGCTTCGTTTCGGCTCAGTTACAGTTTGTGGAACCTGCGCCTTCGCCGAAGCCTCGCCCAAGGGCAAAAATCCTCGCCGCCCAGCGCTACATCTTTTCTGTCAATGCTCTAATTCATTGCACCCGCACCCGGTAATATTTTTCCAGCGCAGTGGGATTGACCGGAAAGGGCGAAGCGGCCGTGGCGTTGGTAAGCCATGGCCCGCTGACATTGGTGGCTTCCAGCAGCACGCCTTGGGGCCAGATGAATTGCAGGCTGTTGCCGGCCGTTTTTTGAACCGAGAGTTTGACGATCGGCGTTCCGAAAACCTGCAGCTCGCGAATCAGCGTGCCGCCCGAACCGCCTTGGGTCCCCCCGGGATTTGAGAATATCAACTGCACGCCGGTCACGCCGCTGGCGAGGGTGCCCGAACTGCTCGTCAAGGTCTGCATGATGGCGTTGTTTCCGTTATTGAGCGCGGTGGTGTTCGTGGTGGCGCTGAAGGTGCCGTAGCTGGCAAAGGGCCCGCCATTCACTGCGAGCAGCAGTTGAAAATTCTGGTTGGCGAGGTTGGAATCAACCCAGCCGCTGATCGCTTGAATGCCGGTCAGGTTGTAGCCGGCGGCCCGATTGGTGTTCAGGTTGAAGGTAATGGTCACCGGGAGATTTCCGCCCACGCCGTCCGTATTGCCATAATAGGTCAGGCTGCTGTTCCCCGTCGCACTGCCATTGTTGAGGCCGGCCGTCGTGAAGGTCGCGGGCAGCGAAGGTCCGTGGCTGACGGTGACGCTGCCGAGGGAACTTTGCCCCGCCCGCACCAGATTCACCGCGATGGCACCGTCAAAGGCGCTGGCGCTGGCGCCATACTGCACGGTTTGAAGGATGACCGGCGGCAGGTTGGTGGAAATGGTGACCGGCGCACCCACCGAACCACCAATGGTAATTTGGCTGTAGCCGCAGTAGCCGAACTCGGATGCCGGGCTGGTAAAATCAAACTTCACCACCGCCACATTCGTGGCGAGGGCCCCGGTGGCCGACTGGAGCCTCACCCGGATCGCTGACTGGAGGTTATTGGCAACCGTGGGGTTATAATTGACGCTCGCCAGGGGAACAAAGACTCCGGGGGCCATCACGGTGGAGTAATAAACGGTGTAGGCCTGTTGATCCCGGCCGTTATCTGCCCAGCCGCCATAAACGGTGATGTTCGTAAGATCATAGCCATAGGTCGAGCCGGCCAGCGCGTAGCTGATGGCGGAGCCGGCGCCGTTGCCATTGCCGCAGGTCACATAATTCGTGCTGGTGGTGGTGCCAAGGGTGCCGACAATCACGGCCAGCGCCCCCTGACCGCCAGCCGTCAACGAATTCACGTTCCGGCCGGGGGCCTCCAGACTGAAATCGCCGACCGCGCTGCTGGGCGATTTGCCTGCGATCAGGCTGTTGTTCGTCACCACCGCCCAACCCGGAGTGAAGACGCCCACCCCGCGCCCGGTCTCCGCCGCAATCGCCGTGATCATATTATTCACCGCGGCGGGCAGGTTCCCAACCGTCAGCGTACTGGCTGCACTCACGCCGACGCCCAGGGCATTGGAGGCCTGTAAAAAATAGGCGGCCGTGTTCGTCAACTGCAGGTTGGTCAGCGTCAGGGTGCTGTTGGTGGCGCCCGGCAGCGCGTTCGTGACGCCACCGGTGATCACCTGCCATTGGTAGGTCAGGGGCAGATCGCTGCCAAAGGTCGCGGAATAAGTAACCGGTTCGCCAATAAAGGCATTGGCCGTGGCCGGCTGGGTGTTCACCACCACCGACGGCAGCTGCGACGGCGGCGACGGCGGCAGGTTCAATGCCTGGATGCCCGCGAACCACGTCTGCGCCATCCGGTCATAGGCCACGGCGTTGGGATGGTTGATGCCGTTGGCAAACAGCGTCGCGTCAATATTGGTGGTGCCCGGCACGCAAAGGTTGGTGTATTGATTGACGGTGGTCACCCGTTTCCCCTGGGCGGCAAAGTAAGGAACCAAACTGTTCGCAATGTAATTGTTATACTTGACGATGGCCGCCGTGTAACTGCTGTAAGGCGTGATTTGTGCGAGAATCAGATGCGTGCCGGGAAAGTTGTTCACCACCGTCGCCACGAGGTTGCTGAGGTTCAACTCGGCCGTCGTTGGCTCGGCGGTGCTGCCGTTGCCGATGTCATTGATCCCCGCCATCAGCAAGAGGATGTGCGGCTGGTCGATCGCCAGCCAGTTGCCGGTATTGGCCAGGAAAAAAGCCGTGTTCTTGCCGCCGTAGCCTTCATGATGGTCCTGATCGACCGTGCGCAGATCAACCACGGGGGTGTTGGTCACGGTGCCATCCGTGCCATTCCAGGGTTGCGGCGAGTTGCCGACAAATTGGAAAGCCAGGCCACTGTTGGTGAGCCGCAGGTAAAGTCCGCTGCGATAACCAAACTGGAAGGGCACCGTCCAATTGGGGTTGTCGGTAAAGCCGGCCGTGATCGAATCGCCCAGCGCACAGACCCGGTAGGGCGCCGGGGTGATTATGGGATCCAGCACCGGCAGGGCGGCCTGATAAATGGTTTGATGACCAGCGGCGGTTGGATGGGTACCGTCCGCCGTGGCAAACGTCAGCGCCCCCAGGTCGGCGAGAAAAGCCTTCACATCATGCGTGGCGTTGGTGTAACTGGTGAAAGCCAGCGTAACCTGGCTGCGCGCCGTGCCCGCCACCGGAACCATGACGATGATTTTGGTGTTCGCATTGACCCGGTTCCGCAGCTTGACCAGGGCATTGGTCACATCCGCCAAAGCCGGCGCGCCATTCTCACCGAGATTAATCAGCACGACCTCCGGAGCGGGATTGAGCAAGCCGTTGGTCAAGCGGCTGATCGTCGAAGTCTTTTGATCAATCAGCGTGGCCAGTGCGGGCACACCGGCCAGCCCCCCGCCCCAGTCATATCCGCCATAGGCCAGCCGCGCTTCCCGGTAGCCGTAATGCTGGGCGAGCAGATAGCCGTAACTCGCCCGGCCATCATCCGAGGCCGCCCAGTTGTCGTCCGGCGGACGGCCCTGCCCGGCCGCATACAAAGCGGCGTCGCCCGACATGATCGAATCGCCAATGTTCAGCCAAACCTTGCCGGGGAGGGCGACCGGCACGGTGACGCCGCCGGCATCCACGCTGAATCCCGTGAGCTTGACCGAGTTCAGCGGCACATCACCGGAATAGCGGTCATCAAAGGGCGACATGCCCTTGATGAACAGGTCAATCACGGGATTGGCAATGCCGGCGGACAGGAGCACCGAGGTCTCCGCCGCGGCGAGCTGGTGGGTTTGCAGGGCGCCACCATTGACGGACCAGGCAATGATGGGATACCGGGCCGCAACCAGCGAAGACAGATGGCCGTTATCCACCTGCAAGGCAACCTGCTGGGTGCCATTGAACGCCACCCGGCAGGCGGCGCCATTCACCGTCGAGTTAATCGCCCCGGCCTGGCACACCCAATTGTTGGGCGTCAAGCCGTTCAAAACATTGCTGTCGGTAACCGAAATGACCGCCGCCGGTAATTTCGCCATGGTAAAAGGCGCCCCCAGTAGAATCGCCAAGATCAAGGTTCTGCTCATGAAATAAATTTTTGCTTTATCGGATGTAAAAGCAAATGGCGGCGGCAAACAATTAAAAACCACGAAGCCGGCCGGGCTCAACTGGGTTGCCTGGCCAGGGGAACGGGCTAAAGTCGAACTTTGATGCACCTTGGGCCGGCACGGTTTGTCGCTGAGGAATTGATATTGGTGCCAGTGACAAGAATTTTCCGATGGCACTGGCGCAGCTTTTGAACGCGGTGCTCAAGACGCAAATTACCAGACCTAGCCCGGATATTTCATAGTTGTTTCAGGTTCCCCGCTCTTTTCGGTGGAATCCGCGGTCAAGAGATTTGAACAGCGTGACGTTTTGGGACAGAGGCGTGAGCCAATGTCGCTCCTACGGAGCTGGAAAATCAAAGGGGATGGTGCCACTACAAATATGTCGCCCCTGACGGGGCTACCTGACCGTTTCCGCCGCACGCGCAAATCCTTCGCACCTTGAAAAACTGGCGGTTCCCCGCTCTTTTCGGTGGAATCGGCGATCAAGAGATTTGAAAAGCGTGAAGTTTTGGGCCGGAGGCGTGAGCCAATGTCGCTCCTACGGAGCTGGAAAATCAAAGGGGATGGTGCCACTACAAAGATATCGCCCCTGACGGGGCTACCTGACAGTTGCCGCAGGCGGAAAACCTTGGCACCTTGGAAAATGGGCTGGCCAAACCCATGGTTCCTGGGTAAACTCCGCCTACCGGCATTGCCCGCATTCAATGCCGGTAGGCGAGGCTTTTTAAGCCGCAGAGATTGCAGCCATCAAACCGCTGGGCGGAGGGCAGTTGGCAAGGCGCAACTCCATGCCCTGCCCAGGGCCGGTGTGGCTGACGCCAAACCGCTGGTGGGGTCGTCGCCCATTGTCAGCCAAGGTGGCGGCGACCCTGGCTCAGGCTCAGCCCTGGATTCCTTCCGGCCAGTCCGCGAAAACTGAAATCCATTCTCCCATGCCATCGAAAACAGCGAAGAACCGGAGCGCCTGGCTGAGTGCGCGCCTAAATTCTTCTGAAGGGGTTGCCCGCCGGCCGGCTATTCAACTAAACTCAAATCATGCCCCACGCTGCAAACAGGTCCGCCCGCCGGTGTCGCTGGTGGCGGAGCATGGTGCTGGCGTTGATCTTCCTGGGTTCGGCCGGGTCGGCGGCGGCACAGGCGATCACCAATTTGCAGCAATTGACGCAAGCCTTGAATTCGCAGCAGCGGGTGAGCCGGGACGTTCATTTGGAGGTGACGGTTTGCGCCGCGAGCCGGCCGAAGGTGGGCGTGCTGGTGGTGCAGGATGGGAGCGGGGTGGAGCTGCTGGAACTGGGGAACTTGGAGCGAGAGATCCGGCCCGGCGAACGTCTGCGCATTCAAGGCTGGTATGTATTTCTGCGCAAACGGGAGATGGGCATCGAAATCACCAAGGTGCCGGTGGTGGACAATGACGGCATTCACATCCGCCGGACCTGGACGGGCAACACCACGCTGGCGGCGGGTTTGGTGCCGATCCAGCTCGACTGGTTCAACGGGCTAGGCGAACTGAATCTGGAGGTGTTTGGCAACGTCTCGAACGTGCCGCCGATGAACCTCATGGCGTCCAATCTGTGGCACGCGGTGGTGGATGAAGCCACGGGCCGGACGAATCTGTTGCCCGGGCTGCGGGCGGAATGTTACGAGGGCTACTGGCTGACGGCGCCGGATTTTGAACTGCTCCAGCCGGTCAAGGTGGGCGTGGTTACGAATTTCGACATTGGTTTCCGAACCCGGGACGACGGGGTGGGCATCCGTTATGCGGGCTACTGGAACGCACCACAGGACGGGGCGTATACTTTCCGGGTGCGTTCGCACGATGGCAGCCTCTTGTTTCTTGGGAAGCCGGCAATTCCGGTGGCGGGCCGGGGCGCGACCCAAGTGCCGGTGCCGAGGCCGGGGCTTTATGGTGAACCGATGAGTGCGCTGACGGAACGGCGGTGGACGTCGCTGGAAGGGCTCGTGGATTTTGTGGTGCAAAAAGGCGAAGGGCTTGAATTTGACCTGAAGTCGGACCGGGATGTCATTGCCGTGCGGGTGGCGGATGCGGCGGGCCTGGACCTGGCGCGGTTGCGGAACGCGCGGGTGAAGGTGGCGGGGGTGAGCCAGGCGGTGCTGACGGCGGACCAGCGGCTGGTGCTGGGGAAATTATTTGTCGCGAGCGCGCAGGAAATCGAGCTGGTCGGGGCGGCGCCCGGGACCAATACGGTGCTGCCGATCACGTCGGTGCGGGAGGTGCAAAGCCTGCGGATCGAAGCGGCGCGGCGGTCGTTGCCGGTGCGGCTGCGCGGGGTGGTCACGGATGCGAACAATTCGCCGAGCAAACGGTGGGTGGCGTTGCAGGATGACACGCGCGGCGTGTTTGTGAGCCTGACGCTGGTGACGAACACGTCGCCGGCCTTTGCGGAATTTTGGGAGGTGGAAGGGCACAGCGGGGCGGGGGATTTTGCGCCGGTGGTGATTGCGGACAAGATCACGTTGCTCGGGGCGGGCCGCCTGCCGGAGCCGGTGCGGCCGACGTGGACCGAATTGCTGAACGGCAGCCGGGACGTGCAATGGGCGGAATTGGAGGGGCTGGTGACCGACGTGCAAAGCAACGGGGTGACGCTGCTCCTGCCGGAAGGCCGGCTTGAGGTGCAGCTGGCGGGTTTTGGGCAGCCGGAATTGCAGCCGTTTCTGAAAACCGTGGCGCGGATTCGCGGGGTGCTCTACGCGGTCTGGAGCGCGGAAACGCGCGAGGTGCACGTGGGGCGCGTGCTGATGCGCAACGCCACGATCAGCCTCGGGGTGCCGGCGCCGGCGGATCCCTTTGAGGCCATCGTGAAGTCGCCGCGCGAACTGCTGATGTTTGACGTGCAAGCCACGGCGTTCCGCTGCGTGAAGGTGCGCGGGCAGATCATTTATGCGGATGCGACGCAGGCTTTTTTACAGGCGGACGGCGCCGGACTGCGGCTGCTGCCGGCGGGCAAAACGGACGTGCGCCCCGGAGAGCTGGTGGAAGCGGCGGGGTATCCCGACATTGGCCGGGCCGCGCTGTTGTTGCGGGAGGTGCTGGTGCGCAAAACGGGCGTGGCGGCGCTGCCGGCGGCGCGAAAATTGAGCGAGGCCGAAATGCGCCGCGAGAATCTGGATTCCACGCGGGTGCAGGTGGAAGGCAACCTGCTGGGCTGGCATCTGGAACATGGCACGACCGTTTTGGAGATGCAGTCCGGCACGCATTTGTATCTGGCGCGGCTGGCGACGGGCAGGGCGGCGCCACTTTCATTGCGGACCGGCAGCCGGCTGGGCCTGACCGGGGTTTATGTGATGTCGGGCCGCAATCTGCGGCCGGAAGCGGGGGCGGAATCGTTTGAACTGCTGCTAAATTCCGCGGCGGACATCAACGTGCTTTCGCAACCGTCGTGGTGGACGCTGCAGCGGCTGCTGATCCTGGTGGGACTGTTGCTGTTGGGGCTGATGTTTACGGCGGTGTGGATCACGCAATTGCAGCGGAAAGTGGAACAGCGCACGGCGCAGTTGCAGCGTGAAACGCGCGAGCGCGAGCGCATTGAACGGCGCCACGCGCTGGAGGCGGAGCGCTCGCGGATCGCCCGCGACCTGCACGACGACCTCGGTTCGAGTCTGACGGAAATCAGCGTGCTGGCCAGCACGGGGCTGCGGCCGCTGACGGGCGAAGGCGGCCACGCGAATCTGTTTCAGGTGATCACCAACAAGGCGCGGGGGCTGATTGCCGCGCTGGATGTGATTGTGTGGGCGGTTGATCCGGAGGACAATTCGCTGCAATCGCTGGCGGATTATTTGAGCGGCTACGCGGACGACTTTTTTTCGCACACGAACCTGGCGTGCCGTTTCAAAGTGCCGATGACCTTTCCGGCGATCACGCTGGAAGGCCGGGTGCGGCATGATTTGCTCCTCGCGGTCAAGGAGACGTTCAATAACATCGTGCGCCATGCGGAGGCGACGGAGGTGGAGTTTCGGATGGCGGTGACGGAGGCGGGCCTCGAAATTGAGATCACGGACAACGGGAAGGGGTTTGCGGGCGGGGCGGAAAAGGACGGGCACGGCCTGCGAAATCTCCCGGCGCGGCTGGCGCAGATCGGGGGCGCGGTGCTGATCGAATCGCGCCTTGGCGGCGGCACGACGGTGACCATCCGCCTGCCGCTGACGGCGACGAGCGGGCTGAAGGCCGGCGGGGGTGGGGAATACGATTGAGGAATACGATGTTTGACAGATGTCATCCGGCCGGAGCCGGCGCTACTCTGTTTGCCTGACCGCGTGGCGGTTGGCAACCCGAGGAAGATGACATGCCATTAAATTTAGCCGCTGATTTAGCAACCAATTTAGCACCGAAAATTGAATTGATGACCAAAGTCGCCATTGTCGAGGACAACGCCACGTTGCGCAAATACCTGGCGGAAATGATCGGCAACACGCCGGGGCACCGCTGTGTTTGCGCGTGCGCGTCGGCGGAGGAGGCGGTGCTGGAAATTCCGGTGCAGAAGCCCAATGTGGTGCTGATGGACATCCACCTGCCGGGCGAATCGGGCATTGCGTGCACGGCCCGGCTGCGGGAAAAAATGCCGGATTTGCCGGTGATCATGCTGACGGTTTACAAGGACATCAAAATGATTTTTCAGGCGCTCAAGGCGGGCGCGTGCGGCTATGTGCTGAAGCGTTCGGACGAGCGGGAAATTCTCGAGGCGATTGCGGAAGTCCGCGCCGGGGGCGCGCCGATGACCAGCGAAATTGCGCGCATGGTGGTGCGCTCGTTCATGGAGGCATCGGCGCCGGCGGATGCCAACGGCACGGATCAGTTGTCGGGCCGCGAGCTGGAAATTCTGGCGCTGGTGGCGGAGGGCTGCCCCAACAAGGAAATTGCGGCGCGGCTGTTTATCAGCAATGGCACGGTGCGGACACACCTGATGCACATCTACGAAAAGTTGCACGTGCGCTGCCGGACGGAAGCGGCGGCAAAATATTTGCGCTCCAAGCCGGCGGGGGCGAATTAGACGACGGCGGCCACGCGCCCGACCTCGCCAAAAGCAGGGCGGCCGCCTAAACTGGGGGCGCGATGCATGCCGAACTTTTTTTCCCGCCGACGTTGCCCGTGACGGAGCAGACGATTGATATTTCCGGTTTTTCCACCACGCAAAAAGCGTTCTATCTGGACCTTTTTTGGGGGATGGTGGACCGCTACCGGCAGGCAAACCGGCCCCGCCAGGTGGTAGGATTCACGGGGCCCACCGGGGCCGGCAAGTCGGTCATCGCCGTGCTGCTCCAGGAACTGGCGCGGCAGGCGCGGCTGCCGTTCGGTTTCGAAGCCATCACGATTGACGCGTACCATTATCCCAACGATTTTCTGAATGCGCATTTTTCCGGCGGCTTGTCCCTCAAACAGGTCAAAGGCCGTTTCGACACCTACGATGTCGCCGCTTTGGCCAAAGACCTGAGCGTCTTTGCCGCCGGCGGTCCCGTCGCCTTTCCGGCGTACTCCCGCAAATTGCACAACCCGGTGCCCGCTGCCGTCCGGATTGATGCCGGGCCGGCCTTGCTGATCGTCGAGGGGTTGTGGCTGCAATATGATCAAAGCGGCTGGGAGGCGATCGGTCCGCTGCTCGATTTCCGCTTTTTTATTGAGGCCGACCAGGAACGCACCCGGCAGGCCGTGATCAAACGGCACATGACCGGCGGTCGTACTTTGGCGGATGCCACCCGGCATTACGAGGAGGTGGACGGGAAAAATTCCGCTTTGGTGCTGCCGACAAAATCCCGGGCGGACCAAGTGCTCCCGCCCTACTATTTGATCTGAACGCATGGGGTGCGGCACGCCGGCCAGATGATGTTGGTGCTTTTTGGGGGTTGTCACCACAGCAGGTGACCGGCATAAAATTTTCCGGTTCTCCGCTGTTTTCGGTGGCATCGGCGAGCAAGAGATTTGAACCGCGTGAAGTAACTACAAAGATATCGCCGCTGACGGGGTTTACCAGACCGTGGCCGCACGCGGAAAACCTTGGAAGCTTGGGAAATTGGCTGGCCAAACCCATTGTTCATTTGTAAACTCCGCCTACCGGCATTGCCCGCATTCAATGCCGGTAGGCGAGGTTTTTTAAGCCGCAGTGGTTGCGGTCATCAAACCGCTGGTCGGGGGCAGTTGGCAAGGCGCAGCTCCATGACCGGCTTGGGGCGGGTGTGGCTGACGCCAAACCGCTGGGGGGTCGCCAATTGTCAGCCAAGGTGGCGGCAGCCCTGGATTCCTTCCGGCTCGTCCTTGAAAACAGCGAAGAACCAAATTTTATATCGGCCGGACTTTTGGCGTTGGGAGCAGTGCCCCAACGAAACATTTCAAGGATTGCTTTTAAGGCGGCCGGAGTAGTGTCCGGCCGCTGTTTTTTCTCCGTGGCAATCGCTCAATGCCGGTGCGGCGGTCCGCCACCGTGGTGGTAATACCCGCCGCCCCGATAATAATAGCCCCCGTGATAATACGGACCCCAGCCCCACCAACCCCACGGCCATGGATCGACATAGACGTAGGGACCCGCGTACGGGACGGATTCGACGACGGTCGTGGTGGAGGTGGATTGCACCGGCGGTTTGTTGATCGAATTGATCATGGCATTCACGACGGCATCGCTGGCACCGGCGGCCTTGAGGGCGATAATCTGGTCGGCGGTCAAAGTATAGCGGGTGCTGGAGTTTTGAATCTGGTTCACAATGACCGATTCGCTGACATGTGCGTTTACCATGGCCTGGACATCGGCGACGGATGGCCCCGGGGGTGGGGCCGACACCGTGGTATACGTCCGCGTGGCACACCCGGCCAGCAGGAGTGCGGCCAGCGGCAACAGAAATTTTATTTTCATGCTTAAACTTAACGTATTTCAGCTTTTAGGGCAAATCCCCCCGGGCGCGGGCGACCGCCTCTGGGTTACTCGCGTGGGCGAGGTGGCATTCCGGCCATAAAAAAAGAGTCTGGCCAACCCAATAGCCAGACTCTTTAAACCCAAACCCAATGAATGTAACCTTAACGTAGAATGAGACCGGCTGGCTTTCATTGTGTTCAAACTATTTTTAAAAATTTATCGCCAAGTTTTGTGTCTACCTTATCGAACATTCCATTCAATCAGGCGCTGGTGCGGCGGTTTGCGGAGGAGGCGGCGAACGGGTTGACGAAGGCGGCGCCGTAAACCACGGAAAGCACCGGTTTTTTGGTGTGCTCAGGGGAAATCTTCCTCCTTGCGCCCCTCCGCCAATCTCTTAAGACTACTGACGGAACATGCCTCGCATTTGCCCAACCATCGGCCCGTTTTTGTGGTGCAGCCATGGGCATTTTGGCCCTGGCTTCCACGCCGCCAATTCCACATCCTGATTTTTGCATGCCTGACCAACCCGTCCCAGCCGCCGCCCCGGAACCGGAGATCTGTCTCAACCTCTGGTGGTTTTTTGATGTCGCGGGCCAGTTGGTCTACCGGCTGGCAGGCCGGGCCTATGCCTTGGCTGGCACCGATGACGAAAAACTGAGCCTTCTGAAATCGCTGGCCGCCACTGATTTTCACATTGCCCGCAACTTTGCCGTGCCCCAGCGGTTCACGCTGATGAGCCAGGGCGAAAAAATCGCGGGCGTGACCAATGACACCGTCATTCGCCAGCGGCATGGCGAGGTCTTCGAAGAGGTATTTGCCGCGCTGGATAAAGATCTGCCCGCGCAGGTGCAAACCATCGCCGGCCAGCCAGCGGCTTACCGGCTGACCATTCCCGCCAAACCGCTTTGCTGCACCACCTGCGTTTACGAATACGCGGACGGCCGGTTAATTCCCCAACTGGCGTAGCGCCTGTCCAGCAAGGCGGTGAAACTACGGAGCCGGGATGGCAAGGGTCAGGCGACTCTTCATGAAGTGGTGATGGGAAAGCGGCGCGAGAGCCAGGGTGTCATCAGGGCCGCCGTCGTCCAAGATGCTGGCGCGCAGCGGCGCACGCCCGGCCAGGCGCAAAAAAGAGCCGGAACTTTCGTTCCGGCTCGCTGGGTTCCAAAATATGGTAGCGGACTAAGTGCGCGCGGCGGGCTTCTTCGCGGCCTGGTCGAGAATGGTGGTGAGCACGCTGTTCGGCACCTGCGCAAAGGTCAACGGCTCCATGGAATAGGAGGCGCGGCCCTTGGAGAGCGAACGGATGGCGGTGGCGTAACCGAACATTTCAGCGAGCGGCACCTGGGCGTTCAGAACGGTCTGGCCGTTCTTCGCTTCGATGCTGACGATCGTGCCGCGACGACGGTTGATGTCGCCGAGCAGATCGCCCTGATATTCATCAGGCGTCGTGCATTCGACTTTCATCAGCGGTTCGAGCAGGATCGGGCCGGCCTTCTTGAAGGCGTCTTTCAAGGCGAAAATACCGGCCATGCGGAAGGCGAGTTCGTTGGAATCGACTTCGTGGAACGAGCCGTCGACGACTTCGACTTTGATGTCAATGACCTGGTAGCCGCAGTAAACGCCGCCCTTGATGGCTTCTTCGATGCCCGAGATGACGGCGGGAATGTATTCCTTGGGAATGGTGCCGCCGACGATTTCGTTGGTGACTTCGACGCCCTTGCCCTTTTCATTCGGGGCGACGGTGATGCAGGCGTGGCCGTACTGGCCCTTGCCGCCGGATTGACGGATGAACTTGCCTTCGCCTTCGGCCGGCTTGGTGATGGTTTCGCGATACGCGATCTGCGGCGCACCGGTGTTGGCCTCCACCTTGAACTCGCGTTTGAGGCGGTCAATGATGATTTCCAGGTGCAACTCGCCCATGCCGGCAATAATGAGCTGGCTGGTTTCTTCGTTGGTAAAGCAACGGAAGGTCGGATCTTCTTCGGCGAGCCGCTGCAAGCCTTCGGACAATTTGTCGCGATCCTGCTTGGTCTTCGGTTCGACGGCCATGCTGATCACGGGTTCGGGGAAGGTCGGCGGTTCGAGGGTCACGTCGAAATCCTCGTTGCAGAGCGTGTCACCGGTGGTGATGTTGCGCAGGCCGACGAGCGCGGCGATGTCGCCGGAGTAAACTTCGTTGATGTCCTTGCGTTCGCTGCCCTGAATCACCATGAGGCGGCTGACGCGTTCACGTTTGCGCGTGCGCGGATTGTAAATGGTGTCGCCCTTCTTGAGGTGACCGGAGTAAACGCGGAAGAACACCAGTTTGCCGGCGTAGGGATCGGTCCAGAGCTTGAACGCAAGGGAGCAGAACTGGGCATTGTCGTCGGTGGGCACTTTGACGACGACGTCGGTGCCGAGTTCATGACCTTCCGCACCGGGCACGTCGAGCGGGCTGGGCAGATAATCAATCACGGCGTCGACGAGAATCTGGACGGCCTTTTTCTTGAAGGCGGAACCGCAGAGCACGGGGACCATTTCAATCTTGCAGGTCAACCGGCGGATGGCGGCCTTGAGGACTTCGGGCGTGATCGCTTTTTCTTCGAGCACGAGTTCGGCGATGACGTCGTCCTTGTTGGAGACGGCATCGATCAATTCGGCCAGGGCGGCTTCGGCGCGCGCCTTGTGTTCGGCCGGAATGTCTTTGACTTCATAGACGAGGCCTTCGGTAGTGAGATCGCCTTCGCCCCAGATGACGGCCTTCTGGTTCACGACGTCGATGACGCCGGCGAACTGTTCTTCGGCGCCGATGGGCAGGAAGACCGGGAACGCATACGCCTTGAGCTTGTTGCGCATGTCGCTGAGGGCGTTTTCAAAATTCGCGCCCATGCGGTCCATCTTGTTGACGAACGCAATGCGGGGGACGTTGTACTTGGTGGCCTGGCGCCAGACCGTTTCGGACTGCGGCTGCACGCCGGCGACACCGCAGAACACGGCCACGGCGCCGTCGAGCACGCGCATGGAGCGTTCGACTTCGGCCGTGAAATCCACGTGGCCGGGGGTGTCGATGATGTTGATCCGGTGCGGCACGTCCTTGAACGCCTTGTAAATGTTTTCTTCGCCGGGCTTGACGGATTTCTGGGTCCAGAAGCAGGTGACGGCGGCGGAGGTGATGGTGATGCCGCGTTCCTTTTCCTGTTCCATCCAGTCGGTGACGGTGTTGCCGTCATCCACGTCGCCAATCTTGTGAATGAGGCCGGTATAAAAAAGGATCCGCTCGGTGGTGGTCGTCTTGCCGGCGTCAATGTGCGCGGCGATGCCGATGTTGCGGGTGCGTTCGAGGGTATATTCGCGGGTCGGCGAATTCACGGGTTTGGCGTCAGCGCTCATAATATGAAAAAATTATAAAAAATCAGGTCTGGGAATAAAAAACGCCCCGGCGTTTTACCGTCGGGGCGTAATTTGAAAAATTTCTACCAACGGAAGTGAGCAAATGCCTTGTTGGCCTGCGCCATCTTGTGAACTTCGTCACGTTTGCGGATGGCGTTTCCCTGGCCTTGATAGGCCTCGAGAATTTCGCCGGCCAGCGCGACTTTCATCGGGGTGCCTTTGCGGGCGTCAGCAAAATCAACGATCCAGCGCAACGCCAGGGCGTTCTGGCGTTCCATGGGGATTTCCAACGGCACCTGGTACGTGGCGCCACCGACGCGGCGGGCCTTCGTTTCGATGCGGGGCTTGGCGTTATCCACGGCGCGCTGCAAAATTTCAATGGGGTTGCTCGCCGGATTCTTTTCGGAGATGGCATCGAACGCACCATAGACAATGCGCTGGGCGACACTCTTGTTGCCGGAGGTCATGACCGTGTTGACCAGGCGGCTGACCAGAGTGTTCTGGTATTTGCCGTCTTTGGCCAGGGGCCGTTTAGTAGCTTGACGTCTGCGGGACATGGTTCTTTATTTCCTTAAAAAGTTATTTGGCGGCAGGTTTGGCGGCCTTCGGGCGCTTCACCCCATATTTGGAACGGCTCACGCGGCGCTTTTCCACGCCAGCGGCGTCGAGGGTGCCCCGCACAATGTGGTAGCGCACACCCGGCAAATCCTTAACACGGCCGCCGCGCACGAGCACGATTGAGTGTTCTTGCAGGTTATGGCCTTCGTCCGGGATGTAGGCAATGATTTCAAAGCCATTCGTCAGGCGCACCTTGGCGACCTTACGCATCGCCGAGTTCGGCTTCTTGGGCGTACGCGTCATCACTTGGATGCACACGCCACGGCGAAACGGAGAGTTTTCCAAGGCAGGCGACTTGGATTTATACTTTACTTTAGTGCGGCCCTTGCGGACCAATTGATTGATTGTCGGCATTTGCGTTAAAATCGCTTTAAAAACACCCGTTTTTCTGTTTTGGAGAAACGGAGTGCGGAATCTAGCAAATCCACCCGTCAACGCAACTAAATTCTAAAAGATTTTCAGCGCCCTGAGCGAAAACCCCGCCCAAACACCTCCACTGCGCGGCCCCGTTAAACCGACTCTCCCCCCAAGCGCAACGTGACGTGGCCGATCACCCCAGATTCACTTCGGAGGGGTGCCAGCGGACTTCCCGTCGGTTTCCAACCGGCCCAGCACCCGCAGCAACCCGTCCAAAATGGTCAACGGATGCGGCGGGCACCCGGGGATGAACAAATCCACCGGCACAACAGCACTCGCGCCGTTCAGAACTTGCGCGTGGCCGACAAACGGGCCGCCGGCGATGGCGCAGGCACCCACGGCAATCACGATTTTCGGCGCGGCGACAGCGTCGTAGGTTTTTTTGAGGGCCAGCGACATGTTCTGCGTCACCGGGCCGGTGATCAGCAGGCCGTCGGCATGCCGCGGCGAGGCCACAAACTGGATGCCAAAGCGGCCCAGATCCCAGCCGATGGTGCCGAGGACATTCGTATCCGCCTCGCAGGCCGCGCAACCGCCGGCGCTGACCTGCCGCAGGCGCAGCGAACGGCCAAAAAGCCGGCGCAATTTCTCATCCAAGGCGGCGGCGAGGCGGACTTGCTCCTGGCCGGGCGCACCCAGCAAAAGGTCTTCACGCCGGCGCACGGCCATCCGGTGATCGCCGGTTTGGGTAATGGCTTTCGGCGGACATATTTCCACACAGGCGGCGCAAAAAATGCACCGGCCCAGATCCAACGCCATGGGCTTGCCTTCCGCCCGCGTGATGGCCTGCGTCGGACAGACCGGCACACAGGCGTGGCAACCATCCGTGCATTTGGCGGCATCCACTTTCAGCGCGCCGCCATGGCGGTCCGGCAGGGCCGGGGCCGGACCCTGGGGATAGGCCATGGTTTCGCAGCCGCGCTTCAGCCGGTGGGCGATGGAATCAATGACGAACATGGTGGTTGGACGGCTTCATAAATCGAAGCCGCAGTAGGAAAGGTTGAAGCTCTTGTTACAGATCGGGAAATCCGAGATCGCGGTGCCCCGCAGCGCCAGCGCCAGGCCGGTCCAGTTGTGAAACGACGGGTCCACGATCTTGTAGCGGCGAAAACGCCCGGCGGCATCGGTCAAGGCCACGTGGCACACTTCGCCACGCCAGCCTTCCACCAACGCCACAGCCAGGGTGTCGGAGGCGGGCGGCGGCAGTTCGCTGCGCCATTCGCCTTCGGCGGGGGCGGCCAGTTGCTCCAACAGATATTCGCCCGAGCGTTGAATTTCCAACGAGCGGACTTTCGCCCGGGCAAAGACATCGCCGCCGGGCCACACGGCCACCGGGGCCTGGGCAAACCGATGCCAGCCGGCCGGATGATCGTAGCGCACATCGCGCACCAGACCGCAGGCGCGGGCCGCGGGACCGACCAGTCCGATTTCGGCGGCTTGCGCGGTAAACACGACGCCCACATCTTCAAAACGGGTGCGCACCGAAGCGGCGTCCCAGAACCACGCGACGGCTTGCTCGATGTCGGTGCGGGCGGTTTGCAAGCGCCCCACCAGCCGGGTCAGCCGTTCCGGTTCCAGATCATGCCGGCACCCGCCGGGATGCACGAGGCCGCGGCCAAACCGGTTGCCGCAAATCAGCGCGGTCAGATTCAGAAAATCGCCGCGGATTTTGCCGCACGCGGAGGACGTGGGCAGAAACGCCACATCGCCCGCCAAAGCCCCCATGTCGCCGGTGTGGTTGGCGAGCCGTTCGAGTTCCAGCGCCAGCGCGCGCAGCCACTGGGCGCGCAGGGGAGCCTCGGTGCCGGCGAGGGCTTCCAAAACCGTCGCGTGGGCGGTGGTGTGGGCGATCGTGGTATCGCCCGCGACGGTTTCCATCTGGTGGCGGGTGGCGCGATGCGGCCCGCCGACGAGCGCTTCTTCCACACCCCGATGCTGGTAGCCGAGCGCAATTTCCAGGTGCAACACGTCTTCGCCCGCACATTGAAAACGGAAGTGGCCGGGTTCAATGATGCCGGCATGGACGGGGCCGACCGCGACTTCGTGAATCTCGCCGCCGGCCACCCGGAAAAATTCGGCATTGGCGGGGGCGTTGTGATTTTCATTGGTGCGCCGCACGGGCTTGAGCCACGGATGCCCCTCCGGCACGAGCCCGTGCTGCTCCCAGACTTCGCGCTCGAACAGGTGGGCCTGCGGATGCGTGAGCGTCAGCGAAGGGTACGCGCCGATGAACGGCTCGCTGCGACCGACGGCCAGCGTGTTATCGGCATCAAAAGCCAGCACGGCCACGAGCCGGGTGGCGGTCCCTTCCGGCACGCCAAACCAGGCGCACAGGCGGGCGCCGCGGGTCAACTCCCCCGCCGTGACACGCACGAATTCCGCCGCCGTCCACACCGGAATTTCCGGCCAGGGGAGGCTGGTGGCGTTGGCCAGGAGGGCAAAGGGTGAGGAGGCGCTCATGGGGTGGGATAAAGTTGGGCGACCGCCGCCTGCCAGGCGTCACGCACGATGCCGGGCGTGAACAGCCCCAGCCACAGGGACAGGCCCAGCAGCACGACGGACGGCACCACAACGCCGGCGGTTTCGACAAATTTCCGGCTGTTCGCCCGCACCGTTGGCCGGGGACGGCCGTCCACGATGCCAAAGACCACGCGTGTCAGGCCGAAAAAGGCCAGCAGCAAGCAAATGAGAAACATGGCCGTGGCCAGCCCATGCCCGGCGCCGAGCGCGGCCCGGACCACTTGCAATTCACTGAAGAACGGACCGAAGGGCGGACACGCCGTGACCGCGAACATCCCGGCGACAAAGAGCGACGCCGAACGCGGCGTGAGCACCGCCATGCCGCGCACGTCATCCATCAGCGGCGAGCCGGACGCCCGGCGGATGTTGCCCGCGCTTAAAAAGAGGGAGCCCTTCGTCAGAGCATTGCTCCACACATGAAACAGCGCCGCCGCCACCCCCGCCGCGCCCAGCGCCGCACCGACACACAAAATGCCCATGTGCTCCACGCTGGAATAGGCCAGCATGCGCTTGAAGTCGCGCGTGCCCAGCAGGAACAAGGCGGCCACCAGCATGGAAAAAAGACCGATGACCAGCAGGGTGCGGTCCGCCATCGGCCCGCCGCCGGCCGAGGCCACCACGGCGCGCACGCGCAGGAGGGCGGTGAAGGCCACCGTCGTAACGCCGCCCGCGAGCACCGCCCCCACCATGCCTGGGGCTTCCCCGTAGGCATCCGGCTTCCAGGTGTGCATCGGGGCCAACCCCATCTTGGTGCCGTAGCCGACCAGCAACAGCACCCACGCCGTCACCACCCACGGGTGCGAGAGGCCGGTGCCTTGCGCCGTCAGCGCGGCAAAGGTCAGGTCACCCTCACCCTTGCCATGCAAGGAAGCGTACCCCAGACAAAACGAGCCCAGCAGCGAGAGGGCGATGCCCGTGCCGCCGACGAGCAGATATTTCCAGGTGGCCTCAAACGCGCGCGGGGTGTTGTTGAAATGCAGCAGCGGCACCGCCGCCAGCGTGACCGCTTCGGTCGTGATCCAGAGCAGGCCCAGGTGCCGGGATTGGTGTCCCGCGCTGAGCAACCCCAGGATGGCCAGCAGCATCGTCACAAAGACGCGGTTGGGGCGCTCCGACCGGATGCGCAGATAGGCCACGCCGTAGGCCGCGCAGACGAGAAACAACAGGGACACGGCCGGCAGCACCGCCCGCGCAAGCGGATCAAACCCCAGCCAGGCCTCCGCCGGCACCACCGGCGGGTCGAAAAACAGCCAGAACGTCAGCCCGAGATGCACGCCGCCCACGGCCGGCAGAAACCACGGCCGGGTGCGGTCGTTGGGCCAGCACGCCGCGAGCGCGGCGCCCACCAGCGGCACAATAATGAGGAGCAGGGAATTCATTCGCGGAGAGTCGTCAGTTTGCGCGTATCGAGCGAATCAAAGGCGCGTTGAATGCGGTCCACGATGATGCCGATGATGAACACGCCCACGGTCACATCCAGCAGGATGCCCGACTCCACCAGCAACGGGGTGGAGTGGATGAGCAGCAGGCCGAAGAGATAAATGCCGTTCTCCAAAATCAGATAGCCGCAGACCTGGGAAATCGCCTTGGCCCGGCCAATGAGCAGGATGAAGCCGGTCAGGATCGCCGCCAGCGAGCCCGGCACCAGCAGCGTGCCGACATGTTCCGGCAACAGCGGCAGGCCCCGCGCGAGCGCCACCGCCGCAATCGTGCCACCGGCGCCCAGCAGCAGCGACGGCACAAAACCGATGAAGGGCTGGATTTCCCGCTCGATGTTGGCCGCGCGCATCGCCCGCCGCAGCAGGGTGGGAATCACCACGCCCTTGCCCGCCATCGTGGCCAGCGCCACCAAAATCACGCGCCAGTCGAGCCGCTCATGTTCCATCAGCAGCGGCATCATGCCCAGCAAAACGCCTTGCAGCGACATGGCCCGGATGAGGGACGGCAGCCGGCTGCTGCCCAGGGCAATCAGGTTCAGCCCCATCGCCAGGCCAATCAGTAAATTCAGGGTTCCGCTCATTTGGCACCGCCTTTCCACGCCACCAGCAAGGCAAACAAGCACAGCAAAAAGGCCGTGGTCAGCAGCAGCGGCACGCGCCGGAACGCCAGCCGCGCCAGCAGCGATTCCACCAGGCCCACGCCGACGGTCACCGTCAGCACGCCCCCCGCCAGAACACCCGCGGCGGCCAGCGGAGACATTTCGCCAATCGGCAGCACCGCCTGCACCAGCAGCACGGCGAAGAGCAGCAGCTTGATCGAGGCGCCATGCAGAATGGCGGCGAGCGGCGGACCGCTGTGGTCCAGAATCATGGCTTCGTGAATCATCGTCAGCTCCAGATGTGTGTTGGGATCGTCAAAGGGCACGCGGCAGTTTTCCGCCAGCAGCACGGTGAACAATCCCGCCGCCAGCAGGGCCGCGCCCGCGCCCGCGGAAGGTGCCAGCATCGTGATCAAAGTCACGCTGCTGGTGTGAACAATGAGTGACAACACGGCCGCGATGATCGCCGCCTCCGTGAGCACGGCGTAGCTCACCTCGCGCGCCGAGCCCATGCCCTCAAAGGCCGAGCCGGTTTCCATCGCCGCCCACGCCGTGCAAAACCGCGCCAGCGCCAGCAGATAAATGAGCAGCAGCACATCCCCGCGAAAACTCACCGCACTGCCCGCCGGTCCCAGCGGCATCAGCAGCGCCGCGCTAAGCAGCGCCACCCAGCCCACGGCGGGGCCGATGATGAACCCCGGCGAGGCCAGGGTGCTCATGACCACGCCCTTGCGCCACAGCTTCGCCAGATCATAATAAAGTTGCAACACCGGCGGCCCCCGGCGGCCGGCCACCCAGGCTTTCACCTTGTTGATGATGCCCGGCAGCAGCGGCGCGAGCAGCAGCCACATCGCCAGCCGGAGGATGAGGTCCAGAATCAAGTTCATTGCGCACCTCCCCATAACACGAGCAGGCCGATGCCAATCAAACCGGCCACCACATAAAGAATGTAAAACTGGAGCCGCCCATGTTGCAGGCGGAGCGCGGTGTGGGAGGCATGCATCACCAGGTTCCCCACCGGGGCAAGGACGCGTTCCAACACGGTTTCCGGAACCCGTTCCAACCGGATGGCCGACGCCGGAAAATAGCCGTGCGGCCGATGCACCGTTCGCTCGGGCAGCATGAGCCAGCGAAACCACCCGGCAACGATGCCCGCAAACGACGCGCTGGTGTATTGCATCCGCGCCGTCGGGACCGCGTAGGCGCAATCCCAAGTCAGCCCCCGCCGCAACCCGTTGTCACGCGATTTGCGCCACAACCAGACCGCCGCCGCCAAAATAATAATCGCCAGGGTGACTTGGGCCGAGCCCAGCATCGCCAGTGGCGCGGGCGGCTCGCCCAGCCCCCATACGGGCCGCCAGCAGGCCACCGCCTCGGAAATCGCCGGCCAGAATAAAACCGGCGCCAGGCCGATGATTCCGCAAACCGCCGCCAGCCCCAGCATCGGGCCCCGCATCCAATAGCCGCATTCGTGCGCCCGGGCCGCGGGCTGCGTGCGGGGTGCCCCGAGAAAGATCATCGCGCCCGCCTTGGCGAAGCTCGCCAGCGCAATCGCCCCGGCCATGGCCAGCATCACGGCGGCCGGCATGGCGATCCACGCGAGCGCGCCCTTGCCGGTGGCCACGTCAAACAAGCCCAGATAAATCAGCCATTCGCTCACAAAGCCGTTCAGCGGCGGCAGCCCCGCCACGGCCAGGATGCCGAGCGCAAACAAACCGGCGGTCCATGGCATGTTCCGCGCCAGCCCGCCCAGCCGGCTCAGTTCCCGCGTGCCCGTGGCGTGCAGCACCGAACCGGCCCCGAAAAACAACAGGGATTTGAACGCCCCGTGATTCCACACGTGCAGCAGCGCCCCGGCCAGCGCCAGCCGGCCCCATGGCGCGTCATCATGCGAGACCGCCAGCAGCGCGATGCCCACCCCGATCATGATGATCCCGATGTTTTCCACCGAGCAATACGCGAGCAGCCGCTTGAAATCATTTTGCGCAAACGCGAACGCAATGCCGAGCAGCGCGCTCACAGCCCCCAAGCTGACCACCACCCACCCCGCCGCCGCCGGCACCGGCAGCCAGCCGCTGAAGCGCAAAATGCCATACACGCCCATCTTGATGGCCACCCCGGACATGATGGCGGAAACATGGCTCGGCGCGTTCGCATGCGCCGAAGGCAGCCAGATGTGCAGCGGGAAAAATCCGGCTTTGAGGCCAAACCCGATCAGCGCCAGCCAGAACAACGGCGCGAGTTCGCCGCGCTCGCGCAGCGGACCCAGTTCCCAGCTCCCCGTGTGCGCGGCCAGCAGTCCAAAGAAAGCGAACAGACACATCGTGCCCGCGTGGGAAGCCACCAGATAGAGCCAGCCGGCCGCCCGCACCCCGCTGCGCCGCCGGTCCAAAGTGATCAGGAAATAACCGCACAGGGCAAACAGTTCCCAGGCGATCAGAAAATGCAGGCCGTTGGCCACCGTCAACACCAGCCCCATGCTGAGCAGCAGGCTGCTCCACCAGACGCGGCCGCGCGGGGCGGAGGCGGGATTATGTTCATCCGACCAATACTCATGGGAATAGACGGCTCCGGCACCACCCACCACCGCCACCAGCAGGAGGAACAAGGCACTCAGGCCATCCAGCCGCAAACGCAATGCCTCTCCGCCCAGCAAAAAATCACTTTGCCACTCCCACCGGTCGCCGCTCAGCAAGACATACACGGCGGCCACCAGGCCGGCCACCGTTCCCGTCACCGTCAGCGCGAGCCAGGTGCGGGGCCGCCGGTAACCCACCGCGACACTCAATGCCAGCGCCAGAAAGGAAATGAATAAAGGCAGCCCTAAAGTCATGATTTGGTCTCCGCTGACGCCGCATCAATCGCCGCCACCACTTGAAAAATCTCCTCGTCAGGCGCGTTCCGCTCCACCAGTTCACGCAGGGGGCCATGCCCCAGGCTGCGGCTCAGGCTGGCCAGCAGGTCCAGGTGGCCGCGCGGCGAGGGGGCGATGAAGAAAAACAGCCGCCGTACCGGCGCGCCATCCGGGGGCGCCTCGGGCAGCACCAGATCCTCGCGCAGCAGCAGCAGGGCCACCGTGCCCGAATCGCGGCCCAGCGTAATCCGGGCGCTCGGATGCGGCAGGGCAAAACCGCCGCCCACCGGCGCCATCGTCACCCCGCCTTTGGCCCGCACGCGCTGCCCCAGCAATTGCCGCACGGGCGGCGTCGCCCCGGGCAGGGCGGTGATGATCTTTTCAAAAATTTGCGGCACTTCGGCCGACGCCACGTTGCGCCAAATCCGCCCCGCTTGCAGCAAGGGGCCCAGGCGCAGATGATGCGCCAGCGTGGCCGCTTCCGGGGCGAGATAGCCCACCCGCGCGGCGAGACCGCGTTCAGCCGCCCATTCGGTGACCTGTGCGCGATCAAACAAAAGCCGGCCCCGGTCGGGCGTATTGGGCAGGCCTTCATTACGAATCCAGCCTTCCACCACGCTCTCCGAAACGCCAAACGACTCAGCGATCTGTATGAGATTCAAGTACATGACGACGAAAATAATCCGGTCGAAATGCCGCCGGCCGGCACGTGCGGTGCCGGCGGGCAGGCCGGGAGAAGAGCGGTTTCATAAACCACCCCCCAGCAATATTATTATGGACAATGCCGCGACCCCAATCAATAAATACAATAGATAGGCTTGCACCCGCCCGTGCTGGAGACTCCGGGCCGCCGCCGAGACCCGCATGACCAGCGCGGCCGCCGGCTCGACAATTCTTTCCAGCACCGTCTCCGGCGTGTGTTCCGTGGATTGCGCCCGGGCCGGAAAACAGCCTTCCGGCGGCTGCTGCTGCCGCTCCGGCTTTAAAATCCACGCAAACCATTCCGTAATAATGGCCGCAAACGAGCCCGCCGTGTATTGCATCCGGGCCGTCGGCGCCACATAACCGCAATCCCAGGTAAGCTGCCGCGTCAGGCCGCCGCGCCGCACCCGCCGCCACAACCACCCCGCCAGCGCCAGCGCCACCACCGCCAGCGCCACATGAAACCCGCTGAGCGAGTACAGCGCCGCCGGCGCCGATTCTTCCGCCCAGGCCGGATTCCACACCGCCATGGCCCGCGCCACCGCCGGCCAAAAAACCACCGGTGCCAGGCCGATGGCCACACAGGCCGCCCCCAGCACCAGCATGGCCCCCCGCATCGCCGGGCCGCTTTCGCGGGCCTGCTCCGCCGCCAGGGAACGCGGCGCCCCCAGAAAAACCACGCCGCAGACCTTCGTAAAGCACGCGAGCGCCAGCGCCCCGGTGATCCCCAGCAGAATGGCCGCTGGAATCGCCGCCCAAGCCGTGGGGCCGTGCGAAAGCGTCGCGTCAAACAGGCCGAGATACACCAGCCATTCGCTGACAAAACCGTTGAGCGGCGGCAGGCCCACAATGGCCACCGCGCCCAGCGCAAACAGGCCCGCCGTCCAGGGCATCGCCCGCCACAGCCCGCCCAGCCGGCTCATCTCCCGCGTACCCGTCGCGTGCAGCACCGAGCCCGCCCCGAAAAACAAGAGGGCCTTGAACAACCCATGATTCCACACATGCAGCAACGCCCCCGCCAGAGCCAGCCGCCCCCAAGGCAGATTGCCGGCTTGAAACGCCACCAGCGCAAAACCCAGGCCAATCAGGATGATCCCGATGTTTTCCACGCTGTGATACGCCAGCAGCCGTTTCAGATCGTGCTGCCCCAGTGCAAACGCCACGCCCAGCACCGCACTCATCACCCCCAGCACCACCACCACCCACCCTGCCCCGTCCGGCAGCGGCAGCCACCCGCTGAAGCGCATGAGGCCATAAATACCCATTTTGATCGTCACCCCCGAAAGCACCGCCGAGACATGGCTGGGCGCATTGGCGTGGGCCGACGGCAGCCAGATATGCAACGGGAACAAACCCGCTTTCACCCCGAAGCCGAACAGCGCCAGCCAAAACAACGGCGCCAGTTCCGGATGCTCATGCATCGGCCGCAGCTCCCAACTGCCTGTGCGGGCGGCCAGCATGGTGAAAAAGGCAAACAACGCCAGCGTCGCGGCATGAGAAGCCCCCAGATACAACCAGCCCGCCGCCCGCACTTCGCGACGCTGACGGTTCACCGTGACCAGGAAATAAGCGCTCAGGGTAAACAGCTCCCACGCGATGAGAAAATGCAGCCCGTTGGCGGCCAACAGCACAAAACCCAGACTGAACAATAACACACTCCACCAGACGCGACCCGTCCGGGCCGAACGCGGATGCGCCTTGTCCGGCCAATACTCACAGGAATAGACCGACCCCGCCCCGCCCACCACGCACAGCAGCACCATGAAGAAGGCGCTCAGGCTGTCCAACTGCAGATGCAGCGGTTCGCCGCCCAGGCAAAAACCCAGCCCCGGCCAGTCCCAGCTTACCCCGCCTATGAGTACGGACACCGCCGCCACCAAGGCCGCCGTCAAACCTGTCAAGGTCGATGCCAGCCACCAGCGCGGAGCCACGCGGCCAGTCAGGATGCCTAAAAACATCCCGGCGGCGGCCACCAAAAATAAAACCGCGACACTCATCGTGACCTCAGCGGTTGCGTCACCGACCTGCGATTTCGCCTGAAGCAACCAGCCCCGGGCAGGTCAGTGATTTTGATGCCAGATATTTTGCCCCATCGGTTCACAGTTTTTAGAGCATGTCATCCCCCTGCCCCCTCGGCAATTTGAATTCTTGGCACCCTCAGCCCGCCTCTGCGAATCCCATAGGGCCTCCAGCCCGGGGTTGCGCCAGCCCCCGCAAAGCAGCCACCGACATGAGCCGCGGCAACGGCAACCGCGGTTTGCCCCGGGAAACTTCAGCTCCTCCAGCGGCGGGTTCAGCCGGGCCCAAAGGCGTGGCAGACAAGCCCAAACGCTGCCGTCAGCACCGCGGAATCACCAGGCAATCAAGCGCAACGGATCACGGATCACGAATCACGGATCACGAATCACGGATCACGAATCACGGATCGGATCACCCCGCTCACCGGAATGCATCAGGCGCGCTGCTCCGTCGCGCCCATCAAGCCGTGCCCTTGACATCTCCGGCTGGCTTTACCGGTGCTGCCACAGCTTTGCCGGGGAAAATCCGGCGGACGGTGACGAAAAATACCGGCACCAGAAAAATCGCCAGGCCGGTGGCGGTGAGCATGCCGCCGATCACGCCGGTACCGATGGCATTCTGGCTGGCGGAGCCCGCCCCCCACGCCACGGCCAGCGGCGTGACGCCCAGAATGAAGGCAAACGAGGTCATCAAGATGGGGCGCAATCGCAAGTGCACCGCCGCCAATGTGGCTTCGACCAGGCCCATGCCGCTCGCCTGCGCTTCCTTGGCAAATTCCACGATCAGGATCGCGTTCTTGGTGGAGAGCCCGATGATGGTCAGGAAACCGACCTTGAAATAAACGTCATTTTCCATTCCGCGCAACAGCGTCGCCGCCAGCGCGCCCACAATGCCCAGCGGCACGACGAGCAGCACGGCGGTGGGAATGGACCAGCTCTCGTATAACGCCGCCAGGCACAAGAACACCACAATGAGCGAGAGACCGTAGAGCATCGGGGCCTGCGAACCGGAAAGCCGTTCCTCATAAGATTGGCCGGTCCACTCGTAACCAATACCGGCCGGGAGTTTGGCCGCCATTTCTTCCATGGCGGTCATCGCGTCGCTGGAACTCTTGCCGATGCCCGGCGTGCCCACGATTTCCATCGCGGGAAAACCGTTGTAGCGCTGCAAGGCCGGGGAACCGTACGACCACTTCACCGTGGCGACGGCCGACAGCGGCACCATGGTGCCGGCCCGGTTGCGCACATAGACCTTGAGCAGGTCCTCGGGCTTCATGCGGTATGGCGCATCCAACTGCACCAGCACGCGCTGCACGCGGCTGCCGTTCACAAAGTTGTTCACATAATCCGAACCGAAGCAGGTGGAGAGGGTCGCATTGAGATCGCTCAAGCTGAGGCCGAGCGCACTGGCCTTTTCCTGGTCCACCTGAATGCTCAACTGCGGGGTGTCTTCCAAACCCTGCGCGCGCACCGCCATGACCCGGCCGTCCTTGGCCGCCATTTGCGTCAATTGATCGCGGGCGGCCATGAGCTTGTCGTGGCCCAGCCCGCCCAGATCTTCCAATTCCAGGTCAAACCCGGATTGAATGCTCAGTTCGGTGATGGCCGCCGGCACCAGCGCAAAGATCATCGCGTCCTTGATGCCGGCAAACTGCCGGTTGGCGCGGAGGGCCACACTTTGCACGGCATGACTCTTACCTGAGCGCTGGCTCCAGTCTTTGAGCCGCACAAACGCGATCGCCGCATTCTGGCCGTTGCCGCTGAAGCTGAAACCGACCACGGACATGAAGCTCTCCACTTCCGGCTGGGCGCGGTAAAACGCCTCGACCTGCTTCAGCACTTCCACGGAGCGCTCTGCGGTGGCCCCGACCGGCAACTGGATGCTGGTGATCAAAAAGCCCTGGTCTTCCTCCGGCAGAAAGGACGAGCGCAGCTGGATATACATCACGATCATGGCCGCGATGATCACCGCGTAAATGGCAAAACTGCGCACGGGGCGCTTCAGCCACTGGCCCACCCAGCCCTGGTAGCGGGTGGTGGTGGCCGCAAAGCTGCGGTTGAACCAGCCAAAGAAACCGCGCTTCTCATGCTTGTGACCTTTTTCCATCGGCCGCAGCATCGTGGCGCACAGGGCCGGCGTGAGCGACATGGCCAGAAACACTGAGAACAGCATGGCCGAAACCAGCGCCAACGAAAACTGCTTGTAAATTGTCCCCACCGACCCGCCGAAGAACGCCATC
>Ga0302323_100000314_pt1 | contig 37849 bp, 30 predicted proteins | sample Fen_T0_3_FD_201950 | JGI IMG/M metagenome (GOLD analysis project Ga0302323, IMG submission 201950) | Peat permafrost microbial communities from Stordalen Mire near Abisko, Sweden - Fen_T0_3 | ecosystem: Environmental > Terrestrial > Soil > Wetlands > Permafrost | place: Sweden: Abisko...
CGCGAGCTGCCTTGCTGGTTCGGGGGGGGGGAATCTCCGCGGCGGCCGGCGATTCGTTCGCGCGCCGGCTGGCCCAGTCCATCACCGCGCTGGTCTCTATGACACCGGGCGCAATGCACTGTTCCTCGACGGCCTCAACCTAGACCCGCCGAGCGGATTTTGCTTTGGCACGCCAACTCCCTGATGCTGTGCGCGGCGTGCGCGGCGGATCATCTCGGGTAGCCGCCAGCGGAGATCACGGCGCCGAGCATACTGAATCATGCGACGCCAACCACACCTCGATAGTCTCGGGCAAAGCCACTCGACATCGAGCTGCATCGCGTCGAGCGAGGGTTGTTCTGCCGAACGAATTCAGATCGACGCGGTCGGCTTGCCGGCCTTGACCCAGCCCGCGATGCCCGCAGGCAGGATGTTCACGTGGGTGTAGCCGGCGGTCATCGCCTTGGCGGCGGCGTACTCCGAGGCGCCGCACGAGGTGTTGGCGCAGTAGAACACCAGGTGGGTGGCCTTGTCGGCCGGCAGCTTGTCGAGCGAGTCCATGTCGGTGAGCAGCACCGCGCCCGGGATCACGCCCATCTGCCGGCGGGTCGAATCGCCGTTGGCATCGACGGGCTTGCACTCCTGGCGGGCGAGCATCTGATCGAGCTCGTCGACCGAGATCGCGGAGATCTTGGGGGGCTGTTCGGCGGCGGCGTGGTCGGCGGGCTTGGCGCAGCCGGCGACGGCGGTCGCCGCGAGCAGCGAGACGAGCAGGAGCGTGCGCATGGCCGGGACCGTACTCGAGCGCGGGGCCTCGGACAACGCGAGACGGGGGACCCGGCAGCCATCGTGTGCAGCGCCGTGCACTCGACGACGCGGTGTGATCTTGGCCCCGGGGCTGAAGGCGTCGCCCGACGGGAACCATGGTCTCCGCCTGGCGCGGGTAACCGCGCGCAGCGACTGGATCTACCGCCGGCACCGCGCTTGCTCTGGCGATCATGACATGCGAACGCATCTGACGATCCTCGCCGGCCTCCTCGCCGTTCCCGCCTGCGCGATGAGCGGCGCGCCGTCGGTGGGCGCCGACCCCAACACCACGGGCACGGCCGCGGATCCGAGCCCCACGGCCAAGCACATCGGCTTCGTGCTCGCCCATGGCTTCACCGGCGGCATCGACACCTTCGATCCAGCGATCGTCGCGGCGCTGACCGCCGACGGCTATGCCGTGCTGCGCGACTCGGTGCCGCCGGTCGACAGCGTCGCGGTCCGGGCCGCCGCGCTGGCGACCCAGGTCGACGCGTTCATCGCCGAGCACCAGCTCGATCGCGTCCACGTGATCGCGCACTCGATGGGCGGGCTCGATACGCGGTTCCTGATCTCGTCGCTCGGCTACGCCGCGAAGATCACGTCGCTGACGACGATGGGCACGCCGCACCGCGGGTCGCCGCTGGCCGACCTCGCGCTCGGCATCACGCACAGCGTGACCACCTCGCAGGAGGACGCGCTCCTGGCGATCACCCAGGTGCTCGGCCCCGACGTCACGGCCGTCCAGCTGCAGAGCGCGCTCACCGACCTCGCCGAGTCGACCGCGCCCGGCTTCAACGACGCCAACCCCGACGCGCCGAACGTGGCCTACTACTCGTATGCTGGATTCAGCACGCTGTTCGGCGTCCACGCTCCCGACCACGCCTGCAAGGTGGCGGGGAGCGACACCCCGAGCCCCGGCTCGCTGCCCGGCTTCCTGCAGCTCAGCGGCCCGATCGTGGGCGGCCTCGCGCTCAGGCCCAACGATGGCGTCGTGCCGGTCGATAGCGCGAGCTGGACCGGGTTCCTGGGCTGCATCCCGTTCGCCCACACCGATCTGACGGGTGGGGGCGCTGCGCTCGACGTGCCGCTCGTGCCTTTGTACCGCTCGATCGCCGCGCGCGTCGCGCCGCTGTGACCCCCGCGATCTGTGCGCGATGCCGCGCGGGCGGTGACAGGCCACCCGCGGAGCTGCCGCGACCGCCGCGCCACGCTATGTTTGCGACCGCACGTGACCGCCGCTGCCCCGAAGCCCACCGCCAAGCGCCCGACCGGGGCCAAGGTCGGCAAGTACACGCTGACGCAGGTCCTCGGACAGGGCGGCTACGGCGACGTCCACCTCGGGGTCTCGCGGGTCGGTCCCAAGGTCGCGGTCAAGATCCTGAACGCCAAGTCGGCGCGCGACGAGGACTCGGTGGCGCGCTTCAAGCGCGAGGCCGATACCGCGCGCCGGCTGGCGCACCCGAGCATCGTCCGGATCGTCGACGTCGGCTCGTCGCGCGGCCGGCACTACATCGTGATGGAGCTCGTGCGCGGCGGCTCGCTGCGCAAGCTGCTCGATCGCGGTGATGCCCCGGCCATCGAGGTGCTGTCGGTGCTGACCCAGGTGGCCCAGGCGCTGGCGTTCGCGCACGCGCAGGGCGTGGTGCACCGCGACGTCAAGCCGGAGAACGTGCTCATCACCAAGGCCGGTCGCGCCAAGGTCGCCGACTTTGGCCTGGCGCGCGCGGTCGACCAGTCGTCGCTGACGACCGAGGGCCGGATCCTGGGCACCGCGGTGTACATGTCGCCCGAGCAGGTCCGCGGCCACCGCGCGACCGCAGCGAGCGACGTCTACGCGGTGGGGATCATGCTGTACGAGGCGATCAGCGGCGTGCTGCCGTTCACCGCGGACTCGCAGCTCGGGTACCTCTACCAGCACGCCGAGATCGAGCCGCCGCGGCCGGTCGTGCGCGCGCCGTATCCGCCCGGCCTCGCGAACCTGGCGCTGGCGTGCCTGGCCAAGGATCCGGCGGAGCGGCCGACGATGGCCGAGGTGGCGCTGCGGCTCGGCAAGGCCACGCAGGTTCGCCGCCGCGCGTGGCGGGTGCTGCGGATCGCGATCCCGCTGGTCGCGGCGCTGTGCGCGCTGGCGATCGCGATGCCGGCGCTGCTCGACCCGCTGTGTCGCGACTGGTTCGGCGCGGCGCCGTTCCGGATCGCGCAGCGCGGGGCGCGGGCGGCGCACGCGAAGGTGTTTCCGGCGAGCGCGGACAAGCCGGTCGAGCCGGCGCCTGACAAGCCCATCGAGCGGACCGGGCGGCCCGCCGAGAAGCCGCCCGTCCGCCCGCGCGATCGCCGTTGACCTCGCGCGCGCCGTGACCTCGGGCGATCTCGAGGTGGTCGTTCAGCCGTGCGACAGGCCGGCCGCCTCGACGCCTGCGATGCAGATCGCCTCATCTTCATCGCCGGTGCCGCCGCTGGCGCCGACCGCGCCGAGCACGTTGCCGGCGGCGTCCTTGATCACGACCGCGCCCGGCTGGGGCAGGAACTTGCCCTGGGCCGTCGCCGCGAGCGCGACGAAGAAGTTGGGGTTGTCCCTGGCGCGCTGGGCCAGGATGCGGCTCGACACGGCCATGCCGACCGCGCCCCACGCCTTGCCCTGCGCGACCTCGAACCGGAACATGCTGGCGCCGTCCTGCCGGGCAAACGCCTTGAGCGCGCCTGCATCGTCGAGCACGGCGATCCCCATCGGCTTGTAACCGGCTTCCCGCGACTTCGCGAGGGCCGCGGTGATGATGAGATTCGCTTGCTCCAGGGTGAGCGATGCCATGACTGCCTCCAAGGTTGGATGGCATCGTCGCACTGATCGCGGCGACCGCGTAGAGTCGCGCGGTGATGAAGTTCCTGGGGATCGCGGGGGCCGTGGCGCTGGTCGCCGGGTTCGCCGGCGGCGCTGGATGCGGGCCGCTCCAGCCGCGGTTCCCGGCCGACGTGCAGGCCGCGCTCGCCGGCAGCGCCGTGCGGCGGCTCGAGACCGCGCGCTTCATCATTTACTATCCAGCGCCGCGCCGCGCCGAGATCGACCGCTTCGTCGTCCACGCCGAGCGCTGCGCCGAGGTGCTGCGCGCCGCCGCGGTCGTCCACGGCGGCAGCTGGCGCGACAAGATCGTGATCGCGATGCCCGAGGTCGCGTTCAATAACGCCTTCGTGCTCGCGCCCGCCCAGGGCTACGCGCAGGTCGCGGTCATCCCGACGATGTCGACGATCGATCTGAGCACCGAGTATGGCCTGGTGCCGGATCCGGGGTTCATCGCCTGCCACGAGCTCGTGCACTACGTGCAGTTCCAGCAGACCGCCGGATTCTGGCGCTTCGTCGACGCCGCGTTCGGCGATCTGTACACGCCGCAGCTCGGCTACGATCCGTGGCTGCTCGAGGGGCTGGCGACGCACTACGAGGCGACGCTGGCACCGAGCGGCGGCCGTCCGGGGTGGCCGATCTTCACCGGCATGTTCGCGGCGGGCTACGCCGGCGCGCGCGTGACCGGCGGCGATCTGTCGGAGTACGGCCGGCGGTCGTCGGCCGGGCAGCACTACCTGGTCGGGACCATGTTCGTCCGGTTCTTGACCGAGCGCTACGGCGAGCCGCCGCTGTGGACCGCGATCGGCGCCGAGGCCCGCGCGCTGACCGGCTGGTTCTTCACCGGGACGTTCAAGGCCGGCTTCGGGGTGTCGTTCGGCGACCTGCTGGACCAGTTCGACGCGTGGCGGGCCGCGAGGTTCCCGGTGCGGGCGCGGCCGGCGGGGCAGCGCGCGCTGGCCACGCTGGGCAGCGACGCGCGGTATGCGCGCGGGCGCGATGGCACCGAGGCGTGGGTCGCCGATGACGGCGACGCGCCGTCGCGGCTGATCGTCCGGGCGCCGGACGGCGCGCTCGAGGCCGAGATCGGCCTGGTCGATGTGGTGCCGCCGCGCACGCTGGTGCAGGCCGCGCCGATCCTGGTCTCGGGGCTGTCGGTCACCGGCGATGGCCGCGAGGTGTGGCTGACGGTCATCGACCGGGCGGCGACGTACCAGGTGCCGCGGCTGTTGCGCTGGCGGCGCGGCGAGTCGAGGCTGACCGAGCTGAACGATGCGCTCGGGCCGGGCGCGACGATCGATCCGGCGGGCGCGACGTACTACTACTGCGCGGTCGATGGCGATCGCTGGAGCCTCGCGGCGTGGGACGTGAGCCGCGACCAGCGGCGCACGGTCGTCGAGATGGCCCCCGGGACCTACGTGCTCGGCGCGCAGATCTCGGCCGACGGCGCCCGGCTGGTCGCGAACGTGTGGGATGGCGCGGCGTTCGTCGCGTGGCTGATCGACGCGGCGACCGGGGCCCGCCTCGCCGAGCTGCGCGGGCCCGGCACGCCGATCTGGGACGCCAGCTTCACCGACGATGGCCGCGTCCTGTACCTCGGCGTGATCGACGGCCGGTTCCAGGTGATGGTCGATGGCCACGCCGCGACCGACGCGCCGTACGCCGTGCTCGCCGCGCGCGCCGCCGGTGGCACGATCCGGTTCCTCAACCGCGAGCGCTGGGCGTGGACGCTCGACGAGGTCGCGGTGCCTGCCGTGCTCGGCGAAGCCGCGGAGGCTCCCCCGGCGGTCGCCGCCGCGCCGCCCGCGCCGTCGCTTGCGTCCAGCGGGCCGGGCCTGGCGCCGCTGGCGATGCCCGCGGTCGCGTCCGACGAGCCGTACAGCGCCTGGGATCACTTCTTCGTGCCGCAGCTGCGCTCGCCGTGGTTCTACGCGGCCTCGGACAACGCCGCTCCCCATCTCGGCGCGATCCTGGGGGGTGGCGATCGGCTCGAGCTGCAGCGCTGGAGCATCGCCGGGTACGTCGAGCCGCCCGGCAGCCTGTCGAACCAGGTCCACTGGGGCGCCGAGGCCAACTATCTGAACGCGATGCTCGCGCCGTGGCGGATCGGCGCGACGGCGGGGTTCGTCGACTGGGTCGATACCGTCGAGACCACCGATCCGGCGATCACCCTGACCGAGGACCGCCGCGATCGCTACGGCGGCCTCGCGCTGAGCCGGGTGTGGCGCGACGCGCTGACGACGTCGATCGGCGGCCAGCTCGCCGAGGATACGGTGCAGTTCGCGGGGGCGTTGCCGGTGCGGCGCCGGATCGGCGGCCCGTATGTCTCGCTGGCCTGGGCGTCGGTCGAATCCACGCGGTACACCGGGGCTCGCCGCGCGCTGTACGCCTCGGGGGCGCTCGGCTACGAGCCGCGCTCGCTGTCGAGCTTCGCCGGCGACATCTACGACGCGCGCTGCGCGATCGCGACGACGTTGCCGCTGCCGCTCGGCCGCCGCCACGGCGTGACGGGGACGCTGCGCGGGCGCGCGCTGATCTCGAACCAGGACACCGGGCTGTTGCAGCTGGGTGGGGTCTCGGTGCTCGACGCGCTGTACGCCGGCAGCTCGCGCGGCACGGATCCCCCGGCGTTCGACGACGCGCGGTTCCCCCCCAGCTTTCGGTTCCGCGAGCGGCTGCGCGGCTACGAGGACTATGCGATCACGACCGATCGCGCGGCGATCGCGGACGTGGCCTGGCGCTATCCGTGGATCATCGACCGCGGCTACGCCGCGACGCTCGGGGTGTTCCCGGCGTCGTTCGTGCGCGAGCTCGACTTCGAGCTGTTCGCCGCCGGGGCGATCGATCGCGAGGCGGCGCAGCACGCGGCGGCCGGCGGCGCGATCACGCTGAGCTTCGTGTTGCTGCGGTTCCCGCTGGTGCTCGACTACCAGCTCGCGCGCCGGGTTCGCGACGATGACGCCGTGACCCAGCGGCTGGGCCTTGGGTTCGCGCTGTGACGGTCAGCGCGGCAGCGCGACGCGCACGGTGGTGCCGACGCCGGGCGTGCTGGTCACGTCGATCGCGCCGTCGTGGGCTTCGACGATCCGCCGGGCGAGCGTGAGCCCGAGGCCGACGCCGCCGGTCTCGCGCGAGCGGCTGCGATCGCCGCGGAAGAACGCGGTGAAGATCCGCGGCAGGTCCTCGGCCGTGATCCCGACGCCGCGGTCGCGCACCTCGAACACCACGGTGGCGCCCTCGGCGTGGACCGCGAGCTCGATCGGCGACGCCGGATCGGGCGTGTACTTGTGGGCGTTCTCGAGCAGGTTGTCGATCACGCGGCGGACCAGCACCGGGTCGACGTGCAGGGTGCCGAGATCCTCGGGCGCGCGGACCTCGAGCGGGCGCCCGGGGTGGCGCGCGTGCATGCGCTCGGCCGCGGCCGCGGCGATCTCGTGGGGCGCGACGACCGCGCGGCGCAGCGGCAGCTGAGCCGCCGGCCTGCCGGGGGCGATCTCGAACCGCATCGCGGTCAAGAGGTCGTCGACGATGGTCTCGAGCTCGGAGACATCCACGGCGATCTCGATGAGCGAGGCACGCGCGGCCTCGGCATCGCCCTCGTTGGCGAGATCGAGCGCGACGCCGATCCGGGTCAGCGGCGTGCGCAGCTCGTGCGCGACGTTGGCGAGCAGCTCCTTCTCGGTGACGAGCAGGCCGGCGATCCGCTCCGCCATGTCGTCGAACCGGTGGCCCAGCTCGCCGATCTCGTCGGCGCGGTCGAGCCGGCTGCGGGCCGTGAGATCGCCGGAGCCGAGCGCGCGCGCGGTGCGCGACAGCCGCTCGATCGGCCGCACGATCCAGCGCGCGGTGATCAGCGCGCCGATCACGAGGATGACGAAGCCGCCGATCAACACCAGCAGCGGACCGGTCAGGCCCGGGGGCGCGCCGTGCACGCCGCGCGCGATCAGCAGGCCGCGCGTGCCGTGGGGATGAAACGGCAGCACCAGGTAGTGGCGCGTGGATCGCCGCTGCGCGCGGACGTCGTCGGCGCCCGGCGGCGGATCCCAGGGGTCGCCGCGGCCGGGCGGCGGCTCGTCGGCCCCCGGGGGAGGGCCGCGATCGATCGCGCGCCGGCGCGGGCCGGCCGGGGCGTCGGGCGGATCGGAGGGCGCATGGTCGGCCGTGGCGGTGCTGGGGCGATCCGGTGGCGGGTGATCGGCGCGGGCAGGATCGCCGGGGGGGTGATCTCCGGGCGGCGGCCCGGGGCGACGGTTGCGCCGCGTCGGCCGCTGGGGGATCGCCAGCGGCGGATCGACGTTGCTGGCGATCAGCTGGTGCGCCTCGTCATACAGCGAGAGCTCGACGCGCTGAGCGCGCAGCTCGTCGAGCGCCGCGCTCAGCTCCGAGGGCGAATCGACCACGGACTCGAGCGTGGTCAAGGTCGCGGCGGTGAGCTGATCCTCGGGGTTGGCTGCCTCGTGCGGCCCCTCGGCGAAGAAGATGCCGATCGCGGTGACCGCGAGCAGCAGCAGCTGGCCGACGCCGACCGCCACCAGCCGCGACGCCAGCGATCGAAACCGCCGGGGCTCGCGGGGGGGCAGCACCGCCGAGGCGCCGGTGTGCGTGCCGGTGTGCCGGCTCATCCGCCGCTCGCGCCGCCCGGGGTCAGCATGTAGCCGGCGCCGCGGATCGTCTTCAGCATGCGCGGGTTGCGCGGATCGTCCTCGACCTTGTGGCGCAGCCGCGACACCACGACGTCGATCGAGCGGTCGAACGCCTCCTCGGAGGAGCCGTGCAGCAGCTGCAGCAGCTGCTCGCGGCCCAGCACGCGGCCCGGCCGCTGGGCCAGCGCGTGGAGCAGCGCGAACTCGCTGGTGGTCAGCGAGACCGGTGCTCCGTTCACCGTGACCTGCATCGTCGTCGTGTCGATCACGAGGTTGCCGACGGCGATCCGCTCGGGACGGGGCCCGGAATCGCCGCGCGCCCGGCGGGCCTGGGCGCGGATCCGCGCGAGCAGCTCGCGCGACTGGAACGGCTTGGCGACGTAGTCGTCGGCGCCGCCCTCGAGGCCGATCACGCGGTCGGCCTCCTCCGTGCGCGCCGTCACCATGATGATCGCGACGTCGGTGCGCGCGCGCAGCTGGCGGCACACGTCGAGCCCGTCGCTGCCGGGCAGCATCAGGTCGAGCAGCACGACGTCGGGCCGCAGCCGCAGGACCTCCGCGACCGCCAGGTCGCCGCGGCTGACCACGTGGACCTCGACGCGATGGCTCTGCAGGTACTGCGTCGTCAGCCGCGCGAGCCGATCGTCGTCCTCGACGTAGACGACGCTGATCTCGGAATCACCATTCACCCCCGGAGTATTTCATCGCAGCGCCCGATGACGAGCGTTCCGAAACATCCAGAAATCCTGACCAAACACCGCGCTCGCCGGCTCGACCCCCCGCGTTATCGACGGCGGGCGTGGGGCCGGGCATCGCCCGTGCGCGGATCGACGTCAGACCACCACGGAGAACGGGCATGCCGTACAGTCCCGCCGTGCACCGCTGGCTGCTCTGCGCCCTGGCCGGCATGGCGCCGGCCCAGGCTCGCGCCGACGGTCTCTCGATCGCCGGGGGCTCGCCGCGTTCGATCGGCCGCGCGGGCGCGGCGACCGTCGGCGATGACGGCGGCGGCGCGCTGCTGATCAACCCCGCGGCGATGGCGCGGCGCAGCACCACGCGCGTCCAGCTCGGCGCTTCGATCGTGGAGGACGATGTGCGCTGGCAGACCGACGCCGAGGGCGAGCCGCTGTCGCGCGGCCAGGCCGGATCCAGGTTCGTGCCGATCGGCGCGGCGATCGGCGCGGTCGGGCACTGGGTGCTCGGGATCGGCGCGATGACCGCGGGGGTGGCGGCGCGCTCGCTGGCGCGCCCCGGCGATCTCAAGGACCTCGGCTCGGCCTACGACTATCGCTATGCCGGGATCGCGGGGAGCTATCGCCGCGATACGCTCGCGATCGGCCTGGCCCGCCGGCTCGGGCACTCCCTGGCGTTCGGGCTATCGGCCTCGGCGTCGCGGATCGCGGTCGCCGAGCACCGCCGGATCTGGGCAGGGTCGGATCGCCGCGAGGCGATCGGCGATCCAACGAGCGATGTCGACGTCACCCTGTCGGGCAGCGATGCGTTCTCCCAGGGCCTGGTCGCCGGCGTGCTGTACGCGCCCGAGGACTCGCAGATCGAGCTCGGTGCCTCGGTCGGCTGGGCGCGCACCGCGACGGTCGATGGCACCGTCACGGCGGTCGGCAGCCCGCCGAGCGGGCCTTCGATCGAGCGCACCGGGGCGTCGCGCGCCGAGCTGGTGATCCGCCAGCCGGTGACCGTGCGCGCGGGCGGCCGCTACGTCGGCGATCGCGTGGTCGCTGAGCTCGACGGCGATCTGTGGATCGCGCCGCGCTCGGCCGAGTCGGCCACGTGGTCGATCGAGGGGGTCCACGTCATCGACCCGACCGGCCTCGACGCCGCGCTCGCGCGGGTGCCGTCGCGGATCTCGCAGCAGACCCACGTGGCGATGCGGCTCGCGATCGACGTCGAGCTGATCCCGGGGTTTCTCTGGGCGACCGGGGGCTACGCGCTGGCGACGCGCGGCACGCCGGCGTCGCGGCTGTCGCCTTCGTTCGGCGACCTGGGCGGCCACACGCTGGGGCTCGGCCTCGAGTCGACCGCCGGTGGCTTCACCGTGACGCTGGGCTGGTCGCGAACCTGGGCGCCTTCGACCGCCGCGCGCCCGGCCCTGCGGCTCGACAATCCGTTCGGCACCGGCGACGGCGGGGTGAGCTCGGGCACCTACGACGGTTCGCTCGACCAGGTCGGCCTGCTGATCGAGGTCGAGCTCGGCCCCGGCTCGACGCCGTGATCTCCCAGATCAGCGCTTCGCGGGTGGCTTGGCGGCGGGCCTTGCGCCCGGCTTGCCCGCGGGCTTCTTGTCGTCGACGCCGATCGCGTCGTCGAGCTCGACGAAGCCGCCGTACACCGCGCCGATCGCGCCGCCGACCGTGACCGGCCAGGTGAACACGTTCTCGCCGGCGACGATGAGCTCGCAGCTCGGGCTCCACACCTTGGCGAGCAGCGCGTAGAGCCCGCAGCCGATGCCGAAGCCAAACCCGCCCTTCAGGATCGCGACCCACGCGGTCGCGTTCTTGTCGCGGATCAGCGACCAGATCGAGCGCCCCGCGATGAGGCCCACCAGGGCGCCGATCACCCCGTAGGTGATCCACGGGCTATCGAAACCGGTCGCGGTGTGCAGCGCGTACGCTCCGTAGCCCACGGCGCCGCCGATGACCGCGCCCTTCAAGATGCCGACGACGAGCTTGATCACTTCTCCAGTGTGACGATGAAGCAACGCATCGGCAAGCACTTCCTCGTGGCACGCGCGCACGCTGCGGCGGAGAGCCGCCGAACGCTGCGGTCGGCGCCGCGGCCGAGCCGGCGATCGTCAGGTCGCCGACTTCGCGACCGCGATCGCCGCGAGCTGGGATCTCAGCTTGCCGACGTCGGCCTTGAATGCATCCGCATCCTTGGCAGGGACCGCGCGCGCCCGCACCGGCGCGAGCTTGGTCGGGTCGATGAACGCACCGTTCTGCTTGACCCCGAAGTGGAGGTGAGGGCCGGTGGCGAGGCCGGTCGCCCCGACATACCCGATCACCGTCTTGGCGGCGACGCGCTGGCCGACCTTCTGGCCGTCCGCGAACTTGCTGAGGTGCATGTACGCGGTCTCGATGCCGCCGTCGTGCTTGAGCAGCACCATGTTGCCGGCGCCGCCGGCATCGCCCCGCGACTCGATGACGCCGCTGGCGGCTGCCCACACCGGCGTCCCGGTAGGTGCGGCGTAGTCGATGCCGAGGTGCGCCCGCACCGTGTGAAGCACGGGGTGCATGCGCGCGCGGTCGAACCCCGACGATACGCGCTCGAACTTGAGCGGTGTCTTCAAGAGCGTCTGCTCGGATGACTCGCCCTTGTCGGTGAAGTAGCCGTCGCGGAACCAGAACGTGCGGAACGTGCCGGCCTTGCCGGCGTACTCGGCGGCCAGGATGCGGTGGTAGCGCACCAGCTCGGCGGCGCCGCCGGTCCCGGTGTCGTGGACCTGGGCCTGGACCACGACGCGGAACGTGTCGCCATCGTGGGTATCGTTGTAGAAGTCGAGATCGTAGGCGAACACGTCGACGAAGAAGTCGACCAGCGCCGGGCTCTCGCCGGCCGCCTTGATCGCCGCGTACAGCGAGGAGTCGATCCGGCCGCCGACCGAGCGCAGCTCGAGGCGGGTCTGCGAGTTATCGGCCTTGCCGACCAGCTGGCCGCTGGGGCCGCGCTCGGCGCGCACGGTCTGGACCTTGCTAACGACCAGCTCGAAGGTCTTGACCCGGCCATCGGGGCCGCGCTCGATCCGGTAGGTCTGGCCGGCGCGCATCGTCTTGAAATCGAACACGCCGGACAGCGAGCGGATCACCTCGTCGGCCTCGGCGGCGGACAGCCCGCTCTTCTTCAGGACCCGGCCCAGCGTGTCGGACCTGCCGACCTTGCCGTCGATCACGCCGGGCGGGCCGATCGGCGCCGCGACCTGCGCGGGGGTGCCGGGGGCGGTGGCGACCTGCGCGGCGCGCACCCTGGCTTCCTCGAGCGGCCGCGACGGAACCATGGCGGTGGGGGTCGCGCGATCGGCCTCGCGCTTGATCGCGCCGACCGAGGTGTGCTTGTCCCATACGAAGACGTACAGGTTCACCACGACGAGCACACCTAGTACGAGCGCGACCCACCCACCGGTTCGGCGTGCCGGTGGGCCGCCCAGATTTCCAAGGGGCCGGGCGGACCTTTTCTTGCGCGCTGTCTTGCGCCTCGTGACCATGTCGAAAGGAGGCCAGCAATATCACGGGCCTTCGATGGGACCAAGCAAATGGCGAGCAGCCCCACTGAACCGGCTACAGGCGATCTGCCTCCGCGCCAACAACTAGAACTTTTCCCCGACTCGGGGCAAGGTGCCGGCGGCATGGCCAAGAAGGCATCCTCGAAAGGCGGTGGCACCCCTCCTGCTTCCGGCGGTAGCCGGGGCGGCGCGGGCGGTTCCGGCGGTGGCGCAGACGGCGGCGGGTCGGTGCCCGGCGACGTCGATGCCTCGCTCGAGGACGAGGCGCGCCGGCGCTACCTCAACTACGCGCTCAGCGTCATCACCTCGCGCGCGCTGCCCGACGTGCGCGATGGGCTGAAACCAGTCCAGCGGCGGATTCTGTACGCGATGTTACACGACAGCCACCTGCGGCCGGACGCCAAGCACCGCAAGAGCGCGACCGTGGTCGGCGCCGTGCTCGGCCGCTACCACCCGCACGGCGACACGTCGGTCTACGACGCGATGGTCCGGATGGCGCAGGACTGGGCGATGCGCGCCACGATGATCGATGGCTCGGGCAACTGGGGCTCGCTCGATGGCGACGAGGCTGCCGCCATGCGTTACACCGAGTGCCGGCTCGCGGTGCCCGCGATGGAGCTGCTCCGCGAGCTCGACTTCGATACCGTCGACATGCGGCCGAACTACGACGGCACCACCGAGGAGCCGAGCGTCTTGCCGGCGCGGTTCCCCAACCTGCTCGTCAATGGCTCGACCGGCATCGCCGTCGGCATGGCGACCAACATCCCGCCGCACAACTTGCGCGAGCTGACCAACGCGCTGATCGCGCTCGCCGATAACCGCGATCTCGACCACGTCCAGCTGATGAAGCACATCGACGGTCCGGATTTTCCGACCGGCGGCCAGCTGCTCAACAGCAAGGTCGAGCTGCGCCAGATCTACAAGGATGGCCAGGGCACGATCCGCGTGCGCGGCGAGTACAAGCTCGAGGACAAGAAGCGCGGCGGCACCGACATCGTGATCACGTCGATCCCGTACGCGCTGACCAAGACCACGGTGGTCGAGAAGATCGCCGAGGTCATCATCGCCAGGAAGCTCCCGTACCTGCTCGACGTCCGCGACGAATCGACGACCGACGTGCGGATCGTGCTCGAGATCAAGAAGGACGCCGATCCCGAGCTGGTGATGGCCTATCTGTTCAAGCACACGCCGCTGCAGTCGAACTTCCACGTCAACCTGACCTGCCTGGTGCCGCCGGCGTTCCTCGCCGACGACGATGGCAAGAAGCTCCCGGTCGACGCGCCGGCCCAGCCGCGCCGGATGGGGATCAAGGAGGCGCTCGGCTACTTCCTCGACTTCCGGCTCGAGGTCGTCGAGCGCCGCTTCAAGTACCAGCTCGCGCAGCTCGAGGCCCGGATCCACATCCTCGAGGGCTTCGTCACGATCTTCGACGCGCTCGACGCGCTGATCAAGCTGATCCGCGCCTCCGACGGCAAGGAGGACGCGGCGGGGAAGATCATGAAGCAGTTCAAGCTCGACGAGATCCAGACCGACGCGATCCTCGAGCTCAAGCTGTACAAGCTGGCCAAGCTCGAGATCAACGTGATCCGCGAGGAGCTCGGCGAGAAGGCGGCCGAGGCCAAGAAGATCCGGGCGATCCTGAAGAGCGAAGGCAAGCTGTGGTCGGTGATCAAGGACGAGCTCAAGGCCACCGCGGCCGAGCTCGGCACGCCGCGCCGGACCAAGACCGGCGGCGCCGCCGAGGAGATGGAGTTCGACGCCGACGCGTTCATCGTCGACGAGGACGCCCACATCGTGGTGACCCGCGACGGCTGGATCAAGCGGGTCCGCGAGATCAAGGATCCGAACCAGACCCGGACCCGCGAGGGCGACGAGGTCACCCACGTGCTGCCGGGCTCGACGCGCGAGAAGGTCGTGTTCTTCACCAACCGCGGCGCGGGCTACGTCATCAAGATCAACGACATCGCCGCGACCACCGGCTACGGCGATCCGGCGCAGAAGTACTTCAAGTTCGCCGACGGCGAGCGCATCGTCGCGGCGATGACGCTCGATCCGCGCGCGATGGTGGCGCCGACCCTGCTCGCGGTGTCGCGCAAGGGCTACGGCCTCCGGTTCTCGAGCGCGACCGCGTCCGAGATCACGACCAAGGCCGGCCGGCGCTACGCCAAGCCCGGCGAGGGCGACGAGATGATCGGCGTGGTGGCGTGCAACGACGGCGACGTCGTGGTCACCGCGACCCGCGAGGGCCACGTGCTGCTGTGCAAGGCCGACGAGATCGCCAAGCTCGAGGGCCCGGGCCGCGGCGTCACCGTGATCAAGACCGAGGATGACGACTTCGTGATCGGGTTCATCGCCGGCCTCAAGAGCGACCAGCTCGTGCTCGAGACCGAGAAGGGCGGCAAGCGGATCGAGATCGCGGCCGATCCCAAGCAGGTCAAGGCGCGCGGCGGCAAGGGCCAGCCGGTCAGCAAGCGCGCGCAGCTGATCTGCGTGCCGCGGCCGGTCACGATCCAGCCGCTCGCGAACGCCGACGGCGGACCGGAGGTCAACTAAGCCATGGCCCAGACCAAGTACACCGGTGAAGACATCCAGGTCCTCGAGGGCCTCGACCCCGTCCGCAAGCGGCCGGGCATGTACATCGGCGGCACCGGCAAGGATGGCTATCACCACCTGCTGTGGGAGGTCGTCGACAACTCGATCGACGAGGTGATCAACAAGCACGCGACCAAGGTCGAGGTCACGCTGCACAAGGACGGCAAGAGCGCCACGGTCGAGGATAACGGCCGCGGCATCCCGATCGACGTGATGCCGAAGTTCAAGAAGTCGGCCGCCGAGGTGATCTTCACGACCCTGCACTCGGGCGGCAAGTTCGAGCGCGGCAAGAGCTACGCGGTGTCGGGCGGCCTGCACGGCGTCGGCGCGGCGGTCGTCAACGCGCTGTCGAGCGAGCTGGTCGTCACCGTCAAGCGCGACGGCGAGCGCCACGAGATCACGTTCGAGCGCGGCAACACGACCAGCAAGCTGAAGCGGCTGGGCGCGGCGCGCGGCACCGGCACGACGATCCGGTTCCGGCCCGACGACGAGGTGTTCGGCGTCAAGCTGCACTTCGATCCCGAGCAGGTCGCCGAGCGGCTCGAGGCCAAGAGCTACCTGCACGGCGGCCTCGAGATCGTGTTCACCGACGAGACCAAGTCGCCGCCGGTGGTCCAGCAGTTCGTCCACCCGCAGGGCATCGCCGAGTTCTTGCCCAAGCTCGTCGGCGAGCGCGGCAAGACCTCCGTGCCGCCGAGCGGCGCGGTGTTCTACGTCGAGAAGCGCGACGACGACGCCAAGCTCGGCATCGAGCTCGCGCTGCAGTGGACCGAGTCGACCGACGATCTGATCAAGACCTACGTCAACTCGGTGCCGACCCCCGACGGCGGCACCCACGACACCGGGTTTCGCACCGCGATCGTCAAGGCGATCCGCAACTACATCGCGACCCACAAGCTCGACCCCAAGGGCGTGACGCTCACCGCCGAGGATATCCGCGAGGGCGTGGTCGCGGTGCTGTCGACCTACGTCCACGATCCGCAGTTCCAGAGCCAGACCAAGAACCGGCTCAACAACCCCGAGGTCGCGGGCCAGGTCGAGGGCCTGGTGCGTCCGGCGCTCGAGAACTACCTCAACAGCAACCCTAACTGGGCGCAGGCCGTGATCGCGCGCGTGATCATCGCGGCGCGGGCGCGCGAGGCGTCGCGCGCGGCGCACCAGGCGGTCACCCGCAAGACCGCGGTCTCGCACCGCCTCAACCTGCCGGGCAAGCTGGCCGACTGCAGCTCCACCGACCCCAACGACAGCGAGCTGTTCATCGTCGAGGGCGAGTCCGCCGGTGGCTCCGCCAAGCAGGGCCGCGACCGCCGGACCCAGGCGATCCTGCCGCTGCGCGGCAAGGTGCTCAACGCCGAGCAGGCCAACAGCCAGAAGCTCCTGGCCAACAAGGAGCTGCAGGACATCGTCTCGGCGCTGGGCTGCGGCATGGGCGACTCGATCGAGGTCGGCAAGCTGCGCTACGGCAAGATCTTCCTCTTGATGGACGCCGACGCCGACGGCCACCACATCGCGACCTTGCTCCTGACGTTCTTCTTCCGCCACATGCGGCCGCTGATCGACGCCGGGCACCTCTACCTGGCCCAGCCGCCGCTCTACCGCATCGATCTCGGCAAGCAGACGTTCTGGGCGCTCGACGATCTGCACCGCGACCAGCTGCTCAAGGCCAACGCCAAGTCGAACTCCAAGCCGAGCATCACGCGGTTCAAGGGCCTGGGCGAGATGAACCCCGACACCCTCAAGATGACCACGCTCGATCCCCGGACGCGCCAGCCGCTGCGCGTGACGGTCAAGGACGGCGAGCAGCTGTCGACCGATCAGGTGATCGCCGACCTGATGGGCAAGGACGTCGCGGCGCGGTTCAAGATGATCACCGAGAACGCCGCCGATATCGGCGAGCTCGACGTCTAGCGCCGGCGGCGCGGCGTGGGACACTGGACGAGGTGGCCAGGCTCCGTCGACTTGCGATCTACGCCGCGGGCGCTGTGGCCATGTGGCTCGGCGCCCTGGTGATCTGTGACGCCGCGTTCGAGGCCCGGGTGCGCGCCCAGGTCGGCAGCCGGTTGGCCGAGGCGCTCCACGCCGACGCGGCGATCGATCGCGGCGATCTGGCGCTGGTGCGCGGCGCGTTCGCGCTCGACGGTCTCTCGATCCAGCGCGACGACGAGGTCGGCCACCTGGCGATCCGGGTCGCGCGGATCGACTGCGCGCTGCTGCCGCTCGGCGGCGGGCTGTTCGATCGCGACTGCACCGAGCTCGCGCTGCGCGGGCTGCGCGTCGAGGCGTCGTCCACGGCGGTGTTCCAGCAGCCGCGCCCCAGGCGCGCGCCGCTGCACGCCGGGCGCGTCGCGATCGACGACGCGCACCTCGAGCTGGCGGCGATCGCGGTCGCGCCGAGCCTGGGGCGCGCCGTGCTCTCGATCCAGCGCGCCGAGGCCGGCGAGACCGTGTTCAAGACGCCGCTGTCGTGGCTGTTCGCGCTGCGCGCGCTGCGCGCGACCGTCGAGCTGTCGGGCGGCGGCACGCTGCAGCTGGTCTACGCCGCGGGCGAGCTGCAGGTCTCGGGCGGCGTGTTCGGCGCCCAGCCGATCGCGCTGGCGGTCACCCCGCCGGCGGCCGATCCCGCCGACGATGGCCCGGCCGAGACCCGGCGCCTGGTCGCGTTCGGCAAGGACGTCGCCCAGCGCTTGATCGCGCGCAAGGCGGCTGCCTGGCTCACGTCCAAGCTGGCGCCGCCGTGACCAGGGAAGCTCGCGCGCGCCGAGCTCAGGCGCCCATGAGCGTCGTGACCGGACGGGCGAGGCTATCGCCGCGCGGCGACTGGCTCGGCACGCGCGCGAGGATCGCGTCGAGATCGAGCCCGCGCTCGCGGAGATCGGAGCCGAGCGCGGCGTCGAGCTGGCTGCGCAGCATCGCGCGCGTGTCGCCGCGCGGCCGGGCCTCGGCCAGCGGCGTCGTCGGCTCGGGCATGAGGCCGATGTAGATCGCGCCGACCTCCGACGCGCCGATCGTGTCGAGGTTGCACGGCAGCGCGAGCGGCAGGCCGCCCAGCTGGTCCTGGGCATCGACCAGCAGCTGGACGGCCTGCGACAGCCACGCGATCAGCGCCTCGCCCGTGTGCTCGTGCAACGACCGCGAGATCAGCTCGCGCAGCGACTCCTCGGTTTGCACCACCTGCCACAGCCGCCAGCCACCCCTGCCATCGTCGGCGAGCACGATGCACCGGCGCGGCGAGATCACGCCGTTGGCGGTGGCGTGCAGCCGCGCCCACTGGATCAGCGCGGCGCGTCCCTGGTCGAGGGTGTCGAACGCCGCGTCGCGGGTCGACATGACGCGCCAGCCGCTGCCCAGGCCCGCGGCCCAGTCGCCGTTGGACAGCCGGCGCAGCACCAGCGTGGTCTGCGCGAGCTCGCTCAGGATCGCGCGGCCCTCGACCGGCGGCCAGATCGCCCCGCTGGGAACCCCGGCATCGGGCAGCCGCGGCGCCCCGTGGCGATCGCCGCGCGGCGCGGGCGGGCTGCGCGCCGCGGTCTCGAACTCGAGCACCTCGCGCAGCAGCTCTGCGGCCGGGCTCTCCGGGCTCGCCTGGACCACCGCGGGCGGCGGATCGACCAGCCGGGTGGCCAGGGCCTGCTCCTCGGCCCGCAGGATCTCGAGCAGCTGGTCGGCGGTGGTCCCGGCGTCGGGGGCGGTGCGCAGCGCGCCGCGGATCATCAGCTCGCGCGTGCGGTCGAGCGCGAGCCGCACGGCATAGACGAAGGCCTCGCGGATCCCGGTGCCGTCGGCGGCGATCGACTCGACGACGCCGATCGGCCAGCCGCGCTCGGCGAGCCTGGCGCGCAGATCCTCGAGCGGGACCGCGTCCCCGAGATCGCGCTTGTTGGCCTGCAGGATCACGCCGATCGGCGCGTCCGGCGCATCGGCGATCAGCGCGCGGAGCTCGAACAGGTGCGCCAGCGTGCGCGGCATCTCGCGCGCCGAGCTGTCGCCCACGAACACGATGACGTCGGCGTCCTCGAGCACGCGGCGCCGCCGCGCGCCGAGCTCGCACTGGCCCGGCACGCTGACCACCTGGCAGCGGATCCGGCTGCCCTCGAATCGCCCGCCGACGTACTCCATCCAGTCGAACCACAGCGTTCGACCGTTGGCGTCCTCGGCGGGAGTGTACGACGCCTGGGACAGGCTGCCAGCGAGCGCGCGCAAGCTCGTGGTCTTGCCGGCCTCGGGAGGGCCGTCGTACACCAAGCGGATCACGATCTCGCCCGCCTCGCTATCGATCACGGCCATGCGGTTCTCCTGCGTCGCGCTCGCGACCTCCGCGCGCTCTCGGTCAGGCGAAGCTCGCGACGTGCTTCGCGAGCACGTTGCGAACGATCGCGAGGTTCGACGTCGCGCGGTCCGCGACCAGATAGACGAACGTGGTCGGCCCCACCATCTTGATCACGTGGATCTGCTCACCCAGCGTGATCAGCATATCCTCCAGCGTGGTCTTGAGGTTCAGCGCTTTCATGATCTTGAGCTTCTGCTTGACCATCTCGCTGTTGTACGCGCTCGCGGCCGCGAGGTCGAAGTCAGGCCGGACGCTCTTGAGGCCGAGCGTCATGCCGGACTCGAGGTCGACCAGCGATGCGGCCATGTAGCCTGGCATCTCTGACGCGACCTTGTCGAAGGCATCCACGATCTGTTTCTCTGATGGCATGTCGCTCTCCTGTGTGCTGGACGGTGACGAGCTCGTCAGATGGTGAGATCGCGTTCGATCGCCTGCAGCTGATGGCGCGCCATGGCGAGATTGGACTTCTGCTTGTCTAGCACGAGATAGATGAAGAGCGCGTCGTTGGTCGACAGCGGCCGAATGAGGTGGTACTGGCGGCCCAGCGTGATCAGCATATCTTCGATCTGATCGTTCATGTTGAGCGCCTTCATCGTCTTGCGCTTGGAACGCACCACCTCCGTGTTACCCGCAGCCGCGACCTCGAGGCTGATCGGTCCGCCGCCCGAGGCGCCGAGCATCATGCCGCTGTTGCTGTCGACGATGCAGCATCCGAGGCAGCCGTCGATCTCCATGAGTTTCGGAAGCGTTTCTTTGGTGTTCGCCATGTGGGTCTCCTTCAAGCGGTCGCGTGGGGTGGGTCAGGATCGGACGCAGTCGGTCGGCTGCGAACGGCTGGAGTGCGAGAACCAAGGACGGCGGGGAGGGCCGCGGGGCGGCAGCCGCGCGACGCCGCGGCTGGGCGTCGCCGGTTCGGCGATCAGCCATGGCGCCCTCCGATCGCGAACGGATCGGCGCTGGCGATCGCGTAGCGCGCGAGCCCCAGGCTCGCGCCGCGATCGAGCACCACGCACAGGAGCACGTCGGGGTGACCGGCCACCGCGTGGAGCACGTGATACTGGTGCGACAGCGTGATCACCACGTCCTCGATGTGGTCGCCAAAGTTCGCGACCAGCGCGCGCTCGAGCCGGTAGATCTCGCCATAGCCCGCGGCGGCGGTCTGCAGATCGAGGCCCTCGACCAGGCCGTCGCCGCCGAGCACGACGCCGCTCTCGACGTCGATCGTCATCGCGGCGGTGTAGCCGTCGAGCCGGCGGAGTCGCTCGACGACGTGGCGCATGTCGAGCGCGGGCACGGCCGGCGGCCGATCGTCGAGATCGTCGAGATCGTCGAGCTCGCCCTCGAGCTCGCGCAGGTTGTCCTCGTCGACCGTGCGCAGCGTGTCGAGCAACAAGGTCTGGAAGTCGCGGGTGATGCTGCGCGGCGTGGCGTGCGGCAGCACCATCGTGCGCAGCGAGCCCGCCGGCATCGCGAGGATCATCCGCAGCGCCGGCTCGCCGTGGAGCTCGCGGTACACCGCGTGGATCAGCTCGCCGTCCTCGAGGAACACCTGACCGGGGGTCAGCCCGTCGACGACGATCGCCAGCGAGCGCCGCGCGTAGTGAAACATCTGCAAGAGGTCGATCAGCGACAGGCCGTGGATCGAGCCACGGAACCCGGTCTCGCAATCGACCGCCTGGCGGATCGCCTGGAGCAGCTCGCTCGAGGTGAACGGCTTGCACAGCACGCGGACCGCGCCGCACTCGATCGCGCGCTGGTAGTCGCGCGCGCTGGCGTAGCCGCTCATGAGGATCGTGCGGGTGCGCGGCGACACGGTCCGGACGCTCTCGAGCAGATCGATGCCGTCGGGGCCCGGCATCCGCAGATCGGTGAGCATGACGTCGATCGCGCCGGCGATCAGCAGCTGGCGGGCCTCGGCGGCGTTGTTGGCCAGCGTGACCGCGAACCCCTGGTCGACGAGATCGCGGCCGATCGTGGTGCGCAGCGCGACGTCGTCGTCGACGATCAACACCGAGGTCATCCGGTCACCGGGTCCGGTCGCGCGACCGGCAGCACGACGGCCATCGAGCACCCCGACGCCGCCGGCTCGAGCAGGAGCTGGCCGCCGAGCGACTCCGCCGCCTCGCGCGCGATCGTGAGGCCCAGGCCCGTCCCGGTCGACTTCGAGGTCACGAACGGCTCGAACACGCGCTCGCCCAGCTCCGCGGCGATCCCCGGGCCATCGTCGATCACCCGGATCAGCACGAGGTCGTCCTCGCGCCACGGCCGGATATCCGGCGTGCCGGCGGGTGCGCGCGCCGAGGTGATCTGGACATGGACCGGCCGGTCGCAGGCGTCGGTCGCGTTGACCAGCAGGTTGACGAAGATCTGCTCGACGGTGAGCGGGTTGCCGCGCACCCGGACGGAATCGTCGTGGAGCTCGACGCGAAGCTCGTGCGACCCGGCGCGGAACATCGGGCGTAGCAGGCTCGACACGCGGTCGACGATGTCGCGCAGCGACTGGGTCATCGTGACCGGCGGTCCGAGCCGGACGAAGTCGAGCAGCCCCGCGATCGTGCGGCGCATCTGATCGGCGGCGAGCTCGGTCTCGTGCAGCAGCTCGCGCGCGACCACCGAGGTCAGCTCGCCGCCGCGCTTCTGCAGCAGGTCGACGTTGTAGACGATCGACGACAGCGGCGAGCGCAGGTCGTGGGCCATCATCGCGGCGAGCCGGCCGGTCTCCTCGAGCCGCTGCCGGTGCATGCGCTTGGACAGCGCGCGCTGCTGCTCGGTGATCTCGCGCATCAGGAGGAGCCGCCGATCGTCGCCCAGCGGGTAGCGCGTGCAGCCCAGCAGCGCCTCGGCCTCCGCGCGCGGTCGCCACATAACCGAGACGCCGAACGGCGCGTTGGCCAGGTCGCGCGCGAGATCGGGCGGCAGCTGCACGGGGAGGTCGGTCGGCGGCAGGAACCGCGCGAACAGCGCGGCGGCCGACGGTGTGGCATCGAGTACGCGCGCGGCGCCATCGAGCACCGCGAACGGTGCGCCGATGTCGTCCAGCAGCAGACCATGTTCGAGCATTCTCGGCGCCGTCACGATTCCCTGCGAACCTACAAGGCAAACCTCACGCCAGCTCACCGCGTGAGATGTTCCGGCGGCTTGCGGCGCGGCCGACGCGCGCGCTGTCCGGGAGCTCGGATATCGTGTCCGGACTTCGGACTGAACTGTCGGCGCGATCGCGGATTTCGCCGATCGTATTTCATCGCCGCGGTCGCGCGCTCCGCGAGGTTCTCCGAACGAACACAGCTGATGTGTGTGGCGTGCCGTGTCCGAATTCGGATCTGCGCCCAGGGGCGAGGATGCCCCACCGGGCCCACCGGTCGACGAGGGGGTGCGAGATTTTCGCACGCCACGCCCGCGAAATGCGGTGTATCACGCATTGCGTATTATGGGGTGTATATGAACGAATCAGCGCTGCGCGCGGTGGTTGACTGACTGGCTGTGAGTGCGTAGCTTGATCGGTATTGTCGGCGGGGGGGAATTCGATTCTCATCGTCGACGACGATGCCCGGGTCAGAGCCGGTATCGCGAGCTTTTTGCGCGCGCGGGGCCTCGTCGTGTTCGAGGCCGAGACGGTGCAGGCCGCGGAGGGCGAGTTCCGTGAGCAGTTACCCGATCTCGCGATCGTCGATCACCGCCTGCCCGACGGCGAAGGCCTTGATCTGATCAGGACCTTGCACCGGATCGACGAGCGCGTCCCGATCCTCATGCTGACCGGCCACGCGTCGTTCGACCTGGCGGTCCAGGCGATGAAGGTCGGCGCCGAGAACTTCCTTAGCAAGCCGATCTACCCGGCGGCGCTGTTCGTGGTCGTGCAGCGCGTGCTCGATGGCTTCCGCGACCGCCGCCGCCAGCTCGCGCGCAACGCCCACGACGTGCGTAGCCGCCTCGATCCGTTCGCCGGCGACAGCGTGCTGGTGCGCGAGTTGCTCGCACAGGCCCACCAGGTGCTCGACAGCCACACCCCGATCCTGATCGAGGGCGAGACCGGCACCGGCAAGGGCGTGCTGGCGCGCTGGTTCCACGAGCACGGCCCGCGCGCCGAGGAGCCGTTCGTCGATATCAACTGCGCCGGGCTGTCGCGCGAGCTGCTCGAGAGCGAGCTGTTCGGTCACGAGCGCGGGTCGTTCACCGGCGCGGCGACCAGCAAGCTGGGCCTGCTCGAGGTCGCCCACCGCGGCACGGCGTTCCTCGACGAGATCGGCGAGATCGATCTCGCGATCCAGCCGCGCATCCTCAAGGTGGTCGAGGAGAAGCGGTTCCGCCGGGTCGGCGACGTCCGCAGCCACAGCGTGGACGTGCGGCTCATCACCGCGACCAACCGCGATCTCGGCAAGATGGCGCGCGAGGGTAGCTTCCGCTCCGACCTGTACTACCGGATCAACACGATCCACCTGGTGATCCCGCCGCTGCGGCGCCGGCCGGAGGATATCCCGGCGCTGTCGCGCCAGGTGCTCGACCACCTCGGCACCGGCCGCTCGATCGAGGTCGCTCCCGAAGCGATGCGCGCGATGCAGGCCTACATGTGGCCGGGCAACCTGCGGGAGATGCGCAACGTGTTCGAGCGCGCGGTGCTGCTCTCGGGCGGCGCCACGCGGCTCACCGTGGCCGACTTGCGGTTCGAGGCCGGGGCCGAGGATGGCGACGCCGAGGTGCTCACGCTCGACGAGCTCGAGCGCCGGCACGTCGAGCACGTCGTGCGGCTCGAGACCGGCAACATCGACCGCGCGGCGGCCCGGCTCGGCGTGTCGCGCAGCACGCTGTATCAGAAGCTCAAGCGCTACCGCGACGGGACGTCCTAGCTCGGCTCGGGATCGCGGCGCGGCTCGAGGCTCGGCAGCGGCATCAGGCCGTGCTCGATCAGCTCCTCGAGCAGCGCCGCGGGATCGATGTGCTCGGCCTGCGCCGGCAGCGCGAACTGGAACGTCAGCGTCTCACCGGCGCGGAACAGCTCGACGCGCATCTGGCCGCGACCGAGCGCGCGCGCCTCGATATACGACGCCCAGTCCGGCGTGGGTACGCCGTTGACCGAGACCAGGATGTCGCCGTACTGCACGCCGGCGCGCGCCGCGGGGCTGCCGGGGCGGCAACCGAGCACGGGCACGCCGTTGAGGCGCGAGGCGATTCGCGTGACGTCATCCCACTTCAACATCGACTGCGAATGTACCCCGGTTGCCCTGGCGGGCCGAGGCCGATCTCACCATCGCCACGCTGTCGCGTAGCGTCGCACACGCGGGGTGCGGGATCGGCCGCTCGGGTGCGATGCGCGTCACGGTGACGCGCTGTCAGCACCCCCGGCCCCTAGCCGCGAAAGCTATCATCTTGCTCGATCTTCGAGACCACCCAGTCGAACTCGCCACTCGTGACATGCGCGCCGCAGTGTTCGCATTCGCCCGAGCGCGTGATCCGGAGCGGCGCGCCGCAGTTGCTGCACGCCGGGGTCGCGACCGGCGCGGCGCTGCGGTTCGCGCTGCGGATCAACGTCCAGTATTCGCTGTAAGCGCGATCGCGGTGCGCCGAGCCACGGACGTGCGCACCGCCGGGTTCCCGGACGACGTAGTCCTTGCCGGCGCCCCAGATCCGGATCGTGACGGCATCGAAGTAGCGATCGCGCGCCACCCGCGCCAGCTCGGTTTGCGTGATCCGCATGTCGGCCAGCACGTTGCGCAGACCCTGGCGCCGGTAGGCATCGACCCAGTAGGCGAGGTAATCGTACAGCCCATCCGACACCAGGCCTCGCACCGGCCCGAGCTCGTTGTTCGACCACGCCGCGTTGAGCCGCCCGTAGATCATCTCGAGCCGCGAGATCAGCGCCGGCTCGGTGAGCTGCGGATCGCCGGCGGTCAGCGCCTGCCACGCGGCGTCGAGGCCCGCCTGGCGGTAGGTCGGCAGGTCGGTGCCGCGCTCGGGGACCTCGGCGGTCAACGTCGGGGGCCGGTCCTCGGCCGCGTCGAGCACGATCTGCTCGACGACCCAGTCGAAGCGGCCGTTGTCGACGGCCTGGCGGCACGACGCGCAGACCTGCGTGCCGCTCTGCGCGGCTTGCCACGGCGCACCGCAGTTCGGGCACGGGAACGCGCGCACCGCGCCCGGCGGCTTGCTGGCGGCGGTGGCCGCGCGGCCGAACTGCCAGGTCTCGACCGAGAACGTCGTGCGATCGGCGGTCGCGATGTTGGCCTCGAACTCGACGGTGATCTGCACGCGGCCCGGCGCGCTGGCGGGATCGGCCGGCGCCGCGGGGAGCGCGATCCGGATCGTCCGGAGCGCGCCGACGACGACCTGCAGGACCGTCGCGCCGGCCGGGGCGCGGGCGGCGAGCTCGGCGCGCGCCGCGGGCCCGACGTAGGGCGCGATCGTCGCGAGCGCGTCGGCGGTGTGGCGCGCGCGATGGGCGGTCGAGAATAGCCGGAACGCGAAGTCCTCGAACACGACCAGCGAGAACGCCGGGTCGAGCCGCTGCAGCGCGCCGAGGTCGTCGGCCGCGCTCGCGCCGGACGCGCCAATTGCCTGGTGCAGCTCGGCGCGCGGGCCGCTCTCCCAGTCCTGGTTCTGGTGTTGGGCATAGGCGTGGTACGCGACGTATCCGATGGCGGCGAGGACGAGCGGCACGCCGACCACGGGGTAGGCGAACACCAGGCGGAAGATCCAGAACACGAGCTCGAACACGACCGCGCCGCCGCCATTGCCTCCGCCCCCGCCGCCCCCGCGCTGGCCGCCGCCGCCGGAGTAGCTCTCGCCGCCGCCCGGGCGCGCCGCGGCGATCCCGGCGATCCCGGCGACGATCGCGGCGACGACGACGATCGCGGCGAGCCGCGGTACCCTGCGGCCCACAAGCCGCCGGACGTGGGCGATCGCGGTCACTGGCGCGGCCCCCGCGCGCGGCGCGCGGCGGCGCGCCGGTCTAGGCGATCGAGGTCGCTGTCGATCGCGTCGGGGAGCTCGTTGCGATCATCGGCGCGGCGCGGCACGGCCGCCGCGAACGCCGGCGCCAGCTGGGCGAGCTCGCGGGCCACGGCCGCGCCGCCTCCGCCGATCGCCCGGTTCATCGCCTGCTCGGCGCGGAGCTGCGCGTCGGCGGTGAACTGGCGCGCCAGGCCGGTATCGGGGACCACCGCGACCCGGCGCTCCAGCCACGACACGTAGACCAAAAGGCCGCTGCGATCGCGGGTCGCGTGGACGCCGCGCTCGACGAACGCGGCGCGCGCGGCGGCGCGAACGGCGCGGTCGCGCATCGCGGCGGGCGCGAGCGCGCGCTTGAGATCCGGCAGCAGCTCGACGAGCGCGCCCGCCGCCGCGCCGAGCACGAACGGATCGACGAGGATCGCCGGCAGCGAGAACACCGGCTCGCCGAACAGCATCGCCGCCAGGCTCGCCAGCACCACGGCGGCGCCGATCCCCACGTTGGCGTGCCGGTAGGCCGCCGATCGACGGCGCACGGCGACGACGACCTCGACGCCGGACGCGGCCTCGATGGCCGCCACCGCCTGTGCGAACCCGGCGCGCGCGGAAGCGTCGAGGAACTTCACGCCGCGGATGTAGCATGGCGCCCGGCCCCGTGGCGCGGGTCACGGCGCAGTCGTGGCGTACTCGACGGCGGCGGTCGGCAGCTGGGCCGCCGCGTGGCGGGACACCTTGCCGGACGGCAGCTGCGGCAGCGCCTGGCAGATCGCGAGCCGGCGCGGCCGGGCCGGGGCCGCGAGCGCGGCGCGCCAGCGCGCGGCGGCGGCGCGCGCGTCGAACGCTTCATCGACCACGATCGCGGCGCCGACGACCTGCCCCCAGCGCGCGTCGGCGACGCCGAACGCGCACGCGGCGCGCACCCCGGGGGTGGCCGCGAGCACCGCCTCGACCGCCGAGGGGTGGACGTTCTCGCCGCCGGTGATGATCACGTCGTCGCGGCGGCCGGCGATGTGCAGCGCGCCGCCGTCGAGGTAGCCGAGATCGGCGGTGGTGAACGCGGGCGCGATCGGCGCGCCATCGAGGTAGCCGGTCGCGAGCATCGCCGCGCGCACGGTGATCGGCGCGGGCGCCTGCCGGGTGCCGGCGACCAGCGCCACGCCCGCGAGCGGCACGAGCGGCGCCTCCGGATCGCCGGCGCGATCGGCGGGCGCGGTGGCGAGCTGGCCGAACGTCTCGGTCATGCCGTAGGTGGTGAGGAACCGGACGCCCCGGGCCGCGGCGCGGTCGAGCAGCGCGCGGGGCGCGGCGGCGCCGCCGAGCAGGACGGCGCGCAGGCCGGCGGGCGGGCGCCAGGCCTCGTCGTCGAGCAGCGCGGTGAGCTGCGTCGGCACCAGCGACGCCAGCGTGCAGCGCTCGAGCTGGCGGGCGACCCGCGCGCGATCGAACTCGTGATCGCACAGCGCGATCGGCCGGCGCGCGGCGAGGCAGCGCACGACGATCGAGAGGCCGCCGGCGTGCGCGAGCGACAGCGCGACCAGCCAGCGATCGCCGTCGCGCCAGCCGAGGTGCCGCGCGCTGGCCTCGGCCGCGGCGACCAGCGCGGCGCGCGACAGCACGACGCCGCGCGCCGCGCCGGTCGAGCCCGAGGTGAACAGGATCACCGCGGTGCCGGGCGGCAGCGCCGCGCGCCAGACGGCCGCGCGCTGGGCCTCGGCTTCCCCGGGCGCGAGCCGGTGGTGGAGGAGCGCGATCGGCCGGTGCGCCGCGAGCGCCGCGTGCACCGCGAGCACGGTCTCGATCGACGGCGTGGCGACGATCGCCAGCGGCGGCGCGCCAGCGGACGCGGCGCGCGCGGCGCAGTCCGCGAAGCTCAGCGACCGGGTCGCCGTGTCGATCGCGACCGCCGCCGGCGCGGCCCGCCCAGCGTCCGCGATCGACAGCGGATCGCCGCTCGTCACCCTACGATCCCTTGGCCTTGCGCGCCGCCGCGTAGCGTGCCTTGGTCTCGTCGTTGGCCGGGTACAGGCCGGGCAGCGCGGCGCCGGCCGCGATCTCCGCCATGACCCAGGCCTCGAACTGCTCCTGCTCGAGCGCCGTGGCGACGACATGCTCGACCAGCGCGGCGGGGATGACCACCGCGCCATCGCGGTCGGCGACGATCACGTCGTCGGACATCACGGCGACCCCGCCGCACGCGATCGGCTGTTGCCACCCGACGAACGTCAGGCCGGCGACCGACGGAGGCGCGGCCGCGCCCTGGCACCACACCGGCAGGCCGGTGGCGAGCACGCCGACCTCGTCGCGCACCACGCCGTCGGTGACGATCGCCGCGACGCCGCGCTTGTGCATCCGCGCGCACAGAATGTCGCCGAAGATCCCGGCGCAGGTCACGCCCATCGCGTCGACGACGGCGACGCAGCCCGCCGGCATCGCCTCGATCGCCGCGCGCGTCGAGATCGGCGACGACCACGACTCCGGAGTCGCGAGATCCTCGCGGGCCGGGACGAACCGCAGCGTGAACGCGCGGCCGGCGATCCGCGGCGCGTCGGGCTGCAGCGGGCGCGCGCCGCGGAGCCAGACGTTGCGCAGCCCCTTCCGCAGCAGCACGGTGGTGATCGTGGCGGTGGAGACGCCGGTCAGGGCGACGATGAGATCGGCATCGAGGGTCACGGCGAGCTCCAGAGCAGGGCCGGTGGGATCACCGACGGCGGGACTGTATCGCTGCGGCGGCCCCGCGCCAACCGCGTGGCGATCGAGCCTACCGGCAGGCGACCGCCGCGGGGTATAAAACCACCGTGTTCAACGATGATGGCGATGGGCTCCCTCGAACCGGCGCACCGGCGTCGTCCTCGGAGGATACGGTGCGAGGGTCATCTCCGGACGAAGTCGGGAACGGGAGCGCGCCGTCACGGCCGATCGCCAGCGTCGCGGCGGGGCAGCCCGACGACGGGAGTCTCGGCGCGAGCCCCCCGCCATCCAGCGAACCTCGGTCCGTCCATCCGCTCGCGGCCCTCGCGCCACGCGCGCCGAAACACCGGTCCGCCGGGTACCCCGCGGCGCTGTTCGAGGCGTATCGCCGCTTCGTGATGGCCCGAACGGTGGTGGCGATCGCCGAGCACTGGGACTCGGGACGGATTGGCTTCTCGAATCTTGGCGGTCCGCCGTTCGCGGACGAGGTGTTCGGGCTGGCCGAACGGCGCACCGGCCTGGCGAAGGACCAGCTCGCCGAGGCCCATGCGATCCTCGAAGCGGCGAGCGCGGGCCTGGAGGCGGCCTTGACCGCGGTCACGGGCCGGCTGACCCCCCTGGACGTGCTCGTGGACGAGTACCGCCTCAGCACGATGGGCGGTGTGATCCTGATGCTCGTCGCGGCGCCCGCGTTGTGGGGGGACGTCGTGCGTGCCTACGGCATCCTCGGGAACGACCCCGGTCGACCGATCTGCGATGAGTACTTGCTCTGCCAGCTCCTCGGGGCCTCGTGTGACCGGCGCGCGATCGCGCGCGAACTCGATCCGGACAGCCCGCTGGTCCGCCACGGGCTCGTGATCGGGGAGCGCGGCCAGCGGCCGTTCCAGGCGCTGGTCGCGAGCGCCGTGGTGGTCAAGCTGATCGGCGGAGTCCCCGTGGACGACATCGTCGAGCCCGGGGTCGCCCGCGTGCCGGCCACGGTCCCGCTCGACCAGTTCATGGCACCGGCGGGCGTGATCGATCGCGCGCTCGCCGCGCTCGCCGCGGCACCCGCGGGCCGCGGCCGCGTCGTGGTGCGTGGCCGCACGGGCAGCGGGCGGCGAACGCTGCTCGCCACGCTGGCTCAGCGCGCGGGCCGCACGCTCGCGACGATCGATGCCGCGACGCTGGTCGGCGAGCGCCGGGTGGCCGCCCTCACCGAGCTGCTCCAGCGCGCCCACCAGCGCGGCTGGTTGCCGTGCGTCGATGGGCTCGAGGCGATCGGGTCCGACGATGCCTCCGCCCGTCGCGCGATCCGCGAGATCGTACGCGCACACCCCGGCCCCGTGGCGGTGCGGCTCGGCCACGATGCGCTCGCGCCGCTCGAGCCCGGGTACGTGCAGATCGATCTGCCGGTCTCGACGACCGCGGAGCGCGCGAAGCAGTGGAGCCAGCTCGCCACGGAGGTCGGCCTGGGGATCGACGGAGCCGACGAGATCGCCGCGCGCTTCACGGTCGGTCCCGGGACGATCCGCAGCGTCTTGACCGCCGCCGCGCGCTCGACGCCCGAGGACCCAGGCCCGGCGCTCGAGACCGCGCTGCGCCAGCACGTCGCGACGCGGATCGGCGAGGTCGCGACCCGCGTGACCCGCCTCGCCAGCTGGTCGCAGGTCGTGCTGCCCACGGAGCTCGAGGACGGTATCGCCGAGCTGGTCGCGCGGATCCGCCACCGGCTCACCGTGTACGACACCTGGGGCTTCGATCAGGTGCTGTCGACGTCGCGCGGGATCGTGGCGCTGTTCCAGGGCGGTCCGGGGACCGGCAAGACCCTGGTCGCGAGCGCGCTCGCCCGCGAGCTCGGGCTCGATCTCTACCGCGTCGACCTGGAACGCATGATGTCGAAGTGGATCGGCGAGACGGAGAAGAACCTCGCGCAGGCGTTCGATGCGGTCGAGGAGGGCCAGGCGCTGCTGCTGTTCGACGAGGCGGACGCGCTGTTCGGACACCGCGGCGCGGTGCGCGGCGCGGTCGATCGCTACGCCAACAGCGAGGTCAACTACCTGCTGCAGCGGCTCGACACGTTCGAGGGCGTCGCCGTGCTGACCACCAACCTCGACATGGCGATCGATCCGGCGTTCAAGCGCCGGTTGACCTGCCGCCTGACGTTTCCGTTTCCGGACCAGGAGGCGCGCGAGCGGCTGTGGCGAGCCCACCTGCCCGCGCAGATGCCGCGCGCGGGGACGCTCGACCTTCCAGGCCTGGCGCGGCGGTACCAGATGAGCGGCGGGTACATCCGCAACGCGGCGGTGCGCGCGGCGTTCCTCGCGGCCCAGGACGGGGCGCCGCTGTCGCAGTTCCACCTCGAGCGCGCGATCCGCGCCGAGTTCCGCAGCAGCGGGCATCCGGGTGAGTCCGGCGTGCTCCAGTAGCAGCGCGCGCCGCCGCGGTCCGCAGGTCCTGCCAGCGCGTTGCCAGCGCTTTCCGCTACCGCAGGGATCGCCGCAGCCCGGCGAGATCGAGCGCCGGCAGGCCGAGTCCCGGCGCCGGGGCCGCGTGGACGCGATCGGCCGCGAGCTGGGGGGGCGCGAGGCGCCAGCCGGCGAGGGCGGCGTGCGCGGCGAGCCCGGCGGCGTGGGGACCGCCCAGCGCGAGCGCGAGCTCGGCGCACGCGGCGGTGCCGACCGGGCCCTCGAGTCCATGCGAGGCGATCGCGGCGATGCCGGCGCGTCGCGCGCGATCGGCGAGCGCCAGGCTGACGGCGAAGCCGCCGAGCAGCGTGGGCTTCAAGATCAGCGCGGCGAGCGCCGGTCCGCGCAGCGCGGCGGCGAGCTCGTCGGCGGTCAGCGCGCCGAGGCTCTCGTCGAGCGCGAGCTTGCAGGGCAGCGCCGCGTCGAGCAGCTGGTGCGTGCCCTGGCACGGCTCCTCGACGTAGTCGATCGGCAGCGCGGCGAGCGCGGCGAGCCGGCCGGCGAGCTCGGCGCGCGGCCAGCTTCGATTGGCGTCGATCCGCAGGCGCGCGCCGGGCGCGGCGGCGGCGATCGCGAAGACGCGGCCGACATCGTCGCCTGCGACCAGCTTGATCTTGAGGCAGCGGATGCCCGCGGCGACGGCGGCGCGCGCCGCGTCCGGATCGTCGACGACCGCGGCGAGCGGGACCTCCGCGATGGCCGGGGCCCCCGGTGCGCCGAGCAGCTGCGCCAGCGCGACCCCGCGGTCACGCGCCAGCGCGTCGAGCAGCGCGGTCTCGATCGCGAACCTGGCCGATGGCGCCTCGGCGTACGCGCCGGCGATCGCGAACGCGGCCTGCCGATCGATGACGTCGAACGGCGCCTGCCCCGCGAACGCCGCGATCGCCCGCTCGGCATCGTCGATCGTCTCGCGCGACATCCCCGGCAGCGGCGCGGCCTCGCCGAGCCCGACCTCGCCGCGCGCGCCGCGCAGCTCGACGATCACCGCGGCGCGCTCGGTCCGCCCCCGCGCGGCACCGCGCCCGGCGATCGGCCACCGGAGCGTCCGCGCCGCGAGCGCGACGATCCGCATCGCGACCTAGCGCAGCTCCCGGAGGCGGACCTGCCGGTCCGCGGAAGCGCCCGCGCGCAGCGCCGCGACGCACGGCTGGGTCCCGCGCGGAGGTAGCTCCCACGGGGGGTGGTTCAAGGCGTTCCCGGGTAGCCGAGCGCGAGCCCGAGCGTGAACAGCGCGCCATGCGCCAGCATCAGCTGCGCCGTGCCGGCGAGGCAGCGGTTGAACGTCGGGCCATCGCTGGCGGCGATCACCGCGCGCAGCCGGACCAGCGCGAGCGGCGCGCTGACCAGCGGTAGCGCCGCCCAGGGCCGGCCGGTGACCGCGAGGCCGACCGGGATCGCGTAGGCCAGCGCGACCAGCGCCGCGTACTCGGCGAGCGCCGCCCGCCGGCCGAACCGAACCGCCAGCGTCCGCTTGCCGGCGTTCACGTCGGTCGCGCGGTCGCGGATGTTGTTGACCACGAGGATCGCCGTGGCCAGCGCGCCGACCGGGATCGCCGCGACCACCGCCAGGCACGGCACGCGGCCGAGCTGGACGAACGCCGTGCCGCACACCGCGACGAAGCCGAAGAAGATCATCACGAACACGTCGCCCAGGCCGTGATAGCCGAGCGGCCACGGCCCGCCGGTGTAGGCGATGCCCGAGGCGATCGACGCCGCGCCGATCGCGACGACCGGCCAGCCCGCCGCGCGGACCAGGTAGAGCCCGAGCAAGGTCGCGACGCCGAACGCCGCGATCATCGCGCGCTTCATCGCCCGGGGGCTGACGAGGCCCGCGCTCACCGCGCGCACCGGGCCGATCCGATCGGGGCCATCGGCGCCGCGCTCGGCGTCGAACACGTCGTTGGCGAAGTTGGTGCCGATCTGGATCGCCAGCGCGCCGCCGAGCGCCGCCAGCGCCGGACCCGGCGACGCGCCACCCTGGGCCGCGGCGCACGCCGTGCCGACCACGACCGGCACGACCGCCGCCGGCAGCGTGCGCAGCCGCGCCGCGCCGATCCAGGTCGCGAGCGCGCTCATGGGTAGCGCTTGAACCGCGAGAAGTCGGGCTTGCGCTTCTCGAGGAAGGCTTCCTTGCCTTCGCGGCCCTCGTCGGTGGTGTAGTACATCAGCGTCGCCGAGCCGGCGAACTGCATCATGCCGGCCTGGCCGTCGCAGTCGGCGTTCATCGCGAGCTTCAGGAACCGCAGCGCGGTCGGCGACATCGCCAGCATCTCGCGGCACCACTGCACGGTCGTCGCCTCGAGCTCGGCGAGCGGCACCACGGTGTTGACCAGGCCCATGTCGAGCGCCTGCTGGGCGTCGTACTGGCGGCACAGAAACCAGATCTCTCGCGCCTTCTTCTGGCCGACCACGCGCGCCAGGTACGAGCTGCCGAACCCGGCGTCGAAGCTGCCGACCCGCGGGCCGGTCTGGCCGAACCGCGCGTTGTCGGCGGCGATCGTCAGATCGCACACCAGGTGGAGCACGTGGCCGCCGCCGATCGCGTAGCCGGCGACCTGCGCGACCACCGGCTTGGGCAGGTAGCGGATCCGCATCTGCAGATCGAGCACGTTGAGCCGCGGGATGCCATCGGTGCCGACGTAGCCGCCGGTGCCGCGCACGCGCTGATCGCCGCCCGAGCAGAACGCGTCGGGGCCGGCGCCCGTGAGGATCACGCAGCCGATCGAGGCGTCGTCGCGCGCCTCGTCGAACGCGCGGATCATCTCGGTGACGGTCTGCGGCCGGAACGCGTTGCGGACCTCGGGGCGGTTGATCGTGACCCGCGCGATGCCCTCGGGCGAGGTCTCGTAGATCACGTCCTCGTAGCCGGCGTGTCGGGTCCAGGTCGGGTTCGGGCGAGCGGCGGAGAGATCGGTCATGGCTTCCTCTGGGCGAAGGTTTCGAGGACGGTGCGGCGGACGTCGCGGGCGCCCGACGGCGGGACCGGGGCGTGGATCACGGTCGCGCCCGGGATCTCGAGCGCGGCGGCGACGGCGGCGGCGACCGCCGCCGGAGAGTCGGCCCGCGTCGCGCGCAGGCCGAGCGCGGCGGCGACGGCGACCGGATCGACGCCGGGCGGCGTGGTCCAGTGGCGCTCGAACGCCGGCCCGGGATCGGTGCGGGCGAACGGCAGGCCGGCGAAGATCTGGCCGCCGGCGTTGTCGATCACGAGGATCGCCAGCGGCGCGCGGGCCACGCGCGCGGCGAGCAGGCCGCCGAGATCGTGCGCGAAGCTGACGTCGCCGAGCACGAGCAGCACCGGCCGGCCGCTCCAGGTCGCGCCCGCCGCCGAGGCGATCAGGCCGTCGATGCCCGCCGCGCCGCGCTGGGTGAGCACCGGCCGCGCCGGGCCCCCGCTGGCGCACACCTGGTCGATCACGCGGATCGGCAGGCTGTTGCCGATCTGGATCGCCGCGCCCTCGGGCACCGCGGCGATCGCCGCGCGCAGCGCCGCCGGCTCGCCGCGCGGGTGCGCCTCGAGCGCGCGATGCACCGCGGCCGCGGCGCGATCCTCGACGGTCCACGCGGCCGCGAACGCGCGCTCGGCGGCCGCCGGGGGGGCGTGGGCGAGCTCGCGGTCGAGCGCGTGGATCACCCGCGCGACGTCGCCGAGGATCACGCCGTGCGCGGCGGCGTCGGGGTCCTGCCACGTCGGCCCGGCGAGCACCCAGCGCTGTGCCCCGGCCGCCGCGAGCGCAGCGCTCCACGCCGGCCACGCCGCCGCGACCGGCTCGGCGCCGAGCTGGATCACCAGCCGGGTGTCGGGCAGCTCCGCTGTTGGGATCAGGTCGAAGTGATCGATCGGCGTGCCGCGACGGGACGCGAACCGCAGCTGGCTGCCGGCCTCGGCGATGACCGGATAGCCGGCGCGCTGGGCGAGGTCGTGGAGCGCGTCGCGCACCGCGGCGAACCCGACCGGCAGCGCGCCGGCGACGATCGCGCCGCGCGGCTCGCGCGCGATCGCGGCGGCGAGCGCGTGGATCGCGCCTGGATCCGGCGCGAGCCGCGGCGGGGCGATCGCCACCGCGCCAGCCAGCTCGGCGGCGGTGCGCGCCAGCGCGAGCTCGGCGGCGGTGCTCGGCGCGGCGGGCTCGAGCGGCTTGCGCAGCGGGACCTCGAGGTGCACCGGGCCGGGGCGCGGGCCCAGCGCCAGGGTGATCGCCTGCACCACCTTGCGCCGCACCGCGCGCAGCGCGCCCGGGCCATCGCTCGGCGCGCCGAGGTCGATCGCGCCGCGCACGAACCCGCCGTACAGCTTGATCTGGTCGATGGTCTGCGACGCGCCGCAGTCCTGCAGCTCGGGCGGCCGATCCGCGGTGATCGCGAGCAGCGGCACGCCGGCGAGGCTGGCCTCGATGATCGCCGGCAGGTAGTGCGCGGCCGCGGTGCCGCTGGTGCACACCAGCGCGACCGGCGCCTCGGTGGCCCGCGCGGCGCCGAGCGCGAAGAACGCCGCGGCGCGCTCGTCGATCAGCGTCACCAGCGCGAGCCGCGGTTCGCTCGCCAGCGCGGCGATCAGCGGGGTCGACCGCGAGCCCGGGCTCACCACGCAGCGGGTGACCCCGGCGTCGGCCAGCGTGGTCGCGAGCAGCTGGGCCCACAGCGTCTGGACCGCCGCGGTCATGATCCGCGGTCCTGCCCGCCGCTCGCCGGATCGGGCGCGGCGTCGACCGCCACGCCGAGCGCGCCGAGCATCGCGCGAAACTTGAGCTCGGTCTCGGCGAGCTCGCGATCCGGATCCGAGCCCGCGACGATCCCGGCGCCGGCCCACAGGTGCGCGCGGTTGCCGACCAGCACGCCCGAGCGGATCGCCACCGCGAGCTCGCCGTTGCCCTCGAGATCGAACCACCCGACCGGCGCCGCGTACCAGCCGCGCGCGGCCGGCTCGCGATCGCCGATCCAGGCGAGCGCGACCTCGCGCGGCGTGCCGCCGACCGCGGGCGTGGGGTGCAGCCGCGCCGCGAGCTCGAGCACGTGGCGCGGCTCGCGCAGCCGCGCGCGGAACGGGGTGTAGAGGTGCACGACGTGGCGCAGCGCGCGCACGGCGGGCTCGGCGGGCGCGTCGACCTCGGCCCAGTCCGCGAGCGCCTCGCGGATCGCCTGGACGACCAGCGCGTGCTCGCGGCGATCCTTGGCGCTCGCGACCAGCGCGGCGCCGGCGCGGGCGACGGCTTCGGCGGTGGTGCCGGGCTCGTCGCCGGGCGCGATGCTGCGGGTGCCGGCGAGCGCGTCGCACCACACCAGCTCGCCGGCGCGGCGGACCAGCCGCTCGGGGGTCGCGGCGACCAGCGCGCCGGCGTCCGGCGGCTGGATCAGCACGCGCACGCAGTCGGCCTGGCGGGTGTCGAGCGCGGCGAGCAGATCGGCGGGGCGGACCGCGCCGGCCAGCGCCAGCGTGCAGGTCCGGGCCGCGACGATCTTCGAGCACGTGCCCGCGGCGATCGCGGCCGTGATCGCCGTGACCTGGTCGCGCCACGCGGCGGCGCCGGCGCGCTGGATCTCGACGAGCGCGGGCTGCGGCCGGGCGGCGTGGCCGGCGAACGCGGCCTCGATCGTCGCCAGCTCGTCGTGCCAGCGCCGGGCGTGGCCGGCGTCGCGCGGGTCGACCGCGAGCACCAGCCGCGCGGTCTGGCCGTCGTGGACGTAGGTCCAGCGCGGCAGGACGAACCACGCGTCGCCGAACCCGTGCCACGGCGCGCGATCGGCCGCGCCCGGCGAGAACGCCGCGCCGCCGACCCACCGTGGCCGCGCGGCGCCGAGCGCTGCGATCGGCGCGGGCGCGCCGTCGATCACCGCGCCGGCGACCTCGAGCCCGCGCGCCGCGCGCACGATCTCGGCCCAGCGCTCGGCGCCGCTGCCGCGCAGCTCGCGGGCCATGCCGGCGCCGGCCAGCGTCAGCTCGTCCGACGTCCACGCGACCCGCGGCTGGTCGGCCAGCGCGCCGGCGACCGCGGCGGCGTCGACGATGGGCGCCGGCACCGCGATGAACGTCAGCGCGCGCGCCTGGGCGGCGATCGCGAGCCCGGCGGCGATCGCGTCCGGCGCGGGCGCCACCCGACCGCTGTGGGCCGCCGCCACCGTCATGACACCGTCCCGCTCGGCGCGCCGCCCGAGCTCGCGACGTAGAGCGTGCACACGCCGAACGTCAGCGGCACCACCTCGATCACGTGGAGGTCGGCGGCCTGCATGACCTGGGCGAACTCGGCGCTCGGCGGGAACGCGGCGATCGAGCGCTGGAGGTAGCGGTACTCGCGCGCGCCGCTCAGCAGCGCGCCGAGCCTGGGCACCACGTGGCGGGTGTGGAACCGCGCGGCGCGC
>Ga0302323_100000316_pt1 | contig 37751 bp, 36 predicted proteins | sample Fen_T0_3_FD_201950 | JGI IMG/M metagenome (GOLD analysis project Ga0302323, IMG submission 201950) | Peat permafrost microbial communities from Stordalen Mire near Abisko, Sweden - Fen_T0_3 | ecosystem: Environmental > Terrestrial > Soil > Wetlands > Permafrost | place: Sweden: Abisko...
CGCCGGCCGCATGGCGATGCAGTCAACCGGGCAAGGTGCCACGCACAGTTCGCATCCGGAGCACAGCGACGGCAGCACGGCATGCATCCGCTTTTGTGCGCCGATGATTGCGTCGACGGGACACGCGTCGATGCACAGCGTGCAGCCGATGCACGTGGCCTCGTCGATGACGGCCTCGAGCAATGGCGCGTGCTCGCCGCATTCCGGTGCGAGCGGCTTGGCCGCGCGTCCGGTCAGCGCCGCCAACGCGACGATGACGGCATCGCCGCCGGGTGGGCAGCGGTTGATGTCGGAGGCGCCGACCGCCAGTGCCTCGGCGTAGGGGCGGCAGCCGGCGTACCCGCAGCGCGTACACTGGGTCTGCGGCAGCACCGCGTCGAGGCGGTCGGCAAGGGAGGGTGGGGATCCGCGCACAGCGCGCATTTTACCGTCCGCCGGCAGGCTTCGTTTGCTAGACTGCGTCGGTGCAGGAGGGGCCGCCAGAAGCCGCCGCTACTCAATTGGTTCACGCCCCGATTCCGCCCGCTGCCTACGTCGACGCGCCGCCCGTGCCGGGCTTTCGCGCAGGCTTCGCCGGCTGGGTACTGAAACTCGTCGGCTGGCGCGTGGTCCTGGCGCAGCCGGTCCCGCCGCGCTGCGTTGTCGTGTTCTATCCGCACACCTCCAACTGGGACTTTCCACTCGGGCTGATGGCCATGTGGCTGGTCGGCGTTCATTTCCGGTTCATTGCCAAGGAGTCGCTGTTTGCCACGCCACTGGCGCCCTGGCTGCGCCGTTGGGGCGGCATCCCCGTCGACCGCAGCGGGGGCACCGGCGTGATCGCGCGGCTGGCGACGGTATTCGCGCAATACGACGACTTCAAGCTGGTCGTCGCGCCGGAAGGCACGCGCAGCCTGACGCCGCGGTGGAAGAGCGGTTTCTACCATCTCGCACGCGCAGCGAACGTGCCGCTTGCGTTTTCGTTCATCGATTATCGGCGGCGCGAAACGGGCGTGGGCGGATACATCGACCTGACCGGCGACATGGCCGCGGACATGGCGCGCATCGCCGTGTTCTACGCCGACAAGACGGCGCGGCGGCCGGAAAAAGCCGGTCCCATCCGGTTGGACTGAACTTGGTAGCGTTGCCTGCATCCGGTGGCGCACAATGGCGGCGCGATCGCGTCCGCGCCATGCATCCAACCAGTCATTCCTCCGCCGCGCATTCTCACAGCCACGATCACGGCGGGCACGCGCACGGCTCCGTGACGCCCGGTGGCGATCCGCGAGCCCAACGTGTGCTGTGGACGGTTCTGCTGCTTACCGGAGGCTTCGCGCTGGTCGAGATCGTCGCGGGCTACTTCGCGGGGTCGCTGGCGCTGCTGTCGGACGCCGGACACATGGTCACCGACGTGGCGGCCCTCGGGCTGGCGTTGTTCGCCAATGCGATCGGCCGGCGCGCACCGTCGCAGCGCGCATCCTACGGCTACGGCCGCGCCGAGGTCCTGGCAGCATTCGTCAACGCGATCATCATGCTGGCGGTCGTCGCCGTCATCGCCATCGAAGCGGTGCGCCGGCTGCTCGAGCCTTCGCAGGTGCAGGGCGGGACGGTGTTCGGCGTGGCACTGGCGGGACTCGTGGTCAACGTCCTGTGCGCATGGCAGCTGTCGCGCGTTTCCGGGTCGATGAACACGCGCGGCGCGATGATCCATGTGTTGGGCGATCTGCTGGGTTCGCTCGCGGCGATCATCGCGGGCGGCGTCATCATGGTCACCGGCTGGATGCCCATCGACCCGATCCTGTCGCTGGTCGTGTCCGGGCTGATCCTGCGCTCCACCGTGCAGCTTCTGAGACATTCCACGGGCGTGCTGATGGAAAGCGTGCCGACGCATCTCGACTACAACGCGATTGGCCAGGCGTTGGCGCGACTGCCCGGCGTAAGCGGCGTGCACGATCTCCATGTCTGGAACATGACTGCCGAGCGCGCGGCGCTGTCCGCACACATCGCGCTGGAGGACGGGACCGCGTGGCCGCAGACACTGGCCGGCGCGCAGCGGATGCTTGCGCGCGACTTCGCAATCGAGCACGTGACGCTGCAGCCGGACTGGCCGCACGCGCGGCCGGGAAAGAAGGTGATTCCGGTGTCGGCGCTGGAGGCCGGGCCGGCGCAGCTTCCGGGCGCGCGTCCGCACTAGCCGCCGCATTGCGTCAGCTCAGAGCCACTTCACCTTCTTGAAGTTGAAGTAGAGCCAGACGTCGACGACGACCATGATGGCGACGGCCGCGGGATAGCCCCACGCCCACTTGAGTTCGGGCATTACTTCGAAATTCATGCCGTAAATGCCGGCGACCATCGTCGGCACGGCGATGATGGCGGCCCAGGCCGCGAGCTTCTTCGTAACCTCGGACTCCGACAGCGAGATCATCCCGAGATTGACCTGGATTGCCGTGGTGATCATGTCGCGGATGCCCTCGATCGCCAGGTGGATGCGATGCAGGTGATCGTAGACGTCGCGGAAATAGTCGCCCATGCCGGTACAGATCTGGGGCACCCGTCCGCCGTACAGCCGTCCGCTGGCCTCCATCAGCGGATCCACCGCGTGCTTCAACACCATCAGCTTCTGCTTCAGTGCGTACAGCGACTCGATGTTGGAACGCGCGGTGTCGCGGACGAAGATCTGCTCCTCGATGGTTTCCAGCTCGGTTTCCAGGCTATCCAGGATGGGGAAATAGCGGTCGACGACGTTGTCCATCAGCGCGTAGAACACGAAGCCTGAACCGTGCTGCAGCAGCTCCGGCTCGCGTTCGGCACGCGCCCGAACGGCCGCGAAACCCAGCTGGGTATGCTGGCGCACCGAGAGCACATAGTTCTTGCCGACGAAAACGGCAACCTCGCCGTTCAGCAATTCGTCGCCGCCGTCCGGAGTCTTGGCGTGCTCGACGGTGTGCAGCACCGCAAACAGCGAATCGCCATATTCCTCGATCTTGGGGCGCTGGTGGCCATGGCGCGCGTCGTCGACGGCGAGCTCGTGCAGCCCGAACTCCTCGGCCATTTCGTCGAGCTCCTCGTGCGACGGCTCGAACAGCGCGACCCAGACGAAGCAGTCGGGCCGGCTCACATACTCGCTGATGTCCTCGGTCGGGATATCGGCGAGCTTGCGGCCGTTCTGGTAGGCGACACAGCTGATCAGCATGGAGTAGGGCTGCGCTTTTGCGACATGCGGTGCCGCATGATAGCCGCGCATGACCCTGGGCAGCTACCTTGGTCTCCACGCGGGACGCAACAAAGTCCAATGCGACGCGAATAACGAACGCTTCGTACCGTCGAGTCCGGATGCTATACTTTAAATGACCCGCGGTCAGTTGCGTGACAACGCCGGCCGAACCTCCAGTCGCCGATCACTTTGCGCAAGTCTGCCCCATTACCCGATCCCTCGTTCATCGCAGTGCGTCGGCCGCGCGAACTCGCGCTGCTGCTCACGCTGGCGGTGATGCAGTTCACGCACGTCCTCGACTTCATGATCATGATGCCGCTGGGGCCGCAGTTCATGCGGATCTTCGCGCTCGATCCGCAGCAGTTCGCGGCCCTCGTCTCGGCCTACACGTTCGCCGCGGCTGCCAGCGGGTTCGTGTCCGCGTTCTGGATCGACCGCTTCGGCCGCAAGCGCGCGCTGCTTGCGATGTATGCAGGATTCATCCTGGCCACGGTGCTGTGCGGTGTCGCGCCGACCTACGCGGCGCTCCTCGCTGCGCGAATCGTCGCCGGACTGTTCGGCGGTGTCATCGGTGCGCTGGTCATGACCATCGTCGCGGACGTGCTCCCTTATGCGCGCCGGGCGCGCGGCACGGCGCTGGTGGCGTCGGCGTTCTCGCTGGCCGCCGTACTGGGCGTGCCGCTGGGCCTGTGGTTTGCCGCGCAGTATTCATGGCGGATGCCGTTCCTTGCGCTCGCGGGTTTGAGTCTCGCGGTCTGTGCGGTCGCGTGGCGCGTGCTGCCGTTGCTCGACGCCAACATCGGCGATTCGCCGCGCCGCAAACCGGGGGCACAACTGCGTGCGATATTCGGTGTGCGCAACCACCTGATCGCCTTCGCTTTCATCGTCGCGCTGATGCTCTCCGTCTTTCTGGTGGTCCCTTTCTTCGCGCCGTACAACGTCGCCAACGTCGGCATCGCCGAGGCGGAGCTCCCCTACATCTACTTCGCCGGCGGGCTGACGACACTCTTCACGGCGCAGGTGATCGGCTACCTCGCCGACAAGCACGGCAAGAAGCGCGTGTTCACCGTCCTCGCGTTCATTTCGATCGTCCCGATCCTGGTGACGACGCACTTGCCACGGGCGCCGCTTGCCTGGGTTCTGGCCTCGACCGTCACGTTCTTCGTGTTTGTGCCGGGCCGTTTCGGTCCGGCGATGGCGCTGATGACCGGAAGCGTGTCGCCCCGGCTGCGCGGCAGCTTCATGAGTTTCAATGCGTCGGTCCAGCAACTGGGCTCCGGCGTGGCCGCCTATATCGCGGGGCTCATCATCGGCCGTGCGGGGGATGGCACGCTGACGCGCTACGGCTGGGTGGGCTGGCTCGCCGCCGGCTTCACGCTGCTGGCGATCCTGCTGGCCTGGCACATCCGCGTCATCCCGGACGGCAGCCACGCTCCGGACTAGAAGCACGCCGACGCGCCGGCCCGCTTTGGACGCCGGACCTTTGGGCGCGTAACATCGGCGCCTCGATTCAGTGAAGCGCACCGATGATCATCACGTCCCTGCTCGACACCGACCTCTACAAGTTCACGATGATGCAGGTGGTGCTGCATCATTTTCCCGAGGCTCAGGTCGAGTATCGCTTCCGTTGCCGCAACGCCAACGTCGACTTGTCGCCTTTCGTCGCGGAGATCGAGGCGGAAGTCAAGGCTATGTGCGACTTGAGCTTCAAACGGGAGGAACTCGACTACCTGCGCAGCTGGCGCTTCTTCAAGAGCGACTTCGTCGACCTGCTTGGCCTCTTCAACCTGGACGAACGATTCATTGCCGTAACGCGCACACCCGGTTCGCATCGCGAGATCGACATCACGATCAAGGGTCCCTGGCTGCACACGATCCTGTTCGAGGTTCCGGTGCTGGCGATCGTGTCGGAAGTCTACAACCGCAATGCGCATCCGCAGCCGGACGAAGGCGAAGGCCGCATGCGCCTGGCAGCCAAGATCGCGCAGGCCAACACCGTACGCGACGGCGAATTCCGGATCGCCGACTACGGCACGCGGCGCAGGTTCTCCCGCGCATGGCAGGACGAGGTCGTGCGCACGCTCAAGGCCGGACTCGGCGCGCATTTCGTCGGCACGAGCAACGTGCGCCTGGCCATGGACCACGGCCTGACGCCGCTGGGCACGATGGCGCACGAGTACCTGCAAGCATGCCAGGCGGTGGGGCCGCGGCTGCGCGACTCGCAGGTGTTCGCGTTCAACATGTGGGCGCGCGAATACCGCGGCGACCTGGGGATAGCGCTGTCCGACGTCTGCGGCATGGACGCGTTCCTGCGCGATTTCGATCTTTTCTTCTGCAAGCTCTTCGACGGCGTCCGCCACGATTCGGGCGACCCCTTCGAGTGGGGCGAGAAGCTGATCGCGCACTACGAGAAGATGCGCATCGATCCTCGAACCAAGACGATGGTGTTCTCCGACAGCCTCAACATTCCACTCGCGATGCGCCTGTTCGAGTATTTCCGGGGCCGTGTGCGGACGTCGTTCGGCATCGGCACCAACCTCACCAATGACCTGGGCTACGAACCGCTGCAGATCGTGATCAAGATGACCCGCTGCAACGGGCAGCCGGTGGCCAAGATCAGTGACGAGCCGTCGAAGGCGATGGACTACGACCCGTCCTACGTCGCCTACCTGCGCGAAGTCTTTGCGGCGCAGGAGACGCCAACGCCGCAACACTTCGCGGCGGGCGCGTGAGCCGCCCATCTTCGCGCCACGTCTGCGCGGACGCTTCGGTGTAAAGTATTTCGATGGCGACTCCGCTTACCGGCACCAAGACGCAGCCTCCTGCCGGCGGCACGCGACCGGCCGCGCCTGCAACCGGCCTTTCGGACCGGCGCCTGCGTCTGGACGATATCCTGAAACTGATGCTGGCCGACGGGCTGGTGCCAGCGGCCGACGCGGAGGTTCTGGCCAAATCGCGCACGCACCGCTTCGAGCACCCGCTTGAGGCGATCGCCGACCGGAACTGGAAGACGGCCAAAGCGCCTCATCGCCTGATGACGCTCGAATGGCTGGTCGAATGGCTGGCGGGCAAGCTCGACATCCCGTACTTCCACATCGATCCGCTGAAGATCGACCTGGGCGCCGTCACCGCGACGATGTCCAACGCCTACGCCGAGCGCTTCCGGATCCTGCCGGTTGCGGTCAACCGGACGACGCTCACGGTCGCGACGAGCGACCCGTTCATCAATTCGTGGGCGAAGGAACTCGGGGAAATCCTGAAGCTCGAGGTGAAGCTCGTCTTCGCCAACCCGGCCGAGATCCGGCGCTTCATGGGCGAGTTCTTCAACCTCGCCCGGTCGATGAAGCGCGCGCAGGCGGCGTCGAAGGGGCGGCTGGCGCTGACCGGCAACTTCGAGCAGCTGGTCGAACTGGGCAAGCTCGGCAACCTGGACGCCAACGACCAGCACGTCGTCCACATCGTCGACTGGCTGTGGCAATACGCGTTCGAGCAGCGCGCGTCCGACATCCACGTTGAGCCGCGGCGCGATCTCGGGCTGGTCCGCTTCCGCATCGACGGCGTGCTGCACCAGGTCTACGCGATCCCGGCGCCCGTCCTGATCGCGATGACGTCGCGCATCAAGCTGCTGGCGCGGATGGAAATCGTCGAGAAGCGCCGGCCGCAGGATGGTCGCATCAAGACGCTGGCGCCGGACGGACAGGAGGTCGAGCTGCGCATCTCGACGATGCCGACGGCCTTCGGCGAGAAGCTGGTGATGCGCATCTTCACGCCGGAAGTGATGGTGCGCGACTACACGGACTTAGGATTCACCGACGACGACCGCGAGCGGTGGCAGAAGATGCTGAAGGAGCCGCACGGGATCATCCTCGTCACCGGCCCCACCGGCTCCGGCAAGACGACGACGCTCTACTCGTCGCTCAAATCGGTTGCCACGCCCGAGGTCAACGTCTGCACGATCGAGGACCCGATCGAGATGATCGAGCCGATGTTCAACCAGATGCAGGTGCAGGCCAACATCGGCGTGGACTTTGCAAGCGGCGTGCGCACGCTGCTGCGACAGGACCCGGACATCATCATGGTCGGTGAAATTCGCGACCGCGACACCGCGGACATGGCGGTGCAGGCCGCACTGACGGGGCACCTCGTGTTCTCATCGCTGCACACGAACGACGCGCCGACGGCCGTCACGCGGCTGCTTGATTTGGACGTGCCACCGTATCTGCTCAATTCCACGCTGCTGGGCGTAATGGCGCAGCGCCTCGTCCGCACGCTGTGTCCGCACTGCAAGAAGCCAGGGGAGCCGCCCGACGACGATACCTGGCACGCGATCACGGCGCCGTGGCGCGGTGAAAAGCCAGCGTCGGTGATGCAACCGGTGGGCTGTCTCGAATGCCGGATGACGGGATTCTACGGCCGCATCGGGCTGTACGAAATCATGCTGATGACGCCGGCGCTGCGCCGGTTGATGCACCGTGAAGCGGACGACCGCGCCATCCGCGAGCAAGCGTTCAAGGATGGCATGAAGCCGCTGCGCGTGTCGGGCGCGATGAAAGTGGCGTCCGGACTGACGACGGCAGAGGAAGTCTTCCGCGTCGCGCCGTTGGCCTAGCGCCGCGCCGATTCGGCGGCATTCAGGCCGGCAGGAACTTGAGCACCACGCCATTGCTGCAGTAGCGCAGGCCGGTGGGTGCAGGTCCGTCGTTGAAAATGTGGCCGTGATGGCCGCCGCAGCGCGCGCAGTGCATTTCCGTGTAGGAGTAACGGGTCTTGAACGTCTTCGGGTCCGTCTCGGATGCCATGTGGCCTGGAATGGCTTCATAGAAACTCGGCCAGCCGGTGCCGCTGTCGAACTTGGCAGCCGACGTATAGAGCACCAGATCGCAGCCCACGCACGCGTAGGTTCCCTTGCGCATTTCCTTGTTGAGCGGACTGGTGCCCGCCCATTCGGTGCCTTCCTCGCGCAGCACGTGGAACTGCTGCGGCGTGAGGAGCTTGCGCCACTCCGCCTCCGACTTTTCGACCTTCCCGATGGCGTCGGTCACGGCAAAAGCGCGCGCGGCCCAAGGCAACGCGGTGGCGGCAATACTGAAGCACAGGAATTGGCGTCGTAGCATGGAATGTTGGTCGTCGGCGATCTGAAAACATTACACATGGATTGGGAGTAGCGGGGGAGTTCACGCAACCGGCACGGTAGTGGACAGGCCGGGCTGCGCCGAGTTCCACGGCGACACCGCTGATTCCACCCCTACGCCGCCCAATCGAGGATCACCTTGCCGCTTTGACCGGACAGCATCCTGGCGAATGCCGCCTCGTACTGGTCGACGCCGAAGTGATGGGTGATGATCGGCGAGAGGTCGAGGCCGCTCTGCAGCATCGCCGCCATCTTGTACCATGTCTCGAACATCTCGCGGCCATAGATGCCCTTGATCTCCAGGCCCTTGAAGATGACCTGGTTCCAGTCGATCGCCATGTTCGACGGCGGAATGCCGAGCAACGCAATCTTGCCGCCGTGGTTCATGTGCAACAGCATCTCGGAGAACGCCGTCGGCACGCCCGACATCTCCATGCCGACGTCGAAGCCCTCGGTCATCCCCAGATTCGCCATCACGTCAAGCAGGTTCTCGCACTGGATGTTGACGGCGCGCGTCGCGCCCATCTTCATGGCCAGGTCCAACCGGTAGTCGTTGACGTCGGTGATGACCACGTAGCGCGCGCCGACATGCCGCGCGATGGCTGCGGCCATGATGCCGATCGGTCCGGCGCCGGTGATGAGTACGTCTTCGCCAACCAGGTTGAACGACAGCGCGGTGTGCGTGGCGTTGCCGAACGGATCGAAGATCGACGCCAGGTCGTCCGAGATATCGTCGGGGATCTTGAAAGCATTGAATGCCGGGATGACCAGGAACTCTGCGAACGCGCCTTCGCGATTGACGCCGACCCCCACGGTATTGCGACACAGATGGCGGCGGCCCGCGCGGCAATTGCGGCAGAACCCGCAGGTGATGTGGCCCTCGCCCGAGACGCGGTCGCCGACCTTGAAGCCGCGTACCTCCTGTCCTATCTCGACGATCTCGCCGACGTATTCGTGGCCGACGTGCATCGGCACCGGAATCGTCTTCTGCGCCCACTCGTCCCAATTCCAGATGTGGATGTCGGTGCCACAGATCGCCGTCTTGCGGATCCTTATCATGATGTCGTTGTGCCCGACCTCCGGTTCTTTCACCTGCGTCAGCGTGAGGCCCGGCGCGCGCTCGAGTTTTGCAAGTGCCTTCATCGTGGTGTCCGCCTAGTTTTACCGGATCGCATTGAGCTGCCTGCCGACTTTCGCGAATGCGGCGACGGCCCGGTCGATCTGATCCGCCGTGTGCGCGGCGCTCATCTGTGTGCGGATGCGCGCCTTGGCCCTGGGCACGACTGGATACGAGAACCCGATCACGTAGATGCCTTCCTCCAGCAGCGCGTCGGCCATGCGCGTGGCGAGGTCCGCATCGCCCAACATCACCGGGATGATCGGATGCCGTCCCGGAACCAGGTCGAAGCCCAGCGCCGACAGGGCATTCCGGAAGCGCTCGCTGTTCGCGCGCACCCTGTTGCGCAGCTCGGCGCCCTCGACACTTTGCAACAGCGAGAGCACTTCGAGCGATGCCGCGGCGATGCACGGGGCCAGCGCGTTGGAGAAAAGGTAGGGACGCGACCGCTGCCGCAGCAGCTCGACCAACTCGCGCCGGGCGGCCGTGTAGCCTCCGGATGCCCCACCCAGCGCCTTGCCCAGCGTGCCGGTGATGATGTCGACGCGGCCTTCGACGCCACAGAATTCGGGCGTGCCGCGGCCGCCCGCGCCCACGAAGCCCACGGCATGCGAATCGTCGACCATCACCAGCGCGCCATGCCGGTCGGCGAGGTCGCATATCGAGCGCAGGTCGGCGATGATCCCGTCCATCGAGAACACGCCGTCGGTCGCAATCATCTTGAACCGCGCTCCGTCGGCGTCGGCCTGCGCAAGCTTGTCCGCCAGGTCCGCCATGTCGTTGTTGCGATAGCGGTAGCGCCTGGCCTTGCACAGCCGGACGCCGTCGACAATGCTCGCGTGGTTCAACTCGTCGCTGATGACGGCGTCCTCGTCCCCGAGCAGCGTCTCGAACAGGCCGCCGTTGGCGTCGAAGCAGCTGCCGTAGAGAATGGCATCGTCCGCGCGCAGGAACGTCGCGAGCGCGGCTTCTAGCTGCTTGTGGATGCTTTGCGTACCGCAGATGAAGCGCACGGAGGCCATGCCGAAGCCCCAGGCGTCGAGGCCCGCCTTGGCGGCGCGCACGAGGCGCGGATCGTCCGCCAGGCCCAGATAGTTGTTGGCGCAGAAGTTGAGGACCTCAGTTGACTTCCCGGACCGCCCCGCGATGCCGATCTGCGATGCTTGCGGACTCCCGATCACCCGCTCGGTCTTGTAGAACCCATCCGCGCGAATCCGGTCGAGCGTCGCGCGCACGTGGTCGAGATAACTGTCAGGCATGGACGAATTCCTTGCCTGCCGCGTCGGGCAGAGTGTCCGCCGTCGAAGCCTGCAGGTCGGCAGGTATTCTAGCCTGCTAACATCCGGCGGGGCAGCTTCAGGCAACCCACCGATATTCGACGTCCGGCTCGAGTTCCGGTGCGGGACTCACGCCGAATGCGACCGCCGTGAACCCGTGTTTTTCGTAAAATGCACGCGCCTTGTCGTTGCGCTGGAACGTGAACAGGCGCAGCTCGCGCGGCGAGAGTTCGTGCGCGCGGCGAAGCAGGGCCGAGCCGATGCCCTGCCGCTGACATTCCGGAAACACGGCAAATTGGCGGATCCACGGCGCTTCGAGAACGAGCACTCCCACCAACCGATCCGCGTGTGTTGCCACGAGCACGTCGCAAGTCGGCAGCACCTTGGTCCGGAAGAAGTTTCTCGCGTCCGCCAGCGTGTGGGTCTGCTGCACCGCATTGTAGCGGTAGCTGACGAGGTTGGTTTCGTGCCAATTCGCCACCAGTTCGTCGAAATCGCCGTCGACGAACGCGCGAATCGTCAGGTCATGCGGATGGTCCAAGCGAGTGAAGGTCAAGCCAGTTGCACCAGCGACTGTATGGCGAGCCAGAACGAAAGGAAGGCCAGCACGTTGCCCGCCACCAGCTTCACGGCGACCATGATGGCGGCCTTCGCGGAACCGCCAAGCCAACTGTCGGCATAGACCCGGCGAAAAGCGAAGAGCACATAGCCGAACTGCCAGAGGATCACCAGGGCCAGCAGAGAGGTGCCAGCGGCGCTGACCGACGCAGTATTGCCGACCATGAACGCAGGGACATTGAACAGCCGCATCGCGACCAGGTAAATGAAATTGACGATGAACGACCAGGCGATGAGATGGAGCGCCAGGACGAAGTGAACGCTCCAGCGCTCGCAGGATCGCCAATGCGTCAGGCGCGCGGTCAGCGCGGTGACGGCGACCAGCAGCGCTACAAGCAACGTGTAGATGGCGTCGAATCGGCGATCCACGCGTTCGAGGAAGGTGCCAACGTCGACATGGGCAAGGCTTGCCGCCTCGCTGATGACGCCGGCCAAGACTCCGCCAGGTTCCTGCCGTGTAAGATTCGCGACGCGGAAGTCGGTCACGAAGGAAAGCACGAAGAAGAACGTCACCAGGTTGATGGCGAGCCGCCACGGACTCACCGAACGAGCGCGCTGCCCATCGCGGAATTCCGCCGTCAATTGTCCCGGGTGAATGATGAGCGCCATGACCGTATGACGTATGCGTTCCCATTGTCGCCGCAACGCGCGCACCGAGGAGTTCGGCCCGGCGAAGGCTTCCTGGCCGCAGCTCGCGCACCAGGCGCCGGTATTCCGGGCGCCGCAATTGGGGCAGTTCGCCATTGCCGGAGCGACAGGACCTGAACTCATTGGCCGGGCAAACGCAAGCGGTGTCAGAATGGAATCGCAGTTGCTTACTCAGCGGAACGGCGCGAGACGCAGCTGCAGTGCAGGCGGCAGGAATCCCAGCACGAACGCGCGGGTCGGGTGCCAGAAGGCGGACAGCAGCAGCAGTGCCGCGCCGATCCCGAATGCCGTGATCGCGAAGCCCAGGCTGACGACGCCGAACTGTTTCAGCAGCGCGGTGAACGCGAAGAGCACGTAAGTCAGGGCCGAGACCATCAGCGCGCGGCGGTCCACGGCGAGCGAAACCAGTGCAATCGCGACGTAGAGCACGACGACCGCGAGCGCCTGCCCCAGGTCGGCATGACCGCCCGTCACACCCAGCATCGTGAAAATCGGGTGGACGAGAAGGGGCGCCGCGAGCAGATGCAGCCAGAACGCGACGTCGGACCGGCGCGTCTGCCGCAGCGTGTCCGTACCGTCCCAGCGCATGGCGGCGGCGAAGACCGCGATGCCGGCGACCAGCGACATTGCGGGGAGCCACTTGTCGGCGCCGGGCGCCGCCCACATGAACAAGGCGAACGCGAAGCCGACAACGGCCGCGGCGCCGGCGGCGATCGTGATAGGCACGCGGAAGCGCCGCCAGTGCAGCCAGGCGGCGGCCGCGGCAAAGGCGCTGGCGACGGCGAATCCATACATTTCCTTTGTGGATAACGCGAGAAAAACGGTGGCGAACACGGCGCCGACAAACGCCAGCAGCAGGACAATCGACGGGAGCGCCATCCTGCGCTTGCGCGTGAAGAACTCGGCCAACAGCCATGCAGCCGCGGCCACCGCCGCACCCCCGACGAACGTGGCGTAGGACGCGCCGATTCCCGCCAGTGACGCCAGCAGCAGCACGCAAGCGATGACGACGAAGATGTCATTGAATCCGGTGACGAGCCGGAAATGCTCCTCGTCTACGGCGGTGGAGTGCTGGCGCTGCGCGACGTGCGCGCGAAACGCCTCGGCGGATGCCTCGGTCAGCACGCCTGCCGCAACCGCCGAAGCTATGTCTTCTTCACTGTACATGTTCGCGTGGCCCGTAATGGTGTGCCGTGGAACGAAGGTGCTTGATCACCTCGCGGCAAATGCATGCGTCGGCTGGCGGATGGGGTGGGATTCGAACCCACGAAGGACTTGCGCCCTTGCCGGATTTCAAGTCCGGTGCATTCGACCACTCTGCCACCCATCCAATCTTTGTAATCAGTGGCTTGCGAATCGTCCAACTGGGAGAGTGTACAAGATTCCCGGCTCGCGGCAGGCGCGGCTTCCGCCACAACTTAAACGCTATAATGCCCCTGCGGCCGACCGGGAAAACCGGAAAATCATAGTACTGCGGGGAGATGACAAGATGCGTTGGAGATCCATCCTTACCAGGTTGGTCGGTGCGCTGACGTTCGCGCCGATGCTGTTCGCGGGGGCGGTTGCGGCGCAGGACGCCAAGCCGTTCAGCAACGAGCAGCTCGACCAGCTGACAGCGCAGATTGCGCTTTATCCCGATTCGCTGCTGGCGCAGGTGCTGATGGCCGCGACCTACCCCGAGGACTTCGCGGCGGCCGCCGCGTGGTCGAAGGCGCATCCGGACGCCAAGGGCGACGACGCCGTGAAGATGGTCGAGAACGAACCCTGGGATCCGTCCGTCGCGTCGCTGGTCGCGTTTCCTGAGGTCCTCATCACGCTCAACCAGAGTCCCGACTGGGTGCGCAACATGGGCGACGCGTTCCTGGCGCAGCCCGACGACGTCATGAACTCCGTGCAGCGGCTTCGCCAGAAGGCGCAGGCCGCCGGCAACCTTAAGTCGAACGAACAAGTCACGGTGTCGATGCAGGCGCCTGAGCCTGCACCGTCGGCCACTCCACAGACTGTGGTCGTCCAGCAGTCGGCGCCGCCGCCGCAGGTCATCGTGATCCAGCCCGCGCAGCCCTCTGTGGTCTTCGTGCCGTCGTTCAACCCGACCGTGGTCTACGGACCGTGGCCGTGGGTGGCGTATCCGCCGATTTTCTTTCCGCCGCCGCCGGGCTTCTGGTGGTCGCGGCCGATCGCCACCGGCATTGCCTGGGGCGTTGGCATTGGCGTGACCAATGCGCTGTGGGGTGGCGTGCGCTGGGGCGGCGGCTGGGGCAACAACAGCGTCAACATCAACGTCAACAACTTCAACAACATCAATGTCAATCGACGGATCGATAGCAACAACCGGAACGCGAACTGGAACCACAATCCGGACCGGCGCGGCAACACGCCGTACCGTGGCGGCGACGCGACGCGCCGGGACCTGCAGAATCGGCAACAGGCCGGCAACCGCGAGCAGTATCGCGGCCGGGACGCGAGCCGCGACGCCAGTCGTGACCGCGCGAACCAGGCGATGCAGAACCGTGGCGTCGACGCCGGAAGTGGATCCGCGCGAGAGCGAGCGCAGAACGTCGATCGCAGCGCGATGCCAAACCGGGCGCAGGGCGCGGACCGCGGCGCCATGCAGGACCGCGCGCAAAATGTGGACCGCAGCGCTGCGCAGAACCGGGCGCAGAACGTCGATCGCAGTGCCGCGCAGAACCGGGCGCAGAACGTCGATCGCAGTGCCGCGCAGAACCGGGCGCAGAACGTCGATAGAAGTGCCGCGCAGAACCGGGCGCAGACCGCAGACCGCGACGCGGCGCGCCAGCGTGCACAGACCGCGAACCGCGACAATGCGCTGCGAGGTGCCAACAGCCCGCAGGCAGGCGCGCAGATGGATCGCGGCCGCGCAAGCCAGGCAGCTGCACAGCGTCCCAGCGGCGGTGGCGAAGGTGCGCGGCCGCAAGCAGGAGGCGGTGGCGGCGCGCGTCCGCAGGCTGGTGGTGGTGGTGCGCGGCCTTCGGGTGGCGGCGGTGCGCGTCCCGCAGGCGGCGGTGGTGGCGGCGGTCGCGCGGGTGGCGGCGGCGGAAGGGGACGTTGAGATGGAGCCCATGAACATGACGAATTTCAGGAAACTTCTGCAGGTTGCGGCCACGGCGGCACTGCTCGTGCTGGCGCCGGCTGCGTTCGCGCAGAAGGCGTTTCCCACGCCCGAAGCGGCCGCCGAAGCGCTGGTGGATGGGATCGCGCGGCACGACCGCGATGCCATCAAACTGGTGGCCGGCGCCGACTACGAGAAGTACTTCCCGTCCAGCAAGACGGATCCGGACGACATCACCGACTTCCTCGCGGCGTGGGCGCGCTCACATGCGATCGTGCCGGCGGGCAACGACAAGGCGTTTCTCGGCGTGGGCACGAATGGCTGGACGTTGCCCGTCCCGATCGTCAAATCCGCCGCGGGCTGGCGTTTCGACACCAAGAGTGCGCCGGAGGAGATGCGCGTGCGCCGGATAGGCCGCAACGAACTGGCGGCGATCCAGGTTGCGCTGGCCTACACGGACGCGCAGAAGGAGTATCGCCAGACCGACCGGAACGGCGACGGCGTGCTGGAATATGCGGCGCGCGGATTGTCGACGCCGGGCAAGCGCGACGGCCTCTACTGGGCTTCATTGCCCGGCGAGCCCGAAAGCCCGTTGGGCGCGGAGTTCGCGGACGCGAAGCCCGGCCAGCCCTACCACGGGTATCTGTACAGGATCCTCACGGCGCAGGGGGCGAACGCGCCCGGCGGCGCCAGGAGCTACATCAAGAACGGCCATATGACCGAAGGCTATGCACTCGTCGCGTGGCCGGCGAAGTTCGACGACACCGGGGTCATGACATTCATCGTCAATCAGGACGGGATCGTCTACCAGAAGAGCCTTGGGCCGAATACCGACGCCGCCGCCCGGGCGATCAAGACCTATGACCCGGACGCAAGCTGGCAAAAAGTACAATAAGAGTGAAATGAGAGTGCAACGAGTGAACTAGGGCGACAGCCCGGCCGCATTCCCGCGTCTTGAATCGCGGTCCGGCCGGCCCCATGTGCTCGCCGGGGATTGTCCAGGGCGGTTCGGACACTCCCGGGCGATGCAACCATTTGCCATTCTGTTAGTCTTAAGTCACTGTACGGCCCGGTTCGGGCCGCCTTTAGGCAGATCAGGAGGGACCATGGATCCGAAATTCGAACCCGTCATGTCCGGACAGCCCGCGAGGCCACGCCCGCCGGCCTTCGACGGCACGGTCACGCCGCCGCTGGCGCAGAACAACGTCCTGCGCAACACCTACTGGCTGCTCGCGCTGTCGATGCTGCCCACGGTTGCCGGCGCGTACGTTGGCGCCCAGCTCAATTTCTACTCGCAGTTCGCCGCGCACCCCATCGCCACGCCGCTGCTGATGTTCGGCGCGATGATGGGCATGCTGTTCGTCGTCACGCGGCTGCGCAACAGCGCATGGGGCGTGGCGGCGCTGTTCGGCTTCACGTTCGTCGCGGGGCTGATGCTGACGCCCATTCTCACGGTCGCGGGCGGGTTCCGCAACGGCTGGCAGCTGGTCGGGCTCGCCGGCGTGATGACGGCGGCGATCTTTTTCACGATGGCAGCGGTCGCCACCGTGAGCAAGCGCGATTTCTCGGGAATGGGCCGGTTCCTCATGGTCGGCACGGTCGTGCTGATCGTGGCCAGCGTCGCCAACCTGTTCTTCCAGATCCCGGCGCTGTCAGTCACGCTTTCCGCGATAACGGTGCTGATCTTCTCAGCCTGGCTGCTGCATGACCTGAGCAACCTCGTCCGCGGTGGCGAGACCAACTACATCATGGCGACGATGAACCTGTTCCTTAACCTGTTCAATATCTTCATCAGCCTGCTCAACCTGCTCCTGGCATTCTCCGGGCAGCGCGACTGAACCGATAACCGGCAGTACTTTGACGGGCGTCCTTTGGGCGCCCATTTTTTTCCGGTCGCTCATCGTTCGTTCATCGTTCAAACATGGCAATCGACTCGACATGCGCGGTGTGCGGGAACATGTTGACCACGCCGGCGGCGGCGAGCCGGTAACCGCGCTCATGCACCAACACCTCGGCGTCGCGGGCCAGCGTGGCCGGATTGCACGAAACGTAGACGATGCGCGCAAGGCCGCCCGGGTCGTCGCGCTGCGGCAGCGACTTGACGAGTTCGATCCCGCCTTCGCGCGGGGGATCGATCAGGACGCGATCGAGCGGTCCCAAGGTGGCAATGCTCTCGGTCGTGGCCGCGAACAGGTTGGCGACGACGAAGCGGGCCCTGTCGCCGAGCCCGTTGTGGCGTGCATTGGCCTCCGCGCGCTGCACCAGCGGCGCGCTGCCTTCGATACCGACCACCGACGCGCCGCGCCGGGCGATCGGTAGCGTGAAATTGCCGAGTCCGCAGAAGAAGTCGGCGATGCGCTCGCCCGGTTGCGGATCGAGCAGCGCCAGGGCACGCCTCACCAGGACGCGATTGATCGCGCTGTTGACCTGGGTGAAATCGGTCGGCGCAAAAGGCATGACGACCTGAAATTCCGGCAGCAGGTATGCAAGCGAGGACTGCGCCGGATGAAACGGCTGCACGGTTGCCGGTCCGCCCGTTTGCGTCCACAACGCGATGTCGTGAAGATCCGAGAATTCGCGCAACAGGACCTCGTCGGCCGGCGCGAGTGGCGCGAGGATGCGCAGCACCAGCACGTGATTGAGCACGATGCGGTCGCCGTCCTGCGTTTCGCCCACCGCAAGCTCGATCTGCGGCAGGCGATCTCGAATGGTCAGCGACGCAACCAGCAGGCGTAGCGCCGGGAGCAGGTCGGAGATCTTCCGCGGCAGGACGTGGCATTCGGTCATGTCGGCGACGAAGCTCGACTTGCGCTCGTGAAAGCCGACCAGGACCGCGCCCTTCTTCACGACGTGCCGGACGGTGAGCCGTGCGCGGTAGCGATAGCCCCAGGCCGGTCCCTCGATCGGCGGAAGCATCCGCTCCGCGCGCACGCGTCCAATGCGCGAGAGCGCCTCTTCCAACGCGCGCTGCTTCGCGGCAACCTGAAGCGCAGGATCCGCATGCTGCAGCGTGCAGCCGCCACACACGCCGAAATGCGGGCAGCGGGGCGCGACGCGCGAAGCGCTCGCCTTGACGACGGACGTCACGCGGGCCGTCTCGAACGATGGCTTGACGCGGACGCTGGCAGCGCGGACGTGTTCGCCGGGCAGCGCGCCTTCGACGAAGATCGCCTTGCCATCCACCCGCGCGACGCCGCGGCCTTCCTGGTCCAGCGATTCGATGGCCAGAAGGGTTGTAGTGGAGAGGGCTGAGTTGGGGGCCATGCGTTGCAGCGGGACGACGGCCCCGGGAAATCGGCGAAAGGCCGCGAATTGTACCTTCGCAGCGGATGCGACGCGCGGGCTCCGGTAAAATCGGGCGATGAAGCTTCTTGCATTCGATACGTCCACCAGCTGGCTTTCGGTCGCGTGCGGCGGAAATGATGGCTGGTGCGTTCGTGGCGAGCCCACGGGCCAGGCGCATTCTGAACGCCTGCTGCATCTGGTCGACGCCGTTTTGGCGGAGGCAGGATGGTCGCTGCGCTCGCTTGACGGCATCGCGTTCGGCGCGGGTCCGGGGGCCTTCACCGGCGTGCGGATCGCCTGTGGCGTTGCGCAGGGGTTGGGACTGGGCACCGGCCTGCCGCTGGTGCCGGTGCCCACGCTCGAGGCAATGGCGCAAGCCGCGTGGCAAGGGCATGCGGCCACCCACGTCGTCGCGTGCCTCGATGCGCGGATGCGCGAAGTCTATGTGGCGGCCTACGCCCGCGAATCGGGCCGCTGGCACGAGGTGCTTGCTCCTTCCGTGCTGCCGCCTGCGGACGTTGCGATCCCTTACGCATTGCGCGCCGCGTGGCACGGTGCCGGCAACGGATTCGCAGCTTATCCGGCGCTGGTGACGCAACTGGCCATCGACCACGTGTATGCCGACGCCGTGCCGGACGCGCGCGCGATCGGCGAGCTGGGAGAACGGCGGCTCGCGGCAGGCGAGGGCGTCGCCGCCGCCGATGCATTGCCGCTCTACGTCCGCCACCGTGTCGCGTTGACGACGGCCGAACGCGCTGCCGGCGCCACGCTCTGATCGCGGCCCAAGCACATGGCCGCGCTGCCCCGTTTCGTGCCGCCGTCATCCATGCTTTGGCGGCCGCTCGCCGCGATGGACGTCGCGTATGTCGCGGCACTCGAGGCGCACATCCATGCCGCACCCTGGACGCCGGACAATTTTCGCGAAGCGATCGCCGCCGGCTACAGCACGCGTGTCGGCGAACGAGACGGTCGCATCGTCGCCTACGGCGTGCTGATGCTCGCACCCGGCGAAGCGCAGCTGCTCAACCTGTCGGTCGTGCCCGATGCCCGCCGCTGCGGGCTGGGGCGGCAACTGCTCGAGCAGTTCCTGGACGATGCGCGCCGGCTGGGCGCACTGCAGGTATTCCTCGAGGTGCGCGAGTCCAACGGCGCAGCCATCGCCCTCTACGCGAATGCCGGGTTCCAGCCGGTCGCCCGCCGCGCATCCTACTATCCCGAAGGACGGGACGGCGCCCCGCGCGAGGACGCGCTGGTGATGCGCCATGGTCTCCAGCCGACGTGATGGCGACGCGCGACGACATCCTGGTCGAGCTCGGGCTGACGCCGACATGGCGCCGCCGGGACTCGGGCGCCGTTTCGGTGGCGACTGTCGCAGCGGCTGCAATCGAACCCGATGCACCCAAGCCACTCGCGTTGCGCGAACCGGGGCCGCGCGCCATGCCAACGCCGGCCCTCGCGCAGGACGCGACGGCGCGAGCCGCGCGGATTGCCGCACTTACCTGGGACGAATTCGCAAGCGACGTCGATGCGTGCGGCGCATGCGGTTTGTGCAAGACGCGGAATCGTTCGGTGCCGGGTGTCGGCGACGTCAATGCGCAGTGGCTCTTCGTCGGCGAGGCGCCCGGTGCGGAAGAGGACGCGCGCGGCGAACCCTTCGTCGGCCAAGCAGGGCGCCTGCTCGACAACATGCTCGCGGCACTCGGGATGGCGAGGGGGCGCAACGTGTACATTGCCAACGTGCTCAAGTGCCGGCCGCCCAACAACCGAACGCCGGAGCCTTCCGAAGCGGACGCGTGCCGGCCCTATCTGGAACGGCAGGTGGCAATGATCCGGCCCAAGCTGATCGTCGCGCTGGGCAAGAGCGCGGCGTCGCTGCTGCTGGGCACCGACGCGACGATCGCGAGCCTCCGGGGCCGGGTGCACCGGTATCGTGGCGCGCCGCTGATCGTCACGTATCACCCCGCCTATCTTCTGCGCAATCTTCCGGACAAGGCCAAGGCATGGGAAGATATGCTTTTGGCGCGCCGTACCGTCGCCGCCTCTCCCGACAATTCCGTTGCCGATCTGCCGCCCATGGCACGCTGAACTTGTGCCGGTTTCCAACGCCCCCATCTTGCAAATCGCGGGCTCACTGCCCGCTCGTCACCCGCCCGGAGGAACCATGCTTAGAAGAACTGCCGTCCTGTTCGCCGCACTCGTCACGATGACGCTTGCCGGCTGCGGCTACAACGACCTGCAGCGGCAGGACGAAGGCATCAAGGCCGCGTGGTCCGAGGTGCTGAACCAATACCAGCGCCGCGCCGATCTCGTGCCCAACCTCGTCAACACGGTCAAGGGATACGCCGCGCAAGAACAGACGGTGCTGACCGAAGTGACCAATGCGCGCGCCAACGTCGGCGCCATCAAGGCCACGCCCGAGCTCATCAACGACCCGGTGGCCTTCAAGAAATTCATCGAGGCGCAGGGGCAGCTGACCGGCGCCCTTTCGCGGCTCCTCGTGGTCTCGGAGAACTATCCGCAATTGAAGTCGGATGCGCTGTTTCGCGACCTGCAGTCGCAGCTCGAAGGCACGGAAAATCGGATCACCGTGGCGCGCAAGCGCTACATCGACGCGGTGCAGGCGTTCAACACCACGGTGCGCTCGTTCCCGACCAACCTGACCGCGATGATCTTCAAGATGGACGTGAAGCCCAATTTCGCCGTCGAGAACGAAGCGGCGGTCAGCAAGCCGCCGACGGTCGACTTCGGCAAGGCGCCGGCGGCGCCCGCGGTACCCGCTCCTGCGGAGCCGGCGAAGAAGGCCCCTTGACCGTCATGCCGCGCGCGGCCGTCAGGCTGCGCGTGGCGCTTTGCAGGGCCATGCGGTGTCAGCTTCGCTGCGGCCCGCGGAATTCGCCATGAGCCAGGTGGTTCGCATTGCGGTGGGGATTTTCGGACGCGCGCTCGCGCTGGCGTCGCTGACCTTCGCCCTCGCGTTGCCGGCCGGCATTGCCGGCGCGCAGGACCTGGTCAAGGTTCCCGCGCTATCGGCGCGCGTCACCGACCTGACCAACACGTTGTCCGCGTCCGAACGGCAGGCGCTGGACGCCAAGCTCGCTGCCTGGGAGACGCAGACGGGCAACCAGCTCGCCGTGCTGATGCTGCCGTCGACAAAGCCCGAAGCAATTGCCTCTTATTCGATCCGGGTGGCCGAGGCGTGGAAGATAGGCCACAAAGGCAAGGACAACGGCGCCGTATTCATCATTGCCAAGGACGACCGCAAGAATCGCATCGAGGTCGGCTACGGGCTCGAAGGCGTGCTGACCGACGTCACGTCGCGGCGCATCCTGGCCGAGACCGTGGCGCCGTTCTTCCGCAACGGCCAGTTCGCGCAGGGCATCGATGCCGGCGTCGACCAGATCATCGCGGTGGTCAACAAGGGCGAACCGCTTCCGGATGCGCCGGCAGTGCAGCCGCAGCAGCGCAGGTCGGGCGGCGGCATTCCCTTCGACCTGATCTTCATTCTGCTGTTCGTCGTCGTGCCGGTGATCGGCAGCATCCTGCGCCGCATATTCGGCAGGGCGATCGGTTCGACGATCGGCGCGGGCGTCGTCGGCACGGCCGCGTTCTTCGTTGCCGGTTCGCTGGCCATCGCCATCGTCGCGGCGATCGTCGCCTTCTTTGTGATGATCACGTTCGGCATGGGCAGCGGACTGGTCGGCCGGGGTGGCGTCTTTCTTCCCGGAGGCGGTGGAGGCGGCGGCTTCGGAGGCGGTGGAGGGTTCGGCGGAGGTGGCGGCGGTTTTTCGGGTGGTGGTGGCGGATTCGGCGGCGGCGGCGCTTCGGGAGATTGGTGATGACCGGGAGGATGACCAGGCTTTGGCGACACTTCCTCACCGACCGCGGTGCCGTGCGCCGCGCTTTCCCCAAGGATGATCTCGATCGCATCGAGCGCGCAATCGCCGACGGTGAAACGCGGCACGGTGGCCAAGTATGCTTCGCGATGGAGGCGGCGTTGCCGTTGCCACGGGTGTGGCGCCATGTGCGCCCGCGCGTCCGGGCGCTGGAGGTGTTCGGTCTGCTGCGCATCTGGGACACTGAGGCCAACGACGGCGTGCTGCTCTACTTCCTGCTTGCCGATCATGCCGTCGAGATCATCGCCGATCGCGGCATCCACGCGCGTGTTGGCGACGCGGCGTGGCAGACGATCTGCCGCAAGATCGAAGCGGCCTGCCGCGACGGCCGGTTCGCCGAAGGGGCCGAGCAGGGGATTGTCGAGATCTCGGCGTTGCTCGCGCAGCACTCGCCGCGCACGGGGCCGGGACGCAACGAGATAGCCGACGCGCCGGTCGTGCTCTGACGCTAGTGCCGGTGCTCGCCGTCCTCGGCGATCAGGTGTAGCGAGTCGCCCTTGCTCTGGTTGTACTGGTGGCGCCACATGACGAGCAGCATCGCGCTCGACATGAAGAGCCCGAACAGCACGACCGCCCTGTTCACCGTCACGCCCTGGTGGATCATCAGCGCGTAGAGGCCGACCATGACGAGGATGCCGATGTTCTCGTTGAAGTTCTGCACGGCGATTGAGTGGCCGGCGCCCATCAGCACGTGGCCACGATGCTGGAGCAGCGCATTCATCGGCACCACGAAGAAACCGGCGCAGGCACCGATGACGACCATCAGGACCACGGCGACCGGCAGCGTCGTGACGAAGATCATCGTGATCACGACCAGCCCCATTGCGGTGCCGATCGGGAGGACGTTGACAGCGCGGCGCAGCGACACGTAGCGCGCCGCGAGCACAGCGCCGATCGCGATCCCGACCGCCACCACGCCCTGCAGGTAGGAAGCCTGCGACAGGTCGTAGCCAAGCGCCTTGGCCGCCCACGCCAGCACGATGAACTTGAGCGTCGCCCCGGCGCCCCAGAACAGCGTCGTCGTCGCCAGCGAGATCTGGCCGAGCTTGTCGCGCCACAACAGCGACACGCAGTGGGTGAATTCGCGGATCAGGTAGAACGGGTTCTTGCTGGGCATCCGGTGGTCGACGCCGGTGTCCGGAATGAACCAGTTGATGACGGCTGCAATGAGATAGAGCAGCGCGATGAAGCAGATCGCGGCCTCGGGCGGCGTGTTGATGCCGGTGTCGATGCCTGGGAAGTCGAAACCCAGCAGCATGTTCGACACCTTGTGGCTGACCAGCAGACCGCCCAGCAGCACGCCCAGGATGATCGAGCCCACGGTCGTGCCCTCGATCCAGCCGTTGGCGATCACCAGCTGGGAAGGCGGCAGGAGCTCGGTGAGGATGCCGTATTTGGCGGGCGAGTAGGCGGCGGCGCCGAAACCCACGACCGCATAAGCCAGCAGCGGGTGGACTGAGAAGAGCATCAGCACGCAGCCGACGACCTTGATGGCGTTGGTGATCAGCATCACCCGGCCCTTGGGCATCGAATCGGCAAACGCGCCGACAAGCGGCGCCAAGATCACGTAGGAGACGACGAAAGACTGCTGCAGCGAAGGCAGCATCCATTCCGGCTCCTGGAGTTCCTGGAGAAGCCGGATGGCGGCGATCAGCAGCGCGTTGTCGGCGAGCGAGCTGAAGAACTGCGCCGCCATGATCGTGTAAAAGCCAGCCTTCATTTCCTCGAATGGCGCCTTTGAATGCGCCGGGGCGTTTCCAGGTACGACCGCTTGGGCGGGCATCCGGTTTGGTTGGTTATAATGTCCGCAACGGCGCGGTCGGCGTTTTATACCATGTTTGCGCGCTGCCCCTCTCCCGAAGGGCATTCTCACCGGCATGGCCCGTCCCCTCTACGCACAGATCAACCTGACCGCGATGCGCGAGAACCTGGCGCGCGTGCGCGAAAACGCGCCGGGAACGCAGGTCCTCGCGGTCGTCAAAGCCAACGCCTACGGCCACGGCCTGGCGCGGGTGCTGCCTGCGCTTGAGGATGCCGATGGTCTGGCCCTGGTCGAACTCGATGCCGCGATTCAGCTGCGTGAGAAGCGCTACATGCGCCGCATCCTGTTGCTCGAGGGGTTCTTTGCAAAGGCCGAACTGGACGAGGTAGCGCAACGCCGACTGGCCATTGTTGTACACGACATCGAGCAGGTGAAGATGCTCGAGACCGCGGTGCTCGCCCGACCCGTCGAGGTGTTCGTGAAGGTTAACACCGGGATGAACCGATTGGGTTTTCGTCCGGCAGTCGTCGCAGCGATTTGCGAACGGCTGGCCAAAACGCCCGCCGTGGCCGCGCTGCGCCTGATGACTCATGTCGCGCGAGCCGAAGAGGAGGATGGCCTTGCCGAGCCGCTCGCCTTGTTCGAGACCGCGTGCCGCGGCCTGCCTTATCCGCGTTCCGTGGCCAATTCGGCCGGGATCATCCGCTTTTCGGAAGTCGGCGGCGAGTTCGTGCGGCCGGGAATCATGCTGTACGGCGCGACGCCGCTGCCCTACGATACGGCGAACAGTTTGGGCCTGCGCCCGGTGATGACATTGCGGTCCGAAATCATCGCAGTGCAGGACCTGAAGGCCAACGAAAGCGTAGGCTATGGCGCGCAGTACACGGCGTCGCGACCGCATCGCGTCGGCGTGATCGCGTGTGGCTATGCGGACGGCTACCCGCGCCACGCCCCGAACGGCACGCCGGTCCGGGTCCTGGGGACCAAGGTGCGCATGGCCGGCCGGGTGTCGATGGATATGATCACCGTGGACCTGACTGACGTCCCGGACGCGCGTGTCGGCAGTCCGGTAGTGTTGTGGGGAGAAGGACTGCCGGTGGACGATGTCGCGGCCGCTGCGGCCACCGTCGGTTATGAATTGCTGTGCGCCGTCGCGCCGCGGGTGCCGTTCGTGACCAGCGAGCTGGGCAGCATCGACCTCGACCTGTAATCATTCGCAGCTGAACATCGCGGAGCCTTCAAAAGTGTACATCGTCGTCACCGGAGCCGCCGGCTTCATCGGTTCCAACCTGGTCCGGGCGCTTAACGCGCGGGGCGAGCGCGACATCATCGCCGTCGACAACCTCGCGGACGCGGACAAGTTCCGCAACCTCTCGGATTGCGACATCGCAGACTACCAGGACCAGGACGAATTCATTGCGCGCGTCACGGCCGGCGACTTCGAGGACGACATCACCGCGGTGCTGCACCAGGGCGCCTGCGCAGACACGATGGAGACCGATGGACGCTTCATGCTGCGCAACAACTACCGGTATTCGGTGACGCTGCTCGATCATTGCCAGGACAACGACATCCCGTTCCTATACGCATCGAGCGCCAGCGTCTACGGTGCGGGCACCGGGTTCGCGGAAAGGCGCGAGAACGAGGCGCCGCTCAACGTTTACGGATACTCCAAGTTCCTGTTCGACCAGTACGTACGTCGCATGCTCCCGGAGCGCACGGCGCAGGTGGCGGGCTTCCGCTATTTCAACGTCTACGGCCCGCGTGAACAGCACAAGGGAGCGATGGCGTCGGTCGCGTTCCATCTCTTCCACCAGTTCCGGCAAAGTGGCCGGGTGAAGCTGTTCGAAGGCTCAGGGGGCTACGGGGCGGGCGAGCAGCGCCGCGATTTCGTCTTCGTCGACGACGTGGTCAAGGTCAACCTGGACTTCCTGGATCATCCGGGGCGCTCCGGAATCTTCAACCTGGGCACGGGCAATGCGGAGGCGTTCAACGACGTCGCGGTCGCCACGGTCAATGCGTGCCTGGTCGCCGAAGACAAGCCGCCGCTCACGCTGCCCGCGATGGTTCGCCAAGGCATGATCGAATACGTCCCGTTCCCGCCGCAACTCGTGGGCAAGTATCAGAGCTACACGCAGGCCGACCTCGCGGCACTGCGCGCCGCGGGGTACGCCGCGCCGATGCTGACGGTGGCGCAAGGGGTCGGTCACTACGTCGAAAGTCTGATTTCGGAAGGCGCCTCCTCCCGATAACGTTGGCGAACGTCGTTGGCCGCCCGGGCGGCGTAGTTGCCCGCATCCGACGATGTCACTTCCCAACTACGCAAGGAGGCACATCATGCAACGCATGGTCCTGGCGCTGGCGATAGCGCTCGCGCAATGGTGGATTCCGGTTCCGGTCCTGGCCGCGGTGAACATCAACACCGCTTCGCTCGACGAGTTCGTCGCCCTGCACAAGGGCCTGGGGCCGGCCAAAGCACAGGCGATCATTGACTACCGCAAGGCCAACGGTCCGTTCAAGTCGGTGGACGACCTGAAGCACGTCAAAGGCATCGGCGCCAAGCGCCTGGAAAAGCTGCGCGCTGAACTCACCGTCGGCCCCGCGCCCAAGGTCGCGGCGGCGGGCGCCGCTAAGGCGGATGGCAAGGGCGCGGTTCCCGTCGCCAAAGGCGAAATCCGCACCGCGGCCGATACCTCAAGGAAGTAGCGAACCGGTCGTCCTACCTTCCAGTCAGTCGAAAGCGTCGGGAAGGCCCATTGCGGCCCTCCCGACGCCGTTGCGCAATTGCCTTGCCCCCGCAGAGGTCAACCCTTAGTATGCGTGGCGCGTTAATGCCTCGCCGCTCATTTTTATCCTGGAGCGGGGTGTTGCGACCATTGTCCATCGGGGGAACTTCAATGAAACGATTCTTGCTCGCGTTTGCACTGCTCGTCATGTCGAGCATCGCCTTCGCGGCCGTCAATATCAACACGGCAACCTTGGAACAACTCGAGGCGCTGCCCGGCATCGGCCCCGTCAAGGGCCAGGCCATCATCGACTATCGCAAGGCCAATGGTCCGTTCAAGTCGATCGACGATCTGAAGAAGGTCAATGGTATCGGCGACGCCACGCTCGAGAAGGTGAAGGAGAGCGGTGTATCGTTGAGCGGCACTACGACGTTACCCGCGGCGACCGAAACCAAAAAGGCGGAGTCGGCCAAGCCTGCGCCTGCGGTGGCAGCACCTGCAGCGGCGCCCGCGAAGGCTGCACCTGCACCGGCACCGGCAGAAGCTGCGAAGGCTGCGCCAGCTCCGGCTGCTGCACCTGCGGCGGCGGCACCTGCAGCTCCGGTAAAGCCCGACGCGAAGGCTGATGCGAAGGCCGACGCCAAGAAGGACAAGGCCGTGGCCAAGGACGACAAGCCCGCTGCGACCGACAAGGCAGCCAAGTCAGACAAGTCGTCCAAGGCCGACAAGGCCGCGGTGGACAAGGATGCCAAGTCCGCGAAATCGTCCAAGGCCGACAAGGCCGCGGTGGACAAGGATGCCAAGTCCGACAAGCCTTCCAAGGCCGACAACGCCAAGGCGGACAAGGACGCCAAGGCGGCGGCTGACAAGCAGGCCAAGGCCGACAAAGCCGATAAGGCGAAGGCCGACAAGGCGGCGGCAGACAAGGCCAAGGCCGACAAGGCTGCAGCGGACAAGGACGCCAAGGCGAAAGCCAAGGCCGACAAGGACGCCAAGGCTGCAGCGGACAAGGAAGCCCAAGCGAAGGCCAAGGCCGACAAGGACGCCGCGGCAAAGAAGTAGTCAGCCGGATCGCATCGACGAGACCCCGCCCGCGTGGCGGGGTTTTCGTTTGGGGCGGGGTGGTTCGGAGCCTCCGCTACAATCGCAGTCCGAGCTGTCGCACATCGCCTCAGACCCCGAAATTTCCACCATGGCCGATCCCCGAGACTATCCGACACTCGCCGACACCGTCGGCAGGACGCCACTGGTCCGGCTGCAAAGGTTGCCCGGCACGACGACCAACGTCATCCTGGGCAAGCTCGAGGGCAACAACCCCGCCGGCTCTGTCAAGGATCGCCCTGCGCTGTCGATGATCGTCGAGGCTGAACGTCGCGGCGACATCAAGCCCGGCGACACGCTGATCGAGGCGACGTCCGGCAACACCGGCATCGCGCTCGCGATGGTGGCCGCGATTAAGGGCTACAAGCTGATCCTGGTGATGCCCGACAACCAGTCGCTGGAACGCGTGCAGACGATGCGCGCGTACGGCGCGGAGCTGATCCAGGTCACCAAGGCGTCGGGCATGGAAGGCGCGCGCGATCTGGCCGAGCGAATGCGAGTGGAAGGGAAGGGACATATCCTCAACCAGTTCGCCAATCCAGACAACCCACTGGCGCACTACCGCACCACCGGACCCGAAATTTGGTACGACACCGGCGGGCGCATCACCCACTTCGTCTCCGCGATGGGCACGACGGGCACGATCATGGGCGTGTCGAAATTCCTGAAGGAGAGGAACCCGGCCGTCACGATCGTCGGTGCGCAACCGGCCGAGGGCGCGTCGATTCCGGGCATCCGCAAGTGGCCGGCGGAATACCTGCCGAAGATCTTCGACGGCACGCGTGTCGACCGCACGGAATCGGTGACCCAGGGCGAAGCGGAAGACATGGCGCGGCGCCTCGCGCACGAGGAGGGCATTTTCGGCGGTATTTCCGCGGGCGGCGCATGCGCGGTGGCGCTGCGCATCTCGCGCGAGGTGCGCAATGCCACCATCGTGTTCGTCGTCTGCGACCGCGGCGACCGCTACCTGTCCACCGGCGTGTTCCCCCTATGACGCCGATCCTGGTCTTCGACATCGAAACGGTGCCGGACCTTCCCGGAATCCGCCGCACCAATGACCTGCCCGTGGACCTGCCGGACGATGGCGTCAGGGAGTGGTTCAACCAGAAGCGGCGCGCCGCCACCGGCAGCGACTTCGCGCCGCATTTTCTGCAGCAGGTGGTCGCGATAGCCTGCGCGTTGCGCCACAAGGACGAACTCAAGATCTGGTCGGTCGGCGACATCGATGATCCGGAGCCGGAGCTGATCCGGCGGTTCTTCGGTGGCATCGAGCAGCTGACGCCGCAGCTCGTATCGTGGAACGGCGGCGGCTTCGACCTGCCTGTGCTCAACCACCGTGCACTGATCCACGGTATCACAGCGGAAAAATACTGGGACTGGGGAGACCAGGACCGCGAGTTCAAGTGGAACAGCTACCTGGGCCGCTACCACACTCGTCACCTGGACCTCATGGATGTGCTGGCGATGTACCAGCCGCGCGCCAACGCCGGACTCGACGCGATCGCGCGGCTGTGCGGCTTTCCGGGCAAGCTCGGCATGGACGGAAGCCAGGTCGCCGCGGCCGTCGCGGCGGGCAAGCTGGCCGACGTGCGCAATTACTGCGAATGCGACGTGATGAACACCTACCTCGTCTACCAGCGCTTTCGCCTGCTGAGGGGCGAGACGAGCGCAGGCGAATACGCGAAGGAAATCGCCCTCGCGCGCGATCGCGTCGCCGCGTCCGGCGCGCCGCACTGGCAGCAATTCATGGCGGCCTGGAACGCAGGCGCCTGATCCGCTACAGCGTCACGGTTCCGCGCGCGATCTCGATCACGCGTCCCGACACGAGTATCCGCCGGTCGTTGGTGACCTCGAGTCCCAGACGGCAAGGCCGGCCCACGGCCTCGCCCTGGTCGATGGTGAGCTTCTGCGGCAATTGGGCACGCGTCGCCAGCAGCCAGCCGCCCAGGTTGGCGCACGCGGAACCGGTGCCCGGATCCTCGACGACCGAACCATGCTTGGGAAAGAAGAAGCGCGACAGCACGCGATCGCCTTCGCGCGCGAAGACGTAGGCCATCGCGCGCTGCCCATTGCTGCCGTGCGCAAGCAACGCGTCGACGCGCGGTGCCGCGCGGCGCACGGCAGCAAAGCTCGCCAGCGGAACGATGAGCTGTTCGGACCCGGTGTCGACCCACAGCGGCGGCGCGTCGTCCAGGTCCGCAGGTTCGATTCCCAGCGCCAACGCCAGCTCGGCCCGCGACGCCGTCGGCGGGCGATGCACCGGCGCGTTGGCCTGCAAGGTCCAGACATCGCCTGTTGCGGTTACGGGAATGACGCCGGCTTTCATTTCGAGCGTCAGCGCGTTGTCGGCCAACAGTAGATCGCGCACCACGTGGGCGGTGCCGAGCGTCGGGTGACCGGCGAAGGACATCTCGAACGTCGGCGTGAAGATGCGCACGCGCGCCCCGGCGCTCGCGGACGGAAGGATGAAAGTGGTCTCCGACAGGTTGAATTGCAGGGCCAACGCCTGCATCGTCGCGTCGTCCAAGTCCCGCGCATCCTCGAAGACGCACAGCGGATTGCCCGCGAGCGAGCTTTCGGCGAAGACATTGACCAAGCGGAAATCGTATTGGCGCATGGTCAGGCGACGACAGGGGAGGGGACGTTCACCTGCATGTCGAGATCGCGCGCCAGTGCGCGAAACGCCGGCATGTCGATGGCGTGTGGCGTCACGCGAAGAGCTTCGGCGTGCCGCGGAAAGTTGCGCAGGATCGAGCGGCCATAGGTCGGATCGTAGTGCGTGACGAGCAGTTCGTCGACAAGCGTGTCGAAGTCGCCCGCCGTCGCCGCCGCGATCCACTGGTCGATCACCTTGCGGCCGTGCACGGGCACCAGCGGCTGCAGCTTGTCCGCCAGCGAGCCGGGGTCCTCGATGAAGTGCAGGTATTCGTCCTTGAGAAGTGCCACGCGCAATTCCCGCGGTGTATCGACACGAACGCAGGCCGCGCAGCGCATCGCATCCAGCAGCGCGTCGGGAACCTGGATGGCGCCGATCTTCCTGCTTTCCGACTCCACGTAGACGGGACGCGCCCTATCGAATCCTTCGAGCGCCGCGAGCAGCGCCGTGTCGAAAGCTTTCTGCGATGGCTGTGGATCGCGAGGCAGGTCGCCGAGCAGCGAGCCGCGGTGCCGCGCAAGTCCTTCCAGGTCCAGTACCTGCGAGCCTTCGGCATGCAGCGCGGCCAGCAGGCGGCTCTTGCCCGAGCCGGTCAATCCGCACACGACGACATAGCGAAAATGCGCCGGCACGTCGACCAGCGCCGCGACGACGTGCCGGCGCCACGTGCGATACCCGCCGTCCAGCTGCACGGCGCGCCAGCCGATTTCGTTCAGCACGTGCGCAAGCGATGCGCTGCGCTTGCCGCCGCGCCAGCAATACACGGCAGGCGCCCAGTCGCGCGGCTTCGCAGCGCAATGCGTCTCGACGATCCGCGCAATGTTGCGTGCGACTATGGACGCGCCCACCTTTCGCGCGGCGAATGCCGAGTCCTGAGCGTGCAACGTGCCGACGAGCTTGCGCTCCTCGTCGCTCAGGACGGGAAGATTCACGGCGCCGGGAAGGTGATCGATGGCGAATTCCGCCGGGCTGCGCACATCGATGCGCTCCGGGTAATCGGCAAGCGACGCGAGCCCGATCTTGGTGCTTGGCCCGTACCGTTGCGCCATCGCGTTCATTTGTGCAGCAACGTCTGCAGCGTGGGCCATACGTTGTCCAGTAACTTCGCCTGCGCCTCCGCCGTCGGGTGAATCCGATCCGGCTGGAATTGGCTGAGGTCCTCGCCGAAGCCCGAGAAGAATGCCGGCACGAGCGGAACACGCTTCGCCCTGGCGACGTCCGTGAACGACGCGCTGAAGTCCTTTACATAGACCGGACCATAGTTCGAGGGCATTTGCATACCGATGATCATCACGCGGGCCTTGGCTGCCTGCGCCGCCGTGACCATGTTCTCCAGATTGGCGCGTGTGGCAGCGAGGTTTCCACCGCGCAACGCATCGTTGCCGCCGAGTTCGATAACGACGATCGTCGGCTTGTGTTGCGCGAGCAGCGCCGGTAGCCGGGCGCGGCCTCCGGCCGTGGTGTCGCCGCTGATCGATGCGTTGACCACCGAATAGCGATAACCCTCCGACTTGAGCCTGGCGTCGAGCAGCGTTACCCAGCCCTTTCCCGCGGGCAGGCCGTAGCCCGCCGAGACGGAATCCCCGAGCACCAGCAATGCCGGTGGGGCGTCCGCCGCGCGCACGGGCCCAGAGCACGCGAGCAGGAGTGCGAGCAAGGCAAGGACGATGCAACGTGTGCCGCGCAGAAACATCGGGTTACATCCTCGATAGGCAATCTCGCAATTGTAGCGTGCCGGGGCGCTTGCCTTGGGCACGTCGCGACGCAAGCTACAATGCTCGCTCATCATTCTCCTCTTCGTTCATGTCCGAACCCATCATCCGCGCCGAAGCGCTGACCAAGATCGTCACGAGTGGCGACGATCCGCTGACGATCCTCGACGGCGTCACGTTCTCGGTGGAGCCGGGCGCATCAATCGCCATCGTCGGCGCTTCCGGCTCCGGCAAGACGACGCTGCTCGGCTTGCTCGCAGGCCTCGACCGGCCAACGTCGGGTGAAATCCACATCGACGGTGCGGCGCTTTCCTTTCTCGACGAAGACGCGCTGGCCGCGATGCGCCAGCGGCTGCTGGGCTTCGTGTTCCAGTCGTTCCAGTTACTGCCGGCGCTGACGGCGCTGGAGAACGTGATGTTGCCGCGAGAATTAGCCGGCGCATCCGATGCTGAAGCCAGCGCGCGGACGTGGCTCGATCGCGTCGGCCTCGCCCGGCGTATTACCCACTATCCGCGGCAGCTGTCGGGCGGCGAGCAGCAGCGCGTCGCGATTGCGCGCGCATTCGCCGGCGAACCCAAGCTGCTGATGGCCGACGAGCCGACCGGCAACCTGGACGGCGCAACTGGCGTGGAAGTCGCCGATCTCATGTTCCGACTGAATCGCGAACACGACACCACGCTAGTTCTGGTCACGCACGACTTGGCGCTCGCCGCACGATGCGGACGCCGACTTTCGCTTGCGGCGGGCTGCGTCGTCGGCGACGAACGCGGCCCGATGTCGGCGTTCGACTGAAACCCATGAACACGCTGCGCCTCGCTCTGCGACTGCTGCGCCGCGACTGGCGCGCCGGCGAGTTGCGCGTGCTCGCAGCCGCGCTGGTGCTGGCGGTGGCGAGCGTCGGCACCGTCGGGTTCTTCGCCGATCGCGTCAAGGGCGGGCTCACCCGCCAGGCGAACCTCCTGCTCGGCGCTGACGTCATGATTTCCGGCGATCGTCCGTTGCCCGCCGCATTCGTGGAAGATGCGCAGGCGCGCGGGCTGGTCACCACGCACGTCATCCGCTTCAACAGCATGGTCCAGCCGAACGCGCAGGCCGGCGCCGATGCCGTTGCCGTGCTGACCGACGTCAAGGCCGTCGGCGACCGCTATCCGCTGCGCGGCGCGATCACGCTCGCCGACCCGACGGTTCCCGAAGGCGCGCCCGCCCGGCGCATTCCCGCGCGCGGCGAAGCGTGGCCCGACGTGCGCCTGGCGCAGCGATTGGCCCTCAAAGTGGGCGACCCCATCAGCGTTGGCGAGGCGACGCTCAAGGTCGGCGCGATATTGCAGGACGAACCCGAGGTTGCCGGCGTGATGTTTTCGCTCGGTCCCAAGCTGCTTCTCAACATCGACGACGTGCCCGCGACCAACCTGCTGCAGCCGGGAAACCGCGCGACGTGGCGGCTGCTTGTCGCCGACCTTGTGGGGCGCGGCGCGCTGGATACCTATCGCGAGTCGCTGTTGCCGCTGTTGAAGGCAGGTCAACGGCTGGAAAGCGTGCGCGACTTGCGACCCGAGGTTCGGCAGACACTCGATCGCGCAGAGAAATTCCTCGGGCTCGCGGCGCTGGTCGCAGTGCTCCTCGCCGCGGTCGCAGTCGCACTGGCGGCATCGCGATACCTGCGCAGGCACCTCGATTCCGCCGCGATGTTCCGCTGCTTCGGCGCGAAGGTCCTGCAGACGCTGGCGCTTTTCCTCGTCCAGTTCGTCGTTCTCGGCGTCTTGGCCAGCGCGATCGGCGTCGCCATTGCGCTCCTCGGGCAGCAGGTGCTGGTGACGCTGCTCGCCTCCGTCGTCGCCTCCGACCTTCCGCCGCCGGCGTTGATGCCGGGCGTCTCTGCGTTCTGCACCGGCTTGCTGCTTCTGTTGGGATTCGCGTTGCCGCCGCTGGTGGCACTGGCGCGCGTGCCGCCGTTGCGCGTACTGCGGCGTGACCTCCCCCGGCCCAGCGCGGGCGGCGTTCTCGCGTATGCTCTCGGCGCGGCAACCATCGCATTCCTGATCGGCTGGCAGGCCGGCGAGGTGCAGGCCGGGCTCATCATGGTTGGCGGCGTCGTGGGACTACTCGTCGCGGCCGCATTGGCGGCATGGGCATTGCTCGCGCTGTTGAAGCGGCTGCCGCAGCGCGGCGCGACGTGGCGCTTCGGCCTCTCCAACCTGCGCCGCCGCGCGCTGGCTTCCAGCTTGCAGATCGGCGCGCTTGCATTGGGACTGATGGCGCTGCTGCTGCTGACGGTCGTCCGCGGCGACCTGATGCGCAACTGGCGGGCCAGCTTGCCGCCCGACGCGCCCAACCAATTTCTCGTCAACGTGCTTCCCGACCAGATCGGCGACGCGCGCAACGAACTCGCCATTGCCATCGGCGCCGACGTGCCCTTCAGCCCGATGGTGCGCGGCCGCCTGGTCGCGGTGAATGACGCCGTCGTCGACACGACCAAGTTTGCCGACGTGCGCGCACGTCGGTTGGCCGAGCGTGAGTTCAACCTCTCGTGGACCGACACGCTTCCCGAGGGCAATCGCGTCGCGCAGGGGGAATTCTGGAAGCCGGACGCGACCGGCATCGACGCCGGCATGTCGCTGGAGGAGGGCATCGCGGAAACGCTCGGCGTCAAGCTGGGCGACGCATTGACATTCGACGTCGCCGGGACACGCGTCACCACGCGCGTCACCAGTCTTCGCAAGGTCGACTGGAACAGCTTCCGCGTGAACTTCTTCGCGCTGTTTCCGCCGGGGCCTCTCGATGCGCTGCCTGCGACCTACATCGCTGCATTCCGCGCGCCACCAGGCAACAACACGTGGATCTCGCCGCTGCTGCGCAAGAATCCCAACATCCTCGCCATCGACATCGGCGAAATCGTGCGCCAGGTGCAGTCAATCGTCGACAGCGTGTCGCGCGCGATCGAGTTCGTCTTCCTGTTCACGCTTGCGGGTGGGTTGCTCGTGCTGCAGGCCGCCATTGCCGCGACGCAGGACGAGCGCAAGTTCGATGCCGCGATCTTGCGCACGCTCGGCGCATCGCACCGGCAGCTGGTGAGCGCACAGATCGCCGAGTTCCTGCTGCTGGGCGCGCTCGCGGGATTCGTCGCGGCCGCAGGCGCTACGGGCATCGGCTGGGCGCTGGCTGACAAGGTGTTCAAGTTTCCTTTCGAGCCGAGCGTGCTCGTCTGGGTCTACGGCGTCGTCGGAGGCGCGCTGGTGGTCATGCTGGCGGGCTGGCTGGGCACGCGGGGGACGCTGAGTACTTCACCCCTGGCGGTGATTCGGCAGCTCAGTTGATGTAATAATTGCATATAATTGCAGTCTGGGTGCACACTTTGCACCTGTTTGTCCCCCCGGACTGTGATGAATACCGTTTCCGAAAGCTTCGCGCTCGCCGCGGGACTCGTCACGCATTTCGACCCACACCTGGTCGACATCGTTTTTCTCTCGCTTCGAGTCAGCTTCACGGCGACGTTCTTCGCCGCCTGCCTGGGGTTACCCATCGGCGCCGCGATCGCCGTCGGCCGCTTCCCCGGCCGCGACGCGCTGATCGTCGTTCTCAACGCAATGATGGGCCTGCCGCCCGTCGTCGTCGGCCTCGTCGTCTACCTGCTCCTGTCGCGCGCGGGGCCGCTCGGTGCCCTTGGACTGCTGTTCACACCGGCGGCGATGGTGGTCGCGCAGGCCATCCTGATCACCCCGATCATCGCCGCGCTCACCCGGCAGACCGTCGCTGACGCGTGGGGCGAGTATCGCGAGCAGTTGACGTCACTCGGCGCCGGCACGTTTCGCGCAGCAATGACGCTGCTATGGGACACGCGGTTCTCGCTGGCCACGGTGCTGCTCGCCGGCTTCGGCCGCGCGATCGCCGAGGTCGGCGCCGTGATGATAGTGGGCGGCAACATCAATGGAGTCACGCGGGTGATGACGACGACGATTGCGCTTGAAACCAGCAAGGGCGACCTGCCGCTGGCGCTGGCGTTGGGGCTGGTGCTGATCGCGATCGTGCTGCTGCTGAATTCCGCCGCGCACGCGACACGCGGGTGGGCGAAGGCGCGCTTTGGCTGAAACGGTCACTGGACTGCCGATCGTGCTTACCGGTGTCGCCGCTGCGCCCGGCGGTGTTCCCGTGCTTGCCGGCATCGATCTCGAACTCACCGCCGGCGGTCGCACGGTGCTGCTCGGCCCCAACGGCGCGGGCAAGAGCACGCTGCTGCGGGTATTGCATGGACTGATCCCCCCAAGTGGCGGTTCGATCAAATGGGGTGACGCGACAACTCGCCCGACAGGACAGGCGATGGTGTTTCAGCGCCCCGTGATGCTGCGCCGCTCGGCCGCCGAGAATATCCGCTATGCGCTTGACCTTGCCGGCATTCGCGGCGCGGATGCGGATGAGCGCATCGCCGAGGCGCTGGACGAAGTGGGACTGCGCGCGCTCGCCAACCGGCCGGCGCGCGTACTTTCCGGCGGCGAGCAGCAGAAGCTCGCTTTCGCCCGCGTCTGGGCGTTGCGCCCAGAGGTTGTGTTCCTCGACGAGCCGACAGCGAGTCTCGACCCGGCGGCGGCCCGCTCCGTGGAGAAGATCATCGTCGACATCCACCGGCGCGGGACGACGGTCGTCATGACCACTCACAACCTGGTGCAGGCCAAGCGCCTCGCCGACGACATATTGTTCCTGCATGCGGGGCGCGTAACCGAGCGTACTCGCGCGCAGGAATTTTTCGCAGGGCCGCGCACAGCCGAGGCCACCGCCTTTCTGGAAGGAGAACGACTGTGAACCGCCGCCATTTCCTGTCTGCCGCACTTTTCGCCCTCGTGCTTGCGCTGCCTGCCACCGCGCAGGACAAGTTCATCGTCGTCGCCTCGACCACGTCGACCGAGCAGTCGGGCCTCTTCGGCTACCTGCTGCCGCTGTTCGAGAAGGACACTGGGATCGCGGTGCGCGTCGTGGCGCTGGGCACCGGCCAGGCGCTGGACATGGCGCGGCGCGGCGACGCCGATGTCGCGTTCGTCCACGACACGGCTGCCGAGGAAAAATTCATCGCCGAAGGCTCTGGCGTCAAGCGCTTCCCCGTCATGTACAACGATTTCGTCTTGATCGGCCCGGCGAGCGATCCTGCAAAGATCGCCGGCGGCAAGGACATTCTCGCCGCGATGCGCAAGATTGCCGACGCGCAGGCGCCCTTCGCTTCGCGCGGCGATAAAAGCGGCACGCACGCCGCCGAACTGCGCTATTGGAAGGACGCGGGCATCGACCTCGAGGCGAAGAAGGGGTCCTGGTATCGCGACACCGGATCGGGCATGGGGCCGACGCTCAACACGGCTTCCTCGATGAATGCCTATGTGCTGGCCGATCGCGGTACTTGGCTGGCATTCAAGAACCGCGGCGATCTCGCGATTCTGGTGGCAGGAGACAAGAGACTCTTCAACCAGTACGGTGTGATGCTGGTCAATCCTGCGAAGCATGCGCACATCAACGCCGCGCTGGGCCAGCAGTTCATCGACTGGCTGGTTTCGCCCCGCGGCCAGGAAGCCATCGCCGGC
>Ga0302323_100000317_pt1 | contig 37735 bp, 31 predicted proteins | sample Fen_T0_3_FD_201950 | JGI IMG/M metagenome (GOLD analysis project Ga0302323, IMG submission 201950) | Peat permafrost microbial communities from Stordalen Mire near Abisko, Sweden - Fen_T0_3 | ecosystem: Environmental > Terrestrial > Soil > Wetlands > Permafrost | place: Sweden: Abisko...
AGCTCGCACAAACCTGCTGGGCAACGTTGCGAGCATTCACCGGCGAGTCGGGATCGGTGTGTGAACGAATTTCGTGTTCTCCGTGGCAGTCGGTGCAAATCGGTGAGTCGAGATTGCCCTTCTTAAGCGCGACCGCATGGACACTCTCGCTGAACTCAGATGCAATTTTTTCGTGGCAACGCGCACAAGTCGCCGATTGGTTCTGTTTATTGATTTTGGCGCCGGAGACGATCGCTCGATTCATCTCGTGAGCACCGTGGCAGTCGATGCAGGTTGCGGACTCTCCTTTGCCTTGATGAAGGGCCGCACCGTGAACACTTTTATCGAATGACGAAACAAAATGCGGGCTGCGCAATGTTTGGTCTGCCACCGAAGATTTCTTCACGTGGCACGACTCGCAGAGCTCGGTTTGAGCTAGCTTTAGTTTCACCGAGACCGCCGCGCCCTTGTTTGTAATGGGTTTCTGGTGACAAGTGAGGCAGGTGGGCGCATCGGCAACCGCACCAGCTAACGCATTGCCGTGGGCAGATTCCAAAAACTGTTTACGTGCCTCCGCGTGACACTGGCCGCAACTCTCCGTCTGTCGTTTTGCAACAACAGGCGAATCCTGCGAACGCAGTTTCGCAACTTCATGCGTCCCGTGGCAGGTTGTGCATGCGAGGCCTTGAACCCCTGCAACGGGCTGCCCAGCAAAATTCGTGTGAAAGGCGTGCTTTTTTGCGGTGTCTTCGTGGCACGAGGCACAACTTACTGTGACCATCGGCTTTTTATGAGGCAGCGCTTCGCCATCAAATCCTTCGTGGCAATCGATGCAGTCTAACATGCTGTGCACAGATTTGCCGAACTTAGCCTGATCAACAAAAAGAGAAACTTCGTGCTTCTCCTTGCGCATCGTGAGCGTGTTGTCGCTATGACACTCAAGACAGCTCGCACTAGAATTCGCCGCAGGTTGAGCAGCCGACGCTTTCTCTTCCGCACAGACTGCCGATAAAAGGAACATCCAAATCAACGACGCCGCAGCCACACGTTTTGCCAGACACTTGTGAAACCAAACCGAACAAATGATGAAAAATGAAGCCAAGGTAAGGGAAAGGGTAACTTAAGTAATGATTCTAGTGATATGTGAAGAACCGCAGCAAGATCCTCTGTTAGGTTAAACGAGTTAATTATTTCTAATAATCAGGCTAAAAGTGACTTTACAATCTAGCCACAGAAGGAAGACAAACAGGACTCATCGTATAACTGCAAGGCACCCACGTGACGAGAGCTCAAGAAATCATCGCAGGATGATCGGAGGTAGACTGGAGCTACGCCGAACTAACACGGACGAAGGCCAACAATAAAAAAGGACCACCCAGACCGATGCCAGGAAGGTTCACGCAGCACGCAACCATTTTAAAACGTGCTCTACCGGAACCACGGCAATGGTCAGCGTCAGCAATTGACCTCCTGTTGACTCAATACAAAACTACCTCCGCCCTACTAAAAAAACCTCCTTCTTCGGGCGATTAGCATAGAATTCCACCAGCTTGCTATCATGCGTGAAATTTCCACCTTACTTGGCCACGGTATCGATGGTCCGCTCGCGATTGTCGCACAAACCATCTGGATTCTTCAACTAGCCTTGGTAATCCACGTGTATAGGACCGGCCGGCCCTACTGGTGGACATTCGTGCTGTTTAGTGCACCTATCGTTGGCGGGCTCGCGTATTTTTTCATCGAGATCAGCCCGGAGTTAGGAACCGCGGGTGGGCACGGATTTTTCTACGCGTTGAAGCCGCGCAAATGGCGCATTGCCGATCTAAAAGCAGATATCGAAGAAACGGACACAGTTGAAAATCGCCTCGCCCTCGCCGAAGAACTGACGGCCGGAGACCTCAAGCAAGATGCTCATGATGTCGCGGTCGAATGCCTGCGTGGAGTGTTTAAAGATGATCCGTACACTCTTACCGCGGTAGCCCGCTACAAAATCGAGATCTTACAATATGACAAGGCGCTCAGCCTGCTTGAACGAGTCAATACTCAAGCCGATCGTCGGCTGGCGTTACAGGTCGGTTTACTAAAAGGCGACAGTCTGCTCGGCCTCGCGCGTTTTACCGAAGCAGAAGAAACCTATCACGCCATCGATGGGAAATTCATCGGCGAAGCTCCGCGTTATGGCCTGGCCAGCATTATGGAGAAAACAGGACGCCAACAGGAAGCCGTCTCCCTCTGGAAAGACATTCGAACAAAATTCCGCAAAGCCAGCCCTGCCTGGAGACGAACGGAAAAAAAGTGGTACAAGCTGGCCACCGCAAAACTCAAAGCCCAGCAGGCCTGAGCAGTCCTTAATGAAAGCAAACTGCCGAAACTAATGATTCAGCCATAGATTAAATAGATCTATAAATTGGTTCGTCACAATCCTCCATTCAGCTCACAAGACACTTTCTAGAAGTTGAGTGGTGATTCTCTCGCAGAAAATTCTATTTGCGCTGCGACACTCCTTCGGGCGCGAATAAATTCAGGAATTAGTCTAACGAGCCCTTGATCGCCTCGAAGCCGACGCTCGCATCGATCGCGCTCTGTCGTACGTGGTGATCAAACAGGCCAGCTATCTCCAATTTTTCCGGCGTCGCATCCCAATACTTTTCCTCGCCTGGCAATCCATAACCAAGCTCGGTAGCCACGCCGCAAGCAATATTAAGCAAGCAGGAGGTACGAGCATGAGCACCCGTCGGCTTCTGCATAAGATAATGCTGCCGCATCGGCTCGGCGATCGCAGCGGGAAATTGCCAGCCAGTCATAACAGAAGCACCCACCTCGGCATTCGTGCGGTCAAACAGGGCGAGCTCCCAGTCAAGCAGGCCATCTAAACCCGATTGAGAATAGTACTCCTGTGGAGTGGCTGCACTTTTCGCGTATTGATCCAACACGAGCTTACCAACGAGACGCATAAGGCCCGCTGTGTAACCCACTCGTGCATCAATGCCAGTGGCCGTCGAAAGGGAATCCATTGCAAAAGCGACGACGAGCGCGTTATTGCGAAGCTGTTCAGCCGTAAGACCGTAAAAAGATAGGTTGCGATCAATAATCTGCGCAGCAGCAGCAAGCCCCGTAAGCCTATAAACTTCCGAAAATCCAACGCGATTAACAGCCTCCTCGATCGACGCAATGCCACCGGCTGAACCGTAAACCACGCTGTTGCTAATCCGGATAATACGAGCGGCCAGCGCTGCGTCGCGACGCAACAAAGCAGCAATTTCCTCTAGGCCGGAGTTTACATCTACCAAGAGCTCATTGAGCTGGGCGAGTATCTGCGGCGAAGCTGGCAGTTGCTGGGCAATCTGCTGCAACTTCTGTTGGGACGGTTTAACAACGGTCATCATCGCCTAGATCGACACTCTGTAATGACACTTAAGCTGAGATGTGCGCGGATCTTAAGCGATAAAAAACCGCCCCTGCGGAAACAGGGGCGGTTGAAAATCAAACATCTATCTGGCTCACAGGCGGCCGATGAGCTGCTGACGCTCATTAATGAGCTGCTTGGGCAGGCGATCGCGGAGCTTGAAGAAGAACTCTTCCTGACTAACAACTTCCGTGGTCCAAGCATCGCGGTCGAAGCTCATGACCTTCTCAAAGTCGTCCTTGGAGAAGTTCAAGCCGGCCCATTCGATGTCCTCGTACTTCGGAATGAAGCCAATAGGAGTTTCGATAGCGGAGGTCTCACCATTGACGCGGTCGACGATCCACTTCAGCACGCGGGTGTTGTCGCTGTAGCCGGGCCAAAGGAACTTGCCGTCAGCGCTCTTGCGGAACCAGTTCACGTGGAAAATGGCAGGCAAGAACTTGACCTTCTTCTGCATGCTCAGCCAGTGGGCGAAGTAGTCGGAAACGTTGTACCCGCAGAAGGGCAGCATCGCCATCGGATCGCGGCGGACCTGGCCAACGGTGCCAGCGGCAGCCGCGGTCATCTCGGAGCCCATGGTGGCGCCGAGGTAAACACCGTGCGTCCAGTTGAAGGATTGGAATACGAGTGGCATCGTGGTGGCGCGGCGGCCACCGAAGATCATGGCGCTGATTGGCACGCCTTCAGGATTTTCCCAGGCTGGGTCGATCGTCGGGCATTGTGAAGCCGGAGCAGTGAAGCGGGAGTTCGGATGAGCGGCTTTGGCGCCCGTCGTCTTTGCGATTTCAGGTGTCCACTCATTGCCCTGCCAGTCGGTCAGTTTAGCGGGAGGAGTGTCAGTCATGCCTTCCCACCAGACGCCGCCTTCAGGGGTGAGGCCGACGTTCGTGAAGATGGTGTTCTTCGCGAGGGAAATCATCGCGTTCGGATTGGTCTTGTCGGAGGTGCCAGGAGCAACGCCGAAGAAGCCAGCTTCCGGATTGATTGCGTAGAGACGTCCGTCTTTGCCGGGTTTGATCCAGGCAATGTCATCGCCAACGGTCCAAATCTTCCAGCCCTTAAAGGTGGAAGGAGGAATGAGCATGGCGAAATTGGTCTTGCCGCAAGCGCTCGGGAAAGCAGCGGTGACGTAGGTCTTGTTACCCTTCGGGTCTTCAACACCGAGGATGAGCATGTGCTCGGCCATCCAACCTTCGTCGCGGGCCATCGTGGAAGCGATGCGCAGCGCGTAGCATTTTTTGCCGAGGAGGGCGTTGCCGCCGTAACCAGAACCAAAGGACCAAATTTCGCGGGTGTCGGGGAAATGAGTGATGTACTTCTCCTTGTTGCAGGGCCAAGTGACGTCCTTCTGGCCAGCAGCCAAAGGAGCGCCGACGGTGTGAACGCAAGGAACAAAGGATAGACCGTTGTCGATTTCTTTCACCACGGCCTGGCCGATGCGGGCCATGATGCGCATGTTGGTGACGACGTAAGCGGAGTCGGTGATCTCAACGCCAATCTGGCTGATCGGGCTGCCGATCGGGCCCATCGAGTAAGGCAACACATACATCGTGCGGCCCTTCATCGATCCATCGAAAAGCTTGGTCAGCTTGGCCTTCATCTCGACGGGGTCGGCCCAGTTGTTGGTCGGACCAGCATCGTCTTTATTCTTTGAACAAATGTAAGTGCGCTCTTCGACGCGGGCAACGTCGCCCGGATCCGACTTGGAATAGTAACAGCCAGGCCAGAGTTTTTCGTTGAGCTTAATGTAAGTGCCGGCCTTCACGAGAAGGTCGCACAAGGCATCATTTTCCTCCTGGGATCCGTCGACCCAGTGAATAGCAGCCGGTTTCGTGAGTTGGGCGATTTCGTCGACCCACTTCAGCAGTTTTTGGTTGTTACTGAGCGGCGTAGCAGGGTTCCGTGTTTTCATGCGATGATTATATAAAGGGGAGGGCTGAGTTAACCTGATCGCAGGCAGGACTGCTGCGTATTAAGTGGCAATCTTCACGCAGAATTTGGCGAACGCGAAAACCAGGGTTATCCAGCGAGCACTTTGAGTGTCGCCGTCTCGTCGGGCGCCGGCGAAAAAAGCGTGTTCACAAGCAGTAAACATATACTGCAAATAGGACGCTGGCCCGCCAGCTCACGTAGTCCACGCGCCAAACTAGGCTATGCCCAGCTGCTCGCGCAAATCGTTGAACGCTGTCTCGGTCTGTTGCACACTTTCACGAACAAATTCTTCGGTCACTCCGGCCATGGCGAGACGGGGTTGAGTAAGCTCCCAGATCGAGGATTCTGATTTGAGGCCTTTATCCATCGCCTGTGCCACCCAACACGCCAGATGCAATAATGCGCCAATCGGTCCGTCTTTAGCGTGGACCTCTGGTTGGTGATGATGGCGTATGCCCATGCAAACCGTCGGTGGTAATTTCCATGCATCGAGCACCAGTGCAGTTGCCTCATGGCTGGTGATGTTAAACTCTGCGCGTTCCCACGCAACGATGTCGCCGGACACCGGGCTCATCGTGCCGGGATGTTCCTTTTCAAGAATTCGTCCGAGCACAAGTTTTCCGATCTGCCGCAACAATCCGACGGTGTAAGCCTCATGTTCGTCCTCTCCCGCCTGCCTCGCTATGATCTCCATCGAGAGTGCAGTGGCCACGGAGTTTTCGAAAACCTCCTTCGCATTCAGATGATAAGCGGGAAGGCCATCCTTGAATGCCTGCTCGGTCATGGCGATGCCGATGATCTTGTGCACCTCGCGAAAACCCACGCGATTGATCGCTTCGTCGAGGGATTCGACCGAAAGGCTTCCGCGAAAAAACACGCTGTTACTCAGACGCAACACGCGTGCAGATAGTCCTGCATCGACCGTGATTAAATCGACGACTCTACCAGGATCAGAGTTAAGGTCCTCAAGTATGACGCAAAGCTTGGCAAAAATTTGCGGTGCCGCGGGGAGCTTTTGGGCCAGCCGCAGAATGTGATCCTTCAGGGAATTTTGTGCGGTAAACATGGCTGCGTATTTCTAATCGGCCGAAACGTTAAGCTCTAAACCGCAAAGGCTGTACTCAAAAAACTACCCTGCGCAAGGATCTTCCTGCCGAACCAATCTGATTAATCTACAACCCGCCGCTCAAGTCTTGAGTTGGGTCTTAAGCTCGTCGAGCGCTTCCTGCGTCTCAGGTACGCTGGCCTGCACGGTTTCAGCCGTTAGGCCGGCCCGCTGGAGCACGTCTTCGCTTAAATCCCACTGCTTGTCTTCGACTTTAAAACCTTTGCCCAATTCGCGCGCTACCCAACACGCCAGATGCAATAGCGCACCCAAGCGGCCAGCCGCGTCGTCAGGACGGTAATGCCCTTTCAGGCTGTGGTGCATGCTCTCGGGCATACGCCATTCTTCTAGGATCATCGCTCCCACTTCGTTGCTGGAAATCCCCGCCCAAGCATGCTCCCACGAGGGAAGATCGAGTGTAATCGTATCGGGGCAGGAAATACCGGGTTGTTCGATTTGAAGGAGTGTATCGAGGATCAGTTTACCCACCGGACGCAAAAGCCCCACGGTGTAAGCCATGCCCTCGTCTTCAGCCGAGACACTGGCCAATTTCGCCATCGCAAGCGCGGTCACCACAGAGTTCTCCCACATCTGCGACGCTGTCAGGTTATATACGGGTAAGCCGCTTTGAAAAACTTGATCGGTCATCGCGATGCCGACGATTTTATGCACCTCGCGAAAACCCACTCGACTAATGGCGTCTTCCAACGTGCTCACGGCCATGTCGCCGCGGAAAAACACGCTGTTGCTCATACGAATCACACGGGAGGTTAGGCCCGCATCGACCGAGGCCAATTTCACGATATCCTCTAGGTCCGCGTCCATATTACCCAACAACATCCCCAACCGACCGAAAATGTGCGGCGAAGTAGGGAGTTTTCGCGCGAGACGCATGACGCGTTCCTTAATCGCGATATCCGATGTGGTGCTTGGCATAAATAGAGAGACATCTCTCGTATCGGCCATTTGCCCCGAAACCTAAAGCTGCATGACACGCCTGAGGGATTCCCCTGAGCCAGGGCAAAAACAGGCGGGTAAAATGCCTATAAAAATCTTCGCGCGTAGGCAAAATCGGCCTCTTCCGCTGCATTGACCGGCACCCCGCAGGCTCGCAACCTCCTCTTCTCTCGCGTGCCACTTCAAATCCTCATTATCGAAGACGAGCCAGCCATCGCCGACACCCTGCTCTACGCACTCAAAACCGAGGGCTTTGAACCTCACTGGTGCGCCACCGGTCAAGCTGGCCTAGCCGCCCTCCTGGTCCGTGATTTTGCCCTCGTCGTTCTCGATATCGGCCTGCCCGATGGTAGCGGCTTCGAGTTCTGCAAATCCATCCGCACAAAATCCAACGTCGCGATCATCTTCCTCACCGCGCGAGCCAGCGAAATCGACCGCGTCGTCGGCCTTGAGATCGGCGGCGATGACTACCTCGTAAAACCTTTCAGCCCGCGCGAACTCACTGCACGCGTAAAAGCCATCCTGCGCCGAACCAACGGTCATGGGACAACTCCGCCGGCACCTTCGGCGGAGATTTCAAATCCCAAATCTCAAACTCCAAATTCCACGGCGCCCGCCTCCCTTTCCCAGATTTCAAATTCAAAACCCCAGATTCCGTCTTTCGTCCTCAATGAAGCCCGCTGCCAGATCACCTACCGCGGCTGCGCGCTTGATCTGACCCGTTACGAATTTCGTCTCCTCAAAGCCCTGCTTGCCCAACCCGGCCGTGTCTTCTCGCGTGATCAATTAATGAACGCCGCCTGGGAAGAACCAGCCGCCAGTCTCGACCGTACGGTTGATGCCCACATTAAAACGCTGCGCGCCAAACTCCGCGCTATCAACCAAACCAGTGATCCTATCCAAACTCATCGCGGCCTCGGCTACTCCCTGCGCGAGTAAACATTTAAACTGCTAAGAAAAACCGCCCCACAGACCGCCTTCTCTTCGGATTAGCGCCCATTAGTAGAAGTTAGCCGTTAAAATTTCATGGCCATCCGCACCCGCATTTTCCTTGTGTATCTCCTGCTCGTTGGCGGTGGCGCTTGGTATTTGGTGGGATGGGCAATGAACACCGTTCGCCCGCGCTATCTCGAATCGATGGAAGAATCCCTCGTCGACGCTGCTAACCTCTTCGCCTCCGCGGTCGAAGCTGACGCCGTCACCGACGATGTAATCAAGCCCGACGCACTCCGCCGCCTCTTCGATCCGGCTTATCGACGTACCCTTCACGCTCAAATTTACAGCCTTCTCAAAACCGACGTCGATCTCCGTATTTACGTGACCGATACAACTGGCCGCGTGATCTACGACTCCGATCACGGAGCCAACGAGGGCAAGGACTACTCCCAATGGCGTGATGTCCGCCTTACGCTTGCCGGCGAATACGGTGCACGCGGCAGTCGCGCCGAACTGGACAATGACGCGTCTCTTGTCATTCACGTCGCCGCACCCGTTCGAGCAAATGGCCGCATCATCGGCTCTCTCACGGTCGGTAAACCGACTCGCTATATTAACGAACTAGTCGCCGTCGCTAGACGTCGCATCTTTTGGGCTGGCCTGGCCGGCGGCGTACTCGTCGTATTCACCGGTTTTGCCTTCTCCGTCTGGCTCACTACACCGATCGAACGCCTCACTGCCTACGCTCGCGCGGTCCGCGACGGCAAACCCGCGTCCCTGCCCCGCATTGCGGGCCGCGAAGTCACCACGCTTCGCCAAGCGTTCGACGAAATGCGTGAAGCCCTCGAAGGGAAAAAATACGTCGAACGTTATACCCAGACACTTACTCACGAAATCAAAGCCCCGCTCTCTGCCATCCGCGGCGCCGCCGAACTTCTTGAAGAGCAGGCCATGCCGCCCGACCAACGCGCAAAGTTTCTCGCCAACATTCAGCGCGAATCCGTCCGCATCCAACAACTCATCGACAAGCTCCTCCAACTCTCCGCCCTTGAAGCCCGAAAAGGCCTCGGCCCAACCGAGCCCATCGAACTCGGAGCCCTCGCGCGCACGGTTATCGATAGTCTTACGGGAACACTCCATGCGCGTCACCTCACGCTCGACCTCCGCGCGCCCTCGCCTATCACCGTTCGCGGTGAGCGTTTTCTTCTCAATCAAGCTCTCGCCAATCTGCTCCAAAACGCTGCTGAATTTTCGCCCGCCACAGCCACAATCGTCGTAAGCATAACCAAGCACGCCCACCAAGCCGTGATCGAAATCGACGACACTGGCCCCGGCCTGCCTGACTATGCCCGCGACAAAGTCTTCGAGCGTTTCTACTCGCTCCCCCGTCCCGACACCGGCGCCAAAGGCACCGGCTTAGGCCTAAGTTTCGTCCGCGAAATCGCTCATCTTCACCGCGGCGAAATTACCTTAAAAAACCGCTCCGAAGGCGGCTGCCGAGCAAGGCTTTCTCTGCCAACTTGAGGAAGTCCACGAGTCGGTTAAACAAGTTCGTCTATTTCAGCAACTCCGCACCGAAATCGACGCCGTTCACTGAAAACACGCTGTGCTCGTTTTTCACACCTGAGCCTTCGCTTACCAAACGCTTCTCAGCTTTCAGATCAGCCGCCAAACGCAGCGTTGTGTTCTCGGCGGGTGCAGCAACCACCACTATGTCACCATCGACCTTAACCGGAGTTTTTGCCTCGACGCATTCTTTGCGAAATTTCACGAAGCCTGGGTCGTCTAAACCCTCGGTCACGCGTATCCACACCGCCACGACAGCACGTTCGTTGCTGGCAGTTTCTGAGTGAAACGCCGAAAACCGCATCGCCGGCACCTTGCCGCCATCGCACACGAGAGCTATCGGCGCAGGCTGCCCTTTGATGTCGAGCGCGAGCACATAACGCATGGCGACGGCCAAGTCGCCAACACGCAGGAAAATCGTGGATCCAGCGGGTAGCTCGTGCCGTGTTTCGCCTTCGGCAAACTTCACCGGTCCATCCACTAACCACAGCTCTGCTGCCAACGGGAAAACGATATTGCTCACAATCGAGTTGGCGACAGGCGACGTTTTCTTTTGCGGATTCTGGCAGGCAAGCAGCAACGCACTCGTACCGTTTTGCACGCTGGTCAGAAAGGGCACAAGGTGCGTGAGCTTCATATGACCGCCACCAGTGAGAACCTTCGCCTGACCGTAGGGATCGCCTCGTTCGTCCATCGCAAAGTTCACCACCGGCGCCTGCGGACCGAGCGGGAGATTCACCGTGAGCGTTTTGTCTTGCTGACCATAACTATTACCTGCGCTACCAAGCGTGAAGTGCCGGCCGACATAATGTGTGGAGTGCTCCCACTGCTTTTCGCCCCAGCGTTGGAAAACTGTATGCGGCACCGTATTGACCGCTACACGCATCTCAGCCGGCGGGATCCAAGCACTCAGGTCAACGAATGCATCGGGCGCGGGTGGCTCCGTAGGCGCAAGCCAACCGGCTTTTTCAAAATAGCGGTCTAAAATTCCGTGGCCACGGAGAAAATCGTAATCGCGACTGTGCGTACCTGCGATGCCTTCGAACGGCTGAAACCAGTTGGCGGCAACTTCGGTCCAAAAAAACCGCAACACCTTTTCGGTTTTCGCCCGCACCTCGGCATTTTTCGGATATTTTGCCAGCAAACCGAGCGACCCTAAATCCGTGCCGTAGTAGGTCGGACTCGAATACTCGTGAATGCCGTTCTGTCTCGTGTAATCAAGCCACTGATCGAACATCGCATATCCTTCCTTCGCCAACGCTTGGTCAGGCAGGTTTTCACCGATAAAAATACAGTTCGCCGCTTTCATCAGGAAAATATTCGTGTACGAAACGGGCACCTTGTGCGCGCGAATGCCGATAGTTGAGTAACGCATTTCCGCCTCCAGTAAACCGCGGGCTTTTTCACTCAGCCGGTCGCGATAAAGCATCCAAGCGAGACTTCCTGTCTGCATGCAGAATTCCACTGCGTTGCGATCATCGGGATGTGCGTCTTTCCAGTACCAGGCATAATTGCCATAGAATTTACTGGTTAAATCTAGTTCGTGTTTTTGGCAGGCCAGTTCAAGTGCTCCCTCGGCCAGGCGCATGTCGCCCCCTCGCGCAGCTATTTCAAGCACAAGGCTAAAGAAATCACGCGTACTGATATTACGCTTATCGGTCGGTTGAAGGCTCGCCCAACGCTGATCCAGCCGATGGCTGATCTCGGGTGTTAGCGGCAGCACGGTAGGAGCCACGCTTTGACCAAATGAATTCAACGCACAGAGACTCGATAGGAGTAAACCGACTCGGAAGCAGTAACCTGTGAGAATAGGACGATTGATCACGTGTTTGAAGACGTAACCACCTAAGTCAGGTTTCGACCAGCACAACCAAAAGGTAACAATTTCAAAAACTTCACCTCCATTTCATCCAGACTTCACACTCGCTTCATACACGCTCGCTAACCTGCAGGCATGGACAATCCTCCCGCCCTTCCGTATACCCCGCCGCCTGGCGCCGGGCTCACCAGCACCATCCGTGCCTTCCTCAAGCCGTTCGCGCTGAGTTTGAAACTCGGCAGCGTCATCGTGCTAGTGCTGCTTCTGCAGATCCCGCTTTTCATGATCCGTGGGCTGCTCGACGAACGTCACGAGCGCCGCAATGAGGCCGTACGCGAAATCACCGAAACCTGGGGACGCGCCCAAAACTTGATCGGCCCGATCCTCGTCGTGCCCTACCGAACTCTGCGCACCGTTGAAAAAGACACGATCGTCAACGGCCGCACCGTTCGCACCACCGAGGAACGCCTGGGCGATGCTTATGCCTGCTTCCTGCCGGAAGAACTCACGGTCGACGGCGACATCGCTCCCTCTAAGCTCCACCGCGGCATCTACGAAACCGTCGTCTACACCAGCCACCTAAAACTCTCCGGCCGTTTCGCCGCGCCCAACCTCAAGCCACTCGGCGTCACGCCTGAAGCGCTTCAGTGGAACCGCGCTTGGCTCTCCTTCGGTATCTCCGATCTCCGCGGCACACGCGAAACGCTAAAACTCCTCTGGGACAATCAGCCGTTAACGCTCACGCCTGGCACGCTCATCGGCGGACTCGACGCCGGCTTACATGCCGATCTATCAAATATATCTAACCGAGCAGAAAACGTAAACGCCACGCATTCGTTCTCTGTTGAGCTTAACCTCAACGGAAGCGAAACCCTCGCCTTCGCCCCACTCGCGGTGCAAACGACTGTGCGACTTCAATCTCCTTGGTCGGACCCCGGTTTCACCGGCGCATTTCTGCCCACCAAACGCGAGATTACGCCTGCCGGCTTCCACGCGATTTGGGAAATCCCCTACTATGGACGCGACTACGCTCAGCAATGGACCAACCTTTGCGACACACCTACCTTCGACAAAGAAAAGGTTAGCCCATCTTGCTTCGGTGTCGACCTCGTCACGCCGGTTGACAGTTACCGCTCGGTCGAACGCGCGACCAAACACGGCGCGCTTCTCATCACACTTCTTTTCACGGCGTTTTTTCTTTTCGAAGTGCTCGCGGCGTTACGACTCCATGCCCTGCACTACCTGCTCGTCGGTGCGGCACTTTGCCTTTTCTACCTCGGCCTGCTCTCGATCTCGGAGTTCATCGCTTTCGGGGCCGCGTACCTCATCGCCGCTACCGCTTCGACCCTGCTGATTGGCCTCTACTGCCGTAACATCCTGCGCAGCGGCTCACGCTCGATGCTCATCACCGCCGCACTCAGCGGCATCTACGGCTTCCTCTATTTCGTACTCCAGATGCAGGACTACGCACTCCTAGCCGGCACAGCAGCGCTCTTCACCGTCCTCGCCGTTGTCATGTACGCCACTCGAAAAATCGATTGGTCAACACAATCAACAACCCCCTGATAACTCTAAACTATCAAATAACTCCGTCCCCTTCCCGATGAAAAAAATTCTATTCTCCCTTCTTTTCGCCGCCATCGCGCTGACTTCGTGCGCTGCGCACGCGGCGGAGAACACCGATAAATCGCTTTCGCCCTATTTCTGGGTGAAGCCCTCTACCTCCGCAGGCGCCGACTCGCCAGGCACCATCGATACGCTGCCGCTCAAGTCCACCGTCATTGACGCATCCATTGCCGGCGTGATCGCTGACGTACGTGTTACGCAAGTCTATACCAACACTGGCACGGTGCCGCTCGAAGCTGTGTATATATTTCCAGGTTCGACCCGCGCCGCTGTCCACGGTCTCACGATGACTGTTGGTGACCGACGCCTTGAAGCGAAAATCAAAAAACGCGACGAAGCCCGTCGCACCTACGAAGCGGCCAAGGCTGAAGGCAAAACCACCTCACTCCTCGAACAGCAGCGCCCGAACGTTTTTCAAATGAACGTCGCCAACATTCTTCCTGGTGACGAAGTGCGGGTTGAGCTGCGCTATACTGAACTGCTCGTACCGACCGATGGCGTGTACGAATTCGTTTACCCCGGCGTGGTCGGCCCGCGTTATTCCAACAAGCCAGCCACCGGTGCTGCACCCGAAGACACGTGGGTCGCCAATCCCTATTTGAAAAAAGGTCACAACGACCCCGCTCACTATCAACTCTCCGTACAGATCGCAGCCGGCCTTCCGCTCCAAGGCGTCGCTTGTCGCACACACCCGACCAAGATCAACTATACTAACGAACGCGAAGCTCGTGTCGCTACTGATCCCGACGACGAGACTGCCTCGAACCGTGACTTCATTTGCAGCTATCGTCTCACAGGCGGCACGATCCAGTCAGGCCTGCTCCTTGCCGAAGGTAAGGATGAGAATTTCTTCTTGCTGATGGTTCAGCCACCCGCTCGTCCTCAGCCAACCCAGATCCCGCCGCGCGATTTCATCTTCATCGTCGATGTGTCGGGCTCCATGAACGGCTTCCCACTCACAATTTCAAAAAAACTTGTGCGCGACCTACTCACCGCTTTGCGACCAACAGACGCATTCAATATTCTCCTCTTCGCCGGCGACAGTCAGGTGCTCGCTCCCGCTTCGTTGCCAGCCACCACGGAGAATATCAGCGCCGCAGTCGACCTACTCGAAAAACAATCCGGTGGCGGCGGCACCGAACTATTGCCCGCCCTTAAAAAAGCTTTCGCTTTGCCGCAGGCTGAAAATGTTTCGCGTACGGTTACGATCATCACCGATGGCTACGTCGATATCGAAGCCGAAGCCTTCGAACTTGTGCGCACAAATCTTGGGCGGTCCAATTTGTTCGCCTTCGGAATCGGATCATCCGTCAACCGTCATCTGATCGAGGGTCTTGCTCGCGTCGGTCAGGGCGAACCTTTCATTGTCACCGAGCCGGACAAAGCGCCCGCCGTCGCCGCAAAATTCCGCGAGTACATTTCTACGCCCGTACTCACCCGCGTCGCGCTCGATTTCGGCGGACTCGAAACCTATGACCTCGAACCATCCGCCATCCCCGATGTACTCGCCCAGCGGCCCGTGATCGTTTTCGGCAAATGGCGCGGTGAGAAAAAAGGCGCGATCACCGTGCGCGGAATTTCCGGCGATCAGCCTTACGCGACATCCCTGGATGTGACGAAAGCCACCGTGCTGCCCTCGGCCGATGGCCTCGCCCATCTCTGGGCGCGCACGCGCATCGCACAGCTCGGCGACCTTGCCAGCCTCAAAGCGACCGACGAATGCGTGGCGCAAATCACAAACCTCGGCCTGACTTACAATCTACTGACCAAATACACGTCGTTTGTCGCGGTCGACGACGTGGTTCGTCGAACCACGCCTGCACTTCAGACCGTTAAACAACCCGCACCCTTGCCGCAAGGCGTGGAAAATACCGCTGTCGGTGAGAACGTGCCCACTTCACCCGAACCTGCCACGATCGGCTTGATGGCTATTGCCGGCGCTCTGCTGGTCGTGATGTTTATCCGCCGGCAGAAATGCACGACGTAAAGACTCTGCTCGCAGGAGGAGCGGATACTCCGTGCACGCTGGTTTGAGTCGCCAAAAAAATACCTGACAACGCTGCAATACCAGCACGGCCTGCCGCCTCCACCTCGACCCAATGAATGACAATTATCCCGTCCAAGTTAGGAACGGCGTTCCAAGCCGTCCGTCGCATCTATTATTCTGCCGCACCGTCCTCGTGCTCACACTCTGCGTTGCTTGCTGGCCGATCGCACGCTGGTATGTGGCGCGCGTGAGCGATGGCTCGGACGAACCTTGGGGTCTTGCTGCATTGGCAGCGGCTTTGCTTTTCGCGCCACGCAAAGGCTGGACCGAACCTTTAACCAGAGGTCGTATCAATCTACTCAGTGGGATCGTAGGCATCTACATGGTGAGTTATCAGTGGCTCCCGCCGCTCGGACACGCGTTGCTCTTTGTCACCGCACTTGCCGCAGCGGTAGGCCGGCGTGGCTTCGCCCTCGCGTGGTGGGCGCTTTTGGTTTTGTCGCTACCGCTGATCGCATCGCTGCAGTTTTATCTAGGTTATCCGTTGCGTCTCGCGACTACGGCGCTCTGTGTGCCGTTGCTGCGCCTCGGCCAATTGCGTGTCGTAGCCGAAGCCACGACACTACGCTGGGCGGGTGAAACGGTGATCGTCGATGCGCCGTGTAGCGGTATTCACATGTTATGGACAGGGCTATTCCTCGCTGCAGCACTCGCGTGTTGGCAACAGCTCGATACACGCGCAACGTTTCGTCTACTGCGGCGGGCCAGCTTCACGGTTTTCGTCGCCAATGTCCTGCGCGCAACCGCACTTTTTTGCATCGAAGCGAAGATTTGGCCATCGCCGTCATGGGCTCATGAAGGCGTTGGTCTTGCGCTTTTCGGAGCAGCTGCGGTCGCGATTACTTGGGTGAGCTGCAACGTACAGCGAGGCATTCCTGCCGAACCGCAACTCGCCGAGACAGTTCGCCCAATTCTAGGAATTTGAATCTCCATGAAAACTGTCCTGCTTTTTTTCATCCTCTGTGTACTGGCCGCGTGGATACCTGCGTGGTCTTCGTCGCCTGTGTACGATGCCTCGAACGAGTCGTTTCCTGGTTGGGGTGCTGCGCCGCTGCCGACAGGTCTTGCGACTGTAACGTCGACCGAACGAGAACACCGTTTCGCCGCTGGTTTTCCTGGTCAGATTGGCGTGTTTTCCGATGGCACGCGGACCTATGTGGTGCGCTGGGTACGCACGGCCACACGCAAGCTTCACCCAGCGTCAGACTGCCTACGCGCGCTTGGTTACGCGGTGAAGCCAACACCGATTTTCGCCGAGGCCGACGGCACACACTGGGGCACCTCAAGCGCGCGACACGACTCGGAACAACTGCGTGTGCGTGAGCGGATCGTCGATGCAGTCGGTCGCGAGTGGACCGACGTCTCGGCTTGGTTTTGGTCAGCCACGTTGGGCCGCAGCGTCGGACCTTGGTGGGCCGTCACGATTTTCGAGCCGGCCCCGTCAAAATCATGAATGCCTTACAGTCCTTCTTTGATTTTGTTATAGATCGCGTAGGAGAGTTTTTCGTTTCCGATTGTGCCCGCGCGAATGCGGACAGTCGTGATCGCATCAGAGGTCTTTTCGACCTTGATGTGAATCCGAATATCCTCAGCCGTGCGCGCATCGAGAATCCCTACAAGGGCGTCTTTTTTCTCCTCAATTTTAGAGAACTGAAGTTCGGTTAGCGCCTTGCTCGCGGCCCGCTCAACCACTTCAAAGCGGCGATCAAAGTTGGCCTGCAACTCGCCGCGAACATAAAGAACGGCGTTGGGTGTCGTGCTATCAACCACGTTCACGCAGCCCGATTGGAAGGCGGCAATCGCCAGGAGAAGCGCCACGGCCAAGCCACGACTAGTGAGAAGCTGGGATATTTTCATAAGAAGAGGGCGGATGGACCACCAGATCACGTATTGGTTTCATCATTTACGCAATAGCCTCAATACCAATTGTCACCGTCGTCGAATCCAGCCTTGGCCTTTGATCCAAAACGTCAATATGAGCCCGGTCACGAAGCCTCCCGCGTGCGCCCACCAGGCCACTCCGCCCCGGGCCGCCTGGTCGTTAACCAATGAGCCTACTCCGTTGAGCGCCTGCAAAGCGAACCACACGATCAGCAGCACAAACGCCGGGAGCGGAACGATCGGCACGATCCAAGGCACAAGCGTAAAGACCCACGCGGTTGGAAAAAGCACCAGGTAGGCACCGAGCACTCCCGAAATCGCACCGCTTGCGCCGAGCATGGGCAAAGGCGATTGCGCGTCCATCGCCACCTGCAATGCCGCCGCGCCCACTCCCGAAACAAGATAAAAACATAAATAGCGGAACGGCCCCAGCCGGTCCTCCACGTTTTTGCCGAAGATCCACAGGAACCAACAATTACCCAATACATGCGCTACGCCTCCGTGCAGAAACATCGCAGTGAACACGGTCAGCCACTGGCGTCCGTCACCTAGTCCCGCCAGTAATCGCTTCGGAACCAACGAATATTCGAGCAGAAACGTTGGCAGGGCTTTCCCTCCCTGCGTCGCGAGGACGACCTCGTAAATAAAAACAGCCACGTTGGCAGCGATCAGGAGACCTGTAACAACTGCAGCACGGCGGCGCGGGGCATCGTCCCATAACGGAAGCATACACTACGTGGACTCGGACCGCCCGCCGACGTCAAGGACTCTCTCCACCCTTCACAATGATCCAAGCTGGGATTGAATCCCGCCGCCGACTCTGCAAAGTGAGAACAGCATCGCTTGATCACGCTTCCGACCACCCTCAAAAGCTCCCTCGCCACCGTGTGTTACACGCTCGGGCTCGCGCTCGCCGTGTATCTCACCTTGCTGAAATTATTCGCCCTGCCGTGTATCGGCCCCGGAAATTGTCAGGCAATTTTGTATAGCAAGTATGGTTCGGTCTTTCAGGTGCCAGTTGGAGCATACGGAACGCTGCTCTGGCTAGGCGTGATTTTCGTACCCAACAAAGACAAACGTGACGTTCTACTCTTGATGCTCGCGGGCGGCACAGCGCTGTTCATGGCAATCCAGTTTCTCGTCCTACGCGGTTTCTGCCTATATTGCACCCTCCACGCCGTCGCCGCTTGGGGAGCATTGTTTCTGCATCACTATCGGCCACGTTTATGGATGGCCGCGCTCGCCCTTGCCCTGGCCGGAGGGGGTTTTCTGCTCGCCCGCGAACATGCCGAAACACACGCCAGAAACGGAAACGCGCAAGCCGCTAAACTAGCCGTTTTAGCCGACAACATCAGCGCACTTCCTTGGCTTGGCACTATCCATCCGCGCAGTCCCGCCCTTATCCTTAGCCTCGATTGCGCCGCCTGCCTCGACTTGCTCGAAAAACTCACGCAGGAAAACTACAAGGGCCGCAGCATCGGTCCTGCCTTGTATTTAAAAACCAACGACGCCAACCGGACGCTCACTTTAGAATTCGTTGCCGCCGTACTTGCTCAACGCGAACTTACACGTCGTGAAGCGTTGCTCGCCACAGCTACGATCTTGTTGATGGAAAAAGAAAACGCTCTTTCGAGTCCTGACGTCGCAGCCGTGCGTCTAGCCGCGATGTTTCCGGCCTCCGCGGAAAAAAAGACTGATGCCGAGAAAATCCTCGCCGCGCAGGCCAAAACACTCGCCAACACTAATCTAGGTGACATCACGCCGCTCCTGATCTCTCGCGACGGAGTTCCGCACGCTATTTTCAAAACCCCCGAGCTTTTCCCCTAAATCAGCAGGACCGCATCGCGATGAATGAGATTGCGAAAGCAACGGCCGGCCGATTGGAACGAATAACTCTACGCGGAGCAGAAATCCGTTTATTTAACCTTATCAGCCGGCTCAGCGCGGAGAATCACCGGGATCTCGGTTTCCAGTTTTTCACCATCGTAGACGCGCAGCAACTGCGTGAACGGACCAGGCAGGGTTGGCGTCACCGAAATTTCGCAACGAAACTTGCTCCCATCGTTCTCCAATATCTTAACCGAACCTTCGGCCAATTTAAAACGAGCTGGTCCAGCACCACTCCAACCTTGAATCGAGATTTCTCGCGAAGTGACCTGCCCTACTTTGACGGTCGGAAGCACGACAGGATTTGGCTGTACGCGCAGCGCCGACGTGATCGGTACAAAAACATTAAACGAAATGTTAGGTTCCACAGTATCCGACGTTTCGAGAGCCACTTTGACGGTATAGTTTCCAGCCGGAGCATCTGCCGATTTTACCAATTTGAGGTGGAAAATTTTTCCACCGTCAATGCGCGTTGTTACCTGCAGCCAATCTGGCGTACAGGTGATTTTACCCAGCGATACATCGCCCTGGCCGAGATATTGCAGCGCGACTTCCATCTCAGCGGCGGTGCCTTTCTGACTAGGTGGAATAACGATTGTGGATGGTTCGAGCATCCAGGATTTGAAAAGTGAAACAGTCAGCTCCACGGGAATCGTGAGATTACCCGCAGAAGTCTGTACATAAACATTGCGGTGAAGGCGCCCTTGGTAGCCGCGGGTTTCAAGAGCGATTTTAAGCAAGGTGGACTCGTTCGGCGCCAACGTATGCTTTTCGGGCGTAGCGACCGTGCAACTACAGTCTGCGGTGACACCGACGATCTCCAGCACCGTCGTGCCGCTATTGGTCAGCTTCACTTCGGTGCCAATCGTCTGACTCTGCTGGTTGCGGCCCAGATCGACGGCAGCTGGTTCGGCTTTAAGTTGCGCACGGACGGACGTCGCACTCAGTGCGAGCGCAAGAAACAGCGTCAAGAAATGTAAACAGATGCGCATGGTACAAGTTACCGGAAACCGTTTAGGCTTTTTCCTCAAGCACCGCGCGAATCGTGCGCGCCAGATCGGTCAGCTTGTAAGGCTTCGGCACCATACCGCGGAACCCGTGCGCACGATAGTTAGAAAGAACCGGATCGCTGGAGTAACCGCTGGAAACAATCGCGCGGACATGCGGATCGATCTTGAGCAACTCTTCCATCGCTTCGCGGCCGCCCATGCCGCCAGGCACGGTGAGATCCATCATCACAAGCCTGAAAGGAGTATTATTTTTGTACGCTTCCTCGTAGGCAGCCACGGCAGCCGTACCATCCGCGACCGCCACAGGAGTAAAGCCAAGCCGCTCGAGCAGCGTGCAAGCCACGGTGCAGATCGTTTTCTCGTCATCCATGAACAACACACGTCCACTCATATTAATGATTCTGGATGGTGTTTCCGGTTCATCCACTACTACGCCGAGTACAGCAGGTAGCCAAATGAAGAACGTCGTGCCTTTACCGAGTTCGGATTCAACGTCGATGTGCCCCTGATGGCGCCGCACGATTGAATAAACGGTCGCCAGGCCCAAACCACTACCCGATTGCTTGGTGGTAAAGTAGGGATCGAAAATTCGCTGCAGATGCTCGGCTCGAATTCCTAGCCCGGTGTCAGAAATCTCAAGTCGCAGGTATTTGCCAATCTGGAGCGGACGAGATGATTCCGGCGTGACCTCTTCATTATGGATCGAGATCGTGGCCTGGCCACCGTCGGGCATAGCCTGCACCGCATTGATCACGAGATTCTGCACGACTTGACCGATCTGGCTTTTGTCGACGTCGGCAGCCCAAAGGTCAGGATCGAACTTGAACTCGCAAAGAACTTTCGATCCGTGCAAGGCAAACTCCGAGACCTCGCGAACTATTTCGGGCAACTGCACGGTCTTGCGAACCGGTTCACCACCTTTTGCAAACGTCAATAATTGCTGCGTGAGATCGCGGGCGCGCAAGACCCCGCGTTCTGCCTCACCTAACCATTTGCCAGCGGCGACCATGACCCCGGAATCGAGCATGGCCAGCGTGACGTTACCCATCACGACGGTGAGGATGTTATTAAAGTCATGCGCAATGCCGCCCGCCAAAATACCGACCGATTCAAGTTTAGAGGAACGGAGAAGTTCGGCTTCGAGGCGAACGCGCTCGGTGATATCACGGAAAACCACCACCGCGCCGATCGCTCGGCCAGCCAGATCATGCATCGGTGCACAACGGCCATCCACCATGCACTGCGCCCCTTGGCGGTTTATTAAAGTGGAATGTAGTGGAAAATCCACGACGCGATGTTCGGAGATCGAACGCGCCACCGGCATGGTGATATTGGCACGAGTTTTTTCATGACGCAGTACGCAAACCTGCTCAACGCCGCGTCCGATCGCCGTGCCAGCCGGCCAGCCAGTGAGGCGCTCGGCCGCTTCATTCATAAACTGCACGACCCCATCCGTGTCGGTCGTAAGCAGACATTCGGCCATGGCTCGCAAGGTTACGCGCAAGCGTTCGCGTTCAGCAGCGAGAGCGGCCTCAGCGCTGCGGATATCCGTAAGGTCAACTAGAACCAGTTGCGTGGATTCGAAGCCCTGGCGACCGCCGAGATTCGGCAACCACCAACGGAAATAAACGCGCCGGTCGGTGCCATCGAGACCGTGTAGCGTGATTTCACCTTCGATTTCATTACGCCCATCCCAAACCGCAATGAAAGCCTCTCGCCGCGCCCGCAGAGAATCCGGCGTAAATACCCGCGGCAGATTTTCCAACAGCTCTTTTTTCGAACCCGCTCGAGCCATGCGAACGGTTTCCTGATTCAAGTTCACCACCGCTACCAAACCCATCACTTTGGCAACTTCATCTGGATTTGCATCCATGTAAGTCACGAGACTTGTGACGCCTTTGGCGCGCAGGCCTTGTATCCACAAAGCAATTGCGCGGTAATCTTGCTCTAGAATCGCCACCGGCGAATGCTCGAACAGCACACGGAAGCGCGTCTCGCTTTCACGAAGGGCGTTTTCCGCAATCTTCCGTTCCGTGATGTCGGTGTGAGAACCGAGCACACGCAGCGCGTTGCCGTTGGCATCGAACATCGCTTGGCCACGCGAGAGAATCCACCGATAGGAACCGTCTTTGCAGCGCATGCGAAACTCACTGTGGAAAAACTCGGTCGCGCCGCGGCAATGTATCGCGAATGCCTCGTTTACTCTCGCCAGGTCGTCGGCGTGAATCCGGGAAAGCAGTTCATCGCGGCCTGTAACGATTTCGTGTGGTTCGTGCCCAAGCATCTTCTTCCAGCGATCGGAGTAGAAGTTCTCTTGGTTTTGCAGATTGAATTCCCAAATGCCGTCCTGCGTGCCACGCACAGCTAGTTCCCATCGCTCCTCGGCCCGGCGTACGCTTTCTTCGGCGTTCTTGATCTCAGTGATATCGACAAGCACGACCAGCACGCGACCTAGATCGAGCATGCCGTCGTCAAATCGAGCCACCGACCAGCGCACGGTCTGATAATGAGCCTCGTTGCGGGCATCCACAAAGCCCACCTCAGCCGTCACTTCGTTGACTCCGTCTAAGATGGCAATGAGCTCCTCGCGAAATGCCCGTAACACGCTCGCAGGTGGATCCAGCTGTTCGCGCGGAACACTTTCTCCCAGTGACGCAGCCGACAAATAGGCGATCGCGTGGCGATTGGCTGCACGCAGTTTGATGAGCCGATAGCCTTCGCGCAAAGCTTCTGGCTTGGCCGCGACCAACGCATCCAACGCAGCCTTGTTAGTCACGTTCTGCTGCTTCAACCAAAAGCCTACGTCGATAAAATCCTCCTCGAGAATGGCCACCGGCGTCCGCTCAAACAATTCACGGAAGCGAGCCTCAGATGTGCGAAGCGCTGCCTCAGCTTTCTTGCTCTCGCTGATGTCCGCGTGCGCGCCAATGAGTCGTTGGGCTCGGCCGTTCTCATCGAACAATGCCCGACCACGCGCCTCCACCCATTTATATTGGCCATCCTTGCAAAGCAGTCGGTACTCGGCCCGATAAAAATCGCTCTCATGGCGCAGGTGCGCCTGCAGTTGCGCAACGACACGGTCATGATCGTCAGGATGAATGCGGGCCTTCCACTCCGCCGCACCATTGGTCAACTCGCCAGGTGCAAAACCGAGAATCTCCTTCCAACGATCCGACACATAACCTTCATCCGTAACAAAATTTTTCTCGAAAATTCCCACGTTGAGCGCCTTCACCGCGAGTTCCCAACGGTCTTCAACCTCGCGTAACCGCGCCTCCGTCGCGCGCAGATCGCTCAAATCCGAGAACACCACGACCACACGTCGCAGATCCAGGCAATCGTCGATTTTCGCCACGCTCCAATGCATCACGCTGTGCCCCACCGAACCATCCGCGCGAGTGAACGGCAGATCGCAGACCACCTCGGATTTTCCCTGCCAGATTGCTTCGAGTTCTAATTGAAAAGGTTTCAGTGCGTCCGGCGTGATCATCGCCGCCCGCTTCTGCGCATACGTATCAAGATCGGACACGCTTGCAGCCCGCAAGGCCGCAGGATTCGCCCCCGTGATCTTCACGTTGACGAACTGCTCGGACAACATCTCGGGATTCGATTTCAGATATAATCCCAGTTCGGTCACTCCCGCCGTGCGCAATTCCTGCAACCACGACCCGACTGCCGTAAAATCTTCTTCGACGATCGCAACCGGCGTCCGTTCAAAAATCTCGCGCAGTCGCGTTTCCGACCGCCGCATCGCATCCTCCGCCTGCAAACGAGGGCGCAAATCCCGCAAAATCGCCTGAACGTAACGCCGCGAGCCCGTCGTCACCAATGAGGAGCGCGAATGCATCGGAACGACCTCGCCGTTGCGATGCTTCACCTGGATTTCCTCCTCCATGATGCCGCCGCGTTTCACGTGTTCATCAAATGCCTTCCGCATCGAGTCACGCTCGGCGATCGTGTGCAACACCGTGTGCCGTTGGCCGATAAGCTCTTTCTCCCGCCAGCCAAGCACTTCGCACGCAACGCGGTTGGCCTCGATGATCATGCCCGTCCGCGCGTCGAAAACCAAAATCGCGTCACTCGCCTGCTCCAGCAACAGCCGATGCCGCTCCTCGGAAATCTCCAATTCGCGCGCACGTTGATCCAACTCACGCCACAGCTTCTGGCTCGTGACTAAGGCCAACACGGCACTGGCTCCGGCCGTCGCCGCACCCGTTAGCAACAGGACATCCCAGCCCGAAAAATGCTGAGGCACCACGCCGTTGATGGCCCAGCCCACCAAAGCCGTCACACCGGCGATCGCCGCGACCGCGGTCTTCTGGTTACGGGAGAACTGGTAGAACTTCATACTGCTGGATGCTGTTATATATGCTCCGGACGAGCACCGCCCAACGAAGCCGCCCACCTACGCTTTGTCGAGGCGCAAAGGGTTACCGCAAACCGCCTTCTGCATTCTATACGCAATTTTAAATATTAATACCAAATCGAACGTCCCCTAAGCGCTTGTGAACTGCGAAGAACGCAAGAAGCGAAGAATTCCTCTTTTCCTGCAACTCCGCTTCCGTTCTCCCCCTGAGCAAATCTCTCTTTTTTTTATTCCTCGTCACGCAAAAAACTAAACTCCGCTTCCTTGCTTCTTGGTCGTTCGACTCCCGTGGAGGGCGACGCGCCGTCGTCGCCGGTTCGATTCGGCGGGCACGGCGACCCGCCCTCCATCGCAATCACCCGATTGGCACGCTCAAAAAGGATCCTACCTAACGGACGAGCGTTAGTTAGTCCTGGTTTTTGTCGTTCGCCAATTTTTCGCTCGGCTATGCTAAAAACTGATAGTTGTTGTTTGGCGAATACAGGTTGCGCGCCCCGTTCTTTCGGATGTCTTACCTCACCGTGGATAACGAAAGGCTCAGCTCTGAACTCCAGACCGCGTTTCTGGGGCTGCTCGATGACCAGCAGCCTTCGGTCCGCAAAGCTCTGCTCACCCACTTCCTCGAACACCAAGAAGCCTCCGCTGATTTTCTAAAAACCATCGCCAACGGCAAAAACCGTCCCCTCGCCTGGCACGCCCGCTGGTTTCTCGAAGAGCTCAAGTTCAGTGATCCCGTCGCCGAGTTCCGCGGCTTCATCCGTTCGCTCAACTACGAACTCGAAACCGGTGCGCTCCTCCTCAACCGCACCGTATTTCCAAACATCGACATCGGCGCCTGCTGCGAAAAACTCGACGCCCTCGCCGCCCGCTGCCGCGAACTTTTCGCCGAACCGATGACCACGCGCGCAAAATGCCGCGTCATCAACCGCGTGCTCTTCCACGAACACGGTTTTCGTGGCAACTCCGAGCACTACGCCGATCCCCTCAATAGCTTCCTCGAGCAAGTCCTCGTCCGCCGCAAAGGCATTCCCATCACACTCTGTCTGGTCTACATACTCGTTGGTCAGCGCCTCGGTCTCGATCTCGAACCTGTCGGCCTGCCCGCACACTTCGTGATCGGCTGCTACACCGACGACCAACCCTTCTTTATCGATGCCTTCGAAAACGGCGCCTTCCGCTCCGCCGACGAACTCTTCGACTGGCTCCGCGCCCGCAATCTCACACCCAAAATCACCGACCTCGCGCCCACGCCGATCCGCGAAGTCCTCTGCCGCTGCTGTCGCAACCTCGTGCAACATTACGAAGCATCCGCCGACGCAGAACGCGCGCGCCTCTTCGCCAGCTTCGTCGAAGAATTCGAGTCCACCTACGAACGCCACGCCCAATCCTGAACGGGAAAGTGGATTAATCTGGAACTCAGGAACACGGGAACGGAATAGTTTTACGATAGAGAACGCAGTACCCGGCCCTCCTCACCCTCTCCGTTAGGTGGGATTCTTTTTGAGCGTGCCAATCGGGTGATTGCGATGGAGGGCGGGCCGCCGTGCCCGCCGAATCGAACCGGCGACTGGAAGCACCTAACGGAGTAGTGCTAGCGCCTTCGCATGAAACCTCCGGCCTCCGTTCCTGAGTTCCAGCGTTCCAGATTAAAAAAATTATGAGTTCCCTCCCCTGCTTCCTTCGCTAGAACCAAACCGATGGCCACTGTCGAACCCGTTCTCACCCTCGCCGATCTCGAAACCTGGTCCTTCCCCGGCACCGCGCTCGCCGTGCTCGGCCACCCGATTAAACATTCCATCAGCCCGGCCATGCACAACGCCGCGCTGGCCGAACTCGCCCGCACCGACAAGAAGTTCGCCTCGTGGAAATATTTCCGCTTCGACGTCCCGCCTGAAGACCTGCCCCGCGCCCTCGAACTTCTTCGCGCCAAAAACTTCCGCGGCCTCAACCTCACCGTCCCTCACAAAGTTATCGCCTTCGATCGCATCGCCGCCATCGATCCCGCCGCCCAGCCGGTCGGAGCCGTCAACACGCTCCTCGCCACCGAAAAAGGCTGGCACGGTTTCAACACCGACGGCTACGGCCTCGCCACTGGCATCCGCGAAGACCTCGGCCTCGACGTCGCCCACTCTGACATCATCCTCCTCGGCGCCGGCGGAGCCGCCCGTGGTGCTGCTATAGAATGCCTCCGACCTTTAGCGCGGTGCCGCTCGCTCTGGATCGCGAACCGAACCACCAGCAACCTTGATAAGCTTCTCGTCGATCTCAAGGCATTTGATGGAGGCTCCGCCTCGCTTTGCGGCTTCGATCCTCAAAACCCGCCCGCCGAACTACCCGCCAACGCCATCATTATCAATGCCACCTCTGCCGGGCTCCACAACACCGACCCGCAACCCGCAAACCTAATACAATTCCCCCGTCCCGCTGGCGTTTACGACATGATCTACAATCCGCCACAAACAAAACTCCTCGCCCAAGCCAACGCTCTCGGCATCGCCCACGCCAACGGCCTCTCGATGCTCATCCACCAAGGCGCCCGCGCCCTCACCCACTGGACAGGTCTACCTACCCCCGTCGCCTCTATGCGCACCGCCGCCAAAGCCGCGCTCTAGAGCATTTCGAATTCTGGTGTAGCCGGGGGCGCCGAACCCGGCCTCTCAATCCCCGGCCTCAACGCGGCGGCTACAACAAGTCTCGCTGCCATTCGGTCGTTCTGGCATCGACCCATTCGGCAATACGGCGATGAGTTAGGCTGTTTTGGTCGGGTACGCGTTGAGCCGCTTCAACTCACCCGCACCACTCAATTCGAACTCCAACGTGAGCATGCCGCACTTGTAGCAAAGCACTGTTTCGTCCGAATCCCTGTCAACCGACGCAGGCTTTCCGAGGCTAGCCGTGAGCTCTTGCTCACTCGTGCTGCGCGTGAGCAGTAACCCTGAACTCAGCTTAGGCGTGCAAAACACGACCTGCTCAGCCGGCAAATGCGTATCAGGACCAATAAAATAAGCCACGTACGCCAACTTGCCTTGCTCGTAATCGATCTGGAATCCGGCCGCCGAGTAAAGGAGCTCACAATATTGCTCTGAATGACGACGAAAGCTTTCCGGGCGACCAAAGACTTGGGCCTGATCGAAGAGCGAACCAAACCGTAGCTCACCCACAGCCCCTTCGCGAAGTCTTAAAATCGGCGTGCCCAAATTTTGCGGCAACCACGACGACGTCGGATTGACGGTCTCACCTGTGAAGTATTTCAAAAACGACTTTAGCATGACCTGACTGTGTTGAAAAGCTGTGCCGCGTCTAAGGGCACACTTGGCACCAGCGCCTGGTTCGGCAGATTGAAACTCTTCATGTTGAACTACGTCTTGCCGATCGCCGCCACGTTAGAGCAACAAGCCAGAACGAAAAGAGCTGCACAACCTCAGGCACTGCAGAATCACAATCAATCAAGGCACGACGAGTGAACACGTGAGCAGGCTGTATCGTCCCAACGACATGACCACCGGAAATAATATCGTAACAACGTGTGAAAGCAGATTGCGCTTTCACGGTGAGTTGAACCTCGTCGGTGCTTACCTCAAATAATCGAAACATGGCACTTGGCTTTATCGCATCAGCACAGCTCTTTCCTTCTTGGTCGAGGGACCAATGTCCGCTCATAAAACCATGCTTGCGCACAGAGAATTGAGCGCCGCTAAACGAAATATCACCCTGTTCCGTTAAATAGTCATAGCCCAGTTCCGCTAAGCCGCTAGATAAGCCAGAAACTTGGTAGTCCCAGGAGATGAGTGATCGTGGAATACAGGTCAGCATGGGCTATCGTTATTGGTGCTACGATGACTACGGCTGGCGCGGCTCCTGCCCCGCAGGATCCGTGACGGACGTAGGCAATGGCACCAGCGCCTTATTTGGCTCTTTTTCATCTAGAACCGGATTTGATTTCGAAAAAAGAAGTACCAGGGCAAGGCCGATATCAACGCCGGGAATCAAAAGCAGCAAAAGCCAAAACCATTGCATACCGACATCGCGAGAACGCGCGTAGATGACAAAGATCAGCCAATAAAATATGATCACAATGGTCGGTAGCCAAAACCATGGGGTTCGAATCGCTTTTTCAAAGGACGACAATTCTTCGAAATGTGCAAATAACCAGTTAACCGCTAGCGTACAGACTAGGCTCCTAATTAAGTACGATAAGCGGCCAATGCGGTGTGGGAATAGAAAGCTCATATTCTTGCCGAACGTTCAACGGTGAGCCAACGGCGCCGGATTGTCGCCAAAAGAGGACGTGTTATAGCCCGGCCTATTTTCATAACGCACGAACTATCGTGAAAATCGCGAAAGCAATAATGAGTGGACCGGCAATCTTCATGAAACCGCCCCATTTTTTGCGCCACGCTTCGCCCTTAATCTTGTCTTTGCTGGGCGAAACGACGCCAAAGCCAACCAAGGCACAGTAGACGCCTGCCGCGAGCGAGAGCAGTCCGTCGATAATCGCTGGATTCATTGTTATGTGTTTTTTGTCAAAATTACAGATTAACCACGCCGTATTTGCGGGCAGAGATTAAAAGGACGGACGTAATCATAGGCGTTGCGCTGAGCGACTGGTTAGCCATATTATTTTATCGTAGCTAGCGGTATTAGGTATCGCTGGCATACTTCCCTTCCATCGGAACTGAATCTGACTTGTATCGCAATGTAAGCTCGGCCGAGCTCTTGCGATGAGAAGGCAAAGGATCCTTCGTAAACCGTATTTCGAGCGATCCGCGCCGACTGCTTCATGCGCTCGTCGTCGACCAATTTCAGTGCCTCCGGTTGAACCTCGCGATTCAGAACAACAAGTTCGCACTTTTCATACCTGACACCCTCCTTAACGCGTACAGAAAAATCCACGGCGTAGATTGCAAGAAGACCATCCTTCTTCTCCGACCTACGTACCGCGCCCCCTTTCGCTTGGAGATCTTCCTGCGTCACGAGCATCGGAACTGGGCGGGCCATCGCGCGCACTCCCGCCTGCACGTTTTGAACCGCGAGAATAAGAAAGAGGCAGATTACGAGCGCTTTCATTGGCTAACGTTAAAGGTCTGCCGCGACCCTGTCTGGCGCGACACGTGCGCAAGCACGGGGCGTGATAGACAGGGTCGTTGGCGGTATCGTCTGATTATGCTCAGGTTTCAAACTTTGCTTGGTTTACGACCATTTTTAAATACCCAGCAAGTCCGTTCGACGATGAGTCCCCACATTATGCCGCTTAGTCCGAGAAATAAAATGAACAACGGCAAAGACCAGCTTCCATCTTCGCCCAACACAAACATCACGTACAACCTCATCGGCAGAGCCAACAAAGCGAATGCCAATCCGATCGTGTCCGAGATCAAAGTATGCGAATGGCCAATGGGCGTTAACCGGAGGACAGCTAACAAAGCCAATACCGAGATGATCACGGTGGCCGAAACAGATAGAATAATTTTTTTATTCATATTTTGGATGGGTCAGAAATTTTGCCTAACGTTGTATAGTCGTAAGATTTTCCGGAGTGGCCGGGTTAAAGGCAGCAAAGCCGGGAGGAAGGGAAATTATTATGGAGAGACTAGTTTTGAGGGAACCAATTAAGAAGGGTAAAGAGGTCTTTGAATCCGAAAGAAGCGGCGCGACGTCGGCTCGCGGTAACGGAGGCCCAATTCCCGGTAGGAGGCGTACTGGCTAAGCTTCCACATGGAGGGTTTTGTGGCGCATACACGGAAACTTGGCGAGCAATTAGCGCTCCTCTTTCAAACGCACAAAAACCTCTGATGTTGGCGTGGCAGGGTCAGACCGCCGGGCCGTCCGGTTAGTTCAGGACCGTTGGCAGGCAACGTTCTCGGATGACCCGGCGGGGCGTCCCTATTTTTGCCTCTTTTTGTATGTTCGAGAGAGAAGCGGAATGAGCTCGATCGACTGCGTCAAAGCCTGTCGGCTTTTCAAAAACATTGTCCTGTCACCACCGGATTCGCAGGAGGCCGAGTCGAGCCAGTAGCGCAGTCGTGTGGGCCCTGGTTCAATGAGCAGCGTGCATCTGGAGAGTCCCGTCGGGCGCTGAGGCAATCGGGCGGCGAAAAGCGACTTCGAACTAGCGCGTTTCTGCAAGCGAACGACAAGAGCGGCAGCATCACCGAAAGTTACTGAATATGAGGCCAAAACGTTTGGCTATCAGTCGATAAGTTTTGGCTAACAACCAATAAGCTCTGGCTTACGATTAATAAACTCTGGCTTACGACCAATAAGGCTTGGCTAACGACCTATAAGTCCTGGCTAAAGATCAAAAGGTTCTGGCTAAGGACCGATAGGCTTTGGCTTACGATTAATGAACTTCGGCTAACAACCGATAAGCTTCTCCTCACGAGCGATAGGCTCTGGCTAACGACCGTTAAGCCTCTCCTTACGACTGATGAGCGACTCCTCACGATCAAGGAGCTCTGGCTATGAACCAATATGCTCTTCCTCACGACCGATGAGTGACTCATTACGATCAATCAGTGACGTCTCACGGCTGATAAGTTCCTCCTCACGGCAGAGGGGCCGCACCTCACGACCAAGATACTCCGCCTCAGCCCTCCTCGCCACCAAAGAGCGGCGGCTGGAGCAGTTGGGACAAAGCTGCAGCCCGCCCGAGTGTAGTCGGCCGCGCCGCAGACTACACCACACCATCGAGCGGGTTTGGCTCCTGCCGTCTACACACGTCACGCTGTCAGACCTCAACCAGCGCAGCGCTGACGCCAGAGCTCGCGGTAGGTTGTTTCAAGCTGAGCCGTAAAACGCACGGCATCGCACAGGGGGCTGATACGCATTTTCTCGCGTTGATTGGTTCGGTCCTCGGCCAAGCGCCGCAGATCCGACGCGAGTGCCGCACATTTTTCGATGTAGTCGTCTTCTGAATGCGTAATCAAATCCGGACGCCCTAGGTAAGTGAGCAGACTGGCGCTCACGCGGGAGACGTGGGTTTGCCCGGCAAGCGTAACAACCGGCACACCCATCCAAAGCGCTTCACAGGTTGTCGTCGTGCCGTTGTACGGAAACGGATCGAGCGCGATGTCGACTCCCTGGTAAAGGCGCTGATGATCGGCCACAGAGAGTTCGTCACTGCAAAGAGTCAAACGATCGAGCAACACACCGTGGTGGCTAAAAGTTTCGCGCACACCTGTCGCGGTCTCGGGGTCGGCGAGACTGCGCGCCTTAAGAAAGAGACGTGCTGTGGGAAGACGAACCAATAGCCGCGCCCAGAGAGCAAGCACAGCTGGGTTGATTTTGGCAAAGTGATTGAAACTCCCAAACGTAACGTAACCGTTTTTCAACGCGGGAAGATCGCTCACGACAGGAGCCTGATCCGACGGTTTGTAGCAGGAGAAAACTTCCGGCAGTCGTACCAGCTTCTCAGTGTAGAAAGCCTCGGTCTGGCCCGGTGGATCGCTGATTTTATCAGTCAGACGATAGTCGATTGCCGCTAAACCCGTGGTGTTTGGGTAGCCGATCCAGGTGATTTGCGCCGGTGCGGGGCGGCGTGCGAAAACGAGCAACCGGTGTCGGGCGGTATGACCGGCAAGATCGACTAGTATGTCGATTTTGTCGTTACGAATTAGTTCGGCCACCTGGTCATCGTTGAGCGGGGCGATATCGCGCCATTGATCACTGAGTGCTCGCAGGCGCGCGGTGGTGGCGTCGGCCACGGGTGCATCGGCATAACACACGACCTCAACTTCCGCGCGATTATGCGCGGCCAACACCGGCTCGATGAAATAAGAAACGGCGTGGTGAACAAAATCGGGCGAAACGTAACCAATACGCAAACGACGCGTAGGATCGCGTGAGTTGATTAAAACCGGCGCGTTCTTTTTTAATGGTTCGGCATAAAGTTGCGACCAGCGCTTGTGCTCAGCAAAGATTTCTTCAGCCGGCAGGCCGGGGACGAAGTTGAGAGCGTAGACCAGATTACTGTGGGTGCTGGGACTCGGCTGAGCGGCGAGCGCGGAGCGAAATTCGGCGACTGCCTCACCAGGCCGACCCTGAGAACGCAACGCCCGGCCCAGATTGTCGTGAGCGGCCGGATACGCCGGCTTGAGGCGAAGCGCAGCTTGTAGTTGTTTTTTTGCTTCTCCAATCCGACCGGCGTCCAGGAGCGCGCTGCCAAGAATGTTAAGCGCCTCGGGGCGGCCGGGCTCCAATTTGATTGCGCGCTGGAAACAGGCGATGGCTTCGTCACGGGCTGCCAGCACCAGCAGCGATACCCCGAGGTTGAGCCAGATGACGGCGTTTTTTGGCGCAAGTTCCGAAGCACGCCGCAGGCTGGCGACGGCCTCAGTATGACGCTGCAAACTTTTCAGTGCATTGCCGAGTTGGAGGTGGGCCTCGGCGGAGCGTGGATCAAGCGCGAGGGCTTTATTAAATTCCGCGATCGCCTCGGTGTGATGGCCTTGAGCACGCAGTGAAACGCCTGAGCGCAGGAGGCGCTGAACGTTTTCCAAGTGTGAAGGGGTGATCGGCACGCTGTCGCAGTTTGTACCGTATTCCATGGCGAAATACGGCCGCGGCAACCTCCAAAAAAAGGTAACCCCCGCGTGCTCTAACACGCGGGGGTTTTGGGAAGACCTTATCAGACAGGTTTATTCTGGATCGTTTTACTGCAACAGTTTCAACGCGGTCTGGGCTGAACCGTTCGCCTGGGCGAGCATGGAGGTGCCGGCCTGGACGAGGGTGTTCCAACGTGCTAACTGGGTCGATTCCTCAGCAACATCCACATCAATGATGCGGCTATTGGCTGCTTCGATGTTGGCCTTGTTGGTTGTCACCAGATCTGCAGCGAATCCGAGTTGGCTCTGTTCCGCACCGTTGGCGGCGCGGCTGGTAGCCAGGGTCTGGATGGCAGTAATGATATTGGCTTGGCTGCCGATGGCCTGGGTAGTTACGGCGGCCTTGCCACTTAGGCTGATCGTGCCAGAAGCGTCGTTGACCGACACAGTGAGGGCCGTGGAACCGAAGAGCGCATTGCCGTTGAACGTTTCGTTACCGATAAGGGTAAGTTGGGCGTTCAGAGCAGTGAACTCCGTATTGTAGTTGGCCAGATCACTCGACGATTTCGTGACGTCTGAATTGAGGGTCGCGAGCTCGCTCATACGCTCAAGAACCTTGCTTGCTACCTTCATCGCACCATCCTGCGTCTGCAGGTAGGCCGTGGCGTTGCCGATGTTGTTATGGATCGCACCCTGGCGTTTAGCCGCGGCGGACAACTTCATCGACACAGCCAAGCCACCGGCATCATCGGATGGACTGACGATTTTCGAACCGCTCGAAAGCCGGTTAAGGCTCTTTTGCAGGTTGGCGCTAGACGAGGCCAGGTTGTTTGAGGCAACCGTAGCCGCGTAGTTAGTATTAATTACGACTGACATAGTGGTATCTTTCCTTGATGAGTGCGACGTCCGTCGTCGCCACGGGCCCGGAGATTCAGCGCGGACCGCGCCGTTTGGAGCGAAAGCCCCAAAGGATCACCCTGCGAAGGTTAGCTGGCTGCTAGTGGTAATCTAAGGATTGAACCAAGGTCAGAACGAGTTGGATGCAATTTTGGCGAAAGCATCCGCCGTGTAATTATACGTGCTCCGGTTGTCTGGCTTCCCTCTCTTCCTCAGCCATCCGTGGCATACCCGGCTAGCGGGATGCCGTCGGACGGCTTGGAAGAAACTGAAGGCTTACTGGAGGAGCTTGAGCGCGGTCTGGGCGCTCTGGTTGGCCTGGGCGAGCATGGAAGTGCCGGCCTGGACCAGGGTGTTCCAACGTGCCAGCTGGGTCGATTCCTCAGCCACATCCACATCAATGATGCGGCTATTGGCTGCTTCGATATTGGCCTTGTTGGTTGTCACTAGATCGGCAGCGAATCCGAGCTGGCTCTGTTCCGCACCGTTGGCGTCGCGGCTGGTAGCCAAGGTCTGGATGGCGGTGACGATAGTGCCTGGAGCACCAATTGTCTGGGCACCGACTGCGGCTTTGGCGCTCAAACTGATCGTGCCAGCAGCGTCGTTGACCGCGACGGTCAACGCTGTAGAGCCGAAGAGCGCATTGCCGTTGAACGTTTCGTTACCGATGAGGGTAAGTTCGGCGTTCAGAGCCGTGAACTCTGTATTGTAGTTGGCCAGATCACTCGACGATTTCGTGACGTCGGTATTGAGGGTCGCGAGTTCGCTCATACGCTCGAGGACCTTGCTCGCCACCTTCATCGCACCGTCCTGCGTCTGCAGGAAGGCTGTAGCATTGCCGATGTTGTTATGGATCGCGCCCTGGCGTTTAGCCGCGGCGGACAACTTCATCGACACTGCCAAGCCACCGGCATCATCGGATGGACTGACGATCTTAGAACCGCTCGAAAGCCGGTTAAGGCTTTTTTGTAGGCTGGAGCTAGACGAGGCTAGGTTATTCGAAGCAACCGTGGCCGCGTAGTTTGAATTAATAACGACTGACATAGTGGTATCTTTCCTTGATGAGTGCGACATCCGTCGTCGCCACGGGTCCGGGATTCAGCGCGGACCACGCCGTTTGGAGTAAGAACTCCGAAATTGTCACCCTGCGAGGGGCAAAAGCTGACTGCTAGTGGTAATTAAGGAACAAATCTGCCTTTCGGAACGGATTGGATGCAATTTTGGCGAAAAGCATCATCCGGGTAATCATACCTGGCGCTCTGGGGTGTTACCCCTGCCTCGGTCTTCCCGAGCAGACCTGACTTGGCGCGTCAGGCTGCTACGGAAGGAAGATCAGAGTATTTTACTGCAGGAGCTTGAGCGCGGTCTGGGCGCTCTGGTTGGCCTGCGAGAGCATGGAGGTACCGGCCTGGACCAGGGTATTCCAACGGGCCAGCTGAGTCGATTCCTCAGCAACATCCACATCAATGATGCGGCTATTGGCTGCTTCGATATTGGCCTTATTGGTTGTCACGAGTTCGGCTGCAAACGTGAGCTGGCTCTGTTCGGCACCGTTGGCGGCGCGATTGGTCGCCAGTGCCTGGAGGGCGGTGATGATGGCGGGGCCGCCACCGATCGTCTGACTGCCAACAGCGGGTTTAGCCGACAGAGCAATCGTGCCACCTGCGTCATTAACCGCGATGTTCAGCGCGGTTGAGCCGAAGATATTCTGGCCGTTGAACTGCTCCGCGGCAATCAGGCCGAGTTCGGCATTGAGAGCAAGGAACTCAGTATTGTAGTTAGCCAGATCGCTTGAGGATTTCGTGACGTCGGTGTTCAAGGTCGCGAGTTCGCTCATGCGCTCGAGGACCTTGGCGGTCACTTTCATCGCACCGTCCTGCGTCTGCAAGAAGGCGACAGCGTTGCTGATATTGTTATTGATAGCTCCCTGGCGCCGAGCGGCGGCAGACAACTTCATTGACACTGCCAAGCCACCGGCATCGTCGGAGGGATTGACAATTTTAGAACCACTCGAAAGCCGATTTAGGCTTTTCTGAAGGTTCGCACTGGACGTCGCCAAGTTGTTAGAGGCAACCGTGGCGGCATAGTTTGAATTAATTACGACTGACATGGGGATCTTCCTTGATTTAAACTACCACTTCCGTGTGGCGACGGGACCGAGGGTTGAGCCGGTCCGCTCGGCTGCGAGGTTCTTCGCAGTTGCACAAAATAACGGCCGTCTGGGGGTATTCCTTTAGGCGAAAATGCAAAAAATACTCAGAAAGCCATAACTGGTCCGCTGCTCCATAGTTAAAGTATATAAACGCCGCGCAAAAATAATTTCTGCAAAAAATATCCAGTCTGCATGCCACTGCGCTCCAACCCGCCAGTCTTCGCGCCGTTAATTTTTAAGTCATTGGAAACCATTAAACAGCACCTGCGTGGCTCAAGTTTCCTGTCTGAGTGACGATGTCCCTCATAACGTCTTTGTGTAGTCACTTCTAAAACTTTCCCGGTCATGACAGCTATCAATACCACCTCTATCGCCTCGTCGCTTACCGGTAGCACGTTCGACTGGCAGAGCTTTGTCGAAACCATCATCCAACTCGACAGTGCACCGATCACCAAGCTGCAAAACGAGCAAAGCATAAACAGTGAAAAAGTTTCAGCCCTCGCGTCCCTGAGAACCAATTTTCTCGATCTACAGACCGCTACCAAAGCCTTGAACGCTCCCGGCCTTTTTACTGGCCGCACTGTCGCTTCCTCCACCTCCGGGTCGAGTTGGAATCTGACCGCAGCGACGGGGGCGACCGCAGGTGCTTACACTTTCAATGTCACCCAACTCGCCACCGCCAGCAAGCGCAACGGCGCCAGTGACATCTCCGCACCGCTCAATGCCACCGATAATGTCTCTGGCCTAACTCTCGCCACCGTACCAACCACTACCGCCATCACTGCCGGCAACTTCACGGTCAACGGTGCCGCTGTTACCATCGCTCTCACCGATTCGCTCCAAGATGTTTTCGATAAAATTTCCACCGCAACCGGCGGAACTGTAACCGCGAGCTATAACCATCTCACCGATAAGATCTCTTTCAGTTCCGCCTCTGAAATCGTTTTGGGCGGGGCCAATGACACCTCTAATTTCCTGGCCGCGGCTCAACTCGCCAACAACGGCAGCGGCTCGATCTCCAGCGCGAATTCCCTCGGCGCTGCCAACACCACAGCAACTCTCTCCAGTGCCCGCCTAAAAAATGCTATCACAGCCGTCGACGGCTCTGGCGCTGGTTCGTTTAGCATCAACGGCGTCGCGATTAATTATAACGTCAACACCGACTCCCTTTCCTCCATCATCAGTCGCATCAACAGTTCGACTGCCGGTGTCACTGCCTCTTACGATACCGCTAATGATCGGATGGTGCTCGTCAACAACGCCACGGGCGATACGGGTTTCGGCCTCAGCGAGACCGCCGGTGGATTTCTTGATGCCGTCGGATTGAGCATGAGCAGCAGCGGCGCCGCCACCAGCCGCGGCAAGAACGCCCTTTTCACGGTTAATGGTGGTTCGACCCTAACCAGTGCTAGTAACACCCTTACCAGCGCCGTCACTGGTATCACAGGCTTGACCGTCAAAGCTAACACCGAAAGCGCGCAAACCATCACAGTGGCCAGTGACACCAGCGCGATGAAGACCGCTATCCAAGATTTCATCGACAAGTACAACGTCGTTCAGAGCTCAATTGATCTACAGACCTCTATCACGGTGAATAGCGGCACGGTCACCACCTCGACCCTGAGC
>Ga0302323_100000319_pt1 | contig 37662 bp, 36 predicted proteins | sample Fen_T0_3_FD_201950 | JGI IMG/M metagenome (GOLD analysis project Ga0302323, IMG submission 201950) | Peat permafrost microbial communities from Stordalen Mire near Abisko, Sweden - Fen_T0_3 | ecosystem: Environmental > Terrestrial > Soil > Wetlands > Permafrost | place: Sweden: Abisko...
GCCAGGGCGCTCCCTCGCGTACCAATGCGCAGCACGCTCATTCCGCTTCGGCGGGAATCGCCAGGCCGTGCGCCCCGAAAAGGTGGCGCAGCGTAAGGGCCGCCGCCTCCAGCGACTCACCCCGCTCAGTGGCGCCGCGCAGCACCGTCATCGGTCGCGCCATCAGCTTGGCCACGATCCGCTCCGCTGCCCGGTCGAGGTCGGCCCCGCTCTTGGCACCCACGTAGCCCAACTCGCGACGGCATACCGCCGTCAGCGCCTGGTGGAGCGGACGGAGCGCCTCGCGCGCCACTTCGGCACGGACCCATGCGGCGTAGGTCGCGAGTTCCTCCTGCACGATCGCCTCGGCGAGCGGCACCGCCGCCTGCCGCAACGCCTCCGCCTGCGCCATGGGCAGGTGCAGCGCGTCGAGGTCGAGCAGCGTGATGCCCGGCAAGCCGCCCACCTCGGGTTCCACGTTCCGGGGCAGCGAGAGGTCGATCAGCATGAGCGGATGCCCGGTGGTGCCGGCATCGTCACGGCAGAATCGCAGCGACGCGGCCCGCACCGGCGGCTGCTCGGCACTCGTGGCAATGATCGCAATGTCGGCCCGGGCCAGTTCACGATGCAGCCGATCGAACGTCGCCGCCCGGCCCCACAGGTCGCGTGCGAGCACCTCGGCACGCGGCAGGCTGCGGTTGATGAGCACGAGATCGGCAACGCCGAACTTGACCAGTTGCCGCGCCGCCCGTTCGCCCGTCTTGCCGCACCCGACCACGATGCAGCGGCGCTTTGCCAGCGGTCCGTGCCGCCGTGCCGCCAGGGACGCGGCCTCGGCGCCCACCGAGTGGCGCCCGCCCACCAGACCCGTTTCATGCTTCACCCGCTTGGCCGCGTGCAACGCCGCGCCGAAGAGGCGATGCAGCGCCGTGCCCACCATGCCCGCGCGCGACGCATCCCGGTATGCCTGCCGCACCTGCCCGAGAATCTGCGAGTCACCCAGCACCTGCGACTCGAGTCCTGACGCCACGCGCAGCAGGTGGGACGCGACTTCGTCGCCATGGCGACGCACCACCAGGGCAGCAAGGCCATCACGCTCGTCGCCGTCCTGCCCCGCCCAGCGATCCACCAGCTCGCACCAGGCCATTTCCAACGCCGCCGGAGACTGGGCCTCCGACCAGGCATAGAGCTCGAGCCGGTTACAGGTGGAGAGCAGCGCCAGTTCCCTCACGAGCGGTGAGGGCGGCGCGCCATAGAGCGCGGCCACCCTGGCGTCGGAAAGGAAGTACCGTTCCCGAACCGTGACCGGGGCCTGCCGGAAGTCGAGTGCGACGGATATCAGCACGCAATCACCCGGAGAAGGGACCGTTCAGTCGCACCACGGCCCGCGTGAGCGCCGTTGCGATGGTGACCCACACGAGATACGGCGCGATCAGCAGGTAGCCCCAGGGGGACATCGATCCGCTGACGATGAGCATGGCCAGGATCGAGAGCCAGAGGACGTACGACTCCACATACGCGTGATCCGGCCGGTGCCGCCGGAAGAAGAGCCAGCTCCAGAGCGTGTTGAACACGCCGTTCACGATGAAGACGAGGACGAGCGTGCCGCGCGACGTTCCCGATTGGCCCGCGCCCTTCCACGCCAGCACGAACGCGGTGCCGGCACAGAGAAAGATCGTCGTCCAGACTGGCCCGAACGCCCAGTCGGGCGGCTTCCACGACGGGAAGCGCAGCTGCCGATACCAGGCGTCCAGCGTGGTCAGCCACCCGCCCAGCACGCCCAGCACGATGCCCCAGCCCAGTGCCAGGAGCACCGGGAACCACCATGAGTCCGGGTGCATCACTGCGCACGCTGCCCTACCGCCGTCACGCCAGCAATGCGCCATGCCGCAGCCGCGAGCGCCTCGGCGCTGGCGGGCCGGCTCCATCCACCCGTACCGAGGGCGCGCTCCGCACGCACCACCAGGCGGGCGCGTCGTGCCGCCGTCTGCTCCACCGCGACCAGGCGGCCATCCTCCTCGATGTCGGCGACGTCATCGCGCAGCTGGTAGGCCCAGCCGAGGTGGTGACCGAAGCGACCGAGTGCATCCAGCAGGCTGGTGGGCGCGCCGGCCACGAGGCCGCCTGCGCGCGCCGCGAATGCGGCGAGTGCAGTGGTCTTCCGGCGGTAGAGCCGCCGCGCATCGCCGCTGAGTGCCTCGCCTGCGCGGTCGCGCAGGTCCATCGCCTGGCCGCCGGCCATGCCGGGCAGGCCAACCGCTGCGCCCCACTCAGTCGAGAGCTGGGCCACATTGCCCGGCGAACGGCCGAGCAACTCGACCGCGCGCCCCAGCAGGCCCACGGCGATGAGGATGGCTGGCGCGGTTCCCACCTGGCAGTGCGTCGCCGGCCGGCCACGCCGCAGCGGCGCGTCATCCATGCAGGGCAGGTCGTCGAGGACGAGCGACGCGGTGTGCGTCAGTTCGATCGCCACCGCGGCGTGGAGCGCGTGGTGCGGCGCCGTGCCGCAGGCATCGGCCGCCGCCAGCACCAGCAAGGGGCGCCAGCGGTGCGCCTCGCCGCCATTGGGATCGACGGCGTCGAGTACCGCGTGCTGCATGCGGGGCGATGCCCCCGCGAGGCCCGCGCAGGCGTCGGCGAGTCCCTGCTCGACGGCCGGCAGGTGGGCCGCGGCGAACGCCTTGAGGGAGGCGTCCTGCACCATCGCCCGGGACGGAAGCGTCGCGGCGCCCATCAGACCGGCACCAGCCCGCTCAGGTGCCCGATGTTCTTGAAGAAGATGCGGAGATGAACCAGTGGCTCCGCGCGCACGAGGCGCTTGTGCATGTACCCCTCGAAGGTGAGGCGCTGCACGTCGCGGTCGCGGCAGATGGCCACGAACCGCTCCCGGCGCCCGTCAGTGCTGTACCAGTAGCGTTGCATGATGCTGAGTACCCTGAACACCTGGCCGTGCTGGCGCATGAAGGCACGACGCGCATTGGCGAGCTGGCGCGCATCCTTCTGCTCGAACGCCGCGTCGATGGCACTGGCGGCGGCGCGGCCACCCGCCATGGCGTAGTAGATCCCCTCGCCCGAGGCCGGGGCCACGACGCCGGACGCATCGCCGGCCAGCACCACGTTGCGCCCGTTGTCCCAGCGCTTGAGCGGCACCAGCGGAATCGGCGCACCCTCGCGGCGCATCGTGCTCACACCCGTCAGGCCGGTGCGCTCGCGCAGCCGCGTCACCGCACCGCGCATGTCGAATCCCTTGATCATGCTGCCGGTGCCGATGCTCGTCGTGGCGCCGTGCGGAAAGACCCAGGAGTAGAAATCGGGCGAGAGACCGCCATCGTAGTAGACATCACAGCGACTCGCCTCCTCGGTGTTCCAGGAGGTGGGTGACTCGACGATCTCGTGGTACGCGAACACGAACCGCGCATCCCTGGAACAGGGGATGGTGGTGCGCGCCACCGCCGACAGCGCGCCGTCCGCGCCCACCACCATGCGGGCGCGCACCTGCACCGTCCGATCGGAGCGCGAATTGCCGTCGCGATACGTCACGGTCGCGGAACCATCGGCGTTGGTCGCGAGCCCGGTGAAGATGCCGGTACGACGCTCGGCGCCCGCCGCCACCGCACGCTGCCGCAGCCACTCGTCGAATACCTCCCGATCCACCATGCCGACGTAGCCATTCTCGATCGGGATATCCACCGCCCGCCCCACCGGTGACACCATCCGCGCGCAGTCCACCCGGTTCACCAGCAGCGCCGACGGCACGTCGAATTCCGTCATCAGCTGCGGTGGCACGGCCCCGCCGCACGGCTTCACCCGCCCGTCGCGGTCAAGCAGGAGCACCGAGTGTCCCTTGCGGGCCAGGTCCCATGCCGCCGTCGAACCCGCAGGGCCGCCGCCCACCACCAGGACATCCACCTGTTCCTCGCTCATGCATCACCCCCGACCAGGCCGTATCGGGCCGCGGTGGCCCAGGCGAACTCCGGCACCATGCGGAGCATGCGCCGGGGGCGGTGCTTTCGCAGTGCCACGATGCCTTCCAGTTGCTTCATCTCCACCCGGCTGCGCGCAAACTCGAGCCCGCGCGGGCCGAACGTCGGCATCGCCCAGGCAATGATGCCACGGGCCCAGCGAGGCGCGCGCCGGAGCGGCAGCCCATTGGCGCTGCGCTGCAGGTTGCCCAGGAAACCGCGCACGGCGGCGCGACGCTGTCCGGCGGACTCGAGCTCGGCCGTGACCAGCTCATCCTCCAGCAGTGCCACCAGCTCGCGGCCCCGCGCGTTCCGCACGATCAGCCACTGGTCGCCCGCCCCCGCCATGTAGCCCACCGTCACATCCGCCAGCGCGTTGGTGTAGTCGAAGCAGGCGCGGCAGGTGAGCGGGAAGAAATCCGCCGGCAGGTCGGCGATCGGCAGCTTGATGAAGGGGATCCGGGTGACGCGACCGTCGTCAAACCGGAGCTCCACGTTGTAGTCGGGCTGGAATTCGCAGTACGTCACGTGCTCCGGCTCCGGCGTGAGCCGGCGCAGGAACGAATGGAAATTCTCGGTGGTGGTGTTGTCGCTGCACGGCGTCCCGATGATGTACAGCTTCTCGAGCCCGAGTTCCTTCTCGAGCGCACGCAGCGCATGCACCTGGCAGGGAATGCCGATCACCGCAATGCGCGTGAGCCCCAGGCGCGCCACCTCGTCGAGCAGGGCCAGTACCGGCGAGAATCCCATCTTCATGCCGCGGCACTCCGCCATCCCGGCCGCGTCCCGCACGAGCACCGGGCGCGGCTTCCAGCGGTCGGTGGGATCGGCCGCGGTCGCGAGCACCGCCTGCACCGCCCCGGTCGCGAGCAACTGCTCGCCGATCCGGGTGGTGATGCCGCTCCACTGCGCGCCCGCGGACCGACGTGCCAGCCGCGCCCGTCGCATCTCGAGGTAGGTGCCGAAGAGGGCCTCATCGCCGCGCGACGCATCGCGCGCCCGGCCGTGGGCCTGGAGCTCCAGCTCGGCGTAGCGCGGGTTGATGAACTGGCAGGCGCGGCCACACCGCTCGGGCGCACTGGTGCGCGAGATGCCGCAGTCGGTGCAGAGATCACGATGGCGCGGCTGCGGCAACGGGGTCGCATCGAGCGTTGGCAGGCCGCGCACCGGAATGAGCGCTGTCATGCGAGCGACGCCATGAGGGCATCACCACCGTTGCGGGAGTCGACCAACGACTCGCGCTTCCGGGTCGAGGAATCCCAGGCCAGCACCGCCGCGACGAGGAACAGCACCGCTTCCGCCGCGAACACCGCCATGTAGCCACGCGCGTCGGACCCGGAGATTGTGCGACCGATATCGCTGCCGGCCGCGCCGATGAACGACCCGATCGCGTACGCGATTGCCTGCGCCGCACCGAAGACACCCATGCGCAGGCCGGCCTGGCCCCCGCGTGCCCGCACCATCATGCTGCCGATCGCACCGATGGCGAACGTTCCGTTGGCGAGGCCCAGTGCCAGCACGCTCCCGCGAAGCGCCCCGACGGTGCCGACCAGCGGAGAGACGGCGAGCGCCACGAAGGCCAGCGCCGATGCCGCGCACCCGAAGGCGGCCCAGCGCGGCAGGCTGCCCCAGCGCGCCGAGAGCACCGCGGTGAGGAGCATGCCGACGAGCATCCCGCCCTGGTGGACGCTCGCGATCCGGGTCGACTCGCCAGGCGTCAACTGGAACACGCTGCCCGCGAACGGCTCGAGCACCAGGTCCTGCGCACTGTACGCCAGCATCGCCACGAACACGAAGATGGCAAATCGGCGGGTGGCGGGATCCCGCCACGCATTCGAGAGGGCGTAACGGAACGAGGACGAATCCGACGATGGCATCAGCATTGGTGCCCGTCCTGCGCCCTCGAGCCCGGCGAGTGCCACCCATGCCACGGTGAACGCCACCAGCGACACGCCGATGGCCACCAACATGAGGCGGCTGAACGAGAACGGATCGATGAGCCGACCGACCACGAGCGTGGTGACCACGAACCCGGCGATCATCATCAGCCAGACGATCGCCGCCGCCCGCCCGCGACGCTCGGCGCTTACCCGGTCGGCGAGCAGGGCCAGCAGCGGCGTCCCAGCGGCACTCACGCCCAGGCCGATGATCACGAACGCGGCGGCGGCCGCCACCAGTCCCAGCGTACGATGCGTCGGCACCAGCGCGATTGCCGCCACCGCGTCGGCCCCGCCGAAGCCCAGCAGCGCCATGCCCATCCGGATCACCGGTGTCCGGCGGCCCCCCGCGTCCGACCAGAACCCGAGGCGCGGACGGAAGAACATCTGCACGGCAAAGTGCAGCGCCACCAGTGCACCGGGAATCGCGGCAGCCAGTCCGAGCTCGACGACCATGACCCGATTGAGCGTTGACGTCATGAGCACGACCACAGCGCCGATCGAGGCCTGCACCAGGCCAAGTCGCGCCACGCCGGCCCATGAGAGCTGGCTCACGAAACGGACCCCAGCGCCACGGCGGTCACCATCATGCCGGACACATAGAGCGAGATCCCGGTCTGGTTGTACCACGGGGCCAACTCGCGTGGACGCTGCAGCAGGCGTCGCATCAGCGGCACCTGCGCCAGCGTCACGCCGCCAACAAGGAGTGCGGCCACCGGATGCGCATTCAGCGCCAGCATCGCGACGACGACGACCTGCGGCAGCAGCATCACCACGCACGCCACCTTGGCGGCCAGCTCCGGCCCGAGCCGCGCGGGAAGAGAGCCGATGCCCATGCGCCGGTCGCCCTCGATCGACTTGAAGTCGTTGAGCGTCATGATTCCGTGTGCCCCGATGCTGTAAAGCACCGCGGCGGCAAGAATCGCGGGACGCGGCACGGCGCCGTTCAGCATCAGGGCAGCTCCCGTCACCCACGCCAGCCCCTCATAGCTGAAGCCGACCGCGGCATTGCCCCACCAGCCGTTGTTCTTGAGCCGAAGCGGCGGCGCGCTGTAGATCCACGCCAGGACGAGCCCCAGCGCCGTGGCACCGGCTGCGGCGCGCCCGAGCTGAAGCCCGACAATCATCGAAATGAGCGTGCCCGCGAGCGCGAGCGTCAGTCCCCACGTGCCCGGCATCCGCCCCGACGGAATCGGACGGCCCGGCTCGTTGATCGCGTCCACGTGCCGGTCGAACCAGTCGTTGACGGCCTGGCTGGTGCCACACACCAACGGCCCGGTGAGCAACACACCGAGCGCCAGCAGGCGCCAGTGCGACGCCAACGGCACGCCCGACGAGACCACGCCGCAGGCAAACGCCCACATCGGCGGGAACCAGGTGACAGGCTTGAAAAGCTCCAGCACCGTACGCGGCGCGGGAGTCCTGATGCTGTGCCTTGACTGTGTGACGGTTAGTACGTCAGCTACTGTCATGAAGGCTTTACACTATGGGATACGCAATAGCCCGCGACCGAACGGCCGCGGGCTCAGTTCTTCGGCGTGCTCTTCCGGCCCTTGTGGTTCGCGCCGTCCTGGCTCGACGCATCCGCGTCGGCACCCAGTCCGTAGCGCTTCAGCTTCATGTACAGGCTCTGGCGGCTGACCCCGAGCACCTCGGCGGCCGACGTCCGGTTGTCATCGGTGGTCTCGAGCGCCGCCTCGATGAAGTGCCGCTCAACAAGGTCGGTCGTATCGCGCACCAGGTTCTTGAGCGACACCCGTCCCACGAGCGAGGTCAGCTGTTCCACCGCCTGGCTCAGGTCGCGCGCACCGCGCGGGCTCGGCAGGAGGCGGCGGCCGACATCGCGAATCAGGAATCCCACCTGCATGTCGGCGGCTTCGGACAGGGCGACACTGGAGATCTCGACCTCGCTCGAGGAGCCCAGTTCGCCACGAAGGGCGGTGCCGAAGAGGCGCACCACGCCGTGCTCGCGCAGCGTGGCGAGCAGGCGCCCAAGGTCGGCACCGGGGCGTCCCACCCACTGACTCAGCAGCCGGCCACGCGCCTGCTCGAGCGTGGGCAGCTCGACCATGTCGAGGAAGGCGCGATTGGCCATGAGAATGCGGCCGTCGGCATCGCCAATGACGAAACCATCGGGCAGCGACTCGAGCAGCTTGAAGGCGGCACCTGCCGACGCGGGACCAGCATCAGGACCTGACTGATCGACCACAGGCAGCAACCGCACCAGGAACAACGTGGAGGTGTCCTGCCGCACGAGCGCCAGAGACAAGGTGACGCTGCGGCCGGAGTTGGGCAGCCGCACGACCAGGTCATCCGCCCGTCCATGCGAGCGCACCGTCGCGAGCTGCTCCGCCACCGCCGGTTCGTTGGCCGATTCGATATCGAACGGGAACGTCCGCCCAACCAGCCGCTTGACTGGCTGGTCGAACAGTTGCGCCGCCGCCGGATTGGCCTCGATCACCTTCTGGGTGCCCGCGTCGATCATGAGCACCGCTTCCGTCGACACCTGGAACAGCAGGCGGTAGCGCGTCTCGATATGACGCATGCGCCAGTAGTCCCGTTCGAGCGACTGCTGTGCCTCCACCAGGCTTTGCTGCAGGGCGGAGACGGCTCGCAGGTCGCGGCCGATCGCCACCACCTTGCCGGGCGCCTCGTCCATCCGCACCGCGGTGTAGACGATCGGGATGTCGGCACCATTCGCCGAAACGTGGTTCACCTGGCGACGGCGCGAAACACCCTGCGAAACCGCTTCCGCGAGCATGTCAGTAATCTTGGCGCGCGACTCGATGGTGACGGTATCGATCCAGCCTTGACCGAGCCACGCCTTCGATTCTACGAGCGGCTGATCGGACTGCCCCAGCGTGATGTCCCGGATGACTCCGGCACGATCAAGCACAAGGGCAATATCCGAAGCTGCGGTGAGGATCGACGACATTGACTCGTTTGGTACCTCATTAACGGTGTCAGCCCGAACGGTGAACGGCTTAGCTAACCTACTCATATTAGTATGTTTACATGCCGTCAAGAAGTGCCGTGTAGCCGCACCTTCTCCCGACGGCTTCGCTCGCGTGGCTCTGCCTGCCCCAGCGAACGGGCCAGCTCAACCGCCGCCCTCGCATTTTCAGCCCAACCATCGGCCCCGACCCGCCGCACCAGCCCATCCCGGTCCTGCACCAGCCGTCCGCCGATGATAGCGCGCACCTTGTGATTCTGCCCCCGGCGCCGGATGCTCGACAGGAGGCGGGTCAGTCCCTTTTCCGCCCGGTCGTTGGCCGCCGAAATCGCCACCACGTCGAACCAGCTATCAGCCAGCGGAGCAACGAACGCCGCGGTGTCGCGCGACGCATCGGCCAGCACAACATCCCAGCCGTCACGCTTCAGGAACTCCGCCACCATACTCAGGCCGAAGGTGTGCTGCTCGCCCGGAACCGCCCCCACCAACGCCCTACCCCGGCAGCCAGGTTCGGCCACGCTGCTGAAATGCGGCCCCAGGCGGTGGGTGATGTTCTGGAAGCGGGTGACGGCGAGCGTGACATCGACAAAGGTGCAGCGGTCCTCGACCCAGAGTGCCCCGAGCCGCCGGGCCGCCGAGGTCAGCACGTCGAGGCAAACCTCCTCTGCGGTCATTCCCCGCTGCAGCAACCGCCACACGCACTGCTCCGCCTCCTGATCCGCCATCGACGCCCACCGCCGGACATCCTCGGGAATCACCTCCGAGACATCCACTGGCAGCGCCGGTTCAGCCGGCGGTGGTGGCGCCCGCCTTGCCAGCGACCTGGCAGTGCGGGAAATGCTGGCCGCCACCATGGCCGTCATTGAGGAATTGTCGCCGAAAAAGAGATCCGGCACGGGACGCCCTCCTGAAAATCCGGTGTGGGGCGAACTCCTTCGTGAGCAGCGTCTGAAATGGGCATCAAACGGGCGCGTGTCAAGCGGCAGCCACATCAGACACCGTCAACTTGGTGTCAGAAACTATTTACGTCAAGGGCGCTTGACGCCTCCAGGTCCGGGCCGTAGGTTGGGACCGTTCCCCGCGCACGTGCCTTTTTCCTGGATTCTCCCCATGTCCGGACTGGCCGAGCCCGTCTACCAGACCATCCCGGTTTCCACGACCTCCAACTCGGGGGGCGCGCGTCCTATTTACACGCCGCAGGAGCGCTGGCGCCGGGATCACACGAGGTGGACGATGGTCCAGGGCATCCTGGCGCCGGTCCAGTTCCTTGTCTTCCTGGTGAGCCTGGGCCTGGTACTGAACTACCTGCGCACTGGTGAGGGGTACCGGGCGGCGGCGATCTCGGTCGTCATCAAGACGCTGACTCTGTACACCATCATGATCACCGGCTCGGTATGGGAGAAGGCGGTGTTCGGCCGCTACCTCTTTGCCCCGTCGTTCTTCTGGGAAGACGTGTTCAGCATGCTCGTGCTGGCGCTGCACACCGCCTATCTCGCAGCACTTGCCGCCGGCACATGGGCACCCAACGCCCTGATGTTGCTGGCCCTCGCGGCCTACGCGAGCTACGCAATCAACGCCGCGCAGTTCATCTATAAGCTCCGTCGTGCCCGCCTTGAGCGTCCGACGGCGGTACCGGCATGACGGCCGTCCTTCCATCTCCCTGCTCGGCGCCGCCAGCCTCCCTTCCGGGCGAGCTGCCGGTCCTCCGGGAACGGGGCCAGCGCGAGGTGTTCTGCGGCCTCACCGGGATCGTCTGGCTGCACCGGAAGATGCCCGACGCCTTCTTTCTGGTGGTGGGCTCCCGCACCTGTGCCCACCTGATCCAGTCGGCGGCGGGCGTCATGATCTTCGCCGAGCCCCGCTTCGCCACCGCCATTATCGAGGACAAGGATCTCGCCGGCCTCGCGGATGCCAACGAGGAACTCGATCGCGTGGTCCGCACGCTGCTCGAGCGGCGTCCCGACATCCGCACGCTTTTCCTTGTTGGTTCCTGCCCCTCCGAGGTGATCAAGCTCGACCTGGCCCGGGCAGCCCAGCGCCTCTCCCGGACGTTCGCGCCGGGAGTTCGGGTGCTGAATTTCTCCGGCAGCGGCATCGAGACGACGTTCACGCAGGGTGAGGACGCCTGCCTCGCCTCCCTTGTGCCCGAAATGCCGGCCTCCGGCGAGCATGCGGATGAAGAGCTGCTCATCGTGGGCACGCTACCGGACATCGTTGAGGATCAGCTGAGCCGGCTGCTCAAGGAAGCGGGCGTCGAGTCGCTGCGGTTCTTCCCGCCGCGCAATGTCTCGTCGCTGCCGCCGGTAGGACCGACCACCCGCGTGCTCCTGGCACAGCCGTTCCTCGCCGACACGGCGAAACGGCTCACTGATCGCGGCGCCACGATCGTCCCGGCGCTCTTTCCCTTCGGCGCGATCGGCACCACCGCGTGGCTCACCGCCGCCACCGACAGCCTCGGTATCGCGTCGGAGCACATGCGTCGCGCGTGCATCTCCTCCTGGCGCCGCGCACGCACCGCGCTCGAGCGGCCGCGCGCACTCCTGGCCGGCAAGCGCGTCATGTTCTTCCCCGATTCACAACTCGAGATTCCCCTGGCGCGCTTCCTCGCCACGGAACTCGGCATGGAGCTGGTCGAGGTTGGTACTCCATACCTGCATCGCCAGCTGCTGCAGGAAGAGCTGAAGGCGCTCCCGCCCGGCACGCAGCTGAGCGAGGGCCAGGACGTTGACAAGCAGCTCGACCGCTGCCACGCCGCGCGCCCCGACCTGGTGATCTGTGGACTCGGTCTCGCCAATCCGCTCGAGGCGATGGGCATCGCCACCAAGTGGTCGATCGAGCTGGTCTTCTCGCCGATCCATGGATACGAGCAGGCGGGCGACCTCGCGGAACTCTTCACCCGGCCGTTCGTGCGCCGGTCAAAGCTGATGGTGTAGCGATGCAGCTGAGCTTCTGGACCTACGAGGGCCCGCCGCATGTCGGCGCGATGCGCATCGCCACGGCGCTCCGCGACGTGCACTATGTGCTGCACGCGCCCCAGGGCGATACCTACGCCGACCTGCTCTTCACCATGATCGAGCGGATGGACCGTCGCCCGCCCGTTACCTACACCACCTTCCAGGCGCGCGACCTGGGCGGCGACACCGCTGGCCTCTTCAAGGCAGCCGTACACGACGCCGTGGCCCGCTTCGAACCCGCGGCACTGCTGGTGGGTGCCTCGTGCACCGCGGAACTGATCCAGGATGATCCCGGTGGACTGGCCAAGTCGCTTGGTCTCACCATTCCGGTGATACCGCTCGAGTTGCCGGCCTACCAGAAGCGCGAGAACTGGGGTGCCAGTGAGACGCTGTATCACCTCGTTCGCGCGCTGGTGCGCGACGCCGCGCCCAAGGCGCCCGAACCGCGTCGTCCTCGCTGCAACATTCTCGGTCCCACTGCGCTCGGCTTCCGCCATCGCGATGACGTCACCGAGATCCGGGCGTTGCTGACGAAGATTGGCGTCGAGGTCGCGGTCGTGGCACCGCTCGGCGCCTCAGCCGCCGACCTGTCGCGCCTTGGAGATGCCGATTTCAACGTCGTGCTCTATCCCGAGATCGCGCAAACGACCGCCGACTGGCTCAAGCGCCGCTTCGGCCAGCCATTCACCACCGTCGTACCGATCGGGCTTGGTGCTACCCGCGACTTCGTGCGGCAAGTGGCGGAACTCGCTGGTCTCGATGCCGACGAGGCGTCGCGCGACATCGACGCCCGGGCGTCGTGGTACTCACGCTCGGTGGACTCCACGTACCTGACGGGCAAGCGGGTGTTCATCTTCGGCGATGCCACGCATGCGCTGGCGGCGGCACGCATCGCCACCGAGGAACTCGGCTTCACGGTGGTAGGGCTCGGTACCTATACCCGTGAGCGCGCGCGTGACGTGCGGGCCGCCGCCGAGAAGCTGGGCCTCACCGCGCTCATCACCGACGACTACCTGCTCGTCGAGAAGGCGATCGCCGAGGCCGCGCCGGAACTCGTCCTCGGCACCCAGATGGAGCGGCACGTGGCCAAGAAGCTTGGCGTGCCGAGTGCCGTCATCTCTGCCCCGGTGCACGTCCAGGACTTCCCGGCGCGTTACTCGCCCCAGATGGGTCTCGAGGGCGCCAACGTCCTGTTCGATTCGTGGGTGCATCCGCTGATGATGGGCCTCGAGGAGCACCTGCTGCACATGTTCCGCGACGACTTTGAGTTCAATGACGGTGCGGCGCCGAGTCATCTGGCCGTCGACAGTCGGCAGTCGGCGGTCGTCAGTGAGCCGGCAGTCGACAGCTCGGGAGCGGCTGATGACTTTCTGTCGACTGTCGACAGCCGACTGATGACCGCGACTTCGCCTCGCTGGTCAACGGAAGCGGAAGCGGAACTCAAGAAGATTCCTTTCTTCGTGCGGGGGAAGGCGAAGCGGAATACCGAGAGCTACGCGCTCGAGCATTCACTACCGGAGATCTCGCTGGCCACTCTCTACGATGCCAAGGCGCACTATGGCCGCTAAGGCACCGGTGACCGTCCGCATGGTATTGGTGACGCTCGATGCGCACCTGGCGGGCGCCTTTGCCCGTGCCCGGCGTGAGCTCGCGCGTGACCTGCCGGGACTTGACCTGCGGCTCCACATCGCCGCCGACTGGGGTACCGACGCCGCAGCCGCCGAGCGGTGCCGGGCCGACCTGCGCGCCGCCGACATTGTCGCGGTAACGCAGATCTTTGTGGAGGAGATGGCGGCGGAGATCCTGCCCGTACTGCGCGAGCATCAGGCCCGCTACAGTGCGATCCTCTGCGCACTGTGCACCTCCGAGCTGGTGAAGCTCACGCGGCTGGGGCGCTTCTCGATGGCGGACGACGCCGATCGCAGCCCCTGGTCACCGATGTCCATCCTGAAGAAGCTGCGCGGGGGCACGAAGCAGGGTCGCTCGAATGGTGAGCGGCAGATGCACTTGCTCCGCATGATGCCGAAGCTGCTCAAGTTCATTCCCGGTGGGGCGCAGGATCTCCGGGCCTACTTCCTCTCGCTGCAGTACTGGCTGGCCGGCACCGACACCAACATCGCCAACCTCGTGCGACTGCATGTGAGCCGGTACGCTACCGGCACGAGTGCCAAGTCACGCGAGCGGATCGTGGTGGCGGAGCCCGAAGCCTATCCTGAGGTGGGTGTGTATCACCCCGACCTCCCCCGTCGCGGCATGGCCGAGTCGGTGGACGTGCTGCCGCGCCATGGGAAGGCCGGCACCGTCGGTGTGCTGGTCGGTCGCTCGTATCTCCTGGCCGGCAACACCGCGCACTACGATGCCGTCATCCGCGCCTTCGAGGCCCACGGCCTGTCCGTCATTTCCGCCTTCGCCTCGGCGCTCGACGCGCGGCCCGCCATCGACCGCTTCATGCGGGACGCGACCGGTATCGGCCGGATCGATGCGCTGGTGTCATTGACGGGGTTCTCGCTCGTGGGCGGCCCGGCATACAACGACCGCGATGCCGCGCAGGCCGTACTCGAGGCGCTCGACGTACCCTATCTCTCGCTCCAGACCCTCGAGTTCCAGACGATCGAGGAGTGGGACGCCGATGCACGCGGCCTCAACCCGCTGCAGGCGACGCTGCAGGTGGCGCTCCCGGAACTCGACGGCGCCACGGGCTCGCTGGTGTTTGGCGGGAAGCGTCAGGTGGCAGCCGGCGAGGTCAGTGCGTCACACCCGGTCGACGATCGGGTCGCGATGCTGGCCCGACGCGTGTCGCGGCTCGTGTCACTGCGCCGGAAAGAGCGGAGTGAGCGGAAGCTGGCGATCGTGCTCTTCAACTTCCCGCCCAATGCGGGGAATACCGGCAGCGCAGCTTACCTCGCGGTCTTCCCCTCCCTGCAGCGCACGCTCGCCGCACTGAAGGAGCATGGCTACTCGGTACAGCTGCCCGACGGGGCCGACGACCTGCGCCGGCTGATCACCGAGGGGAATGCAACGGAGTTCGGGGCGCCGGCCAACGTACACGCACGCATCAGTGCCGACGATCATGTGCGGCGCGAACCCTACCTCGCCGATATCGAGCGCACGTGGGGACCGGCACCGGGCCGGCAGCTCTCCGACGGCAGTTCGCTCTTCGTGCTTGGCGCACGGTTCGGCAACGTCTTCGTCGGGGTACAACCTGCGTTTGGCTGGGAAGGCGACCCGATGCGCCTCCTCTTTGAGGGTGGCTTCGCCCCGACCCACGCCTTCTCCGCCTTCTACCGCTGGCTGCGCGAGGACTACGCTGCCGACGCGGTGCTCCACTTCGGCACCCACGGCGCCCTCGAGTTCATGCCCGGGAAGCAGGCCGGTCTGTCGGGGCGTTGCTGGCCGGAGCGCTGCATCGGCGACCTGCCGAACGTCTACCTCTACGCCTCCAACAACTCGTCGGAAGGCACGCTCGCCAAGCGGCGCGGAGGTGCGACACTCGTCTCGTACCTCACGCCCGCGGTCGCCAACGCCGGGTTGTACCGGTCGCTCGCCGACCTGAAGGGCACACTCGACCGCTTCCGCAATACCGCCCCCAGCGCCTCTGGTGAGCGGCAAGCACTTGCCCTGCTCATCCAGCGCGACGCCGCTGCGCTCGACCTCGGTGCTGATGCACCCGCGTGGGTGGAAACAGAGTTCGATGGCCGGGTGCACGCGGTACACACGCGGCTCATGGAACTGGAGACGGCGCTGATTCCCGTCGGCCTGCATGTGGTGGGCGAGGCGATGGCGGAAGACGATCGCCGCGTCACGCTCGACGCGATGCGCGATGCCGGTGCATCGGCCGACGACGTGGCGCGCGCGGCGCAGTTGCTCTCCGAGGATCACGAGCTTCCGGGACTGCTGCGGGCACTCGATGCCCGCTATGTGCCCCCGGCGCCGGGCGGCGACCTCATGCGCACGCCGGCGGTGCTGCCGACCGGGCGCAACCTGTATGGCTTCGATCCCTACAAGGTGCCGAGCAGTTTCGCCTTGGTGGAAGGCCGGGTGCGCGCTGCGCAGTTGCTGGCCCGGCACGCTGCAGATGGCCACGGCGTACCGGAGACCATAGCGATGGTGCTCTGGGGAACCGACAACATGAAGTCCGAAGGGGTCCCGCTCGCCACGGCGATGGCGCTCATGGGCGCGGTACCGCGCTTCGATGGCGTGGGCCGGCTCTGCGGCGCCGCCCTGGTACCGCTCGACGAACTCGACCATCCACGTATCGACGTGGTGCTGACCCTGTCCGGCATCTTCCGCGACCTCCTGCCGCTGCAGGTATCGCTGCTGGCCGAGGCAGCGCTCCTCGCAGCCCAGGCCGATGAGCCGGCCGAGCTGAACTTCATCCGCGCTCACAGCCTGGCGCACGCCGCGGCATTCGGGTGCGACCTCGAAACGGCGGCACTCAGGGTGTTCAGTAACGCCGATGGCGCATATGGATCGAACGTGAACCTGCTGATCGACAGTGGCCGGTGGGAGACCGAGGACGACCTTGCCGAGCAGTTCGTGCGGCGGAAGGGCTTCGCGTACGGGGTGAAGGGGCGGCCGGTGGAGCAGGCGGCGCTGATGCAGCGTGCGCTTGCCTCGGCGACCCTCACCTTCCAGAACCTGGAGTCGGTGGAGCTGGGCACCACCGACATCGATCAGTACGTCGAGTCGCTGGGCGGCCTCAACCGCGCCATCACGCGCGCCCGGGGTGCCGCGCCCGCCACATATATAGGAGACCACACCGGCCAGCAGGGCCGGATCCGCACGCTGGAGGAGCAGGTGGCGCTGGAGACGCGCACGCGGCTGCTCAACCCCAAGTGGTACGAAGCACAGCTCAAGTACGGCTATGAAGGTGTCCGGAACGTCGCGGGCCACGTCAGCACCACCTTCGGGTGGTCGGCGACCGGCAGCGCGGTGCCCCAGTGGGTCTACACCGAGGTCACGCAGACCTTCGTGCTGGATCCCGCCATGCGCGAGCGACTCAGCGCGCTTAACCCCACCGCCGCGGCAGGCATGGCCCAGCGGCTCCTGGAAGCACACGACAGGGGCTACTGGCAGCCTGACGATGCGACGCTCGACGCGCTCACGCGCGCGAGTGCCGACCTCGAGGATCGCCTGGAAGGGATCGTCATGGAGTCCAACGGATGACCGCAATCTCCCCGCGCAAGACCTCCCTGCCCGTCGTCGGCTCACTGCCGGGCGATGGCGAGGGAAGCCTGCAGGTCCACCTCGACGACTCGCAGAAGATCGGCAATGCGCTGGTACTCGCCGTGTACGGCAAGGGCGGTATCGGCAAGTCGACGACATCGTCCAACCTCTCCGCCGCCTTTGCGCACCTCGGCAAGCGGGTCATCCAGATCGGCTGCGACCCGAAGCACGATTCCACCTTCACGCTGACTCGGCGGATGGTGCCGACGGTCATCGACATCCTCGAGGGCGTCGACTTCCATTCGGAGGAACTGCAGGCGTCGGACTTCTGCTTCGAAGGGTACAAGGGTGTCATGTGCGTGGAGGCGGGTGGCCCCCCGGCTGGCACTGGATGCGGCGGCTATGTAGTGGGCCAGACGGTGAAGCTGCTCAAGGAGCATCACCTGCTCGAGGACAGCGACGTGGTGATCTTCGACGTGCTCGGCGACGTGGTGTGCGGCGGCTTCGCGGCCCCGCTGCAGCACGCCGACCGCGGCATCATCGTCGCCGCCAACGACTTCGACTCGATCTTCGCCATGAACCGCATCGTGCACGCCATCGGGGCCAAGGCGAAGAACTACGGCGTCCGGCTCGGTGGCGTGGTGGCCAACCGCAGCGCCGCCGTGGACCAGATCAAGCGCTACACCGACAAGGTCGGGCTCGACATCCTGGCCCACTTCCCGGACCTCGACGTCGTGCGCCGCAGTCGCCTCAAGAAGTGCACGCTGTTCGAGATGGAGGGCGGGCCGGAGCTCGAGGCGATCCAGCAGGAGTACCTGAAGCTGGCGCAGCGCATGCTCGACGGCACGCCGCCGAGCGCTCCGGCATCGCTCAAGGACCGGGAAATCTTCGACCTGCTCGGTTTCGACTGATGGCGGCACCGCGCACCAGCTCCTACCTGGCACGCCGCGAGTGGATCGAGGAGTACTTCGATCGCACGGCGGCTGAGACGTGGGCGCGGCTCACCTCCGAGGCACCAGTCGGGAGGATTCGTTCCACGGTGCGGGAGGGACGCGACCGGATGCGCGCCACGCTCACCGGGTGGCTCCCGGCGGACCTGACGGGGCGGCGGGTGCTCGACGCCGGCTGCGGTACCGGGGCGCTGGCGGTTGACCTGGCGCTGCGCGGCGCGCATGTAGTGGGGGTGGACCTCTCGCCCAACCTGGTGCGAGTGGCCACGGAGCGGCTGCCGGCCGAATTGCGGCGCCTCGTCACCTTCGAGTCGGGCGACATGCTGAGCGAGAAGCTCGGAGGCTTCGACCATGTGGTGGCGATGGATTCGCTCATCCACTACGAGGCCGCCGACCTCGTGGACACGCTGGACAGGCTGTCGCGCCGCGCACAGGAGTCGCTGTTGTTCACGTTCGCGCCACGCACGCCGCTGCTGGCCACGATGCACGCGGTCGGCACCCTGCTGCCCCGGGGCAATCGCGCACCACGCATCGTGCCGGTGGCCGAGCCGGCCCTGCGCAGGGCCATGGAGCAGCATCGGGTGCTGCAGCACTGGCACGCGGCGCGGAGCGAGCGGATCCACAACGGCTTCTACACGTCGCAGGCGATGGAACTGACCCGGTAAAGGAGCATGATGTGCTAGCCACAGTGATCTTCGCTGCTGCGTCGGTGGTCCTCGGGGTGTGGTTTGCCTGGCGGCGCACCACGCGCGTGCCATGCGAACTGGATCTGGAGGCTACCCAGGAGCATTTCCACGCCCACGCGCGGCTCGAAGGTGTGCAGGTGAACGAGGGCGACGAGGTGCTGGTGCACGACGCGCCCGACCATATCGACATCGGCGAACGCCGCCTCGTGCGGACGGAAGCCACGGTGACCCAGGTGAGCCTGCCGCGCCGCCTGCTCGTGCGGGTGCTCGGCACCACGGGCATCACCGAACTCTACGACGTCGGCTTCGAGGGCTGACCATGTACCCCACCCAGACCAGTGCCCCGGTGAACGAGGTGACCCGCGCCGCGCAGCAGGAGACGGCGCTCAATCCCCGCTTCTATACCACCGACTTCGCCGAGATGGACCGCCTCGACATCAGCGCGCTCCGGAAGGAATGGGACGCCCTGATCGCGGAATTCCGTCGCGACCCGAACCTGAACCACTTCAAGCGGAATGAGGAGTTCGAGCAGGATTTCTCCGGCATGTCGCCCTCGCTCCGGGCTTCGTTCATCGACTTCCTGGTGAGTTCGGTGACGGCCGAGTTCTCCGGGTGCATCCTCTACGCCGAGATCAAGCGGCGGGTCCAGAACCCCGACGTGCGCGAGCTGTTCGGCTACATGAGCCGCGATGAGGGGCGTCACGCGGGCTTCATCAACCACACCCTGGCCGACTTCGAGGTGAAGGTGGACCTGTCGTTCCTGACGCGGGCCAAGAAGTACACCTTCTTCAAGCCCAAGTTCATCTACTACGCCACCTACCTCTCGGAGAAGATCGGCTACGCCCGGTACATCACGATCTACCGGCAGCTGCAGCAGCACCCCGAGCATCGCTTCCACCCGATCTTCAAGTGGTTCGAGAACTGGTGCCACGACGAGTTCCGCCACGGGGAGGCCTTTGCCGTCCTCATGCGCTCGAACCCGCAGCTCCTCACCGGGATCAACCGCCTGTGGATCCGCTTCTTCATGCTCGCGGTGTTCGCCACCATGTACGTGCGCGACCACCTGCGCACCGGGTTCTTCCGGGAGCTGGGCTTCGACGTCAACGACTTCGACCAGCGCGTCATCAAGCTGACCAACACGATCTGCGAGCAGGTGTTCCCTCACACCATCGATACCGACAACCCCCGGTTCTGGGCGCTGCTCGAACAGATGTACCAGCACACGGTCGGCCTGGAGGAGAACCGGCGCAATGGCGGCTCGAAGCTGCGGGCGCTGTGGCTGCAGGCCGCAAACGCATGGACGTTCGTACGGCTCTTCCTGCTGCCGGTGCGGCGCCACGAGCTGCCGGCCAACGTCCGCCTCGACCCGGTCTGGTGACCTGACGATGGCCTCGTCCCTGAACAACCTCGCCACGAAAGCCTGGACCCGGCTCGGTACGCGGTTCATGCCCTTCGCCGACGTCGCCACACCCGAGGTGCCGCTCTCGCGCCTCTGGCGGCTCAGCCTGTTCCAGGTGACGGTGGGCATGGTCCAGACGCTGTTCGTCGGCACGCTCAACCGGGTGATGATCCTGGAATTGCGGGTGCCGGCCACGATCGTCGCGATCGGGCTCGCCATTCCGCTCCTCATCGCCCCCTTCCGGGCGCTGATCGGCTTCCGCTCCGATACCTACCGCTGTGTGCTCGGGTGGCGTCGCGTGCCGTTCATCTGGTTCGGCGCCCTGATGCAGTTCGGCGGGCTGGCCATCATGCCCTTTGCGTTGCTCACCCTGTCGCCTGATGCCGCCACCACGATGCGGTGGACCGGCTACGTCGGCACCGCGCTCGCGTTCTTCCTCGTCGGCGCCGGTGCGCACACCACGCAGACCGCCGGCCTCGCGCTGGCGAGCGACATCGCGCCGGAGCATGCCCGCCCGCGGGTGGTGGCGATGATGTACCTGACCCTGCTCATCGGTACGGTGGTCAGTGCCTTGGTGCTGGGACGCCTGCTCGAGCACTACTCGCCGATCCGGCTGATCCAGGTCATCCAGGGTGCGGCGGTGCTGACCATGGCGCTCAACACTTTCTGCCTCTGGAAGCAGGAGGCGCGGCAGCGCGGCGTCACCCCGTACGAAAAGCACGAGCGCCGCCCGCTCTTCCGCGACGCCTGGCAGACCTTCACCCGCGGTGGCCGCGCCGTGCGGCTGCTCACGGCGGTAGGGCTCGGCTTCTTCGCGTTCAACCTGCAGGACGTGCTGCTCGAGCCATACGGCGGGGAGATCCTGCACCAGACCGTCGGCCAGACCACTTCGCTCACCGGCATCATGGCCATGGGCGCGATCCTGGCCTTCTGGCTGGCGGCGAAGTCGCTCGAGGCGGGACGCGATGCCGTGCGCCTTGCAGCCTATGGCGCGCTCCTCGGTGTTGTCGCCTTTGCCTGCGTCATCTTCGCGGCACCACTCGAGTCGGCACAGCTCTTCCGCGGCGGCACCTTCCTCATCGGCATGGGCGAGGGTCTCTTCGGTGTCGGCACGCTCTCGGCGGCGATGGCACTCAAGGATCGCCAGGAACACGGCATGGCCCTTGGGGCGTGGGGCGCCGTCTTTGCAACCGCCGAGGGCCTCGCGCTCGCCATAAGCGGCATCATCAAGGATGGCGTGGCGCACCTCGTGGCGAAGGATGCGCTCGGCGCCGGCTTCAACCTGCCATCGGTACCCTACAGTGTCGTGTACCACCTCGAGATCGCGGCGCTCTTCGCCACGCTCATTGCCCTCGGACCCCTCGTGGCGCCTGCACGCGTGACGCCGCGGCCGGGCGGTGAAGGCTTCGGCCTCGCCGACATCCCGGCGTAACCTGCACGGAGGAACCTGACTCATGCGACATCTCGATGGTGCGCAAATCGTCCTGTATGCCTTCTGGCTCTTCTTCTTCGGGCTGATCTACTACCTGCGCCGGGAAGACAAGCGTGAGGGCTACCCGCTCGAATCGGAGCGCGGACCGGTGCAGGGCTTCCCGGCGGTACCCGAGACGAAGGTGTTCAAGACCGCGCATCACCCTGGCCAGGAGTCGCATTCATGACCGCGCCCAAGCTCGTGCGAGCGGACCGCAACGTCGGCTCGCCCCACATCCCGACCGGCAACCCGCTGGTGGACGCCGTTGGCCCCGCGTCATATGCCGATCGCGCCGAAGTGCCCGACCTCACCGCCCACGGGATTGCGAAGATCGTCCCGCTGCGCGCCGCACCCGGCTTCTTCATCGCCGAGGGCGACCCCGATCCGCGCGGCTTGGCGGTGCGGGCGTGCGATGGCGTGATCGCCGGCCGGATCGTCGAGGTCTGGATCGATCGGTCCGAACCGCAGGTTCGCTACTACGAGGTGCAGCTCATCAATGGCGGTCGCACTGTGCTGCTGCCCGTGCCCTTCGTGCAGTGGCCCAACTTCGGCCTCACGAAGACGGACCACGTCCTGGTGAAGTCGATCACGGCGGCGCAGTTCGCTGACGTGCCCGGCATCAAGGACGCGGGCCAGATCACGCTGCGCGAGGAAGACCGGATCTCGGCCTATTACGCCGGGGGTCACTTGTACGCGACGCCAGCCCGCTCGCAGCCGATCATATGACCACCGACGACCGCACGTGGATCCGCGGCGTCTCGCAGCCGCTGCCGGCCGGGGAGCGGCTCCTCTGGAGCGGCGCCCCGGCAAGCCGGCCGCTGGCGCGCCATGCGTTCCACGTGCGGCTCGTCGCCGGCTACTTCGCGCTGCTCATCCTGCTGGGCCTGGCTGGGGCCCTGCGCGAGGGTGCCACCGCCACGCAGATCATGACCGCAGCCGGCATCCAGTGCGGGTTGGCCGCCTTCGTCGTGATCGGCATCCTGGTGTACGCGCACCTGACGGCGAAGAGCACCGTGTATGCCATTACCGACCGGCGCGTGGTGCTCAAGGCGGGGCTCGTGCTGCCGACCACCATCAACATTCCCTTCCGCCTCATCGAGGCGGCCGAGTGCCGCCAGTTCAGCGACGGCACCGGGCAGATTTCGCTCCGCCTGACGCGGCCCGACCGCATCGGGTTCCTCCATCTCTGGCCCCATGTTCGGCCCTGGCGCCTCCGGTATCCTGAGCCGATGCTGCGCGGCCTGGTGGAGATGGCCCTCGTGGCGGAGCACATGCAGGTCGCCGCCGGCGACGATGTGCAGGCCGGTGTCCTCGACCTCGAGAACCCGATCGCGGAGGCGCCCGCGCCCCCGACGACCCACCTCCGACCGATCGTTGGCGCCCATGGCTGAGATCTTCGTCGAACCGGAACCGGGCACCCCTGCCGACTCCACCATACACGTCCCGCGGGGCCCGCTCATCGGTGCGGCGCTGCTGGTGGCGCTGGTGTTCGGCGTCGCCATCCAGGCGCGTATCAGCGGCCATACCGCGTCCCAGGAACCGGTCACGGCGGTGGCACTGCAGCGCGAGGTACGGTTCGACATGCAGGGCGACGGAACGCTTTCGGTGTACGACGTCGGCCAGGGCCGCGAGATCACCCGGCTCAGCTCCGACAAGAACGGCTTCATCTTCGGCATGTTGCGGGGCATCAAGCAGAAGCGCGACGTGGCCCACACCGACTCGACCACGCCGTTCCGCATCACGAAGTGGCAGGATGGCCGGATGACGCTCGACGATCCCACCACCGGCATGCATATCGCCGTGAGTTCCTTCGGGCCCACCCAGGTGCAGTCGTTCTCGCAGCTCTTCCAGTAGCACCGCCGGTTACCGGAAGCGAAAGGGCCCTGCGATCACGATCGCGGGGCCCTTGTACTGCCACCGATACCCCCACGAGCTAGTGTGCTGGCGGGACCACCGGCTTCACCTTGCCGCTCGGACCGCGGCCACCCATCGCACCGGTCCTGGGCGTACGCGGGGCTGTCGCCGGGTCCGGCGTTCCCGCTGGCCCCTGTCCCCCCATGGCACCCGCTCCGCTGTTCCCCGCGGGCGCTTGCGAGCGCGCTGCCGCTGGAGCGGCAGCGGCGGCCGTACTCGGGCTGGTAGGTGACGTGCCTACGCCGCCGGCTGGTGCCGGAGCAGTGGCGGCCACCGGCGCCGACGCGGGAATCGCCGGGAACGGCTGGCCGTTCCAGTCCTTCCGGCCCCACAGCGCCGGATAGTCCTTCGCCATCGGGTAACCGTAGAGCGGCTTGTACGCCCCATTGTGGCAGGTGGCGCAATAGGCCTTCGGTGAATCGCCCATCGGACCCAGCCGGCTCGCCGGCAGGACCGCGTTGAGCGGCAGGAGGTAAGTGTAGTTCATGTGGCGCACCATTTCAGCGCCATGCAGCGCCTGGACCCGTTGCGGTGGTGCCTGCTCCCAGGAGTTGAACGCGCGGCTGTTGTGGCACTCGCTGCAGGAAACTCCGAGGCTGTTCGAGATCTTCATCATGACCGCGTAGGTCCACTCGGTCTGCTTCACCGACGACCGATTGTCATTGCTGGCTGCGACAACGTGGGTCTGAACCCGTACCGCCGACCGGTCCAGGAAGTAGCGCTCCACCTGGTTGGGATTGCCGTCGTAGACCCACGTGGACTTCGGCACCGGCTTGCCCAGGTGGCAGGTGTAGCAGGTGACGCCGGTGTTCTTCACGTGTGCTTCGTAGTTGCCGTTGATGTCACGCACCATGCGCAGCATGCGACGCGCCGTGAGCTTGGTGTAGATGGGCTTGCCACCCGCCAGGGTATCGGCAGACATGTCCGCCAGGTTGTGGCAGTAGGCGCAGTTTCCGGTGCCCGCCACCCAGGTGCTCATCGCGAGCATGGTTCGGGTGAGTTCACCGGGTCCCACGTCGGTCAGGACCTGCACATTGCGCCACGGTGATGGACCGGCCGTTGGCGCGCCCGCCGGGGCAATCGGCTCGGGAATGTGAGCGGCCACCGCCGCGACCTTCTTCGCGAGGTCGGACTTGTCGTAGATCTCCTCCATGGCGGTGCCACGATAGCCGCGCTGGACCGCTTCCTTCTTGCCGGGCTGGCACCCGGTTACCGCGAGGACACAGGTGCCGGCCACCAACAGCCGCGCGGCACCGGGAAGCATACGGGCCATGACTGGCTCCCTCCTCGCGGAAATCACGGTGTGACAAGCTCCACGCGGCGGTTGTGCGCCCGTCCGGCCGGCGAGTCGTTCGATGCCACCGGTCGCGACGCCCCGTATCCCGCCGTGGACAGGCGACCGGGCAGGATCTGGTAGTTCGTGATCAGGTAGTCGCGCACCGCGCTCGCACGCTGCTCCGAGAGCGACTGGTTGGCGCCGGGGTCACCGGTGTTATCGGTGTGGCCCTCGATGACGAACGTCAGGTCGGGATGTTCGGAGAGCACCTTCCCGATTTCGTCGAGCTGCGCCTTCGAGTCGGCCACGATGGTGGCCTGCGCCACATCGAACAGGATCGCCTGAGTGACCACGCGCCCCGTCTTCGTCACGCTCTCGTAGATCTGTTCCGCCATGATGACCACGGGAACCGTGTCATTGACGCCCGTGCCGGGGAAGCCCGACGGCTGCACACCCGCATACTGCCCGCGCAGCTTCTCCATTTCGGCGGCCGCGGCCGGGTTCTGCGCCGGGTAGTCGGCCACGAGCCCATGCTTCTGGCCCCAGAGGTACCAGTTGTCCACCACCGTGCCGGTGAGCAGGATGCCAATGCCGCCGGTAAAGGTCGTGAGGACGGCGAACCACCAGGCCCAGCGATGGATCGATTCCATCGTGGCGTTCCAGCCCATCGTCCAGCGCCAGAAGAGCGCGGCCCGCTCGGCGGCGGTGCCGCGATCGGTGATCTGCTCGATTTCCCGCTCGCCGCCCACCCGGCTCACTGCGAGGATCGTCGCCCCGTGCATGGCGAAGAGCACCGCCGAGCCGTAGAGGAACGCGATCGAGAGCGCGTGGAACGGGTTGTAGTAGAGGTTCCCGTACCGGATCGAGAACGCCGCGGTCCAGTCGAGGTGCGCGAAGATCCCGAACGGCACCATCTCACTCCAGCTGCCGACGAGCAACGGCTGGAAGAAGAACGCGGAATAGAGGAAGATCGCCGACGCAAAGGCCCACGCGAGGTGCGTGCCCAGGCCGAGTGCCCGCGCCCGGAGGTAGGTGCGCACCCACCAGAGGATGATCGCTGCCGACAGGAACCCGCCAGCGAGCAGGTACCATCCGCCCTGCTGCAGTGGCGGGAAGAGGTGCGTCCCGTACTGCGGCGGCGGCGGCTCGAGCGCCAGCCACGGCAGCTGCCGGATGAACTGGATCGGGCTCCAGTGCACCTGCGCGAGGAAGTTGAGCCCGATGATCTCGATGGCGAAGAAGCCGAAGATGATCGAGGCGATCCCGCTCCACCCGAGGTAGATCGGCCCGATCTGCGCATCGCCGATCTTGCCGGCCCAGTAGTTGAACGTCCCCTTGCCATAGCGGGCGCCGGTCGAGAGGTCGATCGGCAGCCCCGGGTCGGGCGCGGTGCGCACCTGGACCCGCGTGAAGATGTTCTGGTATTCAAGCATGGCCGGGGCGCCTCACTTCCAGATGGGCAGGTTGAGCCACCAGCCCCACCACTCCGGCCATCCCTTCGTCCACAGCGGCCCGGAGATCACGATGCAGATCGCGCTCCAGATAGCGGCGCTCATGGCGAGGAAGGTGCCGAGCCGGTGGATGCCGATTGCCCCGATGGAATAGCCGAGGAAATCGCGGAAGAACACGTTCTCGTGCTCGCTCGTCTTGACCGGCTCACCCTTCTTCGGGTTCGTCACCGAGAGGATCAGGGAGCCATGCATGGCCAGCGCCAGGCAGTTGGTGAAGAAGAACGTCACCGCGATCATGTGTGCAGGGTTGTAGTGGAAGTGCAGGTACTGGTATCCCGTGTTCGACACCCAGTCGAGGTGACTGAAGATGCCGTACGGGAAGCCGTGTCCCCACGCGCCCAGCAATATCGGCCGGATGAACACCAGCGTGACGTACGCCAGGATCGCGGCGCTGAAGGCCCAGGAGATGTGCAGGCCCATGCCGAGCTTGCGGGCAATCTCGGCCTGGCGAAGGGCCCAGGAGGAGAAGGCGCCGATCGCGCAGACGGTCACCAATTGCCAAAGCCCGCCCTTCGCCAGCGGCGCCATGCCGAGGCCGTAACTCAGGTCGGGCGGCGCGATGCTGATGCGCCACAGGTTCCAGGTGGGTCCCATCGCGGCGCCCCATACCAGCAGGAGCGTCCCGGTGACGGCGAAAAAGATGGCCGTGACACCGAAGAATCCGACGTAGAATGGCCCGATCCAGAAATCGAACAGATCGCCGCCAATCAGGGTCCCGCCGCGGACTCGATACTTTCGTTCGAACGTGAGCATCGCCATTGATTCATGTCTCCAGGCGCGGCGTCAGGCAGGCGCGCGTGTCGGACAGTTCAGCCATCAGGGTGAAGTCGGGGCTGCGGCCGGACCAACGGGTCCGGACCGCTGCCGCCTGACCTCGAATCGTGCGACTACCGGTTGGCCGGCAGCGGGGCCATCTCGGCCACTGCGGCGGCGCTCCCGGACCCTACCGGCGCCTTCTCTGCCGATAGCGTACCATTCTCGATCCATGCATACCGGCTGGAACTCAGCAGGATGAAGTGGATCGTGACGGCCAGCACTGTGAGGAATACCGTCAGTGCGACCATCACCCGTCGTGGGTCGAAAGCAAGCCAGATGCGATACATACGCTGGTCCTTGGGATGAGAGAGCGGCGCAGGGTCGCAAGCTGGGCACCCGCCGTGGCCGGCGCCCGCGCTTACGTACCTGCGTCAGGGCGCCTTACTGGGTCGCCGCCGGCGGGTTGTACTTCATCTTGGCACTCTTCGGGTAGCCCACCGCGCTGAACGCGAACAGGTGCAGCACGATCGAGAGGACGCCAAGTGAGAAGAACAATCCCGCCAGTACTGTCACTGGATCGGATCCGCGCCAGATCTTGTACATCAGTCAACCTCTGGTAAAAGGGTTGTGATCAGAGCCACGGACGCCACTGCCACGCCAGGAAATGCGCGACGATGGCTACGCCAGTGAACGAAACAAAGCCCAACACGAAATACCGATGGAATCCCCGTGCTTCTTCGTCGCTCAAGCCGTTGTCTGCCATACACTCCTCCGGGAGTTGTGATACTTGCCGCGTCGTCCCACGCGGCTGGGGCGGTCACCCGTGAACGGGCATACGACCGCGTAAACCCATGAACAGCCCCTCAAACACTCCACCAGGCTGGGAATCACTCGCCCCGCACTGGCCAAATTCGTGGTCGAGCCGCTTCGTCGATGCCGCCGGGCTGCGGTGGCATGTGCAGGTTGCGGGGTCAGGCCCCACGATCCTGCTCCTGCATGGCACCGGTGCCGCGAGCTTCTCCTGGGGCGAACTCCTGCCGCTGCTCGCATCCCGTTTCACGGTGGTCGCCCCGGACCTGCCAGGTCACGGCTTTACGCCGGCCCCCGATCGCGACCTGCTCACCCTGCCCGGCATGGCACGCGCGTGCGGCGCGCTGCTCACTTCGCTCGACCTGTCCCCGGTGCTCGCTGCGGGTCACTCGGCCGGTGCCGCGATCATCATCCGCATGGCCCTCGACAACGACCCCGCACCACCGCAACTCGTCGGCCTCAACCCTGCCCTGCTGCCGCCACCGGCGCTCTACCGCGAGCTCATCGCGCCGTTCATGCACCGCCTCGCCACCACCCGGCTCGTGTCTGCTCCCGCCGCTGCCCTGGCCCGGCGCGATGGCGTCATCGCCTCACTGCTTCGCGCCACCCAGACCTCGGTGACGCCCGGCAACCGGTGGCTCTACGAGCAGATGCTCGGCTCCGAGCAGCGGGTCCACGATGTCCTCACGATGATGGCCGGCTGGTCGCTCACCGACCTCGTGGCCGACATGCCACGCCTCACGGTGCCGCTCCACCTCGTCGCCGGGACCCGCGATCCCTGGATTGCGCTCGACGACCTGCGCTCACTCGCGCGACGCACACCCGGTTGCACCCTCGACACGCTGCCCGGCGGACACCTGCTGCATGAGGAACAACCCGCCGCCATTGCGCGGCTCCTCACCGAATCCGTCGAGCGCCTCTCCCCCTAGCGATGCGCAAGGCGCGGGTCGGCCAACCCGTCGCGGTCGAGGTGCTCCAGGGTCACTTCCACGTCGCCACGGCTCCGCGCGACCCGCTCGGCGCGCTCGCGCAGCTGCTTCGCCGCCGAGATGCGCACCAGCATCGGCTCCGCCTCCACCAGCGACTCCAGCCGCTCCTGTGCCGGCACATCCCAGGGCAGCGATGCGGTGAGGCGCGCCGGCGTCGGCTCGACGCGATCCATCTCGGTGGCCAGCGGCAGGATGTTGAACAGCGCGTCGAAGAGCGCGTTGCAGACTTCCTGCACCAGGTAGGTGGCGCCCGCATAGCCCATGAACGGCGTGCCGGTGTGCCGGCGGATGATGGCCCCGGGGAACGACGCCGGAATGTACGAGCCGCGCCCGCCGAGTTCGGCGAGGTACATCCGCTCGTTGTAGCTGCCGAAGAGCACCAGCGGCGTCCGCTCCTTGAGCGACTGCCGCACCGCCGCGTTGTCGGTCTTGGCACCGGGAATGCGCGGCACCGCGAGCGTGCACGGCAGTCCCATTTCGTCCTCGAGGAAGTGCCGGATGCCGCGCACGTAGGTCTCGTTCGCGACGATGCCGAAGCTCGCGGTGGCGAAGAAGTCCTGGGTGACGCTGCGCCACAGGTCCCAGATCGGCTTGATGGTCGTGTGCTTTTCCCGCTCGATGAACGGCTCCGGGTCGACACCAAGCAGCTCGCCCAGGGAGCGCAGGAACGCGGTGGTCGAGTGCAGCCCGATCGGCGCCTGCAGGTAGGGCTTCTCCAGCGCCTCGCAGAGCTGGCGACCGAACTCGCGGTACATCACGACGTTCACGTCGGCATCCACCAGCCGTGGCACGTTGGCGAGGTGCGACCCGAGCGGGAACACCATGTTGATCTCGGCGCCGATGCCTTCCACCAGCCGGCGGATCTCCGCGAGGTCGGATGGCATGTTGAAGGTGCCGTAGCAGGGACCGATGATGTTGACCCGGGGCCTGGCACCCGGCTCGCGGGGCTTCGGGTCGGGACGCACCCCGCGCTTCAGCCCGTATTCCGCCCAGAGCCACGACATCGCACGGTTCGCCGTCTGCCACTGGTCTTCATCGATCGTGCGCGGAAGGAAGCGCTGGATGTTGGTTCCCTCGGGCGTCACGCCACCGCCGATCATCTCGGCGATGCTCCCCGTCACCACCACGGACGGCAGCTCGGGATCGAGCGTCCTGTGCGCCCGCTTCATGCTGCCCTCGGTGCCCTTCTGGCCCAGCTCTTCCTCGGCGAGACCCGTGACCACGATGGGCAACTCGTGCGGCGGGAGCGCGTCGGTGTAGTGCAGCACCGACGTCACCGGGAGGTTCTCGCAGCCCACCGGACCGTCGATCACCACCTGCAGCCCCTTGACGGCGGTGAAGACGTACACCGCCCCCCAGTAGCCGCCGGCGCGATCATGGTCGAGGACGAGCATCAGACCATTTCCTCCGACTTGCGCTGACGGGCCACCTTGGCCAGGTGACGGCGATAGTGCTCGCGGAACTCCGGAATGTCCCTTGGCAGCTCCTCCCAGACGCCGGCACTGGCACCCGCGCCTACGCCGGTGAAGAAGTCGCGCATCTGGCCGAAGCGCGCCGTGTTGCTCATGGCGGCGTTGATCACCGTGGCGAGCGAGCCGGCGCCCATCGGCCCGAAGAGCGGCCGCGCGGAGATGAGGTTGGTGAAGTAGAGCGCCGGCTTGGCGAGTTCCTTCGCCGCCTGCACCACCGGCGTGGTACCGATGACGAGCTGGGGATCGAACTCGCGCATTGCGGCGAGGTCCTGTTCCAGCGAGGCCCGATACTGCACGCGCACGCCATGCGCCTCGAGCCAGTCGCGGTCGGTGATACTCCAATCGGTGCGCGGGCAGGCGGTGCCGACGTAGCGAAGGTCGGCGCCGCTCTCGACGAGGAGCCGCGCCACCAGCAGCTCGGAACCCTCGTAGCCCGACATCGTGATGCGGCCATCGATGCGATGCTGCTGCAACTTGTCGCGGATGGCGTCGAGGACCCTGCCCTTGGCGAGGTCAATCGCGCGCTGGCCCACACCGGCGGCATCACCAACCGCCTGGAGCCACGCGTCGGTGCCCTCGACACCCACCGGGCCCGACCCCACGATCGGGCGGCCGGCCAACTCGAATTCCCGGAACGAGGCGGTATAGAACGGATGCACCGCCGCCACCACGGCGCAGTCGAGGGCCGCGTAGAGATCGCGCCACTCGCGAGTGGGTACCGATGGTCCCGCCGCCAGACCCAGTGGCTCGAGCATCATCCCGACGCCAACCGGATCGGCGGGGAACATCTCGCCGACCAGTGTGACGGTCGGCCGCTCCTGCCTTCCACCGCGCGGCAGCTGCACCGGACCCTGCTCCGCTTCCTGCCGCGCATAGCGCAGCATAGCCCCGGCGAGCACATCCTTCGCCTCGGCGTGGGTCGGCACGCCGAACCCCGGCACATCGATGCCGATGATGCGAACGCCGTTGATCTCCTTCGGCAGCAGCTTGAGCGGCACGCCCGACGCGGTCGGCACGCAGAGGTTCGTGATCACGATCGCGTCGTAGAGGGCCGGGTCGGCGGTGGCATACACCGCGTCGCGGATGTCCTCGAAGAGCTTGCCGGTGACCAGGGTCTCGGAGTTGAACGGCACGTAGCCCACGGTGCGTCGGGCGCCGTAGAAGTGACTCGTGAAGGTGAGACCATAGACGCAGCAGGCCGAGCCCGACAGGATCGTGGCGGTGCGGCGCATGCGCAGTCCCACACGGAGCGAACCGAACGCCGGGCACATCGACTGTGGCTGGTCGTGCGGTCCCTTCGGGTAGTCGGCGGCGTACTGGTCGAGCACGTCGCTCTTCCCCGCGGCGCGGGCCGCCGCAAGCATGGTGTCGGTGCCACCATGACAGGAGGCGCCGGCAGTCGGCAGTCGTGAGTCGGCAGAGAGTCGTGAGTCGGCAGACGGAGCCTCCAAAATCGGAAGCACCGCCGGCTGACGACTTTCTGTCGACTGCCGACTGCCGACTGCCGACCGGTCGTCAGACCGCATCGTACACCACCTCCAGCGAGGGCTTCACGATCTCGGAGCGACCGCACATGTCCTCGAGTGTCGCTGGCTGGAGGACGACATTCCGCCCCACCGTGTCACTGCTGAACAGGCCGAGCAGCTGGTCCTGGGTCAGCGGCTTGGGCCGAACCGGCAGCGACTCGGCAACGTTGGTGGCCAGCGACTCGAAGAGCGGCGCCCAGTCGCCGCCGGGGCGGCCGACGATTTCGTAGTTGGCGCTCTTGCGACGGATGTCCTCGTGCGCCGGGATGGCGGCGAGGATAGGGATGCCCGCCCGCTCGGCGAATGCTGCCGCTTCCCCGGTGCCGTCATCCTTGTTCACCACCATGCCCGCGACACCGACGTTGCCACCCAGGCGACGGAAGTACTCCACCGCGGAGCAGACGTTGTTCGCCACATAGAGCGACTGCAGGTCGTTGGAGCCGACGACGATCACCTTCTGGCACATGTCGCGCGCGATCGGAAGGCCGAAGCCCCCGCAGACCACGTCGCCCAGGAAGTCGAGGAGCACGAAGTCGAAGCCCCACTCGTGGAAGCCGAGCTTCTCGAGGGTCTCGAATCCATGGATGATGCCGCGGCCACCGCAGCCACGGCCAACTTCCGGGCCACCCAGCTCCATCGCGAAGACGCCGTCGCGCTTGAAGCAGACATCACCGATCTTCACCGGCTCGCCCGCGAGCTTCTTCTTCGACGAAACCTCGATGATCGTGGGGCACGCCTTGCCACCGAAGAGGAGACTGGTGGTATCGCTCTTCGGGTCGCACCCGATGAGCAACACCTTCTTGCCGAGCTGCGCCATCATGTAGGAGAGGTTGGCGAGCGCGAAGCTCTTGCCAATGCCGCCCTTGCCGTAGATCGCGATAATCTGGGTACCGCTGGTGACCGACGCCGGCAGTGGGGCGTCCGGCTCGACCGCCGCCTCGTCGCGGAGCGCACTGTGCATGAGCTGGATCGGCCCTGAGGTCGTGCCTGCCGGTGCAATCACGCTGCATCCCTCCAGTCGAGAACCATCTTCACGCATTCGGGGTCACTGAACGCCACCGGGTACGCCTGGCAGGCGTCCGCCGCGTCGGAGCGGTGGGTGATGATGCCATCGAGGCGGAGCGTGCCCGCGTTGGTCATGTCGACCACCGCCTGCAGGTCGTCCGCGCGCCATTCGGCGGCGACGCGCAGGCGCGCCTCGCGCAGGAAGGCGGGAACGAAGTTGAAAGTCAGGGAGTCGTAGAAACCGGCGAGGACCACTTCACCACCAGGAGCCAGGCGCTCGATGAAGGAATTCAGCAGCCCGGCGCTGCCGCTGACATCGTAGATCGCGCGGTAATCGCGGCGGTCGTCATCATCGGGGTGGATCACGCTGTACCCCATCGCCGCGGTCCGTCGCGCCGGATTCACCTCCCACACGGTGGGAGGTCTCGCTCCAGGGGACAGCGCCACCGCGAGGCGGGCAAGCAAGCGTCCCAGGGCACCGTGGCCGACGATGAGGTCGGGCGGGGTGGCCCCCGCATGCCACCCGGCATGCCGGGCGGTGGCGGCCAGCGCCAGCAGCGCACCGTCCATCGCGACGTGGTCGGCGAGTGGAAAGGCCTTGGCGCCCGGCACGATGAGACGCGCCGCGTTGCTGCCGAAGAGACTCTTCACGTCGTCGAAGCACCTGGCGCCGGCGATGAATACCCGCTGACCCACCGACCGTCCCGATGCTGACCCGGCGGCGATCACGCGGCCCACCGCTTCATAGCCCGGCACCAGCGGATAGCCGAGGCCAGGAAAGGGTGGCATGGCCCCGGAATAGAGGAGCCGCTCGGTGCCGGTGCTGATGCCGCTCCACTCGACCGCGACAACAACGTCGGCGTCCGCCGGCTCGACCAGCGAGACTCGGCGAAGGGCCAGGCGCTTGGGCTCCTCAATGACGACAGCCGTTGTGTGCAATTCACTCCTCGGCACCCGGGGGGATCCATCGGCACTTCAGTGGGGCGAGACGATTGTAAAGTGTGGCTTACATCTAATGTTGTCAAGCATCTGGTACACCTGCCCGCGTAAACGCCCCAGAAAAGGGTTTTGTCCTCTTTTACTGGCGTGCGGAAATGAGGGTCTAGCCGGACCGCGAGCGGAGGAAGAAGTCCCACAGGGCAAGGCGGGCCGAGAGCCCGAGAAACAGGTGTTCCAGGGCGGCGAGCCCGGCCAGTACACCGAATACCATGGCCGAACGGCGGGTGAAACCATCAGGGGCCCGCCATCCGGCGCGGAGCAGCAACAGGGTCGCTGCGGTCCAGAAGACCACGCTCACTGTCAGGAACGGGGTGTTCTCGGGTGGCCCGAAGAAGCGGGTCATGAACTGGAGGTGGTCGGGCAAGAGGCCAGGACTGGCATTCGCCACGCCCAGGAAGACATTGATCCGCGCCACCTGATGGGCGGCCCAGAGCAGGGCGACCGTGCCGAACGTCACCTTGTTCCTGGCGCCAACGGCCAGGACCGCCGAGAGGATCAGCACGCCCAGCGCCGCCGCCTCGCTCCATGATGTTTCACGAAGGGCCTCGACCGCCACCGCCCAGCGGCTGTCGGGAATCGGCGCGCCGCTCGACCCCGGCCCCACGAGCCAACCGCCGTAGAGTGCCGCCTGGGCCCACGCCCACAGCGTGCCGCCCGCGAGGAAGCCGAGCCAGGCCGCACGCGGTGAACGGTCCTGTCGTATGAGAATCGCAAGCGCGAGCGCCGATCCACCGAGGAGCGACGCCACGATCGCCGCCGCTCGGCGGCCCTCGACGGTCGCCGGCAGGCCAAAGAGGAGGCCGGTCACCAGCCACCAGAAGAGCACCACCAGGCCAAGCGCCTGGAAGGCACTGATCCACCTGTCGCGACGCGCCGCGTCCGCACTCATGAAGCCTTGAGCCCTTCGCGCGCCGCCTGCACCGCTCCCTTTACGCCCTGAGCATCAGCCGTCGGCAACGCGATGTAGCGCCCACCCATCGTCGCCGCGAGTGACGCCGCGAAGGCGCCGGGCCGCGGCGCGGTGTCGATGAGCAGGATGGGAACGCCCATTGATCGAAGGGCACGAGCCGCCGTCTCGGCGTCGGCCTCCGCGCGTGGGCGGCCACCGGTACCGTCCAGTGCCACGTTCGCGCGCGCGTCGGTAAGCAGCACCAGCAGCACCGAGCCGCCGTCCCGTTCCGCCGCCACCTGTAACGCGAGCTGGCCAGCGGCGACGAGCGCGGCGGCGAGTGGCGTGCCGCCCCCACCCGGCAGCGCCGCGAGCGCGCGCTTCGCCCGCGCAAGTGATCGCGTGGGCGGCAGCAGGATCTCGGCGCGAGTGCCGCGAAAGCTGATGAGCGCCGCGCGATCGCGGCGCACGTAGCTCTCGGCCAGCAGCAACTCGACGGCGCCCTTTGCCTCGGCCATGCGATGCAAGGCGGATGACCCCGACGCATCGACACAGAAGATGATGGTCGTGCCGTTCTTCGCCTTGCACCGTTGCACCCGGAAATCCTGGCGGCGCACCGCCACCTTGCCGGGCTTGGCGCCGCGCAGGCGCTGCCATGGGGCGGCTGCCCGGAGGGTATCGACGAGGTCGAGCCGCGCACCAGTTCGCGGGTCGCCGGCGCGCGATCCGATGCGCCGGCCGTGCCGCGGTGTCACGGCATGCGCCGCGCTCCGTCCCCTCGCCTTGCCGCCACCATGCTGCCGCAATCCTTCCAGCATCTCGGGTGACAGCGCCGCGCGTGTCGCCTCAAGGACGCGGTCAGCCATCTCGCCCACGGATTGATCCTGCTGACCGTCTTCCGGTGCCGAGGATTGTTCCTCTGGCGCGGGAGCGGGTGGCTCGGGCGGCATTTCCGGCAGGCGCGTCGCCCGGGGCGCCAGTACCAGCGCGCACGCCACCGCGACATCGGCTTCGGTCACTTCCGCCCGTCCCTCGAGCGCCGCATGCGCCCGCGCCGCGCGCACGGCAAAGACATCGGCCCGGCTGGACCCCACGCCCAGGGCCATTGCAGTGTGGCAGATGCTGGTCATTGCCCCGTCGGTCATTGTCACGAGCGGCAGGCGCGCACGCGCCGCCGCAAGTTCGTCTGGCGTCGGCCATCCGCCTGCCTCACCCTGCGCGGCATCCATTTGCAGCAGGAACGGGAGCCGCTCGCGCAGTGCCGCCGCGACCGGCGATTCTCCAGGCATGCTTTCATCCAGGGCAAGCAAGGTCGTTCCACCTGCGTCGTCGAGCACGCTGAGCAGGGCTGCGACCACCGGCCCCGAGGCGCGCTCCGCCATCGGGAGGGTCAGGACACCGCCCTGCGCCACCGCGAGCAGGCCGCGCTCCTGCACCGGCCGGCCGGCGGCGAGCGTGGCGGCGAGGTCGAGGCCGCCGTGCAAACGCTCCGCTGCCATGCCGGGGGGAAGACGTCGCCGCACCCTGCCCTCGTGGAGCAGTCCATCGAAGAGCACGAGCATCGTGTCACGTCGTTCATCGGCGTGGCCCAGCAGCACGGCCCCGCGAAGACCGACGGGGTCCACCGCCAGCAGGGCCAAGGCACGCTGCATCACGCGACCAGGAGCTCGGCCACCGCGCGTTCCACCCGGGTGGTTGACGAGGTATCGTCGAGTGGATTGCGGCGCAGCCGGTGACGCAACGCGAGCGGCGCCACCTGGCGCAGGTGCTCGAGCGCGACCTTCCTGGCGCCATCGAGGGCCGCCGTGGCGCGCGATGCACGCATCAACGTCAACTCACCGCGCAGGCCGTCCGTGCCGAGCGCCACGCAGAGTGCCGTGGCACGGCCCAGCATTTCGTCATCGATGATCACGCTGTCGATGCGCTTCCGGGCCTGCTGGATGCGGCGCAGCACCTTCGCATCCTCCACCTTCCATTCCTCCATGAAGGCCTCGGGATCACGATCGAACGCGTCACGCCGGCGGATCACATCGATGCGCTCTGCCACCGCGGTCGGCGTCCGCACATCCACCGACAGGCCGAAGCGGTCGAGGAGCTGCGGGCGCAAGTCGCCTTCCTCGGGGTTGCCACTGCCCACCATGACGAACCGTGCGGGGTGCCGCAGGCTCAGCCCCTCTCGCTCCACCACGTTGACGCCACTCGCGGCCACGTCGAGCAGCAGGTCCACCAGGTGATCCTCGAGCAGGTTCACTTCGTCCACGTACAGGAACCCGCGGTTGGCGCGCGCGAGCAGTCCCGGCTCGAAGCGCTTCTCTCCCGAGGTGAGCGCGCGCTCGAGGTCGAGTGAGCCTACCACCCGGTCCTCCGTGGCACCCAGCGGCAGGTCCACCACGGGCACCGGTACCCTTGCCGCGCGCAACCGCTCACCGCGCGCACGCCGCGCCTGGCACTCCTCGCACGGATCCTCAGGGTCGCAGCCATAGCGGCACCCCGTCACCGCCATCATGAAGGGCAGCACGCCCGGCATCGCGCGGACTGCCGTGGACTTGCCGGTGCCGCGGTCGCCGAACACCATGACCCCGCGAATCCCGGGGTCCACCGCGGCCACGAGCAACGCCAACTTCATTTCATGCTGACCCACAATGGCGGAGAAGGGAAAACTCGGTGGCACGAAGGGCCTTTCTGGGGATTCAGGCGGTGGCGACGAGCGTCTGCACTCCGAGTGGCAGCCACCGCTGCAGGATGGTGAGGGGCGACATGACCGCGCGCCCGATGATGAAGGGAATCATGCGTCCCTGCAGCGAGCCACGCCATGAACGGCCTTCGATCTCCTGACGGCCGAGCCAGTGGACGACATGGGGATGCAGCGTGCCGTGCTGGTACTGGTCCTGCACCCGCCACCCGTTCCGTTCCACCAGCCGGCGCAGGGTGTCTGGCGTGTAGGCCGCCGTGTGGCGCGGCGTGTGGAAACCGGCCCAGCGGGTACCATGTCGTCGCCGCGTCAGGCTGTCGTAGTCGGGCACTTCGATGACCAGGCGCGCGCCGGGCGATGCCATGG
>Ga0302323_100000320_pt1 | contig 37565 bp, 31 predicted proteins | sample Fen_T0_3_FD_201950 | JGI IMG/M metagenome (GOLD analysis project Ga0302323, IMG submission 201950) | Peat permafrost microbial communities from Stordalen Mire near Abisko, Sweden - Fen_T0_3 | ecosystem: Environmental > Terrestrial > Soil > Wetlands > Permafrost | place: Sweden: Abisko...
GAGGCCTGTCCCTTCTGCACCGCGACGATGTGATCCCCCGACACGAAGACGGCCGAACCACCCTTGTCGACGTGTTGATGCATTAGGTCAGTCGCCTCTCGGGACGCAAAGTACAGGATGCGCCCCCGGCACTTTTCGGCCATAGAGGCGACCCCAGGATCGCAGGCGTTGAGCGCGGCGTATCCATCGGGCAGCACCACATCCACCGGCGCCCGCACCGCCTTTTCCACCAAAGTAGCTTTCTGTTCGTCCAGGCCGGCGCGGCCTTCGAGCTTGGTCACCACCGCGACAGCGCAACGATCGAAGGCGAGTCCCTCGGCGATCACCTTCTCTTCGGAGGTTTCGAGAACGATGGCGTCCACGAAAGGGTTCTGCAGCAGTCGCCTGGCGCCAGTCGCATTGGCGGCGTCTTGTGGGGACAGCATGCGATTGCCCACGCGAAGCCCGGTCGAGCTTGCGCTGCCGACGTTCCGCCCAGCCGCCGCCAGCACGGCCACCAGCAGGGCGGTGACAGAAGTCTTACCGCCCGTGCCCGACACCGCAACCAGGGGGACCCGGCCGCTATCTTCCGGCGCAAAAAGATGATCCACGATGGCTTCGCCAACCGGCTGCGGTTTGCCGGACAGTGGTTTAAGATGCATCACCAAGCCGGGGCTGGCGTTCACTTCGATCACGGCCCCGTGCTGGGATTCCAGCGGCCGGCCGATGTCCTCGGCGATAAGGTCGATGCCCGCTACATCTAGCCCCACGGTCTGCGCGGCAACAACGCAACTGGTGGCGGTGTCCGGGTGCAGCCGATCGGTCTCGTCGGCGGTGAGATCTCCGTTGTAGTGAATCGTCACCTTGTGTCCGGGCGCGGGCACCGAGGTCTTCTCCAGGCCTTGATGGCGCAGAAGCTCGAGCGAGATGTCGTCGAGCACCAGCGTGGTGAGCGGCTGCGCGGAATCGTCGCCGCGCGCCGGGTCCTGGTTGGCCAGCTCGACCAGTTCTTCGACAGTGCGCACGCCGTCTCCCATCACGTGCTCGGCCTCGCCGCCGCTGGCCGCCACCGCCTTGTCGCCGACTACCAGTACCCGATGTTGCGTGCCCGCGATGAATTTCTCGACCAGGACGCCGGTCCCTTCGCGCGCGGCAATGTCGAAGGCTGCCTCTACGGCTGCGCGATCTTCGAGGCGAATCGAGACGCCACGGCCGTGGTTGGCGTCTTGAGGTTTTACGACCACGGGAAGCCCTAGCTCTTCCGCCGTCGTCCATGCGTCGTCGCGACCTTGAACCAAGCGCCCGGCAGGCATCGGAACACCCACGGAGTAGAGAAGTTGCCGGGTCAGATCCTTGTCCTGAGCGATTGATTCGGCGAGGGCACAGGTCTTCGCGGTTTCCGCGGCCCAGATGCGACGCTGCGATTTCGCATAACCGAGTTGCACCAAGTTGCCATGGCTGAGCCGCAAGAACGGGATGCCGCGTGCCTTGGCCGCGGTGACGATGGCCTGCGTGCTGGGACCTAGGCAAAGCTTGTCAGCGAGCTCTCGCAGACGGCGGAGCTGGGCCGGCACGTCGAAGGGGCGATCCTCGACGGCAGCCATGAGCAGCTCGCGCGCGGTTCGCAGACAGGCCTCGCCGAAACCAGGGTCGAGGCATTCGACGATGACGCGGTAGACACCTGTCTCACCCACCCCGCGCGTACGACCGTAGCCGACGGGCAGATGGGCCAGGGTTTGCAGCTCGAGGGTGACGTGCTCGAGAACGTGGCCGAGCCAAGTGCCTTCCCCATCGCGCATGCGCGAGAAGAAGCCGCCCCGCACGCCCTCGCTGCAGCGGTGCTCAATCATCGACGGCAGCCAGGCCATCACGCGATCGTTGAAGCCCGGCAGGGTGTTCGACGGCTTGGTTTCGAATTCGCCGAGATCGACCCAGGCTTCGATGACGGGATAGTTGGCCCAGATGTTCGGCCCCACCAAGTACAGGACTTTGCGAATCTGCATGATTGACTGCGTTGCCCGGACGGGCGCGGCAATCCTGCGCCTCAAGCGCGCATTTCGCCAGACCGGATCTGCTACCCTTGCGCGGAAATCTCGTCCGTGGGCGGGTGAGAGACGGAAAGGCAAAGTAACGGCAGAGGCGCACAGAGCGCCGAGTCCGAACTCTCCCGTCGCCGTGTTCTCTCCGCCTGACCTGGGGTGAAAAAGATCCCTATTGCCTCCTGCCTGGTAAAGTCCCCGGCCAAAATCAGATGACCGTCGCACCATTGCCACCGTCTACCCTTCACGGGCTTGTGCAGGGCCTCGCGCTCGACCCTGGCGAGAGCGTGTGTGCCACGTTTCGCCCCGACCTGGACGAGAAGCTTCACTATGCGAACGTCGAGGTCGCGCTCACCTCGAAGAGGATTTGTTGGCGCAAGCGGGATGAGGCTTGGGCAGAGAGACGGCTCGGCGGGACCATCAGCCTGGATCACTCGGAGCACGCCGGCCTTGGCGAGCTCAAGCTTCGCGACGGTGATAGGATCGTCGCGCGTTGGTTCCATACCTTGGCAGTAGCCGAAGGGGCAATGCAGTTGCTCGACGCATTCGAGACCCAGCGGGGAAGCTCGGATGCTCGGCCACGCCCCCGGGCACCGGGCGAGGATTCCGAGGAACAGCGGATCACCGGCAAGTTCCCACTCCTCCGCCTGATGCGCTTTGCTCGTCCCCACTTGGGCGCTGTGATGGTCGGGTTGCTGCTGACCCTGGCCAGCACCGCGGCGGGGCTGGTTCCGCCGTACCTCACCATGCCCCTCGTGGACAAGGTGCTCGTGCCGGGACAGTCGGGACAGCTCACCCCCGAAGCCGCGTTGCCGAGGGTTCTGTTCTATCTCGGCGGTCTGGCGCTGGCGGCGGTAGTGGCTTGGTTGCTCACGTGGGCGCAGGGCGCGCTGTTGGCCTTCGTGACGGAAAAAGTCGCTGCTGATCTGCGCAACCGAACCTACTCGCACTTGCAGAAGCTCAGCCTCGAATACTTCGGAGGCAAGCGCACGGGGGATCTCATCGCGCGCATCAGCTCGGACACCGACCACCTGTGCTCGTTCTTGTCCGACACGCTCATCGATTTCATCACCGACGTGCTGATGATCGGCAGCACGTGCGTTGTCCTGCTGACGCTGGATCCACTGCTCGCGGTGGCGGCCATCGTGTCGTTCCCGCCCATCGCGTGGCTCATCATCCGCATTCGCGGCAAACTGACCCACGGCTTTCTGCGCGGCGGTCGCGTGTGGTCGGCGATGACCAACATCCTGGCCGACACCATTCCTGGCATTCGCGTGGTGAAGGCGTTCTCGCAAGAGCGGCGCGAAATAGCACGCTTCGCCCAGGCCAATCAGCGCATCGTCGAGGTCAACAACCGCAACAACAGGCTCTGGACCTTTTTCTGGCCCTTGGTCGCGTTGCTGAACCAAGTCGGTCTTCTGGTGGTGTGGGCGGTTGGCGCGCGGCAGGTGCTGCAACACGAGGTCACGGTCGGCGTCTTGACCGCGTTCATCGCGTACATCAGTCGTTTCTACACGCGGGTGGAAAGCATGAGCCGCATGCTCACCGCGACCCAGCGCGCGTCGGCCGGCGCGCAGCGCTTGTTCGAGATCTTGGATCGGGTTCCGAGCGTGCTCGATCCGAAGGACCCTGTGCCCGTCGGCGAGATGCGCGGTGAAATCAGCTTTGACCGCGTGTCCTTCCGCTACGGAAGCCGCTTGGTGCTGGACGACGTCAGCTTTCAAGTGGCGCCTGGGCAGATGATCGGCATCGTGGGGCACACCGGCTCGGGCAAGAGCACGGTGGCCAACTTGCTTTGTCGGTTCTACGACGTATCGGCGGGGGCGGTGTGCGTGGACGGCAAGGACATTCGCCGGCTAGCCATCGAAGAGTATCGCAAGCACATCGGCATCGTGCTCCAGGAGCCGTTCCTGTTCTTCGGCACCATCGCCGACAACGTCGGCTACGGGCAGCCGGGCGCAACCGGAGCGCAGATCATTGAAGCGGCTCGGGCGGCTCGCGCGCACGAGTTCATCCTCAAGTTGCCTGAGGGCTACGACTCGCTGGTGGGTGAGCGCGGGCAGTCGCTCTCGGGCGGTGAACGTCAGCGCATAGCCATCGCGCGCGCCATCCTGGTGGATCCGCGCATTCTGGTGCTCGACGAAGCCACCTCCGCGGTGGACACGCAGACCGAGCGCGAGATCCAGCGCGCGCTCGACAACGTGGTGGCGGGCCGGACAACTATCGCCATTGCTCACCGCCTGAGTACCCTGCGCAAGGCGGACCTGCTGTTGGTGGTGAAGGACGGGCATCTGGTCGAGCGCGGAACCCACGCCGAGCTTCTGGCCAAGGACGGCGAATACGCGCGCCTCGATCGTGCGCAGACGTCCGCAGTGGCCCGGGCCCCGATGGACGAATCGGAGGCCGTGGCCGAGGCAGAAATCGAAACCTTGCCACGCATTCCGACCGCGGAGTTGGTAATGGAGAGCGAGGGCGACGGCGTGCTGTGGGCCAAGCGTGGCCCTGCTGGTCAGCGCGTGCGGGTGCTGCCCAGACGATGCTTTCCGCTGACTGGCCCCGCCGCGTTCATTTGTCTGGTGGACGAACGCCACCACGATCGGGCCTGCATCGAGAGCCTCGATGCGCTGGCTACAAGCTCGCGGCAAGCCTTGCTGTCGGCGCTGGTGCAAAGCGAGTTCCTGCCCAGGATCACGCGCATCGTCCGGGTGAGGCACGAAGCGACCTGGTCGGAATGGCACGTGGAGACCGATCGAGGCTCGCGCACTTTCATCGTAGAGCAGGAGGACCACATCCGTCGTATGGAAGACGGCCGTCACGTCATCACTGATTCCTTCGGCATGCGGTTCCTGGTCCCGGCGCCCGAGAACCTGGATGCGCACAGCCGAAGGTGGCTCGGCAGATACAGCTGAGCGTCGGCCGGGTGGGGGCGTAACCGCGCAGACTATTCACGCCACGAAGAGCAGCACGGCGAGATAGTGACACGCGCTTCCGCCGAGCACGAACAGGTGCCAGATGCCGTGGCCGTGGCGCATGCCCCGCTTGTGCGCGACGTAGTAGTACATACCGGTGGTGTAGAGCAGTCCGCCAGCGGCGATCCACGCGAAACCCCGATAGGTCAGGCAGGTCACCAGCGGAACCAAGGCTAGCAATGCCAGCCAGCCCATCACCAAATAGATCACCAGTGACGCGAATCGACCTCGTCGGGTGAACCAGATTTCGTGGACCAGCCCCGCGGCGGCGAGCGACCAGATTGCAGCAAAGAGAGGCCACCCCCAACTGCCGCGCAGGGTGACGAGGGTGAACGGCGTATAGGTCCCTGCGATCAAAAGGTAGATCGCGCAGTGATCGAGATTGCGCAAGTTCGCCTTCGCTGATCCTTTCGCGGAATGGTAGAGGAAGGACGAGAGGTACTGAGCAACCAACACGGCGCCGTAGACGGCGAAGCTGGCGAGTCGCCACGGATCGCCCCGTCGGGCAGCGAGCACAACGAGCACGGTGGTTCCCGCCACCGCCAACCCTGCTCCGACCAGATGGGTGAGGGCATTGAAGCTTTCTCCGGTGACCGTTGCCGGCGCCGGATCGCGGACCGCGCTGACGGCTGGCTCGTGTGGCATTTCCCGTGGACGGGCATGGTCACCCGGAACCGCCGCTCTGTCCACTGGGGATTGTATCGGCAGCCCAAACAGGGGTCGAAATTCTGACCCGCGCCGCTAGTACGAAATTCTCGCCGTAAGCCCAGGGGCTCCGGCGACCGTCGGCGCCAGGTCGACCCGTCGACCTTCGACGAAGAACAGGACTCCAGTCGTCACTGCGGCGGCACCCGACAAAGCCCACAGCACGTTGGCCGCGTTCCTTCGAGCCGTCACGCTGCTGATGTCGGATTCGTTGCAGCCCGTCCAGTCCGTGCTACCGCTTCCGCAGGATTTGTTGAGGGAGTCGAACTTCGATTGCATCGACACACTCATGACCGTGGCTGTGGCCACCAGCGCCACGGTCGAGCCTGCCGCGACCCACGTCCACTTGCGGCCGAGCCACCAACCGTGATCCGCATCGTCGCTCTTCGAGAGCTGCCCGTCCCGCAATAGCGGCTCCCGGCCATTCAAGGCGACCCGTGACTTGCTGGCTCGGGGCGCCGGCGCGACGGCCGCGGATTCCAAAGGCTGGGTCACCAGCAATACGCTTTGGATCCTACCGACGGTTACCTCCACGTCCTCGACGACGGGGATGGTGTCGGGATGGCGAGCAGTGATCTGGTGTTTGCCGGGCTCCGCCCACAACAGATCCGGCAACGGCGTCAGTCCAAGCACTCTTCCGTCGACGCTGATCTCGACCCGTTGTTTTGCGCATTCGATGTGCAAGCGCCCGAGCTTCGCCTGCAGCTCGGCCATGGCCGCATGGGCGTCGCCGACCATCTCGCTGGTATCGTCCGGTGGTTCCAGCAAGAAACGTTCGAACCCGTCCATGGCCTCCGCACGCCGGCCGAGCGCGCGCTTGGTCTGTGCGATGTTGTAGAGCAGCTTTGGACTGGCGTACTCGGTGTAGGCCTGGTTGAATTTGTCCAGCGCGGGTGCGAACTCACCCTGGTCGTAAAGTCGCGTGCCCTCCCCGAGCAGCGCCTTGGCGCGGGCTTTGGTTTCGATGTTCGCGGCGGGGGCCGCAGCTTGAGCGAGTGTCGTAATGAGAATGAGTGACGCAATCACGGCTAGAGCTCCTCGAACAATCGGTGTTTGTTTTGCGCATTTGCCGGTGTTTGTCTGGGTTTCCCTGCGATTCGACCGGCCGGCTTCTTCTCCGACTTTGCCCGCCCTGGCCTGTCGGGCGAGCTTGCGCGACCCGCGGCGCTGTCGGGTCGAGCGGCCGATTCGATCGTCGGGGTCGGAGACGTGTTCGCCGGCAACGCCACTACATTCGGGTGCTGGACAATCGGGAGGGGCTGCGCTGGGCCCTTCGACGCTGTGTTTGGCGAGCGCAGCAGCAGCGCCGCGACGGTCACCATTGCGACGATGGCCGTCACGGCAAGCGGCAGTCGCCGACCGACTCGCCTGAATCTCGCGACAACCGTCGTTTCCGGCGACGGCACAAGCCCGCGTCCGCCCGACTCTCGCACGAGGGTTTCGTCATCGTCTGCCACGGCCATCTGCTGCTGGGGCGTGGCGGTGATAGCGGGGCGCGATCCGCTGCTGTCCGAAGCGAGGTGCAGACTGATTGGCGCCGGCGTCGATTCCGTGAATCGTCCCAACGCCGCCAGCTCGAACGCTCGGGCAAAATCGCGAACCGAGGGATACCGCTCGGTGTAATTCTTCGAGAGGGCACGGCGCAGGACGGACTCGGCGGCGGGCTGCAGTTCGGGCACCTGCTTGACCAGGGACGGCGGTTCGATGCGTAAGATCTGGAAGAACAAGGCCGTCGTGTCGTCGGCCATGAACGGTGGATGACCACAAAGCATCTCCCAGGCGATGCATCCGAGCGCCCACTGGTCTGCGCGGTGATCGGTCTCTTCGCTTCGGCCGGTGGCTTGCTCGGGGCTCATGTACGCGGGCGTGCCGACCACGGACTGCACACCGGTCAATCGTCGGCCGTTGGCCGCCTTGACCTTCGAAATGCCGAAGTCGAGCACCTTGACGAACTCCGGCTCGCCGGGGACGTGCAGCAGAAAGATGTTAGCCGGTTTTAGGTCACGGTGGACCACCTCCTGCTTGTGGGCCGCGCCGAGCGCAGAGGCGGCCTGCGTGATGATTCGGGCGGCAATATCGATGGGCAGACGGAGGGTCTTCTGCAAACGCTGGTCGAGATCTTCTCCCTCGAGGAACTCCATCACCAGGTAGGGTTGGCCAGACTCGGCCGTGCCAAAGTCCACCAGGTTCACGAGGTGGGGATGTCCGAGCTTCGAGGTGATCTCGGCCTCGCGGCGGAATCGTTCCAGCGACACCATGTCGCATGCCGCCTCACGCGACATGAGTTTCACAGCGACCCGTTTGTTCAGGCGGAGTTGAATGGCCTCGTACACCGCCCCCATGCCACCGCGGCCAATCAGACGGACCAGCCGATAGGCACCTTCCAAGACGGTGCCTGCCAAGTCCGTCGACGTGACTTCGGCGGCCGAGATCACGGGGTACTTCCCTTCCGCGATGCGCTCATGCAAGGGGAAGAGTGTCTTGTGGGTGACTCACGCAAGGTTCGACCAAAAAAATGCAAAGCCCTACCGCGTGTTAAGCGGCAGTTTTTTTGGTTTCCTGAAGTGCCTTCTTGTGCAATACGTCACGCGAATCGAAAAGATTGCGTAGCGCCACTCCGTCCCGTGGGAAACGCGCGCCAGCGTTTTTTTCACCACAGAGAGCACAGAGGCCCGGAGAAAGGAAGGGTTTCCGGATCTCGACCCGAACCCTTTCCAATCTCATCCCGCTCCGTGCCCTCTGCGCCCTTGTGGTTAGAAGCTCTAGGCTTCCGCTGCGTACTCGTCCAGCAGCTCTTCGATGCGACCAAAGACATCGGACATGGTCTTCTCGTCGGGCAGCAGGGTGATGCGGAAGTGGTTGCGGTACGAAACGTTGAAGCTGGAGCCAGGCGCGATCAGCACATGCTTGCGTTCGAGCAGGTCGATGCCGAATTTCTGGTCATCGAACTTCGGTAGCTTTTGCAGATCGATGCCAGGGAAGGCGTAGATCGCGCCCCGAGGCGGAAGCACGCTGAGGTATTTGCTGCGCTTGACGCCATCGAGGACCGCAGCACGGGTTTGGAAGAGGCGTCCTGCGGGCTTGGTCAGGTCGTGGATCGACTGATAGCCGCCCAGCGCTGTCTGCACCGCCCATTGCCCGACGACGTTGGAGCACAGCCGAAGTGACATCAGCGTGTCGAGGCCGAGCAGGTAGTCCTGGGCCGCTTCTTTTTCGCCCGAGAAGCTGAGCCAGCCCACGCGAAAGCCGCACGACCGGTAAACCTTGGACAGGCCCGAGAAGGTACCGCAAAGGGCGTGCTTGACCAGGGTCGCCACCGGCGTGTACTGGGCACCTTCGTAGGTGATCTGGTCGTAGATCTCGTCGGAGAAGATGACCAGGCCGTGCTTTTCAGCCAGGTTGACCATTTCCTGCAAAACTTCGCGCGGGTAGACCGCACCGGTCGGGTTGTTGGGCGAAATAATGACCAGGGCGCGCGTGCGCGGCGTGATCAGCTTGGGAAGGGCTTCGAGGTCCGGCAGCCAGCCGAGCTCGCGGCGACACGGGTAGTGCACCGCCTTGCCGTCGTTCAGATGGGTTGCGGCGGTCCACAGCGGGTAGTCGGGGCTTGGTACCAGGACCTCGTCACCTTCGTTGAGGAGGGCGCGCAGAGAAAACAGAATCAGCTCGCTGACGCCGTTGCCCATAAAGACGTCTTCCGCCGTCGTGTCCATCACGCCGCGGTTCTGCTGCTGCATGACCACGGCCTCGCGGGCCGGGAAGATGCCCTTCTGATGGCAGTAGGCGTCGGACTCGCGCAGGTTTTCGATCATGGCCTGGCGCATGGTTTCGGGCGCACGAAAGCCAAAGGCGCCCGGGTTGCCGATGTTCAGCTTGATGATCTCGTGGCCCGCCTTTTCCAGCTCGGCAGCCCGACGGGCCAAAGGTCCCCGGATCTCGTAGCGGACATTGGCGAGTTGATTGCTGGCTTTGATGCTACTGATTGGCATGGCGGAAGTCGGAGAATAGTCCACCTTCGGCGCCCGGCAAAGCCTCCCACGCGGTTCGCGCGTGCAAATGGAGGAGATCACGGTGGAAATACCCGACCAGTCGGCCCGCGGACTTGCGTGGTCACCGAATTTCATGTTGTCCCGCTGTGTGCGCCAGATTACGGTATCTGTGCTATCTATTTAGGTTCACTTTCCCTTCCACCCGTACCAGGTTGTTTACTCATCGTGAAGTCGCGACATCCTTTCTATCTTGCAATTTTGGCACTTGGGATCGTTCAGTCCTGCGCCTCGGCCGACGTCAGCGTCGGTGTGGGCGGACAGGGCGGCGGCAATACCCCTGGCGGGGGCGGCGGCGGTGGCGAGGGCGGCTCGTTCGCCTTACCGGACGCCGCCATCTTCTTGCCCGACGCGCCCAAGGTATCGCCCGATCTGCCGCCGTGCCCAAGCGGCTACAAGCAGGACAAGGACGGCAACTTCATCTGTTGTCCGACCCCGCTGCGGATCTTGTCGATCGGGCAGGTGGCCAAGTACGGCGACCAGGGCGGAACCGGCGACAACACCGACGCGTTTCAGGCCTTTATGAACGGCAACACCAATGGCACCGCCACGATGGACATGCAGACGAAGTTCAAGTCCATTGGCTCGATCGATCTCTCGAAGTACGACGTCGTCATTCTGCAGGCGCAGTGGAACCAGATCCCGTACAACCCGGCGGACCTTTGGACCTACACCGACGCCGATGCGCAGGCCCTGCGCGATTGGGTGAAGGACAAGGGCGGCGCCCTGGTCACCATGACCGGCTACTGGAGCGACCAGACTCTCGAGATCACTCCCGTTAACAAGTTGCTGAACGGCAGCGACAGCTGGAGCGGCATCTCGTACAACGGCGACGACACTTTCGGCAACTGTCCGGACAACTTCTGCTACTGCGCCCAATCGTCGGTGGCGTTCAGTGGCTGGACCACCAACTACGCCGACAACCCGCAATTGACCCACGACGTGAAGAAGGTGGGCGTCTTTCACGGGCGATCGATCAAGTGCAACGGCACCGAGTGCCAGGTCTTTGCCAAGGACGCGACCGCCGGCATCGTTGGCGTGGCGAAGAAGGTCGGAAACGGCCGCATCTTCGTGTGGGGCGACGAGTGGGTGACCTACACGAGTCAGTGGGGCTTGGCGGCCGGTTCGCAGTACGATGACCCTGTCAAATACCAGCAGTGTGTCGGCCACACACCCTCTACCTCGTACAGCGTCCCGCAGTTCTGGTACAACGCCTTCCGCTGGCTGGTGCCGGACAACACCTGCTTCACCATCATCGTCCCCCCGACCGCGCCGCCCGGGCAACAAGTGATTCTCTAAACGCACGCGAGCCGGCCGCGCCTCACCGCCGTGGCCGTGGTCGTGGCCGTGGTCGTGGTCGTGGTCGTGGTCGTGGCCGTGGTCGTCACCGTGGTCGTGGTCGTGGCCGTGGTCGTGGTCGTGGCCGTCACCGTGGTCGTGGCCGTGGTCGCCAAGCCCCGCCTCAGGTGAGCACGTCGCGGGCTGGGCGGTATCGCTACTCCTCGCGGTCGACCACGTAATGGCAGCCCTTGCTGCGTGGGTTCAGCGAGGCGGCGTGAACGATCACCAGGGCGGTCTGCACGGCGTTGCGCAGCTCTATAAGTGGACGGGACAGTCGGCAACCGCGGTAAAAGGACTGGATCTCCTCACGCAGCTCGAGAAGGATGCGGCGGGCGCGGGTCAGGCGCTTGGACGAGCGGATCACGCCCACGTAGTTCCACATGGTGCTCTGGAGCAGCGACATGTCCTGGCGGATGAGGGTCGGGTCGGCTTCTCGGTTGGGGCTTTCCCAGGCGCGCGGTTCGGGCAGGTGAAATTCGTCGGCCGCGATTTCCGCAGCGTCCGCGATGGCCGTGAACTTGGCGCTGGTGAGACATTCCAGCAGCGAGGTGCTGGCCAAGCGGTTTGCGCCGTGTAAGCCCGTGCAGCCAGTTTCACCGATGGCGTTCAGGTTGCGTACGTTGGTGCGTCCGCGCAGATCGGTATGAACGCCGCCGCAAGAGAAGTGTGCAGCGGGCACGATGGGCACTTGCTCGCGCGTGACATCGACGCCGTACTGCAAGCAGCGTTCGTAGATGCTTGGGAAGCGTTCGCGGATGAAGTCGGGCGCCATGTGCGACAGGTCCAGGAACACGCAGGGCTCGCCACTGGCGGCAAGCTCCAAGTGGATGGTGCGCGAGACGACATCGCGCGGAGCCAGCGAGCCGAGCGGGTGCACGGCATCCATGAACCGCTCGTTCTTGGCGTTTACAATCATCGCGCCTTCCCCCCGCAACGCTTCGGTAAGAAGGAAGCGCGGAGCCCCCTTCTTGAAGAACACCGTCGGATGGAACTGCAGGTATTCCAGATCCATCAGGCGGGCGCCTACCCGATAGGCCATGGCCACACCGTGACCGACGCTGCCGGGCTGGTTCGTCGTGTGCTGGAAGATCTGGCCGAGGCCCCCGGTGGCCAAGATGGTCTTCTTTGCGACAATCGCCACGACCTCGTCGCTGCTGCTGTCGAGGACGTAGGCGCCGAAGCAGGTCAGCGGCTCGTACTTGTCGGCGGGGTTGTCGACGTTGTGAGACAAAGTCAAAAGGTCGATCGCAGCCCAGCCCAGCCGGCGACGCACATTGGGGGTCGCGTCGACCCGTGCTGCCGCCGCTTCCAGGATGGCGTGCCCGGTGGCGTCCTTGGCGTGGATAATCCGCCTTTCGCTGTGACCGCCCTCCAAGGCGAATTCGAGGCTCCCCTCTGCGGTGCGATCGAACGCGACGCCAAGCAAATCGATCAGGGTCTCCTTCACCGCCACCGGGCCCTCTTTTACGAGGTGGGCGATGGCCTTGGGGTTCGCCTCGTGGTCGCTGGCCTCCATGATGTCGCGTGCGAACTTCTCGGGGGTGGAGGCTACGCTGTAGATGATCCCGCCCTGGGCCCAGTCACTGTTGGCGACCAACGGACCGTCGAGCGACAACAACTCGACTTGTAGGCCGCGCTGGGCGGCGTGCAGGGCGTAGGCGCAACCGGCGAGGCCGGCGCCAATGACGAGGCAATCGGTGCGGATGATTTTCATGGTGCGGTATGGATCTTCCTACTCCGGACTCCCCCTCAGCCGCCAGACGACTTGTGCGAACGAGACGATGAGCAGTGTGCTCGAGATGAACAGCGCGTGAAGCAGCGTCAGCTTGGGTAGGCCGATGAGCGCGTAGATCAAGAACGCGAAGATGAAGAAGTCGCGGCGGCCCATGGTGTACAGCACCAGCCTCAGGCTGCTGCGTTTTTCCTGCAGACGCGCCTTCATGCTGTCCTTGCCGGTCAACCGCCAGCGCACCTTGATGATCTCGCCGCCTTCGCCCTGGCGCAAACTCTCGCTTAGCGCGATGGCATCGTACAGAAGGTGGGTGGCCGAGGCCGCGACTCCGGCGGCCAGGTAAAGCCCGATACCGGTGGCTCGGTAAAAGCCGATACCGAGCGCGGCGAAGATGATGATGTTTAGGCCGTCGTCGATGAGGGTGTCCAGCCATTCGCCCGCGGCGCTCTGCTGGAGCCGCACCCGAGCCAGCTCGCCGTCGCACCCGTCGAGGATCGACTGCACGTGGGCCAGGAAGAAGCCCCAGATCATCACAGCGTAACTGCCGCTGGCGATGAGCGCCGCGCCACCGAGGCCGATCAGCGCGGCGCCGACGGAAACCTGATTGGGGGTCACCGGTATATGACAAAGCAGGTGTCGCGTGATGAAGAAGGAAACCGGCTTGTTCAGGTGGCGGGCCACGAAGCCGAGGTCGCCGCGCATCAGCTCGGCGAAGATCGCGGTCTCCGCGCGCCTCCGGCTGGCTTCGTCGACCACGCGCACACCCTTGCCAAGCGCTCCGCTCGACGGGCGAACCTCGTCGGCTGGGAGCTCCTGCACGCCCGGCATTTCCTTGCGCAGGGCGACCAGATCGTCGGGCTTCGGCACCCGCCGCACCACCACCGACGGAGGCATGTACTTGGGCAGCGGGCAACTGCCGTCCGACGCCAGCACTATCGGATATCCCAGCTTGTCGATCTGCTTGATCGAGCGTTCGATCACCGACAGGCCGGCGACCCGCATGGTGCATCCAACGACCTCGTGGGACGTTGCACGCAAGATGATCGGTTTTGGCGCCGGCGGCGGGGCGGAGAAGCGGGGTGCCTGATTTTCGTCTGCTACGTCGGTCACAGCGGTCTCGCGGTGGCGCGAGTCTGCACGAGAAGGATGGGAAGTGCACGAACAAGAGCCGGACGCGGGGCGTGACGACCCGTGTTGCAATTCTGTGATGAGAGTGACAGAAACCTTCGGCTACGGTGTTCCTAGGTTCACTCCGTCGCGAACCTGTACTACTAGGAAGAAGAAGTCATGAACAATGCTGAAGGTCTAGTCCAACGTCTCCTCTCTTTGCCGGTGTTTCGCTCCGAGTGGGTGCTCTGGCTCTTGCTCTCGCTTTCGCTGCTTTCCGTTGCGGTCATGGTCGAGCGCTGGTTCTTCTACCGGCGGCGGAAGATCGACTTCGATGCGGTCAAAGGCGAGTTTTCCAAGGCTCTCGACAAGGGCGACTTCGACGCCGCTGCCAAGCTTTTGGCCAAGTACGACTCCCTGGAAACCAACGTCACCTTGGCTGGCCTGCGTGGTTACGAAAAAGGCCCAGAGTCTGTCGAGGATCTGATTGCCGGCGCCATGAGTCGCGGGAAGGCCGAGTACGAACGCCGTCTGTCGATTTTGGCCACGCTGGCCTCGAACTCGCCGTACATCGGCCTGTTCGGCACGGTGCTCGGCATCGTTCGGTCGTTCAAGGAAATGTCGAAAGATATCGCCAGCGCCAGCTCGGGCGTCATGGCGGGTATCGCGGAGGCCCTCGTCGCTACCGCGGTCGGCCTTCTGGTCGCCATTCCCGCGGTCGTGGCCTACAACGTTTTCAAGGGCATGGTGAAGGACGCAGTGACCAACACCGATGGCCTCACCCGCGTGCTCATGGCCGAGCTCAAGTCTGCCGGTAGCTCGAGCGCCTCCAAGGAGTAGCTATGGCCGCGGTTCAAAATGGCAACGGCGAGGACGAAGGGCCTCTCGCCAGCATCAACATCATTCCCTTCGTCGATATCGTGCTCGTGCTCCTCATCATTTTCATGCTGACCTCGATCGCCATCGTCAGAGCCAGCATGGTGGTGAGCCTGCCCAAGGCAGCGACCGGCGGCGCACGCGTAGAATCCACGGTGAACATCGTCTGCAACAAGGACGGCTCGCTCATGTTGAACGGTGCCGCCTCGTCGGTGGACGAGATCGGCAAGTTCGTGAAGCGCGAGAGCGCGTCCAATCCCAAGCTGCAAGCGGTGATCGCCGCCGACAAGGGGGTCGAGTACGGTCACGTGGTCGACCTCATCGACTTGGTCAAGCGCAACGGCGTCAGCGCCTTTGCTCTCGATGTGGAACGTAACACCGGCCCCAGCACGCCTTGAAAGGCGGGGTTGTCATGACCGCCAAGCCAAACCAGAAGAAACCGAACGGCGAGGCCGGCCGAATCGTGCGTCCGGCCCGAGAAAATCCGTTCGTCGACAAGCGCGCCCGCCAGCGCGAGTCCGCGCGAGTCCGGACGCTATCGCACGTGCGCGTGCCCATCCACGCGCAGTCTCACGAGTATAGCGGCCAGCGCCGCATCCCCGGCTGGCTGCGTGCCAGTATCGGCATCATCGTCCTGCTGGTGTCGGTCGGGCTGCACGTGGGCTTCGTGATCATGGCTTTCGGCGTGGGAAAGCTGGGGGCCCAGCGAGAGAAAGAGCACGAGCGTCTGGCCATCGAGATGCGCGAGACCGAAAAGCCCAAGCCGCCCGAGCCCGAGAAGCCCGCCGAGCCCAAGAAAGAAATCGAGCGCCCGACCGTGGTGAAGGCACCTCCAGCGCCCAAGCTCGACGAGCCGCCGCCCAAAGAACCGGACAAGAAGCCACCGCCCCGCATCGTGGGCTTGAGCTTCGAGTCCACGGTGGGCGATGCGAACGGCGACGGTCCTTCGTTCGCGGTCGGTAACACGCGCATGGGCGAAACCGACAAGTTCGCGGTCAAGAAGGAGGATGTGCCCAAGGATCGCCCACCGCCCGTGCATGGCACCGAGAAGCCGACCGTCGCGAACCAAGCGGCGACGCGCATTCCGGTCAAGGGCGTGACGTATACCGAGGCAAAGTATCGCGGCCCCCAGATCAAACCCGACTACCCGGCCACCCTGAAGGCGCAAGGTGTGGAATCCGACGTCGAGGTGCTGGTCTTTATCGACGCCACCGGCAAGGTGACCAACGTGAAGATCCTGCACGAATCGCCCTATCCAGAATTCAACGAAGCCGCTAGGAAGGCTGCGCTGGTTCAGCCTTGGGAACCGTCCACGCGCAACGGCGAGCCGATGGCGTCGACCAAGAAATACTCCTACCGTTTCCGAATCACGGACGAATGATCATGCGAAAAACTGTTCTCCTGGCCAGCTTGCTGGCTGTCGCCCTCGTGGCTTGTGGTGGACGAGACTTCGACAAGCCGGGCCTCCTCGAAAAGCCGCGTATCCTGGCCGTGAAGGCCGAGCCGCCTCAGCCGAGCTTCGGACAGACCACGACGCTGTCGGCGCTGGTGTATCAGCCGCCGCTCGACCGCGTGGCCGAGAAGTGCCCAACCCCTGGTGCGACGACGTATCAGTGGCGATGGTGCCCGGTGGCTATGGTCGCGGACACGCAAAACAACACATACACGTGTCCCTTCCCCGAGGACGGGTTCCAGCAGCTGTATTCGGCCATGGGGCTCGGGGCGCCGCCGCCCTTTTACCTCGGTGAAGGCGAGACCATGAGCTTTACCAATCCCTTCCCGGCGCTGCTCTTGGCTGCGCTTTGTCGGGGTGATATTCCCTCTTCGCTGGGGCAGGGCGCGGCTGAGTCGCCCTCGGACGCGGGCGTGGCCCGATCGATCTTCGCCTGTGACAAGGCGGCCGAGGACTACAAGACCGACGACCTATCGAAAACCCATCCCATCAGCTTCAGCATGACCATCATGGTCACGGTCACGCCGTCGTGTCCGGACGTCTTGCCTGAAGGGTTCAGTCCGCTGTCGGCGCTCTACTCGCTGCACCTGCCCACCGACGATTCGATTCCGACCAACCAGAACCCGGTCATCAGCGGCATCTTTGCGACGGAGAACTTCGATCAGCCCGAGGGTGGTGTGACCGTCTTGGAACCGGATACCGGTACGGGCGGCAATGGCGCTGGCGACGAGGGTGCCAGCGATGGTGGCGTGGTCGATGGAGGCGCACCCGGGGCCCTCGACGGTGGACAAGCGGTTGCCGACGCGGGTCATGACGCCCCCGATGGCGCCGTGCCGCTCGAAGAAGAACCCGTGGTGACCGTGAAGCGCGACAAGCATGTGGGTCTGACGCTCGACATCGACATCGGCACGGCCGAGCACCTGGCGGTCCCCGCCGTCATCGACTACGACTCGAAACGAAATGTCACCCGACACTACGAACGCCTGGCCTTCGCGTGGTTTGCCGAGGCCGGCGACTTCAATGGCAAGGTCAGCGAGCAGACCTCGGGGTATCTGCCCGAGCCTTGGGGACCGGAAGACAACCCTACGTATCCAACCTCAGCGGATTGGCAAAACTTCCAAGACAACATCGCCAACCGCTTGGATTTGCCGAAGCACGAGGACTACAAGCCCGACACGGCCCGAATCACCGTCGTCGTACGTGACGGCCGAGGCGGGGTGGCTTGGACTTCCCGCCAGGTAACCCTGGAGACCACGCCATGACGTCGCCCAAGCTCTTCGCCCTGGCCATCGGTCTCGTGCTTCCGCTGACCGCCTTCGCCGCCGAGGAAAGCGGCGGCGGAGCCAGCGCCCGTGAGTCGGCCAAGAAGGCCGCCGAGGCAGGCATCGCAAGCAAGGAAACCGGCCCCGCCATCGAGGCAGATCAGCTGAGCAAGTTGCCCAAGCTGACCAAGCCCGCCAAGGTCGAATACCCGAAAGATGCGATCGGCAAGGCGGAAGAGGTCGAGGTCAAACTGGTCGTCGACCTCGATGACAGCGGCGCAGTGACCGGTGCAGCCGTGGTTTCGCCAGAGAAGCCGACCGGACTTGGCTTCGAAGAGGCCGCCTTGACCGCCGCCTACGACCTGGCCTTCGAGCCGGCCGAGCTCGCCGGTAAGCCAGTGCCAGTGCAGATCAATTACACCTTCAAATTTATCCCACCCAAGCCACCCGCTCCCGAGGCTGCGAAGGAGGCGGAGGTTTCCAAACCCAAGCCTGCGCCGGTCGAAAACTTCACCGGTAAGCTGGTCGAGCGCGGAACGCGACTGCCGCTGGCGGGAATCCTGGTCACCGTCTACCGCAACGAAGGCGAGACCCCGGTTGGGTTCGAAGCGACCACTGACCCAGACGGCGTTTTTCACTTCTACGACCTCGACCCGGGCGCCTGGAAGGTGCGGATAGAGCCGTCAGCGTATTACCCGGTACGGACCAGCGAGGACATCGTCGCGGGTCAGCGCACGAGCGTCACGTACTACGTGGAACGCGGGTCGTACAATCCCTTCGACGTCGTCGTCGAGGCCCAGCGCGAGAAGAAAGAAGTCAGTCGCACGGTCATCGAGCGCGCGGTCATCGAGAAGATGCCTGGCGCGGCGGGAGATCCTTTGGCAGTGGTTCAGAACTTTGCCGGGGTCGCGCGCGCGCAGGCCGGCTCGGGGCAGATCATGATTCGCGGCTCCGGTCCCTATGACACGGCCTATTTCGTCGATGGAACGTCGATTCCCAATGTGTACCACTTCGGCGGCCTTCGCACCGTCATGCCCGCCGGCATGATCGATAGTTTGCAGTTCTACCCTGGCAACTTTTCGCCCTACTACAGTTGGGTCACCGGCGGTATCGTCGATCTCGACATCAAGAAGCTCAAACCCAAGCGAGTCGGCGGATATCTCGACCTGAATCTCTTCGATGGTGGCTTCTATCTCGAGGTGCCCCTCGGTCCCAAGGCGTCCGTGGCGTTCTCCGCCCGCCGAAGCTGGATCGACGTGGTCATCAATGCGGTGCTGCCTTCTGATGTGCCGGTCACTGGGTTGACCTTGCCTCGGTACTACGACTACCAGATGCTCGCCACGTACCGGCCGGCTCCCGCGCACGACCTGCGTCTGTTCGTGTTCGGCTCGGATGATCGGTTCCAGGTCATCACCAAGAACGGTGGCTCCGCCGGCAACCTTGCGGTCGGCAACCAGATCGGGTGGTCAACCAACTTCTGGCGTGTCCTCGCGACGTACAAATACGTGCCGAACGACCACTTCGAAAACACGGTTCGCATCTCGCAGGGGCGCGACGTGCAGGACATCCAATTCTTCAACTACATCCTCGATATGACCCTCGACATCACGCACTTCCGGGACACCGCCCGCTACGAATGGTCCAAGCGACTGGCGCTCACCGCGGGCATCGATGGCGGTTATGGTCGTGTCAGCGGACTTTGGAACGTTCCGTATCCACCGCAAGAGGGCCAGTCCGACGCGGACATCAACTTCACCCAGGTCTTGCACGAGGAGATCAACGGCGACAACTACGTCATGGGCGGCGGATTTGCCGAACTCGAAGTGAAGCCACTACCCAACTGGCTGATCCTGCCCGGGCTCCGTATCGACTACTTCTCGCAGACCAAGGAGGTCAAGGCTGCACCTCGGTTCACCACGCGTTTCGACTTCTCGAAGCGGCTTACCCTCAAGGGCGGCGTCGGTATGTTCTACCAACCGCCCGACATCAGCCAAACCGACAAAGTGTTCGGCACGCCAGGCGTCAAGACCTTCTACGCCATCCACTACTCGGCAGGCGTGGAATACAAGCCGTGGAAGCACATCGTCTTCGATGCCACCGGGTTCTACAAGGACATGAGGAACATGATCAGCACGACCTCGGGTTCGGGAAGCGGCGACCAATCCGCCCAACGCTACGACAACAACGGCAAAGGACGGGCGTATGGTCTCGAGCTGGTCGCAAAGCACGAGCTGACCAAGCGGTTCACCGGATGGCTGGCGTACACGCTGATGAAGTCCGAACGCATGGACTCCGGCACCAACGACTGGCGTTTGTTCCAATATGACCAGACCCACATCCTCACCTTGGTGGGCAGCTATCAGTTGCCGAGAAACTGGCAGATCGGCGGTCGCTTCCGCTACGTCACCGGCGACCCGAGCACGCCGGTCACCAACGCGGTCTACGATTCGTCGCTCGACCAGTACAAGCCCCTGTACAGCTCGAAGTACTCGACCCGCGTGCCAGCCTTCCATCAGCTGGACGTTCGCCTCGACAAGACCTGGATCTACAACAAGTGGATCTTCACGGCCTACGTCGACTTGCAGAACGTCTACAACCGGTCCAACCCCGAACAAATGCGATTCAATTACAACTATCAGAAGTCCCAGTACACCACTGGCTTTCCGATCTATCCCATCATCGGATTGCGAGGAGAGCTCTGATGAGGCCGCTCATGACGACTGTTTCTCGCCTGCTCTGTTCGGTGCTCTTGGTGGCCACCGCGGTCATGGCCTTTCCCAAGGTCGCCGACGCGGACGAATCTTCGGACGAGCGCCCGCTTCTCGAGGAGCCTCGTTCGCGCCAAGGCTATTGGATCGGGGTCGGTGTGTCGGGCATCGGGACGCAGGTCTGGGAGAAGGGCCACGATCGCGGCCTCTATGGCGGCTTCACCGGAACTTTCCGGATCGGAGAGCTGCTCACCCAGCGCTTCGGCTTGGGATTGCTCGTCGAGTACACGGCTGGCAAGACGACCCTCGGCAAGGGAACCGACAAGGGGCAGCTCGACGGACTTACCTTGGAGGCAAGCTACCTCGTGTGGCGTGACTTGTCCGTCCACGGAGGCTTGGGCGTGGGGGTGCTGCTACTGAAGGACGACGCCGCTTTGGATCCATCGTATCGCGTCGGCGGCGGTGCCTACTTCATGGTCGGTGCCAGCTACGACATCTTCCCGCTCCAGAAGAAGGTCACCACCGGCGGGTGGGCGTTGACGCCCGTGGTGGACCTGCACGGCTTTGGCGACGGCGACCTTCGCTTTGTAGCCCTGGTGGCCGGTGTGCAGATCACCTGGTGGTCGGGCTTACCCGACAATATGCTGCATTTGCCCGAGGAGTGATCTCGCGCTCCTACTTGTCGCCGCCCACCAGGCCACCCATCTTCTTTTCGTCGTAGGGCTTGGGTTTCTTCGTGATAGCGGGCTTCTCCCCTGTACCCGTCCCAGACAATTCCATGGTGGCCGGCGGAACCTGCATCGCTGCGGGCGCGCTCTTGTCGGCCTCAGGCGTCGTAAGCACTTTGACCACGCCGAGCGGCGGAACGCTCTCGCTTACCCAGATGTCCACGGTGCCCATGGCATTCTTTTCTCGGTAGTGGCGGGTCTGGAAGGTGCCGGCCGCGACTTTGATCTCCTCCTTGCCGACCAGGTTCTTGTCGTCGGGCTTCTGAAACCGCTGAACCGGCGTGTCGGGAGGCGCCAACATGGGATCGTCGTGCCCGAATTGCACGGCCATGGGCTTCTTGAGCTTTGCGTTGCTGGTCGGGTCCGCGGGTAACACCATGCGTAGCACCACGGGTCTAGCCACCGCTGCGCCGGTAGTCGTCATTTCCAGCGTGTTGGATGTCGCGTCACGCGCCACCAGCGCCCAACGCGAGATCAGCGAAATGGAGCCCATGCCCATCTTGTATTCCGCCCACGAGCCGACGTCGATCTTAGCCATCTCGACGACCAGCGGCATCCCGGCAGGGACGCCCGGCGTCTGAGCCTGGGCGAGCGACGGCAAGAACAGGGAAGCGAAAAGGACAAGGATGAGCTTGCGCATGGATCTCCTGCGGCTGGTCTACATCACGGGCGACCCCGTGGCTCGGCAAAAAAGTGGTCGGCGCGCCAGGTCGCGTCTTGCCCGCCTGCCCAAGCGAGGCGTAGATTCAAAGCAGCAGCACGATGGTTTCTGAACTCTCACCGCGAGCGGCGCCGCTTTTGTCACAACAGGATGGAAACTCCCCTGAGCCGGAGGCCAAGGACGCACGAACCGCGGAAGCGTTGCCCCTGCACGAGCTGTTGGCGGAGGATTTCAGGACCCACGATGGGCTTTGGCTGGAGCCCGGTTTTTGGGCCGTGGCCGTTCATCGACTCGGGGCGCGAAGCCAGCGTCTGAAGTCGCCCGTGCTCAGGCGGCCACTGGCACTTGCACATCAAGTCCTGTCGACCGGCATCGACTGGCTTTGGGGCATCAACCTGCCGGCCTCCACGGAAATCGGGCGCAGGCTACGCATCTGGCACCATGGCTCGATCCTGCTCAACGCCAGAGCCATCGGCAACGACGTGCATATTCGGCAGGACACGACCTTGGGACCGCTTCGCGATCGTGATGCCTCGCGACCCGAATGTCTGCCCGTCCTGGAAGACAACGTGGACATCGGTTCGGGGGCCTGCGTGCTTGGGGGCGTGCACGTGGGCAAGGGCTCGTTCGTCGGCGCCAACAGCGTGGTCGTGCAAGAGGTTCCGGCCGGCGCGACCGTGTTTGGCGTTCCCGCACGGATCATCCCCAGATGATATTCCCGCACGCTCGCCCGCGCGTTGACGTTTCGGTGGGCGACCGCAACGCCAATCCGGCCGGCATCGGGTTCCTTTCGCTCGTGAAGGAAGACCTCAAGACCCACGGCGGCAGCCTTCTCTCGCCGGGCTTTTGGACCGTGGCCGTGCACCGCTTCGGCAACTGGCGGATGTCTATCAAGTCCAAGCCTCTGAGGGTGCCGATGACGGCGCTCTACCGCGTCGCCTATCGCGGCGTCGTGGCGATGTGGGGCATCGACTTGCCCTACAACGTGAAGGTGGGGCGACGATTCCGCCTGGGGCACCACGGATGTATGGTGCTGGGCGCGGGTGAGTTCGGCGACGATGTCACCATTTCCCATTCCATCACCGTCGGACTGAACCGCCGAAACGAGACGAAGGTTCCCAAGATCGGCAACCACGTCGAGCTGGGCCCTGGCGTCTGTATCGTGGGTGGGGTCAAGATCGGCGATGGCTGCTACGTTGGCGCCAACACAGTCGTCAGCCGCGACCTTCCGCCAAACTCTGCCGTGCTCGGCATTCCCATGCGCCCGGTGAATCTTGACGGCCTTTCCCGGCAGCGCAGAGACCCGGAAAAATAGGCGTTGCGGCCGACGTGATTGTGATCACCTCGTCCCGGTTTCAATCCCGCGCCCAGCGTGTGTCAGCCGGCTATGCCGATAATCCGCCGTCGATGACCAAGGTCTGCCCCGTCATGTAGGACGGGGCCTCCAGGGCTAGGTAGCCGACCAGCGCCGCAATCTCTTGCGGATCGGCGAATCGGCGCATGGGCACGCGGGCCATGGCCTCCTTGCGCTGTTCCGCCGAGAAGCCGGACAACATGTCGGTGTCCACGAAGCCAGGCGCGACGGCGTTCACGCATACGCCGATAGGCGCCAGCTCTTTGGCGAGCGAGCGCGAAAAGCCAATGATGGCGGCCTTGGCCGCCGAGTAGTTGGTTTGGCCCGCAATGCCCATCACGCCGGAAACCGAAGTCAGGTTCACGATGCGGCCCGAGCGCTGTCGCATCATCTGCCTGGCGGTGGGTTGCGTGGTACCGAAGAGACCCTTGAGACTGGTATCGAGGACCTTGTCCCAGTCGTCGAGCGACATCAGGGCGAGCAGCCGATCGGCGACCACGGCGGCGTTGTTGACCAGGATGTCGATGCGGCCACGCTCGGCTATCACGGTCTCGACCATGGCCTTGCATGCGTTGGCGTCGCGTGCATCCACACGCACGCCATGGGCGGACAGCCCGGTAGCGGCAAGGCTGGATTCCAAATCGATGGCGGCTGCCTGGTTGGCTACGAAGGTGAACGTGACGTCGAGGCCCGAACGCGCGAGTCGTTCCACCACTGCGCGGCCGATTCCGCGTGAGCCGCCGGTCACGATGGCCACTTTGTGTGGCGGGGTCTCGTCGCCGCTCATCGCTCGGCCCCTTGGCCCACCACCAGCGCCGAGCAGGCTCCGGTTTGCGAGGTTGCAGTGACCAGGGCCCGCTTGCCCCTGATGGCCGTGGCCTCGGAAAGATAGGCAAGGCCCGGCACGATTGGCTCGGCGAGCCCCAAGACGGCAGGGGCAGGGCTGCCCGACAAGGCAGCCATCGCGACGATGGTTTGCAGCAACCCGGCGGTGTCGAGGGATTCGCCAAGGCTCGCCTTGACCGCGGCCACGGCGGGTTGGTTGGGCGAGCCGTCGAGAACGCGAAGCAGGGCCCGCCCCTCCGCACCGTCGACGCGGGCGGTCCCGTTGGCCCCGCTGCTGCAGAGTCCCAGTGTGTGAAGGTCGGTGTCCGACGCCGTGATGGACTTGCTCGCCGCTCGGCCCAGCGCCCGTTCGAGGTCCTCACCGCTACGGCAGAAGGTGGATGCCTGCGCCAACAAGAGGCCTTTCGGTTTCACGCCGCGCGCTTTGGCATCTGCGATGGATTCCAGGACCAGAGCCGCCCCGGCTTCGCCAAAGGCGGTACCCCGGCTTCGGCGATCGAAAACGCGAAAGTCGTCGGCGGCGGTCAACAGACCGGCGCGGGCGGCCGAAAGGATCAGCTCGTCGAAAAAGGCGAGCGCAGAGACGACCACGCAGGCCCCAACGCGGCCCGAGCGTACCAGTCGAGCGCCCAGCCCGACAGCGTCGAGCCCACCCGCGCCGCCGTCTGCGAGGGTGATCGAACAAGCCTTGGCCCCGAACGAAAGCGCAATCACCGCCCCTGGTGCGCTGGGAATGGCCAGCGGCATCAGCGCGGGGTTGGTGCGCGATGGACCCTGGGTGACCAGGCTGCGGTCGTACTCGATCAGCGTGTCGAAGTGAGCGAACGTGCCGGCCATGACCACGCCCAGTCGCTCGGCGGGATAGCCAGCATCTTCCAGCCCGGCGTCTTTCAGCGCCAGCCGCGTGGCGCAGATCCCGAGCCGCGTGGCCCGATTGTAGATGCGCATGCCCCGAACGTTGGCGTACCGGGTTGCCTCGAAGTCGTGCATTGGCGAACCTGCAACCACGGCGGGGCTGGTCAGCGACCCGACCGAGGACCGGCCTGCCGACAGAGCCTCCATGAGCGAAGCGACAGAATCGCCGAGCGGGGTGAGCACGCCGACCCCGGTCACCGCGACAGGGGCTTGGCTCACGACACCCTCGCGAGCAAGAGGCACGCGTTGGCGCCGCCGAAACCCGCCGACATGTTGAGGCAGGTGGACAGGGTCGCGGAGCGACCGCGGTCCATGACGAAATCCATGCCGAACTCGGGATCGGGTTCGGCCAGGTTCGCGGTCGGCGGAACCATCTGATGATCCAGTGACAAGACACACGCGATGGCGGCGATCGCTCCGGCGGCGCCGTTGGTGTGTCCGATGGTCGATTTGATCGAACTGATGGGAATGCGCGTCGCCCGCTCGCCGAACACGGCTTTCATGGCACGAACCTCGCCTTGATCGTTGTACTGCGTTCCCGTGCCGTGGGCACAGATGTAGTCCACCCGTTCGGCGGGGGTGCCGCTTGACGTCAGCGCCTGCTGGATGGCCCGCACGAAGCCGGCGCCATTCGGCTCGGGTGCGGTGACGTGATAGGCGTCGTTGCTCAAGCCATAGCCCAGAACCTCGGCAAGAATTCGCGCGCCGCGGGCCTTGGCGTGCGCCAGCTCTTCCAAGACCAGCATGCCTGCCCCTTCCCCGAAGGAAACCCCATCACGGGCTTTGTCGAAAGGCTTACAAACGGTCTTCGACAAGGCGGACATGCGAGAGAACCCACAGAACAGCGAGTGCGTGAAGGTGTCCGCACCACCGGCGAGCATCACGTCCGCGACACCGTCCGCAACGGCATCGTAGCCCCAGGCGATGGAGGCATTGCCCGAGCTGCATGCCGTCGCGTTGAGTAGCACCGGTCCCCCCATGCCAAAGGCATCGGCGACACAAGCAGCGAGCTTGTGATTGTCGGCGCGGGTCAGGAATCCACCGTCGACACCGTCGGCCCCCTGGGCAACCCAGCGCTCACTGAGATTGCTGACCTGCCGTTCCTCCGCCATGGTGGAGCCGAACACCACACCTGCGTCGGCCAGAGCCGGGTCTCCGGCCGAAAGTCCTGCGTGCGCGAGCGCACGACGGGCGGCACCGAGCCCCAGCAGCGCACAACGCCCCGCAACCGGATCCTTTTCGGCCAGCCCCATTCCGAATTCATCCGCGGTCAGCACAGCCTCGGCTCCCGTCAGCGCATCCATTTCGGGGCAGGTGAAGTTCGTCACGACCCCGATGAGCGTCTTGCCAGAAACCAAGCTGTTCCAGAACGCGTCCAGCTCATTGCCGCCCGCGCTGACTACCCCACATCCTGTGATGACAACCCGTCGTGCCACGGTCGATCGCCTCGCCAAAACGCGCTACGACGCCTTGATGGACCCGACCAGACTGACCAGGTCCTGGAAGGTGCGCACTTCACCGTAGCGCCCCTCGGGAACCTTGATAGAAAATTCCTTCTCGACTTCGAACACCAGCTCGAGCGCTCGAACCGAGTCGACGCTTAGATCGTCACGCAGGTTCGCGGTGGGCGGAAACTCGGCAGAAGTCTCCGCAATCTTCGATACGATATTGCGTAGGGTTTGTTCCATGGGTGTTGCTCGGAATGGGGTTGTCGTTGTGGCTCGGGGTCAAAGACTGCTAGGGGCTGAAGCCGCAGAATTTGCGGCAAGCTTGCTCAGCACGATGCGTGTGAGGGCGTTCACGCTGCGCAGATTTTCGGGATTCATGTCGGCCGGCTCCAGGCGGGCTTGAAAGTTCTGCTCGAGGTAGGCGGTGATGGACAAGGTGCTGAAAGAGTCGAGAATGCCCGCACTGAGCAGGTCGGTGTTGTCATCGAAGCCGCGCTCATCACCGCTCAGCCAAGTGCTCACGATGTACTGGTGAATAGATGCTCGAATTCGTTCTTCCATTACAGGGTCCTCGATCTTTCTGATTCTGCGTGATTGGGTTGAGGTGGACCGACCAGGGTGTCCCGGAGCCCGACGCGGTCGATCTTCCCACTCGATGTGCGCGGCATTTCACCTAGCAACTTGATTTCCGACGGTACCATGTAGGGCGGCAAGCTCGCAGCACAATGGCGCTTGATGGCTAGCACCGACAAGTCGGGATCCGACGGTTGAATCGCAGCCCACAGGCGTCCGTCGGCCGCAAAGGCGATGGCCTCTCGGATGCCTGGATGACCGGTGAGTGCAGCCTCTACCTCGGCCAATTCGATACGGAATCCGCGCACCTTGACCATGTGGTCACGTCGACCGTGGTACATGATTTCGCCGTCCGAACGTCGGGCCACGAAGTCCCCAGTGGGGTAGGGGCGCTTGGCCGGCGTGCGCTGACCGCCGTTCCAATACCCCAGCATCACGGTGGGGCCGTCGACGAACAGCTCACCCACCTCACCGGCCGGAACCGGTCGTCGCTCTTCGTCGAGAATTGCGATCTCGTCGCCGCAACTCGGCTGTCCGATAGGAATCGCTTGCACGTCGGGTGGGGGAATCGCCGTCACCTGGTACGCGAGACACACATTGGTCTCGGTGGGGCCGAACAGATTGAAGAAGCGTGCTTGCGGCAGAGCCGTCATGGCCCGTCGCAAGTGCTTGATTGGGAACACTTCGCCGGCGAAGAACACCACCCGCAGCGAGGGTGCGCCGTGCGTGTCGAGCCCACCGTGATCGAGCATCAGCACCAACGCTGACGGCACCGAGTACCAAACGGTGATGGCCTTGCTGGTAATGCGTTCGAGCATGCGGGGGCCGGAGAGGACCGTCGTCTCGTCGACGATGACCAGGGTCGCCCCCCGCGCGAGGGTTGCCCACAGATCGAATACCGAAAGATCGAAGTGAAATGGCGCGACGCTGGCCACCCGGTCGCTGGGAGCCAGCAGGACAAGGTCGGCGGCCCATTCCGAAAACGAAAGAGCGTTCCGATGCGAAAGCATCACGCCCTTGGGCGTGCCCGTGGAGCCCGAGGTGTAAAGGAGATAGGCCAACTCGTCGGGGTTCTCGCTTGCAGGTGGCAGCGGCGCCGCGCTTTGGGCAAGCACGTCGGTCCACGCGTGTGCCCTGGCAGGTGCGGGCAGGTCGGGCAAGGGGCCGTCCGCTACGAGGAAGAAGTGCTCGACCGGTGCACACAGGGACGCCGCGGTCCAATGGCCGAGCAGATTGGGGGCGATGACCACGTGGCGCACGTTGCAGTCGGTGACGATGGTCCGCAGGCGCGGCGGCGGCGAGCTGGGGTCGAGGGGAACGTAGACTGCCCCTGCACGCGCGGCGCCCAACATCGCGGCGATGGCTCGGCCCGAACGCGGAAGGTGGACGCCCACCCGGTCACCAGGCACAACCCCGGTCGTCTGGAAAGCGTGTGCGAATTGGTTGGCCAGGGCATTGAGCTCGCGGTAGGTCAGGGCCTCGCCCAGCCCGTCGACGGCGATCTGGTCCGGCGTGCGCGTGGCCCAAGGTGTGACCAATCGATCTATTCGATTCTCCATCAGGAAAGCCCCAGGCTGCGGGCGACGATCATCCGCTGCATGTCGGACGTGCCCGAGAAGATCTGCGCGGGCACGGCGTCTCGCAAAAGAGCGTCAACCCCGGTGTCGGTGACGATGCCGGTGCCGCCGAAGATCTGGACCGCATCCAAGCCCGAAGCCACCGCGGCCTCGGAGATCCATAATTTGCACATCGCCACCGCGTCGTCGCAGCGCTTGCCCTGTCGATGTAGCTCGCCCGTCCGATAGAGTAGAAGCCGGCTGGTTTCGAGGCGCAACTTCATGTCGACGATGCGGTTCTGGACCGACTGATAGGAGGCGATACGATGGCCGAACTGACTGCGCGCGCGGGCGTGCTCGATCACGCGATCGAGCGTGCGATCCATCGCGCCGACGTAATAAGCGAACAGACAGCAACGCTCCCAGACCATCGATTCGGCGAACAGAGCCGCACCGGATCCTTCGGGTCCCAACCGCGACTCGACCGGAATGCGGCACTCTTCCAGGTACAGGGTGCCCCATGGCGAAGTTTTGAGTCCCGACTTGCTGTGCTCGGGGACGACACGCAGGCCTGGTGTTTCACGCGGCACCATGAAGGCCGATACGCCCAGGAAACCCGCTGAGGGATCGGTCTTGGCGTAAATCAAGAACACGTCGGCAACCGGAGCGTTGGTGATGAAGCACTTGGTGCCATCGAGCAGATAGCTGGTGCCGTCGCGTCGCGCGGTCGCTTTCATGGCATAGACATCGGAGCCAGCCTCCGGCTCGGTGGTGCCGTTGGCGCAGATCAGCCTCCCGGTTGCGATGGCCTCGAGGTAGCGGCGATGAATGTTGACGTCGCCCGAGCGCCAGATGGGGACGGCGGACGCAAACATGTGCGCGCAGAGCGAGAAGACCAGGCCGCCGTCCTCGCAGCCCTTCCCCAGCGCTTCCACGACGGTCATGGTGTCCACGGCATCGAGCCCCCCGCCCCCGTACGCCTCTGGAATGGGCAACCCGGTAAGTCCGAATTGAGCGCAAGCGTCCCACAACTGCCGGTCGAAAGCTCCGGCGGCCTCTCGCTGTCGTGCGCCCGGTGAAAGGCGCTCGCGTGCGAATCGCAAAACGGCATCTACGCGTTCTCGCTGTGCAGAAGACAGCTCAGGTCCGAGTGAGGTGGGCATGTCAATAGAGTGGTCGAAGAAGTTTAGGAATTGCTTACGATGGGGGCAAGCATTTGACGCCAGGCGAGCGTCGAAGGATTCGCGGAACAGCACAACGACCGGCGAAAAGTCATCGGCCGCCTCTGACGGGACGCTTCACGTTGCTGCCGGGACGGAAGGGGTCCGCGCAGGGCGTATTAGTGCTTCGCGGCATGGGCATCCTGCTCGCCAGAATGTCACCTTTTCCAGCGGTGAGCACCGAAGGAGTCGAGGTGATACCTGATGTCCCAGAGCAAGAACCGACAATGGCTATTGGCGCGGCGGCCGACTGGTGCGATCGCTGCAGGCGATTTCAAATTGAACGAGACCGGAATTCCAGAACCAGGGGAGGGCGAAATCTTGGTCCGGAATGTCTATCTGTCGTGCGATCCCACCCAGCGCGGCTGGATGGCGCGGGATACCTACCTACCCGCCATTCCGCTGGGCGAGGTTGTCCGTTCGTTCGCGGGCGCGGAGGTCGTTCGGTCGAATGACCCGCGATTCAAGCCGGGGCAGCGCGTGCAAGGGCTGTTCGGTTGGCAGGACTACGCAGTCGCAAAGCAATCGGACGCCTCGTCGATTATCACGATTCCAGACGAGTTTCAGATGACCACGGGACTTAGCGTCTTGGGACTTACCGGCATGACTGCCTACTTCGGCCTACTCGACGTGGGGCGAGCGAAGAAGGGTGAAACGGTGGTGGTGTCGGGCGCGGCTGGCGCCACGGGCTCCACGGTCGGGCAGATCGCAAGAATTCTCGGATGCCGTGTGGTTGGCATCGCCGGGGGAAAGGAAAAGTGCAACTACCTCACCGCCGACCTGGGCTTCGATGCAGCGGTCGACTACAAGAACGACAACCTCATCAGCGGATTGCGGACCGCTTGCCCGAACGGTATCGACGTCTATTTCGACAACGTGGGCGGCGCAGTCTTGGACGCCGCGCTGGCGTTCCTGGCAATGCATGGGCGGGTTGTCATCTGTGGCGCCATCTCCACGTACAACGATCAGTCGCCCGCGCCGGGACCCAAGAACTACATGAGCTTGCTCGGGCGACGCGGACGAATGGAGGGCTTCTTGGTGCTCGACTACTTCCACCGGGCGGCCGAGGCGATCGCCGCTCTTTCGGGGTGGCTTCGCGAGGGCAAGCTCAAGGACAGGGTCGACGTGGTCGAGGGCTTCGAGAACGCACCGATGGCGCTGGGCAGGTTGTTCAAGGGCGAGAACCTGGGCAAGCAGCTCGTGAAGATCGCAGATCCATCAACGTAGGGGGCTCCCGGCAACCGGCTTCGCGCGTTCCCTTCACATCTCCGTCGGCGGAGTCGGAAGCTCCGGGACCACGCGGGTGACTTCAAGTTGTCCAAGCGGTCTGACCGGATCAATCCCCACGCCACTTGACCACAGCTCGCCAAGAGTGTGGAACGGGCGGCTGGCGGGATAGCCCTCCGGCGGCGGCTCGTCGCGGCCGAACAGGGCGAACGTCCTGTGGTTCGCTCGGTCCTTGATTCGCATGCCGACGAGGCTCGTCAAGGCCGAGCCGACTCCGACTTCCAGCAAGACCAGGCGCTGCTCTTTGAGCACGGTTTCGGCGGCGGCGTCGAACCGAACCGTTGCTCGTAGTTGCCTGGCCCAGTACGTGCGGTCGGTCGCCAGGTCCGCCGGCATCCACTGACCCGTGACGGTCGACAGAATTGGCGCCTGCGGCGGGCTGAAGGTGATTTTTGCAAGCTCGCGCAGAAAGGGTTCGACGACCGCATCCATGATGGGGGAATGCACCGCCACGTGAATGGGCGCGGGGCGGGTTACGATGCGTTCGGCGGAGAGTTGCTCTGCGCAGCGGGCGACGGCCTCGGGGCGCCCGCTGACCAGGCACAGGTTGGGCGCATTCACACAGGCGAGGGTCACGTCGGGCGGTAGCTTGGGCGAAAGCACTTCGGCTGTCGCACGGACGATGAGTGCGGCACCGGGCCCAGTGCTCTGCATGAGGCGACCACGATGATGCACGGCCAGCACGGCGTCCCTCTCGCTGAGCACCGAGGCCAGCGTGGCCGCGATCCATTCACCGAGAGAATGGCCAACGTACCCGTTGGGAACCAGTCCCAGGTCGATCAGCCATCGAGCCAGCGAGACGCCGACGCAGAAGATGGTGAGCTGCGTTTTGGCGTTATCCTTCAATACGGTGTCCGGATCGGCATGTGCATCGCCGAGCCATGCCAGGTGGTCGAAGCCCGAGATCTCTTTGGCCAAGGCGCCCAGCCGGACCAGATGCTCGGCCCAGCCGGGCGCGGTTGCGAACAGGCGCGCCAGTACGCCCGGCCGAACGGTACCCTGGCCAGGCAGCGAAACGATGACCTTCGGATCTTCGAGGGCGCTCGCGGTGGCATAGCGATTCTTCTCCCGCAGCGCCGACTCGGCATCGAGCCAACTCTCCACGCGAATGGCTCGGCGCTCGATGCAGAGCGGACGGCGATCGCGCAGGGCCGCTGCGAACTCGGGCAACGAGCAGGGCGCTGGTCCTTTGCCGCAGAGCTGGCTCACCCACGACGACAGGTCTTGGGTCGCCTGCTCGAGTCCGGACGGGGTCTTGGCAGAGAGAAGCAGGGTAGTCGGATCTTGTTCGTCGAGCGCGACAGAATGGTTGTTCATGAGAAGCTCCTGGGTGTGCGTGCGAATTCTAGCCCAAGCTCCTGTCAGAATCGTGACGGATCCGCCGCTTTTTCCTGAACGGCCGGCGGAAATCCGACATACCATGGTGCGGCAAGCGCATGCCCGCAGGCGCAGCGTTCGGAGGACGGTCGATCCAATCACTGCGGATATGATTCGGCTTTCGCGACGCCGGCCGCGCTGGCCACAGTCATCGCCCGCAATTGCGACACAGTATTGACACTCAATTACACGGGCACAAGTTATCGTAATTGAAACAATAGATTTACTGTTCCAATAGTCACTTGGAAGCTATGATGATCTTGTTGTTGGGCGCCCGCCTGACTGAGTGACTTGATGGCCTTGCATCTGAAATGTTCGATAGAGGGGACGCTGCGCCCGGATAGGCCGCGGGGGATTCACCATGTTGGCTGAGGCGCAATCGGATCGGTTGGTCGGCGTCGTGCTCGGTGGTGCGTACCAGCTTGTGGGCTGCATTGGTCAGGGCGGGATGGGCGCCGTGTACGAAGCTCACCACCTTCGGCTGCAAAAGCGGGTCGCGGTCAAGTTGATAAACCGGGCGATGGCGAGCAATGAGGAGACGCTCGCTCGCTTTCACCGTGAGGCCAGCGTCGCCTCACGTCTCGGCCATCCTAACCTGGTCAATGTCGTCGATTTCGGGAAGTCCGATGAGGGCGAGCCGTACCTCGTGATGGAGTATCTCGAGGGTGAGGATCTAGACAGGAGGATTCGGCGCTCGGGCACGGTCCCATTGCAAGGCGCTGTTCAGATCGCGCGGCAAGTAGCATCGGCTCTTTCGGTGGTTCATGCCAAAGGTATCGTCCATCGGGATCTCAAGCCGGCCAACGTGTTTCTCGTTCAGGTGCCCGGCGAACCCGACTTCGTCAAGGTGCTCGACTTCGGCGTTTCGAAGATGAAGGCGGCACGCACCAAGCTCACTGCTGACTGTACGATGGTTGGAACGCCGGCTTACATGTCGCCCGAACAAGCCTCTGGAGCGAACGACGAAGTCGATCATCGCGCGGACCAATGGGCGCTGGCTTGCATCGTCTGGGAGATGTTATCGGGCCGCGCCCCGTTTCACGCTGACGACATCAACGCCCTCTTTTATCGGCTCATCAATCTCGAACCGGAATCGCTGTCGGAGTGCGCACCCGACTTGCCATCGGCGGTGGAGCCCGTGCTCTTGCGGGCCCTGTCTAAGCGTCCCGCAGACCGCTATCCATCCATCCGAGAGTTCGCGCGGGCGTTCGAGACCGCTGCCCTCGGTAGCTGGACCGAGCTGACACCGATGCCCATGCCGCGAGATAAGTTGGCGGCGTCAGGCCTGGCGGTGGCCGCCATCGGAGTTTTGCAGCTTTGCCCGACCCCTGTCAGCGAATTGGGCGAATTGGGCGAGTTGGCCCTGGACCCGCCGGGCCTGGCCGTCGACTTGCCCGCCGTCAAACCACGCCGTTCCAGGGCCAGACTGGCTTTGGTTGGCGTGGCGGTGGTCCTTGCTTGCAGTGTTGCGGGCGTCTTGTTCGCCAGCGTCCGCAGCGGGCGGACGGCCGAGGCTTCGGTCGGGGAAGTGGCGGTTACGAATGTGCCGGTGGTGACGCCGCTGCCGGTCGCTTTGTCTGCCGGTCCTCCGATCGGTTCCTCGATCGCTTCCGATCAAAGGCAGAACACGGACGGCTTGGCGCCCCAGCTCGCTGTGCGACTTGGCAGGTCGAAGGCCGCCAGACACAAGTCGATCTCGGATCCGTTCGAAGACACCCCTCAAGCTCGAAACGCCACAACCACGAAGGCCCGCGCACCCGGAAGGGCACCGGGCGGTGGTCGGCAGGTTGCGATGCCACATCCGGAACGGCACATTTTCGAGGATCTATAGGCGATGTCCCTCGTGTCACTGGTGGTGCTGACTTTGCTGGCGCAAGACGCGCGCGCGGTACCCCATTTCGCCGACGCGAAGGCAAAGGCGCAGATCCTGCTCAAGCAGGGCGCGCGACACTATCAGCGCGCAGAGTTCGCGGAAGCCCTCGACGCTTTTCAGCGAGCGTACGGGATCTTTCCGAGTCCCAAGCTCTCGATGAACATCGGTCAGGCTAGTCGAGAGCTGGGCCGTGCCGTCGAGGCAATCGAAGCCTTCGAGCAATTTCTCGGGCAGGCCGGGGACACTCCCGAGCGGGCGGTCGCGGAAGCCAAGCGATCGATCGAAGAGCTGGAAGGGCAGACCGCCAAGTTGCGCATCGACTGCACCATGCCCGGCGCAGATATCAGCGTGGACGGCAAGAAGGTGGCGATTTCGCCGGTCGCTCGGCTGATTCGGGTCATGCCGGGCACCCATGATGTTCGCGCGTCCGCCGACGGCGCCGTGCCTGCCAGCCTGCGGACCAAGGTGTCCGCAGGCGACATCGAGACCCTCGTCCTGCCGCTGGCCCCGGGGCCTCGTCTTGCGGGCCTGGCGGGCGGGCATTCAATTGCCGCGCGGGCATCAAAGGAAAGGTTGCAGCAGGGATGGTTGCTCGGTCGGAAGTGGACCTGGGTTGCCGCCGGCTCTACTGTGGTCTTGGTCGGGGGCGCGGCGGCAGCGGGCCTGGTGATGCAGTCGAAGTACCAGGCTCTCGATCAGCGCTGCGGGCGCTCCTCGGGTACGAACTACAGTGGCTGCACCCCGAGTGATCTTCGCTCGCTCGACACCTGGAAGGCCACTGCCAACGTTCTGTGGGGCTTGTCCGCGGCCGCGGCAATCACCGCGGGCGTGCTCTTTTATGTGGAAGGAACCCCCGTGGCGGTCTCGCCGACGGCTGACCATGTCGGCTTACAGGCGAGCATGAGGTACTGATGGCAAGGCTCAGCTTCACTGTGCTTGGATGCTTGCTGTTGTCGTGCACCTACGATGCAGCTCGTTTGGTTCCTCCGGCAGATGAGGTTGCCTTGGCCGATGCCTCCCGCCCCGACGCGCCTAGAGACAGTGGGGGCCGTACCGCTGACGCTCGCGATGCCGGCGCGGATGTCATGTCGGCCAGCCCCCTCAAGGGTGACGCGGCGGAGGGCGGCAACAGCACGAACACCGAACCCGCCGAGGACAAGCCGGCGACGGTAGCGTTTGCCGAAGGCCGGGCACAAGGCGCGATGTCGGGATATGGATACGTTAGCCTCGGGGTGCTCGGCACCGTGACTTCTCCCACCTGCGGAGGAATGCCCATCGGCAGCCTGGCGCCCGTGGATCCGCCGGTGACGTTCAGCTCGACCTGTTGGCCGAGCTCGATTACCTGGAATTCGTCCAGCGCACTATGCGTTTCGGGCCAGATTCCAAGCTGGTCGCCCACGCCCAGCTATATGGACTACGCCATCAATTGGGGCATCCTGGTCGGTGCAGCCACGCGCGACCCGGTACGGGGGATTGGTGTGGGATACCGAACCATCACGTTGACCGTGACCGGGTGGGAGTCCGGTCGCTTACTCGCCGTGGTCCATCTGGCCGACGATCCCTGCAACGTGGTCTACTGTGCCGAGATGACGTCCGGTGTGCCGATCAAGCTTTCGTCGTTCAACACGGAGTGCTTCTTCGGCAGCGGAACCGATCTGTCGCTGGCGGATTTGGCGAAGATTGACAAGGTTGCAGTTCAAGTCCCGTCGAGGCGGACCGCGGTCACTCTCTCCAATTTCTGCCTGACCAAGATCGACTTTGGTAAGTGGGGTAACTAGACCACCACGTCGAATCCACTCGCGCGCGGGCGCGGTTGGTACTCGGCGGCGGCGCGGGCGAGCCGGGCTATGCCTTCGGTCATGGTGGGGGCATCCGCGACGATGGGCAGGCGGACGTGATCGGCGAAGCGGTGGTCGGGTGAGTTGGCGGATCCGGCCACCAGGGTCACCCCGTGTCGCTGGGCCACGCGGGCCAGCTCTTCAGCATCGCCCTCGGGTAGACGCGCCCACAGCAGAAGACCTCCGTCGGGCTTCTGCCATGTCCAGCCGGGTAGGTTCTGTCTCAGGAGATCCGTCAGCAGCTTCAGCCTCTCGCCAAGCTCACTCTTGCGCGTCTTTTCCGCGGCACCCGTGTGTTCGACGAGCTCGACGGCCACCGCTTGCGACAGGAGCGGCCCGCCGAGGTCAGACAGGGCCTTGAATCGCCCGAGTCGTGCAATCCACGCCTCCGGCCCACGAATGAATCCGAGCCGCAAGCCGGTCCAGAAGAGCTTGGAGAGCGAGCCGATGGTCAGGATGGGCGCGGTGGGCGCGAAGGCCGCGATGGGCGGCGGGGGCCGTCGACCAAACGCGATGCCCGAGACGGCGTTGTCCTCTATCACGGGAACCTGCAGCTCCTGACAGAGGCGCGCGATCTCCTTGCGTGTTTCTTCCGGCATCACGGCGCCAGTGGGGTTGTGGAAGGTGGGCACGAGGTAGATGAGGCGGGGCCGCATGGCCAACAGCGCGCGCAAGCGATCCAGATCGATGGTGCCCGCGGCGCCCGGCAAAGCCAGCACGCGCGCACCAGCGGAGGCAAACACGTCAATGGCCCCGATGTACGTGGGATCCTCCGTGACCACGGTTTCGCCACGGCCGACCAGAAGACCCGCGACCAGGCTGATTGCCTGCTGGGCGCCGTTCGTGATCAGGACTTCCTCCTCGCGCGTCGGCAATCCATCGCGCTGGAGGTGCGATGCGATGGCCTTGCGCAGGGCTGGCAATCCCATGGGAAAGTATCCCTCCCCGTTGCCGATGAGCGCAGTGCCCTTGCGGGCAACCGCCCTGGCGGCTTCGTCTACCTCGGGCAGGGGCGACAGTTGCGCGCTGACGAAGCTGATGGTGCCGGTCGACCGCTCGATGAGGCTGCGGAACACGACGTTGCGCCGGAACGCGGTCGACACTTCGTGCTCCTGTTGACTCGGCCAACCTAGCTTGCCCGCGCGCCGCACCCAGGTGCCGCTGCCGTGGCGACTTTCGATGGTGCCGGCGTCGCGAAGCCTAGCGTAAGCCTGCACCACCGTGGTGCGGCTGAGCTCGAGTGCCTCGGCCAGGGTCCGCTCGGGCGGCAGGCGCGTGCCTGGGAGAAGGTCACTGCGCTCGACGGCGGCGGCAATGGCGTCGGCCAATTTCTGGTACAGCGGACCGTCCCCGCGCGGAAAGTCCCCCAGCGCTCGAGTGAGATCTGAAATCGGCGGCATCGGCTGGTCTCCAGTCCACTTGCCTGCAAGTGGTTCTTGAACCTGCGCCTCTTGTAGCCCAATTTCAAGCCTGTTCGCATATTGGATTGCAAGTGGACTTAAAAGTGGACTTGCTCATCGACTGACTGACGGAGGATCGCCGTGGCAAACAAACTTCCCCGCATGGCCTTTTTCAAGGATCGCATCGTTCCCTACGCCGAGGCGAAGGTGGGCCTGCTCACCCACGCGCTCAACTACGGTACCGGGGCTTTCGCCGGGGTTCGCGGCTACTG
>Ga0302323_100000321_pt1 | contig 37477 bp, 35 predicted proteins | sample Fen_T0_3_FD_201950 | JGI IMG/M metagenome (GOLD analysis project Ga0302323, IMG submission 201950) | Peat permafrost microbial communities from Stordalen Mire near Abisko, Sweden - Fen_T0_3 | ecosystem: Environmental > Terrestrial > Soil > Wetlands > Permafrost | place: Sweden: Abisko...
CGACATAGGCCCCCTTGTGGACCAGGGTGCCCTCGATCGGGATCAGCGCGACGCCGTCGACCATATCGAACACCGGCGAGCCGTTGGCGTCGTACCGCCGGCCAGTCCGGTCAGCGATGCGCCCAGCCAAGGGACGCCCGTTCTCGAACGCCACGTGATCGATGGGTTCAGCAGCACGGTCCAGGACGATCCCGCCCTCGACAATTCGCCCGCCGATGCCAGCGAGCACCGCGTCGAGCTTGCCCGGATGCATCAGGAGCGGCGTGTTGAAAACACGCGCCGCCAGTTCGGGACGAAGGATCATGCCGGCGTCGCAACCCGTTTGGTCGGCTGATCCTGTTCGGCATCATTGGAGGGGACAGCCTTGCGATCTGTCATCAGATCCGGATCGAGCCCGAGCGCGATCATTTCTTTCCGCTCCCTTGCCCGCTGCTGAATCGTTTCCAGATAATCCTCGCCCTGTTCGGCGCATTCGCGCTCCAGCGTCGAGAGACCCGCCGACATCCGTTCAGTGGCGGCCGTCGCCTCCTTGTGCGGATCGACCCAGCCACGGCCGGGACCGATCCATCGCGCTGCGCAATAGGCGGCCTTGGCTTCCGCAAACTCCGGCGCGCCCTTCGGCAGTGAAATGGTTCCGCGGTCGATCGCCTCCTCCAGCCAAGCCGCATAGATCGGCGCCATGAACTGCTGGGCAAAATGGTCCTTGCGAGCGGCAAAGCCACGCCAGACTTCGAGCAGCGCCGCCCGCGCCGATGAATAGTTCACCTGGCCCCAGTCCATCGACAGCTGCTCGTAGGTCATGCCCATGGCGGACGCAATATTGCGCAGGCTCGCACGTTCGAAGGCCTCGAACACGCTGTTGGGGTGATTGGGCTTCGTCAGCGTGACCTTCTCGCCGGGGAACGTGAAAGCGATCTTGGCGCCGCCCATATTGATGGGCGCTGCCTGGTAATAGTCGAGCCGCTGCTGCTGGTAGGCCGACAGTTCCTCACCGCCGCCCAATGCCGAAGCAAACTGATCGTGGTCGAACGGGCTCTCGACGAAGGCCGCCATGACCGCGTTGAGGACCGCGGCCTGCAGCTCGGCCTCGTCATAGCGCCCAAGCATCCGCAGCCGCTTGACGATCGGCGCCAGGATCGAGACGCCGCGATACTGGCCGGCGCGCCCGGACTCGAAGGCGTGCACCACCAACCGGCGGCCGAAGCTGGTCTCTCGGGGAATTCGCTCCCAGGTCCAGAACATCGGATTGAATACGTTCTGGTCGCCGGGATGGGATCGCCGGATGTGATACGCCAAGGGCTCGCCGTGCTCGCCGATCTCGATGCCCTGACGCCGCCAATAGGTGTCGATACCGTTGTAGGGGTTCGAAAGCCGGTCCGGGTCGATCACCTGGACCGACGTTGCAAAGCGCCCGCCGCGCGGCAGCCAGAGGATGGCAGCTAGCGCCTCGCCGTCCATCAGGCGGTGACGGAACGCGAGCGCCAGCAATCCTCCCATGCTCAGTCGGCGCTCCGCGTCGCACCAGCAATCCGGGTCCTCGGCAAAATCCTTCCAGGCCGCCTCGATGTCCGAGGCCAGGTCCGATGCCACATCCGGATCGATCTTGAGCGAGCGCGCATTCGGCTTCGACGACAGCCGCCAGCCGGCGCCGATGACGGCGTCAACCTGCCGAGTCACACCGCCGGAGGCCCAGCCATCATTGCGGGCGAGATCGTGGATGCGCGCCGTCAGAACCGGTCGGTCCGGCGACAGCGCCGTCTGGGCCGACCACAATGGCGGACGCCATTGCGCCAGGTCGGGATCGGTGACCGAGGCGCCGGAATAGCCCGCCGCCAGCATGCGCGCATGCGAGCGGGGCGAGCTTGGCATTTTCACGGGCCTGCCGTCGGGCCCAAGGAGGCCAGTCATGCTAGTCGACAGCTTCAGCCGAATTGAACGGGGTCATTTTGACTCTCCACGCCTAGCCGGCACCAAAAAAAAACGCTTGATGAGTGCGGCTTGCTCGATGTCTGCCATCCCCCGATAGCGACAGGGTATTGCGCTGCGGCACAAATTCGCGATGTGCCAATATCGGAAGCCATCGCTACTAGGCCGCGATGTAGCATTCCGTTAACTTCATTGCCGCCTCGCAAGCATTTTTCATGAATTGAGTTTAGACTAATCGTGCAAAAGTTATGGCGGATGCCCGCGCAAAATGACTGATTACGACCTCACGGTTCCGACGAACTTTTCAATTTCCGATGCGCTCGCAAGCTTCGTGCGAGTGGAGGTGATTGCCCGTGGCTACGTTCCAAGCATTACGTGGGCGTGGTCAATCCTTGCAGATGGCGAGGAAGAAGGCCGTCCGACGATTGGCGGATTTGAGCCCGACCGCGTACCCGCAGGGTCGTTGCGTACCGTGAATGGGATCGATTTTGTGTTTGCTCTTACGCCGGCATTGAGACCGCTCTTTGATCGGAAAGTCTTGGATATCGCCGACGGTCGCGGATGCTTTTTAAGAGAGCATCAATAGCCGCGAAGGGGCCACCTGGCATGTTTGTCCGCTTTGTAGTCGGCACCGAAGGTGAGAACCACCGATGGCTGACGGGTATCATCACCGAGGCGCGGCTTCTTCGCGACCGGGGGCAACTGGCCTCCTATCAACAAGCCTGCCTTGAGGACGCGTATGCGTGGCTCAACGCTCATCTCCCTTGTCCGCCTTTCTCGAAGAGCGACTGGGGTCCTGAAGCGGTTTCGTGGTTCAAGGACACGGCCGAACCGTCGATCAAAAAAATGTGGGAGATTGGGGCTCTCCTCAGGGAGCACGGCATCGCAGTGCGCCTACTCAGATCAAAGAATCCGGGAAAGATTGTCTACGAGGACGATTTCCAGATCGTCGTTCGGGAGTGGAAACGCCTATGATGCTTGTCGGAAGGAGCCCATCATGCCGAATTGGATAGGGATTTCTATCGGCTACTGGCTCGAACGGGCAGCAGATCAAGCCATGTGCGCTGTGCTCCGAAACCGGAAGTTTCCGAAGCGCTAGTGCAACTAGAAAATCACCCGGCGCGCAGAGCCCCGGCCGTTTTGACCGAGCTTGCCGCGCAGCTCGGCGATATAGGCGCGCAGGTCCCCAACGTTCTGCGCGTTCCACTCCATGCTCTTGTCGCCGTGCCGCATCCTCGCGATGCTTCCCTGCACCAGGATCGAATGCAGCGCTGCCTCCGCTTCGGCAAGCTGCTGCCGCCAAAGCGACAGTTCCGCTGATGTCGCCATTATCGCCCCATGTTGAGCCGCGCCATCGCAGCCATGCTGGTCGTTGCCTTGGGCGCGTCGGTGCCCGGTGTCTCGGGCGACCTGGCTTTCGGTTCAGATCTTGGCCGCTGCGCCGAGTCGGCAATGCGCTGCACCCCGAGCATGTAAGCGGCGGCATAGGCCAGCGCCTCGCAGTCCAGAAAATGGTTCTCGCGGGAGCGCTGCACCCAGACATAGCCGCCCGATGGCTTCTTCACGCGCCCTTCCGAGACGATCTGCCGGCAATAAGCCTCCGTCGCGTCCTGCGACAGATGCCAACCGCCCGGCTGATCGTCCGGCCAGCGCACCCGCTCGTGCACCCAGGACTTGAAGAAGTCGCTGTCCAGGCGAACGAGATCCAACCCGTATTTGGCAGCCTTGCCCCTGGGTGTCACGTCGATCCGCTTTACCGACAGCGGCTGGTCGCGATGATCGAATCCCTTCACGGCATAGGCCACCCGGGCGTGACGCCGGCAGAACTCGTAGACCCGATGCTCGGGCACCTCATCCTTCTTGCCCGGGCGAAAGCCGGAATCGATGAAGGCGCGGCGGATCATCAGATCGCCGATCGGCCGCGCCAGCATCTCCGCGAGATCCATCCACACATCCTGGTGCTCGGTCTCGCCCCAGAGTTCGTTCTGCTCGATCAGCCAGCTTTCCTGGCGAACGCCAAAGCCCCTGATCACATAGACCAGCCGGTTCTTCTGCACGTCGACGCCCGCGGTCAGCAGCAGCACACCCGCAGGGATGTCGCGGGACCGGTAAGGCAATCGAAGCCGCGCGACATCAGCCCATTCGGGCGCATCGCCGCCGGCCGGCGCCCATAATTCACCGAAGCCGCCATTGATGACGGTCTGCACCTCCTCCTGGTCGCCGGAGTTCAGCGCCTCGACATAGCGGCCGGCGCGCTCGCCGAACGAGACGAACGGCGATGCCAGACCGGACACCCAGAAACTCACGGTCGTGCTCTCGGGCGGGTCGCCGATGACGCTGCCAACTTCGATACGTTGGCCTGGCGCCACGTAGACGCCGCGAGCGTTCATCTCGAACTTGTGCTTCTCCTCGATCAAACCATTGCAGTTGGGACATTGCAGGTGCGCGAGCCGGCGCGCCTCGATCGGCGTAGCATCCCGCTCGATCCGCTCCTTGCCGCCCTTGGGCGTGATGTCGACCTTGGGAATAACCAGGCAGTCGAACCGCGGAACGAAGTAATCGCCGCAGTGCGGGCACGGCCAGGCCCAGTGATACCGAGTCCCGCGCTGCCACAGCTTCCAGATCGGACTGTCGAGCCCCGCCATGTCGTCCTTGTCGACGACCTTCCAGAATTCAAGGCCGGTCCGGTCGTCGGTCTCGATCTCGACGGCTCCGACGGTCGGGGTCGAGGTCACGCCGAGGGTGAAGTCGGCATGGGTATCGCCGCGGACTTCCAGCAAGCGGACTGGATCGCCTTCGCCCTTGACGTTCTTGGACATCCCATCCCGTTCGTCGACAATGGCAAGCCCGGCGGGATCGGACTTCAGCTGGTTGGCCGAGCCCGCCCAGGCCAGACGCACCGACACGCCCGAGACAATCTTGCGGGTCTTCTTGTTCTTCTTGCCGCGCGCCAGCTTGGCAGCCAGGCTCGTCGACCGGTTCAGCGCATCGTCGAACCGCGGCTCAAACTGGTCGGTGACGAAGTTCCGGTCGGGGCCGGCATAGATGATCGGGACCGGGCGCTGATCGAGCCGCGACAGGATCACGTCGATGACGCTTTCCGTCTTGCCGCTCTGTCCTCCCGTGACGAGCACCACCGTGTTGTAGAGCGGGTCGTCGAAGGCTCGCACGAACGGGATCACATACGGCGTGACCGCAGGGTCCTTCGGTCCCGGCCGCCCAGACGACAGCGGGAACACACGGTTGGTGCGCGCCCACTCGTCAGCCGGCACCTTCTTCGTCGGGCGCAGGATCCTGATCGCCCGATCGATAAGAGTCGCGAAGTTTTTCGATGCGATCGGCCACTTCGGCAAGCGCGTCATCCACCTCTCGCTGCAACAGCGAGCGCTGTTCGATGTTGCGGGTCACGCGGGCGGGGATCGCATTGACGCGAGCGACCACAGCGCCGGCGACCTCGTCGACCAGCGTCATGGCCTCCGCCAGCGGGACCAGTTCGCGCTCGGCCTGAGCGACCGCCAATTCCTCCTTCCGCGTCCGAACGTCCTGCAGCCGGCTATGCGACGCCGTCTTGCTGGAGCGTCGCGCCTGGTCCTTCAGAAAACGAATGTAGCCCTGGACCACGTCAACCACGCGGTAGCGCCCGCGCTCGACCTTTGGGATCCAACCATCCTTCGACAGCCGCCTGATCCATTCCGGTGTGACCATCAGCAACTTGGCGGCGACATCGGGGGCGATCGTGCCCGCCGCGTCATCCGCGCCACGCGCACCCGCCGTCTTCGCCATTTCCGCCGATCACTTCCTGAAAGTTGTGCCATCAACTTTCAACCGAATGCACCACATTCTGCTTGGCTTGTGCCGAGATCAGAGCGTGTATGGCGACCACCGACGGAGACCAATATGCGCCGCCCCGACAATCGCCAGGATGCCCTCGACGCCTTCATCACCCGCAAGGCCGATATCGACCTAATGCTCAAACGGCTGAGAGACCTCAGCGACGATCATTTTGGATACAGCCCCGAAAGTATCACCTGGTCTCATGTCGAAACGATCGCTCACTACGCCGAGCGGCTCAAGCAAATTTCTGACGCGGCCTTCAAGGAAGGCGAATACGCGGAATAACCGCCAAAGCTCCTCACCTTACCCCGTGCGTCCAGCGACCGCGGGGCTTCAGGCCGTAGCAGGGTCGCGATGGTCGCGGCTCGCTGCAAGGAGCCTGCAACATGCCCAAGCTTTCCGACGCCCAACTCGTGGTCCTCTCCGCCGCCTCTCAGCGCGACGACCGTTCCGTCCTTCCCCTGACGCTCAAGCACAAGGGCGCCGCCGCCGACAAGGTGCTCAACAGCTTGCTGCGCAGTTCGCTGATCGAAGAATGCCCCGCCGGACTCAACGATGAAGTCTGGCGACAGGCAGACGACGGCACCCGCCTGGCTCTGCGCGCAACACCGGCGGCGTTCGAGGCGCTTGGCATCGCGACCGAGACAGCCGCGCCAAACGAACCGCCAGCGCGAGATAACGACGCCGCGCCGGACGCCGTCGTGACGACCGACGCCAAGCCCACCAAGAAGGCTGGCGCCCACGCCAAGAAGCAGGGACCGACGAAGGCCAAATCCCAAGGCAAGTCGAAGTCCAAACCGGCGCCCCAGGCCAAGACGAAGGTCAAGTCCAAGGGCAAGCCTACGCCGAAGCCCGCGGCCAAGGCCGCAGCAAAGGCACAGAAGGCCAAACCCGCTGCCTCCAAGAAGCCGGGCGCAACCCGCGACAACAGCAAGCAGGCCCAGCTGATCAAGATGCTCGAACGCTCCCAAGGAGCAAGCCTCGACGAGATCGTCAAGGCGTTGGAGTGGCAAGCGCACACCGTGCGCGGCGCTATCGCCGGAGCGCTGAAGAAGAAGCTCGGCCTCGACGTCCAGTCCGAGAAGGACGAGCGACGCGGGCGGGTCTATCGCATCGCCGCCTGAGGCATCTCGAAAGGCTGACCGGTGGCGGCGTGGACAGCGCGGCCACCGGTTATATCTTGCCAGCGCTGCACGATCACATCGACGTATTTTGGGTCCAGTTCGATCAGCCGCGCCCGCCGGCCGGCGCGCTCCGCCGCGATCATGGTGGTTCCGGAACCGCCGAACAAGTCAATCACGACATCCCGGCTCTTGGACGAATTGCGAATGGCGCGCTCGACCAGCGCCACCGGCTTCATCGTCGGGTGCAGGTCGTTCTTGGCCGGCTTGTCGACGAACCAGACGTCGCCCTGGTCGCGCGCGCCGCACCAGAAGTGCTCGGAACCCTCCTTCCAGCCGTAGAGGATCGGCTCGTATTGGCGCTGATAATCCGAGCGCCCGAGCGTGAAGGTGTTCTTGGCCCAGATAACAAAGGTCGACACCCGACCTCCCGCGTCCCTGAAAGCCTTCTGCAGCTTTCCGATCTCGTAGGTCGACATGCAGATGTAGACAGCACCCTTGGTGACCGCGAGGATGTTGACCGCGGTGTCATAGAGCAATTGGCCAAACGCCTCGCCGAGCGCGTCATTGAGGATCGGCCGGCCCTTCGGGCCTCGTTTCGCCCGAAACCTGTCCTGGGCCGATTTGCCGTAGTCCACGTTGTAGGGCGGGTCAGTGAAGGCCATATCGGCCAGTTCGCCATCCAGCACCTTCTCGACATCGGAGAGCACTGTGGAATCGCCGCACAGCACCCGGTGATCGCCGCAAATCCAGATATCGCCGGGCCGGCTGATCGGGTCGTTCGGCGGCTCCGGCACCTCGTCGGGATCGCCGTCGACGTCAGCATCGATCTGCAATAGGCCGTCGATCTCGTCCTGATCAAAGCCGGTCAGCGTCAGGTCAAAACCGACCGCGCGAAGGTCGCCGAGTTCGAGGCGCAAGAGTTCGTCGTTCCACTCGCTTGCCTCCGTCAGCCGGTTGTCGGCGATGGCGTAGGCCTGGCACTGCGCATCGGACCAGCCGCTGGCGACAATGGTCGGCACCTCGGTCAGGCCTTCGAGCCTCGCGGCCTCAAGCCGGCCGTGGCCTGCGATCAGCATCCCGTTTTCGCGCACCAGCACGGGCATGGTCCAGCCGAATTCGCGGAGCGAGGCCCGGAGCTGTTCGATCTGCTCCTCGCCGTGAATGCGCGCATTGCGCGGGTTCGCCGAGAGCCGATCGATGGCCCACAGTTCGACCTTGGCCGCCGGCCAGGCGACCTGAGATTTGACGGGTGAATTCATTTGGAGATACGCGCTCGCTAATCGGTCAAACCCAACTGACCGCGATTTGCCTAATTCGAAGATTTCGAGTTAGCGGAACTTGATTTTATTGGGTTTTTCGCTTTTCAAACCCAACCAAACTGAGGTTTTTCGATCTGGAAAAACGCTCGTTTACCGGGCGGCGGCGCCGCCGCTTATGAGGCCCCCCGAGGAAGGACCCGTTCGTTCGCTCGACTACACTGTGGCTCTCGCCGCTGCTGCATCCGCTTCAATCCCATCGATCTAACATCCGGACTCAGCACTGTCAGCCCCCAAAAATGTACCGGTACACTTTTCGCTCTCGTACGCTTCGCACTCACTCGACTGCGCTCCGCTACTTGTCAGCGCGGCAGCATCCGTCGGATCTCATGACCGATGCGGGAAACGATCGCAGCAACCCCGCGCTGCCACGCCGCCGCGCTGGTGTCCTTCACCAGTTCGCGTCCGATGTTCGGACCGTAGAGCCAGCGGATGGGAAGACGCTGCTTTGACATGCGGACGAAGGCGCGACCGAAGCCCGTGATGACGAAGGCGTGCCGGAAGATCCGTCGCTTGTTCCACGGCGCGGCCGATACGCCCCTGATCCGTTGAACACCGCCGAACCAGGCGATGTTGGTTTCGTCGCCGCGCGCCTTGAGCCGGTAGGTTAGCGTTGCTGGCGTCGAACGGATCGTCGCCATTGCCTTGTCGATCGCGCCGTATTTGATGCCGATCTGCTTAGCGAGTGCACGCTTGACCTGCGTTCGCCCCTTGTCGCCTTCGTGATTGAGCGCCCGGGACATTGCGATCCGTGCTTGGCCTTCACCGAGTGCGGAAAGCTGATTGCCGAATTTGGCGAGCACCTGGTCCTTGGCGTTGATCAGCAGTCTCATCGGGAGATGCCGCTCCTCACGACCGTCGCCATCATGCCAATTGAGATAGCAATTTCGCCCCGTTTTGTCCGCGCGAAAAGTGTTCGCCGAACACTTTTCGCTTGGCTTCGCTGCGTTGGCAGGAAGTAGCGCGAACAGCAGAGGGCTAGGCCCGAAACTTCACACTAGCGGAAGCATCTCATGAAGATCTGGCCTCAAATTGAAGCCCGGCAAAGCTCGCGAGATCCGGAATTCGCGAGCGATGGCGCGAAGGTTTTTTCAATCACTGGCCTCGCCATCAACCGCAACCTCGCGGCCGCCCCTGGCCTTGCCGCGCAGCACCACCTCGTTGTCGCCGCGAAACGAGAGCGAGAACTGCAGCTGCTCGCCCAAGCCCACATACTGCAGATCTATCGAGAACGTATCACCGCTCACCCAAGTCCCCTTCACCGCACGCAACCCGAAGGAGGTCGGCTCGGACTTGCGATATAGACCGTCTAGGCCGATCGGTCCGCGCATGCGGATCACGGGATCAATTGGATTGTGCGTATCGATCTGGATGGCGTAGCTCGACGCGTCCGTGAACGACAGCGAGATGGATCTGATATCAAGCGCGTTGCCGCCAAACCGATAGGTCTTGCCTGAAATTCTAGAGGCGATCTGGGGTGCCGGACCGACTTCAGTCGGCTTCTCGATCGAAACGTCGCTGACCGTGTCGGCAAGTAGACGACCGCTGTCGGCATTGGCCGGCAGTGGTCCGTCAGATTTAACCGCCTCGGAGATACCCTCAGCCATCCTTCGGAACGAACAGAAATCCCTCGCGGTCATTGCCGCCACGATGTCGAGACCAGGAAACACCATGATGACCTGGCAGTGGTACCCGACCGCCATGAAGACATGGCGGTCGGGTAGCGCCCAGAACTGGTTGCGGTAGGTCAGGCCAGGGTCGACCCTGGCATTCATGGGGATGGTAGCGTGATTGACGGTGTCGACCCATTCCTCCGGAAGGAGTTGTTGGCCCGCCCACTCACCACGGCGCAAGTAGAGATAACCAATCTTGGCCATGTCGTGCGGCCGCAGCGACAAGCCGAATCCTCCGATCGCCATGCCCTGCGGATCTCTGCGCCAGAACGGTGGTGCGATCCCGAGCGGACCGAGCAGCTTGGCATTAGCGTAGGTAAACGTAGCCGTCCCGGTTAGCTTGGCAACAATGGCAGAAAGCAGATGTGAATTGCCACTGTTATAATAGAATAGTTCCCCCGGCGCATGCGACGACATCGGGCGATCAAGAATGAACTTAACCCAGTCCGGGCTTCGCCGCATGTCGATCAGGGACTGCTGCCGGCCGCCTTCGAAGCCCTCGTCCCATTCGAGGCCCGAAGTCATGTCGAGGAGATGCTGGACGGTCATTGCCTTCTTGCGCTCGTCAACACCCGCGGCATCGCGGTCAGCAAGAAGGTCGAGAACCGGGCGGTCGAAACTGTCGAGAAGGCCATCCCTGCGCAGTATCGCGACAAGGCTGCTGACCACCGACTTGGTTGCAGAGTTGAGGTTGTGCGGGATGTCGGGAGTGTAAGGGACGTAGTAGGTGTCGAGCACGATGCGCCCATGACGCGTGATCAGAAGGCTGTCGAAACTCTTAGTCTTGCCGTAGGCGATGATCTTTGCCAGCTCGGTCGAATCCATGCCTTGTTCCTCAGGCGTGGACACCTCCCAGTCCGGAATTGGCCAGACCGCCGCCTCAGCGGCGCGCACATCCCGGTGTCCGAAGCAGGCCACCATGAAGAGCATGACGGCGCCGCGTACGTAATTGGCAAGGGCATCTCTCTTGTGGGGCATGGGTCTTCCGGGCAAGGGAGGGTAAGGGCCGACCAGCGAGAACGATAGATCTTACCAATCTCCGCGAGTGTACCAAAATCATTGTACTCTGGATATGACCGCTGATCGCAGGGCAATACTTGCTCAAGAAGCGGGCTTCCGTCTAGCAATCGACAACCGGCGTTGCACCGCTTAGATTTTACGACCGCTCGCTCAGCCTTTCGGTCGATCCTCTTGCTTTCAGGTCTCGCTAGTCCGAAATCTTTCGATCAGCCGGCGCCTGGACGCCTCCGGTCGTCCCCTCGCACCGCTCAGCCTCCAGGCGATGACGCAGAGAGCGTAGACCCAGCGTTGGTTGGCTGCAGTCCTGGCCAGCCCAACCTTCCAGCAGATCGCCTTCCAGCGTTCGCCGCTCGCCCGCATCCAGACGATCCTGGCGTCCTCGGGCTCGAGCCAGCGCAACCATTCGAGCGTCTGCTCCATGCGACTGATGGCATCCGGTGGAGGCGGCGGGCGTCGCATCCGTACTGGCTCTTGACCCACGAGATCGGAGAACTCCTTCATCATCGTTGGCCAGGTGTTGAAGTAGCCGGGCACGCGCAATCCTGGCAGCCGCTTCATGACATCGGCGGCATCGACAAAGCGCGCTTCGATCTCGGATGGCGTGAGCTGTTTCTCAGGCATTGCTTTCCTCCTTCGGCTTACGCTTGCCGTAGAGCTTGGTGCCGAGCTGATTGATCAGCTCACGCTCGGGCCAGCTCAGGCGGTGATCGTCGAGGCTCACGACGAGGATGTTCTGCTCGTGCCAGCCCTCGTGCTTGACCTTGTCCGCGGACCGGCGCTCTCCGCCGAAACCCCTGGGTGTCCACCTCATGGCTGATCCTCCAGAGCGAGGAGATCAGCCAGAGCTCCGATAATGGAGGCCGGGGCATTGCCGTTGCCGAGCCGTCCCATGCTTGCGGCCAGTGCAGCCGGCTCGACGCCGTGCTGAAGCAACAGCGAGAGCGCCACGCAGGCGTCATTGAGGATGCCGTCCATAGTCGAGCCGTTCTTGGCGCCATGGGTGAACACCTCGCCGAGCCTGCCTGTTGAACGATCGAATCCGATCGTGACGGAGTACGATCTGCTGTCGTGGACCAACTCCATGGTGACGCACGGACGCCGGTCGGGAAGCCGCTGCCGGATCATCGCACGCCTCCCTGGGTAGCGATGGACCAGAGCAGGATCGCCAGCGCATCAGCCTCGTTGTCATCGACAGGCGCAAATCCCTTGGCTTTCACCGCGGCAATGACGGCGGCCTTGTCGGCATTGCCCTTGCCGGTGATGAAGCGCTTGATGGTGCCGACCGGAACGCCCTGGTAAGCGATCCCGCGCTGCTCGCACCAGGAGCTGAGCGTGGCGAGGAAGCCGCCATAGAGATGCGCGGCATCAGTGCCGGCATGCCGCCGGACTTCCTCGAAGTAGATTGCGCGCAGACCGGTCGGCTCGGTGGCCATACCATCGAGCCATCCACGAAAGCGCAGGTACCGGATGCCACCCCCATCGTAGCGGCTTGGACGGAACGAGACGGTTCCGCTTTCGATCGGGCCCTCGGCGAGCTTCATCGCCCATCCGGTCGTGGTGCCGAGATCGAGTGCGAGCACGGACGATTGCTGCGGTTCGGGTGGTTGCAGTTTTCGGAGCAGGACTGGTGCTGTTTCAGGCAAGGCGAGGTCGGTCGCGGCGCCAGAGGCGCGCGTTGCTGCTGTCATCATGATGTTTTCCTGAGGTTACGTGAGTGCGGGATGCGAGCGCTTTCCGGCGCTCGGTCTGGTCACTTCACGAGGTCAGGGAGGTGGTCGGGCCCAACAAGAATTTGAGCCACCAAGGCCACTGAAGAAATCGAGGTGGCTGCAGCTAAACCATTGATGGATTAGGGTAGAAGCCAGCGTGGCCACCAAAGCCACCTCTAAACATAAGATTCTACGCGCGACCCCTGCCACATTTGTGGCAGTCGTATTTCCATGGTTCTTCATTTTGCGGTGGCCCCAGTGGCCTCGCTGGCTTCGACCTTTCCTGCCAATGACTTAACTTGTGCCACCGCATTTTCAGCAGTGGCCTCGATGGCCCTGATTTTGGGACTTCGGGCGCAAATCGGGGCCATTGGAGCCACCGGAGCCACCTGCGATTGGATGGAGCAGGGAATAGCGCTCATTGTTCGTCCTCACCATCAACCTGCGATCCCTGCCACGCCGAGCGCCGGCCGAACTCCTGGCGCTTCAGCGCGTAGGCATCGATCCGGCCGACTTCGGGCACGTGCCGGACCGTTGCACGCTTGTTGTTGTGCCGCTTGGCGAGCAGATCGCGGTCGATCAGCGCCTTGACGATCTGCTGGGCTTTCAGCGTCTCGCCTGAGGCCTCGCGCAGCCGCTGCACCGGCAGATAGATCGCGGTCGCGTCGTACCAGGCGACGGCCTCGCGGTTGTTGAGCTTGTGGTCAAACCCGGCAGCGCCAACGTCGACCGACTTGATGGTGACGTCCCAGCGCTCCGCGATCCAGGCACGAATGTTGGCAATGGCCTGCTCATCTGGAACGAGCGCATCGGCATCGGAGGACCGGGTAAAGCGGTCCCAGCCCCACTGGACCGCGCCGTCGAGATCAATCGACCACGGCAGCAGGTCGAAATCCTGCGCCAGGCGGCCCGCCACCAGCGGCAGCGCCAGGCAGGTCGCGGCGCGCAGACGTGCTGCGTCTGCCGTCGGGCCCGCGAGCTTGCGGGCGGCGTCGATGATCTCCTCGCGCAGCGCGTCCGGCGCATGGTGGCGCTTGCGCTCGATCAATTTGGAGACGAACGCCGGGCCGGCATGACCATGGTTCTTCTCGACGCCGGCAATGGTGCGCATCAGCTCGGTGGGGACATGGCGATCAACGTCGGTGACATCGACGTCAACGATGCGTACCGCCATGCCGGCGATCCAGGAGGCGCCGTCGGCCTTCACCTTCTCCTCCAGCGAGCACTCGCTCGACAGCACGGCATAGGTCGACCAGGCATAGCGCTGTTTCAGCGCCGCGCCGGCGGTGAGCCGCGCCTTGCCCTGACCGCCGGCAATGGCGTAGATCAGCCGCGCAACAGCCCGACCGTCAGCATGGGCCAGTTCGTCAAGTGCGAGCACCGTTCCTGACGCGGCCTGGGCAAAGACCTCGACCGCGTTCTCCGTCGACCGCATCGATTGCAGCAGGCCGGCGCCGATCGACGGCGAGGTCCAGGCCGACACAGCCAGACGCTGCGCCGTTGTCTTGCCACTCGATGAAAGACCAGAGAGGTTGATGCCGCAGCTATCGAGACCGGCCAGCGATTGCACGACGCCGGCAAAGCCGCTGAGCACGCCCAGCAGGAAATGTGGACAGCCCCTGACTTCGGCTGCCGCTGCGACCGCTTCCTTCCAACCCTGGAGCGTGCCCCGCGTGACCACGCCAAACCGCTCCGCGGTCGCCAGTTCAAGGCGTGCCTCGTCGCCGCTGATGGCCAGCCCGCTCGGAGTGACGAACAGCGGATGATCCCTGCCTTCGACCCGGTGCCATCCCGGCCGGGACACGACCACAATCTCGTCCGCAGGGTCCGCGGCCTTGAGGATCTGCACCGCAAGGTTATCGCCGTCGCTTTCGGTGCGCAGGCCCGCCGCAAACAGCGCGCCCTTGATTTCACTGGCGCCGACCCGGGCCAGCGACGCACGGTCGAAATCGACGGCGCGGACGCGGTCATCCATGGCTTCGACATGGACGCGAAGCCCAAAGGCCTCTTCATGATCCATGTAGCGCAGGCGTGCGACCGGACCGAACGGTGTCGCGACGGCTTCCCAGCGATCCTGCCCACGCCTGTCCTTGCCGGCGTTCTTGTAGACCCGCACTGAGCCGTCGCTGGCATTGCGATACTCGAGCAGCAGGTTCTCCAGACGCGGCAGCGGATACAGCTTCCTGGTCTCCTCAATCGTTCTGCCGGTCGACACGGGGCCTTCGATGATGGAAGACGCGAGCACCGGAGACGCCGGCACGAACTCCGTTGCGGTCGTCAGGACCGCGCGGACACCTTTTTCGCCGTCAGCCGCGAGAACATCGGCAAAGTCCGTGTCGACCCGAGGCGGCATTACGAGCCAGACGCGTCGTCCCTCGGCAATGAGCCGCTCGGCCAACCGTTCGGCGGCCTTGAGGCCCGCTCCGTTGGCATCATGGTCGGCGGCGATCAGGATTTCCTGGATGGCGGTCGGCAGCTGGCATTCGGCGAGATGACCTGAGGCGATGGCTGCCCAGACCGGCAAGTCTGGGCGAGCGGTCCGGATCGCGAGCGCGGTCTCGATGCCCTCTGCAACGACGACGAAGCTCTTGGCTGGAAACAGCCTGATCGCGCCGCCGCGGATGGTTCCCAGTGACTTCTTTGCATTATCCAGCGCGGCCTTTGCGGGCGATACTGGATCGAGCCAAGTGCGGTGCAAGCCGGCCGGATCACCGTTGACGTCCCGGACGATCGCAATCAGCGCCGGATATCCCGCACGGGTCTGGAAATGCGCGAGGTCGGGATGAAACAGCAGATCCTCGACATGCGTCGCGTCCAGACCGCGCGCCCGGAGGTATGCTTCGCCATGGCTGCCAGCCAGCGGCGCAGTGCGCGAGAGGATGAAGGCAATATCTCGCTCCGTCGCTCCTTCGGAGGGAGACCGCGCCTGCCTGGGGCTGGCGCTGCCGGTTGAGCGATGCGGCAAATTTCCCGCAAGTTCTGCGGCGAACGACAGCAGCGCTCGACCCTCGAAGCCCGTGGCTTCGGCGATGGTCGACAGCGGTCCGCCGCCGACATTGCCATCGAATTCGAACCAATCACCGGCATGCGGCCCCTTAAGATGCACAACGCACGAGCCGGCTTTCCGCGGGGCATCGCCGCGGATGTTTGCCAGCCGCAGGACATCGTCGACCTTGCACCCGTTTGGAAACAGCCGGGGTGCCCAGGCGTGCACGGTCTGGCGCAGGGCCGCACTAAGCGCGTCGAGGTCGATCGGTGGCTGATCGATGATTTGCGGGCCGGCCTGGTTGAAATCATACATCTGATATGTCCTCAATCGAGCAGTACGAGTCCGCGCTCGGCGCGGGTAATTGCGGTGTAGAGCCAGCGCGCCCGGTCCTCAGCGGTGCGGCCAAGGCCGTCGTCGTAGATCACGATGTTGGGCCATGATGACCCCTGGCTTTTGTGGCAGGTGATGGCCCAACCCCAGACGCATTCGACTGATGTTCGCTTCTTCTGATATTCGCGCCGCTCGCGATCCGGATCAGGGCTCACGTGATCGAGGAACGGACCACGCCAGATCTTGAAGCGTTCGCTCTTGCCGTTCGCGCCGCCGCCGATTTTCTTGCCGTCCTCGGAGGTAATCGAGGCCGTGAACGCGATCTCGTCGCCGTCGTCCTTGATGTCGTCCAGCGTGACGAACATGCCGTTGACCAGACCGACGTCATTGCGGTTCTTCAGGCAGATCAGCTTCTCGCCAATCCCTGCCGGGAAGATCGCATCGAAGCCCGCGGCACGCTTCATGGCGACGTTGAGCTGAATGCGGGTCGCGTTGCGTCCGCAGATGACCTGATCCGCCTTGAGCAGTTGGTCCGGCCCAACGTCGGAGCGACGCATTTTCCAGACAAAGTCGTCGTGGTGCCCGTACGGTATCCACTGCCCCTGGCGGGCCAACGTCGCCAACCGAAGCACCGCGCTTTCGCCGGCCTGGCGGTGGACCTCTGTGAGCAGCACGTCGGGCGTGGGCGTATCGAAGGCGCCCTCGCCCTTGACCGGTGGCAGCTGGCCGGGGTCACCGAGCACCAGGGTCGGCTTGCCGAAGGCGAGCAGATCCTGCGCCATATCAGTGCCGACCATGGAGACCTCGTCGAGCACCAGCAGCTTGCAATCGCGAACAGCGGACTCGGCGTTGAGCACAAACCGCGGCTTGTGGGCATCCTTCAGCCGCAGTTCCAGCGAGCGGAGTCGCGTTTCCTCGAACAGCCGTTCGGCCATCCCGAGCGCGTGCAGCCCGGCACGGATGTCAGCGGCTTCCTTTTCGAGCTTCTCGATCTCCTGCGGGGTAGCCTCGGAGACCCGGTAGACCAGCGAATGGATGGTGGAGGCCGGCGTCCCCTTGCGGGTCATGACCAGCGCTGCCTTGCCGGTGAATGCGGCATAGAGCACCTCGCCCGGCTTGTCGGCCGAGAGGCCGAGTTCCTCGATGGCGTATTTGACGATTGTGGACTTGCCCACACCGGCATAGCCGAACACGCGGCAAACCTGCTGCTGCTTGGTCCGATTGGTGTACCAATCCTTGATGATCGCAATCGCAGCGCGCTGCTTATCGGAAAGCGAGATGCTCATGCTGCGGCCCTCATCTGGTGATGACAGCGGCGCGCATACGGACAGAGCCGGCAGACATAGTGATCGGGATCATCGGAGATGCGCGGCAGCAGGTGCCGGGTCTCGACAGATCGAATGACCGTGACCGCGCGGTCGGACAGGGCCTGCGCATCAGCGGGATCGAATGCGATCAGTTCGGGGTAGAGCTGCATGGTGTCGCGGTTCAGCGCGATGAACAGCATCCAGGCGACTGCGAGATAGGCCATGTAGATTTGAGCCTGCGCCCAATAGACTGGCTTTGACGCCTTGACGCCCCGCTTCACGGTGTCCTGCCAGGACGAGGCTGAGAGCGCCTTGTGCTCGAACAGGATCGGATAGGGTTTGCCGAGGCGGGGGCCTGCGACGATCACACCGTCGATATGACCGCGGAAGCGCCCGCCGGCCGTTGCAAAGCCGAACTGCGATCCATCGCGCTTGTGACTGAGGAGTTCGAAGCCGGCGAGCCGCAACCAGCGGATCGTCATATCTTCGAAACGATGACCGGCGTCAAAGACACGCAGGATGCGACCGTCGAACGCGGCATCGGGATCAACAGGCGTTCCGCCATATTCGAAGCAAAGCCTGCGCAGACAAGGCTCGCCGATGCGGGAGGCGCCGAGGTAGTCCCGCGGCGGAGACGCATCGCGCTCCGCAGTCAGCGCGGTTTCCAGGATTACATCGAGCCTTGCGGCGAGCGCGGCGTTGGGACCGTCGCCGCCGTAAACGAAGCCCGAGCTGTGATTGAGGTCGATCATCGCCGGCTCCTCAAAAGGGCACATCGTCGCTAAGCGCGAGGCGTCCCATCGCCTCGCGAAAGCCGTCGACACAGGCTTCGATGATGCGGTCGATCTCGGCGGCGGAGCGTCCTTCAAAGGCCGGCATCAGGCCGAGTTCGCCAATCACCTCGGCAAAGGGTCGCCGCGCCTCCTTGATGGCTTTGGTTTCGATTGCAGTTTTGTCGATCATGCCGTTCAACCTCGTTGCGATTGCCGCGCCGGCCTGCTGGCAGGAGCGCGAACAGAAAGCGTAAGTCGGGTGGAGATCCGGCCGCAGCCGGTGGGTGAAGAACAGGCCGCGCGCGGGTCGCGCGCAAATGGTGCAGGGCCTCAAACCATCAGCAGTCGCGAGAGCTTCCGCGACACGGGATCGTCGGGCACCTGTGCGATCCGCTGCGATGCCAGGACGATCCAGCGGCTGGTTGCTGCTTCGGCGATGTTCTGAAGATCGGAGGAGGTCAGGCTGCGGATTGGCCGCTCCAGGCGAACCGAACCTTCGAGCCACTCGGCGACGGCCTTTGCGCATTCCTGTCTCACGTGATCAGCCCAGACATCATCGGGGTGGCGGTTGGTCGGATCGTTCGCTGCCATGGCTCACTCGTTGAGCCAGGCGGGACCGGAGCGCTGTTGCGCGGCGGCGGGACCGGCAGTTTGGCCCTGCTGCCAGGCTGGCGTGACGCCGGCGCCGGTGTTGCCGCTGGCCGGCCCTGTCGCGGCCGAACGTTGGGCCGACGCGGGCTTGGCACCGGATGCGGCTGGGCCGTTTTGTGTGCGCCACGCAGGTGCCGCGTCGGCCGGTGTCGCGGCGGCTTTCGGTGCGCGGCGTGTGCCCGGGCGCGGCGGCACGTCCTCGCCCTTCATGACCTTCGACCATTCCGGCAGGTCGGGCGTGACCGCGATGTCGAGGCGGTTCTGATCGGATTGCCCATCCCGTCCGGGCTCGATCTTGATCTTGGCGATGAACACGATGCCATCGAGCGATTTCAGCGCGGGGAGCGTGCGCTTGGCCTTCCCTTGCGGACTTTCATCGGCTGGGTCGATACCGAACGCGCTTTCGACCATGCCGCGAATGGTCCGTCTGGTAATGAGCCAGCCCATCGACACGCCCTTCTCGTCGACCTTGCCGCCGCGTACCGTCAGCGCCTGCCAGAATTTCCGTCGGATGTTCGGCCCCTCGACCACGGTGAATTCGCAGTCGAGCATCAGCACGTCTGAACCCGGCTGCGTCGATGCCTTGAGCAGACCGGCGTCCATCGGGGAGTCGCCGTTGATGCCGCCGGGCCGAATGGTCAGCGTGACCTTGGCGAATGATCCGTCGGGAATGAGATCGGAGGAACGCTGCGGTTCGGCGTCATTGAAATCGAACATGGTTTTGTCCTTGTCGGTTTGGGATGTTTTGAAAGGTGTGAGATCAGGCGAGCCGATCGAATGCCGCCGGCCTGTTGCCGTTGATCTTGTCGAGCACGGCCATCAGGTTGGGATGCTCGGTGGGATCGAGCTGGCCGGAGCGGTCCTTTGCGGGCAGGCTCCAGGCATTGCCGGATTGGCAGACCAGCCGCCGGGTCGTTCCGCTCGTGGCGTTGTGACGCCAGCCATCATCGCCTGTCGCGGACGCTGATCCGGGATCTGGATCGAACAAGGAGAGCGTCATCACCTGGTCGACGATGCCCGGCAGCTCGCGGCCGACCTTGCCGCCCTCCATCTGCGGCTGGAAAGTTTCGCGGCCGAACTCGTCGACGACGCGCTCCAGGATGCCGACGAAGATCACGGTGCGTCCCGGCGCGTGCTGCAGATGCTTCAGCAAGGAAATCGTCTCGCGGGCGAGCAGCCCGTAAGCGCCGCGCGTATCCGGCTTGCCGGTCCGATCCGAGAAGGCCTCGGGGCGGGTCTTGGCCCAGGCCATGGCCTGGCGTGTCAGGTCGGTGATGGAGTCGACGAAGACATATCGCTTCCTCGCAATCATCTGCGCGAGATCTGGATATGCACCGACGACATGCTGGTAGTGCGCTTCCGAGAAGAACCCTTGCGCGTCGGTCGCGGGATCAATGCCTCCGACAAGGCAGGCGACGTCGGCTGCGTCGGGAAAGGTGCGCACCGGAATGGAGTCGCCGCCCCAGCCTTGGAGGGACTTCATTCCGGCTTCGAGGTCGATGACCACGGTCTCGTCAGGCGGAAGCGTTCGCGCCAGCGACGTCTTGCCGGCACCGGCCGGCCCGAAGATCGCGACGGTGGTCTTGGCGTTGGCGACGGCGAGCCGCTCGTCGGCGGTAACGATGCGGAGCGCCATCACGCAGCCCTCGCGTACTGGAGTTGGCTCGGACTGGGGTTATGGATGTTGGCGCTTTCGAACTGCTCGATATCGGCGACGCGATAGGTGACCCTGCCGCCGAGCTTGAAATAAACCGGGCCCTGCCGGCGCCAGCGCCAGCACTCCAACGTCCGTGGCGACAGGCCCCAACGCCGCGCCAGCTGTTTCTGATTGAGAAATTGATCCGACACTGGCTTCTCCGGGTCGCGAATTGCTTCGACCCGGAACTAATCACTTCTCGGAGCTGCATACCGTGGGCGCTGGAGGGGGATGCGGAGTGGGATCAGGGCGGGATGGGGTGGGGATAGGGTGGGATGCCGTGGGGGAGCGGGGGCTGGCGGCGAGTTCGTCCATTAAGGCGACCACGCTCAATCATCTGTAAAAACAATCAGCTTGGTTGGAGGTCATTCGCTTTGGTTCGCACTCCGGACTCGTCTCGAGAATGGCATGAGGTCCGGAAGGTGCCCACAGAAGAAGTTCGCGAGATTGATTCCCCAGGCTCCGGCTGCCTTCTCGCCATTTACTTCTCGCGAAGTCCACCCTGGCGCAGACCCTCGGCAATACGAGCTCGCTGCGCTAGACAAGTCGGATTGTCCGTTGGCGAACTGACGTGGAATTGGGCGATGCTGAAATTAGGCGTGAGGATGAGCCCCGCCTGTATAGAAGCCCGTGCTTCCTCGACCTGTCCGAGATGAGACAACGCGGCGGCCAGATAGAAATGGACAAACGGCGCAATGTTCCGGTTTGTCTCGATGGAGCGCTTGAACCAGTGTACAGCCGCCTCATCGGCGCCAAGATATGACTGCGCTACGCCCGTTGCATTCATCCAGGAAAAGGCCCTGTTGTCGCGCGGAGAGAGCCGGAATGCTTCCATGACGCAGGCTTCAGTTTCCTTGGCACGACCCAGATAGCACTTGCCAAGCCCGATCCACGCGTAAGCGGCAGCCAAATTCCGATCCAGAGCTAAAGACCGCTCACATTCGGCAATCCCCTGAACGGCACGCTTGGTGAAAATCTGGACGACGCCCATTAGGCAATGGGCCATCGCGTAATTTGGCGCCTGGGCAAGTATCTTGGCCAATGACGCTTCGACAGCCCGCAGAGGCGCCGTCCGGTCGATCAGCATGGACGTAGCTCGCGTGGTATCGACGAATGCCATGCCGACCATGGCGTCAAGGTTCGTTGGATCTCGGTCGAGAGCTTGTTCGAAGAAATGTCGCGCCTGCGCCAGGTTCTCAGGGGCCGATCCGCGGTTCACGCTCGCCATGCCCTGGAAATACAGATCCATCGAATCCGCGTTAGGTGCCCGCGCCGCGCGCCGTGCCTCCACCGCGACCAGTTCAGTCCCCAGCTGATTGGCAAGACGGCCGCCGATCTCGTCTTGCATATCGAAGAGGTCGGCGATCGGTTTGTCGAAGCGTTCGGCCCAGAGGTGGTTGCCGGTTTCGGCCTCGATGAGCTGGACGTTGATGCGCATCCGACTCGCACCTCGCTGAACCGACCCCTCCAGGATGTAGCGAGCGCCGAGTTCGAAGCCGATCTGCTTCAGATCGACACGCTTCCCCTTGAATGTGAAGGCGGTGTTACGACCTATTACGTGGATCCCGGCCATCCGCGATAAATCCGTGGTCAGGCTCTCGGTCACGCCGTCGACGAAATAGTCCTGCTCAGGTTCAGGGCTCAGATTGGCGAACGGCAGGACCAAGAGCGACGTCTTGCCAAGGGCCGGACTTGGCAGGCTGCTCATGCTAGCGGCTGCCGTCAGTCCGGGCGCTTCGCGCACGGTGGCAACGAAGCGGACACCTTTGCGAGGGAAAGTCTTGATGAGGCGCTGCTCGTCTCCGGAATCGCCTACCGCCTTCCGCGCCGCATTGAGGCGCGTGGTCAGCGCTGCGTCCGAGACGGCGCGGCCTTGCCAGATGGCGTCGATCAGGTCGTTCTTGCTGACAACGCGCTCCCGATTTCCGATCAGATAGTCAAGCAGGTCGAACACCTGTGGGGCGATCGCGACCACATCCATGCCGCGACGCAACTCGCGCTGGTCGGTATCGAAGGAAAAATTCTCAAAGAAATAGCGCAAACCACTTCCCCGGGACTGTGGTCGATCGTCATACCTGGGCCGGCGCAAGAATAAGCTGCCGGTAAGGAAAAAGTAAGCCTGCCACCAAGCCCGGCCATCCCTGACGTGGTACATCCGGAGGTGGAACCCGCGCGGATACAAAATGGATCAGGGAGACAGGTGATGATTACGCGTCGTAACCTATTGACCGTGTCGGCGGCCGGTGCCGCGATCTCAGCCGCGTGGCTCGTGCCGGAAGTTCTCGCACAGCCGCTTGCGAGAACGGTGCACATTTTGACCGGCTTCACGCCTGGACTGCAGGACGCGCTGGCGCGGCTCGTTGCGGGTCGAATGAACGACTATGCCCAAACGATCGTGGTGGAGAGCCGGCCCGGCGCGGCCGGTCGCATCGCGGTGGAGGCGGTGCAAACGGCAGACGCCGACGGATCGACGATGCTGTTCGCTCCGCTCGGTTTCATGATGCTGTTTCCGCACGTCTACAAGACGCTGAGATACCAGCCGCGGGACTTCACGCCCGTGTCGACCGTGGCCTCGACCCCGACTCTGCTGACGGTCGGTCCGAAAGTACCTGCGGACGTAACGACCGTCGCGGAGTTTGTCGCTTGGTGCCGGGCGAACCCGAAGTTCGCGACGTATGGGACGGCAGGCGCCGGAACGACGCTGCATTTCCTCGGCGCGACGCTCGGACACACTGCGGGGTTCGATTTTCTTCACGTGCCCTATCAGGGCAACGGCGCAATTCAGGATTTGGTCAAGGGCGAGATCGCATCGGCCATCATGCCGGTCGGTAGCTCGCTCGGACTGATCCAGTCCGGTGATCTTCGTGCGCTCGCGACCACCGGCCCGAACCGCTGCCCGTTTGTTCCCGCCGTGCCGACAGTGCGGGAGGCGGGATATCCGGCGCTTGAGGACTTAACATGGTATGGATTCTTCGTTCCGGCGAAGACGCCGCTGCCGGTCGTTGAGAAGCTCAATACGTCGATCCAGGCAGCCATGCGTGCTGATGAGGTCAAGTCAGGCATGGCAAAGCTTGGTGTCGAGCCCGACGCGATTGCGATGGGTGACTTTGCCAGGCTGATCGCATCCGAGTCCGAGCGCTGGAAGGGGATCGTGCAGGCAACCGGGTTTGTCCCGACTGATTGAAGCGGGCCTTGAAACTATCGGAGGGAATACATGAGCCGGCAAATATCCGTCCACGATCTTGTGCAGTCACATCGCATCACCGCCGTCATCTATGCGGCGGCGAAACTCGATCTCGCCGAGGCCATCGGCGTCGATTCGAAATCAGCAGCCGAACTCGCGAGGCTCGTAGACGCCGACGAAAGCGCTCTCCGCAGACTGCTCGTTGGCCTGACGACACTTGGCCTCTGCAGGCAGACCGACGGGGACCGGTTTGCAATCACCGATCTCGGCCGGCAGCTCGACGGGACCGCCGACCCATCCTTCAAGGATTGGATTCTCTTTGAGGGCGAGATGCTCGTACCGTCCTGGAGCGGCCTGGTCGATTCTGTTCGCACCGGCAAGACCGCGACCCAGCTGCGGGGCGACGGAGATGATCGCTATACCGCCACCGGTAGTGCGCCGGAATGGACCCGTCGATTCAACGCCGCGATGGTCAGCCTCACCCGGACGGTCGTTCCACAGATCGTTGCAGCCTACGACTTCGCAGCTACGCGCGTGGTGATGGATCTAGGTGGCGGCATCGGCGAGTTGCTCGGCGGCGTGCTGCTCCACAACCCGCATCTTGAGGGCATCGCCTTCGACCTTCCACGCTGCGAACCGGAGGCGCATGCGCATTTTGATCGGCTTGGCATCGCCGATCGCTGCCGGTTCGTCGCTGGCAGTTTTTTTGAAGCAGTTCCGGGCGGCGCCGACACGATCCTGCTGAAGAGCATCCTTCACAATTGGAAAGACGATCGTTGCGAGGTCATTCTGCGCAATTGCAGGCGTGCGCTGCCGTCCGGCGGAACGTTGATCATGATCGAGCGTATCATGCCGGAGCTTGCCACGGCCGAGACGGAGGCCCGCTCCTGCGCCATGAGCGACCTAAACATGCTGCGGGGACCTGGCGGCCGCGAGCGGACGGAAGCCGAGTATCGCAGTCTGGCCACCTTCGCCGGCTTCGCTTTCGTCGGAACGAGCGGTATCGGCACGTTCAGCTTGGTCAAATTCAGAAAAGTCGGCAATTGAGGAGGCTTTCTTTCTCGGTGGCGCACAAGGACCCTGATACTACCTACTCATGCCCTTAATGACTTATCCCGATTTTCCTAGGGACAATGGAAACGATTTCCGCCTGATTCAGATATCCGCGGTGGGTCATTTCGCCAATCTTGAACGTCCGTGCCACGTCCGGTTAGGTCGTGTTCTCCGAACGTTTGGTGCCCGGTTTTGCCCGTTTGAGACATCGGATTGGCTGCGTACTATCGAGTCCACAAATTCGTTGGAGTAATTCTCACGAAGCAATCTTGATCCTGAACCGCCGATAGGCGCGATGCGCAGGCCGCGCCGCGGGGCGGTCGGGAATGTTGAGGCGATAGTAGCCGCGTCCATCGGAGGCGATCAGCGTACGCCAGTTGCGCTTGGCCTTGAACAGATCGACCATCCGCATCGTCGAGGCATTGCAGTTCGTCAGAAGCTCCTTCCCATGGCGCCATGGACTGTCCGATTGGGCCGCCTGATGAAGCTCGCGGACAACCGATGCCTGCAGGATGCCGAGCCGAAATATCTCGCCGTTGAGAACGACCTCGGCGTAATTGTTGCGATGGAGAAACTCACGATCCTGCGTTGCCGGTTCGGAGGGCTGTTCGATCGGGTGACCGGCACCGAGCCCATGTGCGGCCTCAAACCGTTGACGCTCCCTTCTCGTAACGAGCAGGTCCTGTATTCCGACCCGGATGGGGTGCACATCCGGCGCAAGATCGACGAAGCTATCGGGGGCGGTAGGTTTGAAGCGCGCAATTGAGCCGGAGCCGGCACGAAAGATCGGCCAGAGATCGGATGAGACGACTCCTTGGGGTCCGTGCAGAATCCTCTGGGCTTCCAGAATTCGAACCATCCCGCGGTTGCTGACCTCGAACCTGCCGGTCTCGACGCGGGTGCCGATGGTCATCACGGCGATCTCCAGCAATCCGTCGAGCGTGTAGCACGCGAGATCGGGTATCGACGCCCCCCAGCACTTGGCGATTTCATCGAGGTGGAAATAGCTTTTTGGCGGCAACCCCATTGTTACTCCTGCTCTTCGGGCTGCGGTGACAAGGCTAGACGGCAGTCACCAGGCCATATTTCTGGAAGCGGACGTGCATGAAGGGAATGGAGACGCCGAACAGTTCGGCCAGTTCAATGGCGAGCGTTTCGATTGCATCGAATCCGGCTTTGCGGCCGTTGACGACCGGCAGGCCGTCGGAGTGCGGCGCCTCGATCAGGGGAATCCGCAGTCCCGCCGCACGCTTGTGCAGCCGCAGATGCAGAAGCCGGCGCGGCGCCAAAAATGCACCCATAAACTCATTGGCGCGCCACTCCGGCCAATCCATCCCGCCGTCGCTTGCCTCTTCAGCTGGGGCCGACTGCTGAAAATGCAGCGCGGAAGCGGCGCCTTCCCCACGCGGCCGAGACTGGCCGCACTTGATCCATGAGGGCGCATCAAAGACGGCGTGACCGAGTTCGTGGACGACCGTGCTGCGCGCGATGTCCTCGCGATCGCCGATCAATTCGCCGTTGACGTAGATCATCGCTGCCGACGGCCAGCTCTCATCGTACTCGATCGCTCCCATGACGGGATGACCGGCCTCATCTGTCACGGATCGCCCGATTTCCCAGTGGGCCTCAAAGGCGAGGCCATTCACCATGAAGCGTTGCGCGCGTCCGACAATCCGAGAAAGCTCGATCTTCGGCCGCGGCGCAAGCCCGCCGATCTGCAAGCGCGCGGTCTCGGCGACTTGCCAGATTTCTTCTCGGCGCAGCTTGGCTGGCTCCAGCGACGGCCGGAGGTGAGGATAATTCAACGTCAACATCGCCAACTCTCAGCGTGAGGCGCGGCGATAGAGTGCAAAGACCTCTGAAGCCCTGCTTTGCAAATCGGGAGGCAGCCGACGGGCGGCGGCGAAGACCTCGTCCTCCGGAATGTCCAGGATCTGAGCGAGGCGCTCGATCAACTCGTCACGCGGCACGCGTTCCCGATCGCGCTCGATCCGCGAGAGGTACGGCACCGAGATCTCCAGGGCGGCCGCGACGTCCAGCAGGGTCAGGCCGCGTTGGTTGCGGCGCTCTCGAATGAATGTGCCAAAGCTTGACGATTCCCCAGACACGCCTCTTGCTCCTTTATGCAAACCTGCAACTTCCGATCGCACCTGTGTGAGAGGAAGGTCGCAAAATACCGCCGCAAAGTTCTTATTTTGTTCTCGGGTGTCTTGTCGAGTCGAATCTTGCCGGCAGCGGCGCTGAATTGATCATCAGTGGCCCTTCGCGCGGCTGCGACGGCCTACCATTGTCGCCGCATCCTTTCGACAAGGCGTTGAAACTGCTTACGAACGCGTAAGAGACCGTGTCATCCTAGGGTCTGATCCCATGAAGACACCGACTTCGGCTTGATGAGCAGCGCACTTCGTCCCGATGCCATGTCCACCTCCGAACGGCTCGGAGAGATCGCCGAGATCCTGGTCGCCGGGCTGACACGGCTCCAGGCCCGGAAGTCCAGTCCTTTATCTCGCAACTTCGGAGAGAGTTCACTCGACTGTCCCGGCCACCAGAGCAGTCATGCCGACCGGAATTCTCTGGAGGGCGACTCATGAAGGACAACGTACTGGCTCGGATCGCGGCGCTGAAAACTCTACCGGCACCGCAACTCAAGCAGCAATGGCGCGAGCTGTTCGCCGCCGAGCCGCCGCCCTACAACCGGCGTTTCCTGGAAAGCCGGCTGGCCTATCGCATTCAGGAACTGGCCTATGGCGGGTTGAAGAAGGAGACCGTCGAGCGGTTGCGGGCGCTGGCCAAGCAGTATGGCAACGGCAAGCCTGCCGCCAAACCGAAAGCCCGCAACGATCGGCTGCCGGTCACGGGCACCCGGCTGATCCGCGAATGGCAGGGCATCGAGCACTGCGTCACCGTGCGCGGCGATCACTTCGAATATCAGGGACGGCCCTACAAATCGCTGTCGGCAATTGCCCGCGAGATCACCGGCTCGCGCTGGAATGGCTGGGTCTTCTTCGGCCTGAAGAACAGCCGAGGCGCGGCATGACTCGATCCCCGCAACCGGACCCGGCATCGCGCAGCGCAAGAAGCCAACCCGTCCGCGACAAACGCCGCTCGGCCAGCGCGGGCGCGGTCCGCGCGCCGGTCCGGAAAATCCGCTGTGCGGTCTACACCCGCAAATCGACCGAGGAAGGGTTGGAGATGGAGTTCAACTCCCTCGACGCCCAGCGCGAGGCCTGCGAGGCCTATGTCGCGAGCCAGCGCGCGGAGGGCTGGCTGTTGCTGTCCGACCGCTATGACGACGGCGGCTTCTCTGGAGGAACGCTGGAGCGGCCTGCGCTGAAACGGCTGCTGACCGATATCGAGGCTGGAGGCGTCGATGTTGTCGTGGTCTACAAGATCGACCGGCTGTCGCGGTCCCTGATGGACTTCTCCCGGCTGGTCGAGGTGTTCGACCGCCACAACGTGACGTTCGTTTCCATCACCCAGTCGTTCAACACGACGACCTCGATGGGTCGGTTGACCCTCAACGTGCTGCTATCGTTCGCCCAGTTCGAGCGCGAGGTCATCGGCGAGCGCATCCGGGACAAGTTCGCCGCCTCCCGCCGCAAGGGCATGTGGATGGGCGGCTGGGCGCCGCTCGGGTATGAGGTCCGTGACCGCAAGCTGGTCGTTAACGACGCTGACGCCAAACTGGTCCGGTCGATCTTCCAGCGCTTCCTGAAAACAGGTTCGACGACGATCCTCGCCCGGCAGTTCGAACAGGAGAACGTTCGCAACAAATACGGCAAGCTGGTTGATAAGGGGATACTCTACAAGCTGCTGCGCAACCCGGTCTATATCGGCGAAGCGGTCCACAAGGGCGTCAGCTACCCCGGTGAGCACGCAGCCATCCTCGATCGCAAGATTTGGGACAAGGTGCAGGCGCACCTGCAGATCGATCGTCGCAAGCGATCCGCAGCGGTGCGAGGCCAAACGCCAGCGCTTCTGAAGGGGCTGATCTACGGTCCTGACGGCGCCGCCATGTCGCCCTCCCATACGCGCCGGAAGGGAATGCTCTACCGCTATTACGTGAGCCAGACGATCTTGAAGCTGGCTCGGACCGACATGCCAGCGGGACGGGTCCCGGCCGCGGAGGTCGAGACCATCGTCGTCGATCAGGTCCGCATCCTGCTGCGCTCTCCGGAAATCATCGTCAGGACGTGGCGACAGGCGCGGGAGACGTTGCCGGAATTGACCGAGGCCGAGGTGCGCACGGCACTGGTCGAATTCGAGCCGCTCTGGAACGAGCTGTTTCCGGCGGAGCAATCGCGCATCGTCCGGCTTCTGGTCGAGCGCGTCGATGTCGCTGCCGACGGCATCGAGGTCAAACTGCAAATCGACGGCATCGGCAAGCTCGTCGCCGAACTCACCGCCAAATCCGGCGGGCAACAGGACGCCGCATGACCACCGCGATCCCATCGCCCGTGATCAGCGTCAGCAAGGATGGGCGAACCGTCACCATTCGTGTGCCCGTCAGGTTTCGCCAGCGGGCCGGCCGGAAGCAGATCCTGACACCCCCGGGTTCGGTCCCGTGGTCGCCCGCGCCGCGCGTCGACCATTCCTTGCTCAAGGCCGTCGTCCGCGCCCACCGCTGGCGCGAAATGCTGGAGACTGGCGAATACGCATCCGCGGCAGAACTCGCCAAGGCCGAGAAGGTCAACGACTCCTACGTCAGCCGGATTCTTCGACTGACCCTGCTCGCCCCCCACATCATCGAGGCGATCGTGGATGGCCGGCAGCCTCCCACTATGCAGGTGGATGATCTGCTCAAACCACTGCCGGCGGAGTGGGAATTACAAGGCCCGTCACTATCGGAGAGACCACGGTAGTTTTGGCATCAGGCGGACCACGTAGTACGCAAAATTAGCTTTGCAAGCGCTTTAGCCAAAGTGTACCCGCGGAGCGCTCGGCGTCGTAGAACATGTGGGTGCGATCCTTCTGCCTCCAACTCCCAACCAAATGTAATAGAACTTCGTGGGGACGAACAACGGTGATGGCTTCAGCTACGACTAGGGAGTTATACCTCTAGACACATCAACACATCATTCGGGTGTTAACAGGAACGTACTTGTGTCCTCCGATCGAACTTCATTTAAATCACTTCGCAGGTATCGTCACGTCGAGCCCAGCAATCACCTCGTCCGGAATGCGTCACGCCCGTATGGCCATGGCTCGTGCCACCGGTATGTCGACAATTATAGCGCTAAGATTGATCCTGCCTTCAAGTGTCTACCAATCAGGCAATGGATCATCCTGCTCGCTCGGATCGAAGCCGGTCCTGCGGATCGCGAGGCGATCTGCGCTAACCCAACGACCACCGCGCGACGTGACCTTCGGGAGTGACTTTTCGGAAGTCCGCCCACCCAAAGGACTTTTCTGGACGCAGGTGGCTCCGCAGCAGAGGATCTTAAGCATGCAGCGGGCGTGAGCTGGAGCACTCTGCACACCCTTCTCGGCTAACATTGGCGATCAGCCCAAAGATTAGTTGGCAACGAGACGGTCTCGACATATTGGTCGAGCGGTAGCACCATATCACCTGATGGTTGCAAAGGGGGCCTTGATGAAGTCGCGGCACTTCCACCTTTGGCAGCGGCATTGGCGTCAGCTGGACGCTGTAGCTACCCGATCCGGAGCGCAGCGCGAGGGCGTAAGCCTCTCGTCCCTTAGGCATATTCCGTGCCTAGTGTTGCTCGGAGCGCCAGGTCTCGGGAAATCGAGCGAGATTCGGCTGGAGGCACAAAACGCCATCGGAAACGGCGATTTCGCGGACATTGTCTCTCTGGGCCGCATCACCAGCATAGATGAGCTTGAATCGGTCGTTTTATCGAAAGCTAGGCAACTTCAACTAGGAAGCGCAACCTGGAACCTTTTTCTGGACGGTCTCGACGAATCGCTGCCACAAATCACTCAATCACAGGACGGCATCTCCTCAGTCTTTCGAAAGTTATCTACTATCCAAGATCTAAGCAACGTCAGACTTCGGCTGACTTGCCGTTCGGCAGAATGGCCGTCCTCAATCGAGGCCGCCCTAAAAGAAATCTGGGGCGCGTCGAATACGAAGACCTATGAGCTTCAAGAATTGAGCGACACAGACATACGGGTAGCCACCTCGGAACTTCCACCCGCCCTTTCCGAAGCGTTTCTGTCTCAGATTGAACGTCGCGAACTCGATGCTCTAACGCGACGACCAGTTACGCTTAACATGCTCCTCGACGTATTTGCGCAGAGCTCAGACCTTCCTGCGCAGAGGGCACGGCTATATCGGGATGCGCTTCTTATGTCTATCGAAACGGCTGATAGACATAGACCAGTTTCAGCCCTCGATGCGCACTCGAAGATGATTGTCGCAGCCAGGATTGGCGCGGCATCACTTTTCTCGAATAGCACAGAGATATCAATCGATGCGCACGCAACCAAAGCAGGACGTGTGGTCGCAATTTCTGAAATAGCAGGAGGCTATGAGCCGGCATCCAACGGGACCTTCCAGGTCGGAAACATTGAGCTTCACCACGCTTTGCTCTCCCCCCTCTTTACACCGGTGAGCGACACGCTCTTTGCATGGAGTCACCAAACATTTGCTGAATTTCTGGCCGCTTACTATCTAATCGAGCGTCGACTCGGCCCTCACAACATTTTGAACTTTCTGCGCTCTGCCGAAGACCGACGGATCCCCCCGCAATTACGGGAGGTTTCCGCCTGGCTTGCGAGCATGGACGACGCCATATTCAACGCGCTCGCTGAAACCGACCCTGATATCCTTCTTCGTAGCGATGTCGCCTCAGCATCACCGCAGGCACGAGAAATGCTCGTCGGCGGGCTCTTGCTCCGGTTTGATCGCGCTGAACTGCATGACTTCAACGCACAAGACAGACTTAGATATGATCGCCTTAGTCACCCTCAACTAGGTAAGCAGCTCCTTCCATACATCCTTGATAAAGAAAAGAGCGTTGTTGTTCGACGAGTTGCCATCGATATTGCAGAAGAGAATGGTGGAGTAGGCATAGAGGATGTTCTAGCCAACGTATCGCTCGACCCTGCGGAAACCTTTAGCATTCGGACGCAGGCCGCAGCTGCGGTATCAAAGGTTGGCAATGAGCTAGTTCGCTCGCGCTTACGTCCGCTGATAGAAAACAATCCTGCTGATGAAAATGATGAACTTAAGGGGTTGGCACTGACGGCCCTCTGGCCGAAGCAACTCTCGGTTCGTGAATTGCTAAATGCGCTAACGCCGGAGAAGAACAGCAGCTGGATTGGCTCGTATACTCTTTTCATCTCGAGACTCGAGGTTCCACAGCTAACGGACGAGGAAGCACACGAAGTATTGCAATGGATTGCGGTTGTCGCCTCAGAGGACCAACGCAGTCGCTCTTTGAGCCCAGCCATCGCTAAGTTTCTTGATCGCGTATGGGACAGATCCGATAGTCCGACCGTGCGAAGCTCGCTCGCCACGTTCTTCTTGGATCTATTTTCGAGCGCTCAATATTCTATCCTCGAAGAGGACGCGAAGGACTTCCTGCTGCGTCTCTCGCGCGGCGGGCAGCGCCGACTCCTGCTTGTTGAGGAAATTGTTGCTCTAAATAAATCATCAAATTGGTCTTGGCTTGCTTTCGCATTTCCATTCCCCTTCGTGACACTTGACGACCTGCCGTGGATGCTGGATCACCTTCGCGCGCCACGTCCTCAATTTCCTGAAGAAGCTGCTGCGCAGCTAATTCTCGCTGTCATCCCGAGAAATGACATCGAGCAACTGAACCCGATTTGGGACGCCGCAGAACGGTCAAGCGCTCTTGCTACCGGACTAACATCTCTTTTCAGCTGTGAGGTTAACTCCGCCACCTCAAAATGGCAGAGGGAAGACCACGAAAGAAGACAAGTCAGGTTGGCCGAGGCCGAAAAGCAGCGCTTCGACGCCCTCAGCGCCGTCGAGAAGAGACTGCAGCAGGTGGAACTGGCAAACAGCTTTGGATGGTGGGAGCTGAACCTAGCATTCTTTGCAGATGAAAGAGGGCGTCTCGACCACGAGTTTAGGTCCGACCTAACCTCGACGAAGCTATGGGCAGCGATCCCAAATGCGATGCGAGATCGACTTCTCGTAGCGGCTATCCGCTATCTAACAGAGAACAAACTTCAGTCTTCCTCCTGGTTGGGCAGAAGCACCTTCCATCGACCTGCTGCCGCTGCTTATCGCGCAATGCGACTACTGCTGAATCTGGCACAAGATAAATTTGATGCTCTTTCTGTCGATGTTTGGAGAAACTGGTGCTCATGCATCTTCGTATCATTCAACGAGAATCAGAACGGACTAGAGGCAAATGAAACAATTGCGGCAAGGGCATATGAATTAGCCCCTGAGCGCGTCTTGCGTTCGCTTGCAAGAATACTTTTCCGAAGTGCGTCGGAGCATGACGCCAAGCATGCTCTTCGCCTTCTCGATAAAAGTTACAACGAGAGCCTTGGCTCCTTCATGTGGGCCGCCTTTAGCAAGCTTGAACCGGGTAACGTTCGCGAATCTTTGATAAGTCAGCTAGCGAGCAAGTCATTCCCGCAGGCTGTGGACACCTTGCTAAGAGACCTAGACTCTGAGCCGAATACGAACGGCACAACATATTCGGAGTCAGAGTTCGTCGCAGGCGTTTCTAGTTTATTGCAAAGTAATCCGGCTGCTGTCTGGCCTCGCTTCGTGCGTTTTAGGGACACACACGCCCCCCTTGCGCTTCAAATTGTAAAATCGCTCGATTTCAATTCTCCATTCGTGTTAAAGATGACGGAAGCTGATCTCGCTGACTTTTTTATCTGGACCTACAAAGAAGCTCCCCCTCCGGCAGGGGATAACGGCGAGGCTCGATGGGTTGGGGCGGATGACCAGATTGATTACTTGCGCGGTGCCGCACTTAGACGTCTAACCGTAATGGGAACGTCATCTGCCGTCGCGGCTGTAAGGCGCATCGCAACAGAAGTGGCGCAGGCGCCATGGTTGAAGTACCACATCTTAGACGCGCGCCGGTCGTTCGATGCGACCTCATGGAGGCTCAGGGAGCCGTCGGAAGTCATTTCAGCGATTGCTTTGCTTGGACCGATCGAGCCTCCGCGCAGTACGAAGGCCACCCTTAGTGATGTCGCTGACGCTAGCTCTCAAACTTTCAAGGGCATTGATGAGGTATTGAGCCACACGCCTGCTGCAACGATTGAGGAGATTGAGCGACCCAAACCGCCCAAAATTGTTACGAGAAGAATTCTCTCGGTTGCAACAGAATGGCGCTCGGGGCACGGCGGCTTATCTACGGTAAACAGAGAATTGTGCGTTGCGCTCGCGAAGCTAGGGCACGAGGTGGTGTGCCTTGTCGCGAGCGCTAGCAGCGAGGAGGTTAATCACGCGATAGCGACAAACGTAAGGCTTGTGACACCGCGCAAAGATCCGTATCCGGAGCCGACGGACGTAATCATGCAGCTATTGCTTTTCTCAGGTAGGGATTTGCGGACATTTCAGCCGGACATCGTTATTGGCCATGACCATATTACTGGGACGGCAGCTCGTCATATCGCTCACGACGTGTACGACGTACCCTACATTCACTTCATTCATACGCTACCAGAGGAGATCGAGCGGCATAAGACACGCGGCCCGCAATCCGTATTGAGAGGCGCTATGAAGGGTCAAATTCAGTTCGAGCAGTGCAAGTCGGCAGACCTAGTAGTCGCGATTGGTCCAAGAATCTTTCAGCACATTAGTGGACGGCTAAGCCGCGCAGACGTGCCTGTCGTTGAAATGTGGCCTGGACTCAGTTCGACGCTAATCGGACATGTTGTAAATCCTGCGCAACAGCGCGGAGTGAACTGTCTTTTGATAGCTAGATTCGAAGATCCTGTACTAAAGGGAGCACCACTGGCGTGCCGGATGATCGGCAAGATTAACTCCAATTGGCCAGGCAAACCCTGGACGCGCCCCCAATTGATCATGCGAGGCTTTACCGTAGATGTTGTCGATGACGAAATTCGGGCCATTGAGGGCTACAAGGCCGCAGAAGATTACGTGACTTGCAGGCCCTACACTCAGATTGAAGAAGATATTGCCAGCGATATTTGCGGCTCGTCGGTTGTGCTTATGCCATCAAGGTCGGAGGGCTTTGGTCTCTCCGCCTTGGAGGGAATCGCCGCTGGAATTCCTGCCCTCATCAGTTCTGCAAGTGGCTTGGCTCAGCTCTTGCTGCAAGGAGACATGTCTCCCGTTGTGACTGGTATTGCAAATGACTGGGTGGCCGACGTAACCGGCCCTGATCCAGATGCAATCGTTGCGGATTGGGCGTGCCGCGTTGAGAAGATTGTAAAAGACCCTCCAGCAGCATTTCGGCAAGCCGAGCAGCTGAGGGAGAATCTCTCGTCGGTCTTGAGTTGGGAGAATGCGGCTCAAAAATTGTCTCTGGAGATCGAAAAACTATTGCAAGGCGCTTTGTCAGACGACGAAATCTCTTCAGGGGAGCGGATAGTCACCCACTGAAAGCTGGGAGGCGGCCCAAGCTCCACCGCGCCCTCTAGCGGCCGAGGTCGCATGCTACTTTACGCGAAGTCAGTAATTAATTTGCTGTTCTGTTCGCGCAGCGGCTTCCCGGGCCCGTAGTCCCAACCAAAATAGCAGGTGTTGCCATAGCTCCTATTGACGTCAAGAGGTGCGTAGACAGACTGTGTATCGCTTGAATTGGCGGGAGAAATGCAGGCTTCTCGGCGGTATCGAACGAAGTAGTGGGGGTATACCCTTGTCAGATCGTCGCTCGCCACCCCCCAAGCGATTCAACCGCTCGTATGTTTCAATGAGGGGTCCGGCAGCAGTTGCATTGAGCCGAAGCGAGCGGCGATTTAAAAAAAGACCCGGGAACGAAGTGCGTAAGCAAATATATGCGCGACCTGGCGTTTAACGCCCAGCTCAGGCCAAGCCAAGCAGCGGTAGAAAGATGCCGATTAGACGCATGATTGCCAGCCCATCCGGTATCATCAAGTTCGGTTCGCGCGATTAATCTACGATCGGCTCTCTCGCGGACAACCTCCTCAGTCTTCGCTGAAGAACTTATCAACGATACCGCGGATCGTCTTCTGTCGTTGCTCCGCCTTGACAATCCGCTCTTTCACCACGCCGGCAAATCTGTCCAGAGCTATGATGAGCTTCTGCATATGCCCATTTTCTCGATTGTAGCTTGCCTCGATTTGTCTGGCGATATCTCGCAAGCTGTCGCGCTGATCCGGAGCGAATGTGTGGATGTTCGCTACATCCATTCGGTATCGGTCAACCTCTTCTTTTCCTACCTTCAACATTGCTGCTTGGCTTTTGAGAGCGAGGATGATCTCCGTAACCTCTCGCCTTAAATGATCGTCTGCCAAAGGCAATAAACGGCCAACGGCTTGTTCGACCGATCCAATTGGGTCCATGCGGATCGCGGTGTCCAACAAAACGCCGGCCTGGTACAAACTTCTGCTTCTCAGTGCGGTCAGTGGTCCGCGAATGATAATAAGCAGCTCATTGACCTGCCGGAGTCCCGGCAGTAATGCGTCGAGTCTGTCCTGCTCCTTTATCACGACGTTGATGCGTTGTGTGCCTCGTACGCCTATGTACGCCAACGTAGCAGCCGCCACGGTGACCAACACACCCGCCAGCGTCTGCCAGTCCTTGAGCTGAAACCCGTACTGGACTTCAAGGAGATTGCCGTATCCGAACCCAAACACAAAACCGTAGACAGCGGCCATCACCGCGAAGATCATTGAGCTTTTGATATACATTGCGGCTACCGCAGTATCAGCCGTCTAATCTCGCAGAGAAGTATATTTTACGAACGCTGTATCCGCGCCGCGTCGTCGTCATTAAGCGCCTGTTCAAGAACGCGCATCACGTAAGCGTTCACTGAAGCGTTTTTCTTCTCAGCAGCGCTTTCAATCCGACGCGCCAAGTTGATCGGCAGACGAATCGTTAGCCGACGCTCCGCACTGCCGCCTTCGATAACATCAAAGTATTTTTCGACAAGATGGTTTGCGTGTTTTTCTAGAAGCTTTTGCGCCTCTTCGTCGCTTACAGGTCCGAACTCCAGAACATCCTCGCCGTCGTGGTTCACGACGATAGTGAAGAACGCGCCCGCGCGAGTTTGATACAGGCCCCACCAACCACTCGATTGGAAATGGCCACTTCCCACGAAAATTTCGGTCGCTGTTTCAGTATTGTAGGTTTGGCCGTCGATAATCCGTTTCATGGCTGCCTCCAGACACATGACGTCAAGTAAGTCACTTGACGTCATGTGTCAAGATTGCGGTCCTTGGGGGAAATCGGACCAATTCGCCTCAGACAAGGAGACTGGTACGATGGCATACGCTTCGACACGCGCTCGTTGGGCTCGTGGCTTGTGAGACCAGAAGATGTCTTTCAGGGCGGTGTTGTGCGGAGCGAAACTCGTGCTTCTTGGCGTACTCGGCACACTTGCCAATTCGACGTACATCAGGGTTAGGTTTTCTCGCTCATCCAACATCAAACGCGAAATGCGCTGCGTTCCAGCCCTCGCAAGCCACTAAAATCAAAACGTTTTCAGAACCGTACTGAATCCGCGCAGTCCAGAGGTTCGGAGAAAAACCGCCCATTCGGAGAAAAATCGGCCGCTCGCCCGATTTGGCCGTCCGAACCTGAAATGAAAAAAGCCCGCAAATACTGGGCTTTTCCGCCGCCGAGTTCGTCCGGAGATCCGGCGCCGCCGGCTATAGTGGCGGAGAGAGTGGGATTCGAACCCACGGTACGGTTTCCCGCACACACGCTTTCCAAGCGTGCGCCTTAAGCCACTCGGCCATCTCTCCGGAGGGCCTCTCTTGAAGGGGCGGAGGGGTTTTTGCA